>Ga0172367_10003894_pt1 | contig 18970 bp, 21 predicted proteins | sample Lak10m_FD_114542 | JGI IMG/M metagenome (GOLD analysis project Ga0172367, IMG submission 114542) | Freshwater microbial communities from Kabuno Bay, South-Kivu, Congo - kab_022012_10m | ecosystem: Environmental > Aquatic > Freshwater > Lake | place: Democratic Republic of the Congo: South-Kivu...
ACAGCGCGCTGTTTTCGAGCGACTTTCGTGCCCCCGAACACTTGTTCAGCCTGCTGATGCAGGCCGCGGGCCGGGCCGGACGCGACGAGACAGTGGCCAACCAGAGTGAAATGTGGCTGCAGACCTTTCACCCCTCACACCCACTGTACGAGGCGCTCAAACGACACGATTACCCTGCCTTCGCCGCCTCGCAATTGAAAGAGCGACAGCAGGCCGCCATGCCACCGTTTTGCTTCCAGGCGCTGGTTCGCGCCGAAGCCCGCAGCCAGCAAGCGGCGCAGGATTTCCTGAACCTGGCCAGCCGTGCCGCTGCCGAACAAACCGACACCGCGGCGCTCCTGGCAGAGCTCACGCTCTATCCCGCCGTGCCCATGAGCATCGCACGCATTGCCGACGTGGAACGCGCGCAAATGCTGGTGGAAAGCCCGTCACGCGCCGCGCTGCAGCGGTTTTTGGCGGGTTGGCAAGCGGTGTTGCACAGCACCCGCGCCTTGCCCGAATGCAAAGGCGTGCTGCGCTGGGCGATCGATGTGGACCCGCTCAATATCTGAGCGGCTTCTGTCAAGCGGTTTGGCTCAGACGGCGGCTTTGGTCGCCACGATCACCTGGAAGTTGCCGAAGAAAGCGGTATGGCGCTCGCAGCTCACGCCCGGCATGGCCTGCAATTGCTGCACCGGGTCATGGGTGTTCCACAGCGCCAGGCCATAGGGTTCGAAGACCTTGAAATACGTCCAGCTCAGCGCGCGCAGGACCCAGGGACTGGGTTTGTGAAATTCTCCCAGATAGAGCTTGCCGCCTGGCTCGAGCACCCGCATGGCTTCCTTGAGCGCTTCCACCTTGAGGTGGTGTGGCAACTCATGCAACAGGAAAAACATGACGTTGGCACTGACAGAACCGTCGGCCTGTTTCATGGCAATGGCGTTGTCTTGCGTGTAAACGGTTTTGTCGGCGTGTGCGGTCAACTTGCGCTGCGCATGGTCAAGCTCGTTTTGAATGATGTCCGCCACCAGCACCTTGCTGGCGCCTGAGTCAACCGCGGCCTGAGTGACACGCGGCATGACGTTGCCAAACGCACAGGAGGTGATCAGTACCTGTTTGCCCTGCAATGGGTCACGGCGCAGTCCGTGCACGATGATGGACACCAGCTTGCTGTACTGAAACAGCAAAATAGCTGAAATGATCGGCTGCCAGTCGATCAGTCGAATCAGGCGCATGTTGGAATAAATGGGGTACACATGCGATGCATCGTGCGACAAGCGTCCCATGGCACCACGCATGAGCAGCGCGCCGCGCGTCAGGGTGAAGAAAAACAGGGCCGTGCTGGCGAGCACGACAACCAAGGTGAAGACGGTATAGGAAAACCAGTCAGACATTGCGTTCTTTCAAATAACGGGGAAGTAAACAATCCGGGGCGGGGAAAATTTCCAGGGCCGATTACACGCCCATGGGAAAACTCTGTGTTGATTTAAATCAAAAAGCGAATAGGCTAAGGGAAAACGGTCGGCGCGACTGGCCTAGACCATCAGCGAAACGGTGAGTGTGAACGTCACGAACGCGGCCGCCGTAGAGACCAGAATGATGCGCGCAATGCGCCCGTTGTCGGCGCCAAAGCGCTCGGCCAGCAGCGACACATTGCTGGCGCTCGGCAAGGCCGCCGTGAGCACCATCACGCTCAGGGCAAAGCGCGACAGCGGCATGCCCAGACGGATGAGCCCGGCACCGATCAGCAGCACCAGCAGCGGATGCAAAAACAGCTTGAACAGCGCCACCGGCAAATAGTCACGCAGCACTGGCGCCGCAGCATGGCCCGCCCTGGCGAGCATTTGTGCGCGCGCCAGCACGGCACCAATGGTGAACAGTGCCACGGGCGAGGCCGCGTCAGCGAGTAGGCCGATCGTCTGCGCGACTGGTTTGGGCGGTTGCCAGCCCAGCACCGACACCAGCGCACCCAGCAAAATCGCCCACGGCATCGGGTTGGCCAGCACCCCCTTGAGGGCTTTTTTGAGAGCCTTGGCGGCACCGTGCTCATCAGCACCGTCCAGCCGCGACAAGGCGATGCACAGCGAGGTGGTCACGATCATGTCGATCACCATGGTCAGGATCACCGGACCGGCCGAAGCCGCGCCCATGATGGCCACCAGCAGCGGCACGCCCATGAAGCCGGAATTCGGAAACGCCGCCACCAGCGCGCCGAACGCGGCGTCGTTCCAGCCGATGCGCTTATTGAGGCTGACCGCCACGGTGAAGCCGACCGTGATCAGTGCGCACAGCAGCCAGGTGGCAAAAACGCCCACGTCGAGCAGTTGCCCGATCGGTGTGCTCGCGCCGAAGCGGTAAAGCATGCACGGCAGGGCGAAAAACAGCACGAAGCCGTTCAGCCCGGGAATGGCTTCGATCGGCAGCATGCGCCGACGCGCTGCCAGATAGCCGCACAGCACCAGCGCGAAAAACGGGAAGGTAATGACGAAAATGTGCAGCACAGCCGTCAAACCGCCAGCGCCGCGCCGGTCGTTCGGCACTCGGCCAGCAGACCATCGACAAACACATGGAGTTCACCGGCCGCCATGGCAACCCAGCTTTCATCGGTGGTCAGCGGCTCGGTCACCACGATCACCTGGCGGTCCTGCGGGCTGTTGAGCTCGGCCAGGTTGACGCTGATATCCTCGTCCTTCAGGTGCACCTGGTGAAACGGATGCGCGCGCAGCACGTAATGCAACTTGGTCGTGGCGTGCGCCCACAGCGCCTGGCCGTTGCTGAGCAAAAAATTGAACGTGCCGTGCCGGGCAATTTGCGGCACGAGTTCGCGCAGGGTGCAACTCAATTCAGCCACTGAAGGCACATCGGCATGCGACTTCGCGAGTTCCTGCATGAGCCAGCAAAAGGCCAACTCGCTGTCGGTGTTGCCTACCGGGTGAAAACTGCCGTGGAGCCTGGGGGCGTAATTTTTCAGATCGCCATTGTGGGCAAATACCCAGTTGTGCCCCCACAGTTCGCGCACGAACGGGTGGCAGTTTTCCAGCGCCACCATGCCTACCGTGGCCTTGCGCACATGCGCGATCACGTTGTGACTCTTGATGGGGTAGCTTTTGAGCATGTGCGCAATGGGCGAGCTGGCGGCGCTCGACTTGTCGACAAAATGGCGGATACCCTTGCCGGTGGAGACGCAGTCACTCTCGAAAAAAGCGATGCCCCAGCCATCCCCATGGTGGTCGGTGCAGCCGCCACGCTGCGAAAATTCGGCAAAACTCAGCGTCAGGCTGGTCGGCAAGTGGCTGTTCATTCCCAAAAGTTGGCACATAAAACCCGGCTTATCGAAAGTAAGGGAGTCACGGCCGTCAAGCCGGAAGCGCCATTTTCTCAGCCGGAACCCGACGCTGCGCTCCCGCCGGGCCATCCTATCAGTTGATTGCGGTACGGCTTATGAAAATTGCGTCTTTCAATTATGACGGACGCAAATCCGATTCTTGACGCTGCCGAGGAATTTTGATCGCACAAGGCGGCGACCCATGTCAAGTAACAACGAGCTGTTGCTGACCCATGTCGGGCATTGAACTTTTCAATTGGCACTCGCTCGAAGAGAGTGCTAACATTACCAACCGAAGCAACAAGGAGTTCTGCCATGTCTGTCAATACTGGCGTTACCGGCAATCCCCTGATCTTGGTAAACCCCTGGTCGGTGGTGCCTGCACTCGGCCATCTGGACGCCTATATCGCGGCGGTCAACCGCATGCCCATGCTGACGCTGGAAGAGGAACAAACTTACGCACTCAAACTGCGTCAGAACAATGACCTCGAAGCGGCGGGGCGGCTGGTTCTATCGCACCTGCGCCTGGTGGTGTCCATCGCGCGCCAGTACCTGGGCTATGGCCTGCCGCACGGCGACCTGATCCAGGAAGGCAATGTGGGCCTGATGAAAGCCGTCAAGCGTTTCGACCCGGATCAGGGCGTCCGCCTGGTGAGCTACGCCATGCACTGGATCAAGGCCGAAATTCACGAGTACATCCTGAAGAACTGGCGCATGGTCAAGGTCGCCACCACCAAGGCGCAGCGCAAGCTGTTTTTCAACCTGCGCTCGATCAAGCAGCGTTATCTCAGTGATGATGCCGCCGCCGATCTGGACACGCACCGAACCACGCTGAACCCGGGCCAGATCGACGCCATGGCGGCCGAGTTGAACGTCAAGCGGGAAGAAGTGATCGAAATGGAGGCGCGCCTGGCCGGCGGTGATGTGTTGCTCGACCCCAGCCCCAGCGACGACGGCGAAGACGCTTTCGGCCCGATTGCCTACCTGACCGATGCGGCGCATGAACCCACCGCCATGCTCGAGGCGCAGCACCGCGACATGCTGGCCAGCGACGGCATTGCCCAGGCGCTCGACACGCTCGATGAGCGCAGCCGCCACATCGTCGAAGAGCGCTGGCTGAAAGTGAACGATGACAACTCGGGTGGCATGACGCTGCACGAACTCGCTGCCGTGTACGGCGTCAGCGCCGAACGCATCCGCCAGATCGAAGCGGCCGCCATGAAGAAGATGAAGAAAGCGCTGGTTGAATTTGCCTGAGCGGCCGACGCCCCGCCATGGCGCCCTGGCGCTTGCGCCACAATATCCCTGAAAGCTCCGTCTTCAGGGGTATTTTTTTGAGGAAGCACCATGCGCCGACAGTGGCTTAGATTTTTTCTCGCGACCCTCGCTGCCAGTACCTTGCCCGTTTTGTCAGCAGCGCAAACCGATGCCAGAACGCCCTCCTGGCCGAGCAAGCCGTTACGCCTTGTCGTGGGTTTTCCCGCAGGCTCTTCGCCCGACCTGACGGCTCGCACCTTGGCCGAGCCGCTGTCCAGAGCCCTGGGCCAACCGGTGATCGTCGAAAACAAGGTGGGCGCCGGCGGCAACATCGCCGCCGACCACGTGGCCAAGGCCCATGACAACCACACCCTGGGTCTGATGATCAACGGCAACCTGACCACAGCCAAAATGCTCAATCCCAGGCTGCCCTATGACCCGCTCAAGGATTTGATCCCGGTCACCCTGGTGGGGGTTTCGCCGCTGGTGCTGATGGCTCCCAAGGCCGCACCAGGCGTCGACGCCCAGGCGTTTCTGGCAGCCGCCAAACAGGCGGGGACTGCGTGGAACTACGGCTCTCCCGGGGTCGGTACCGTGGGTCACATCGGCATGGAACTGTTCAAGAGCAAGACCGGCACCCAGCCGGTTCACGTGCCGTATCCCGGCTACGCCCAGGTGGCCACCGCCATGATCGGTGGCCAGTTGCAACTGTCGATGCTGCCGCCCGCTTTGGCCATGGCGCAGGTCAGGGGCGACAAGTTGCGCGCCATTGGCGTCACCTCCAGCGGCCGCAGCGCGCTCGCGCCTGAGCTGCCGAGCATGGCGGAAGTGGGGGTGCCCGGCTTCAACCTCGAAATCTGGAACGCCGTGGCCGCCCCCAAATCCATGCCGCCTGCGCTGGTCGCCAAACTCGCTGCTCTGTTCAGCGACATTGCCCGCTCGCCTGAAGTCCGTCAAAAGCTGTTTGTCCAAGGCTGGCAGGTGGTGGGCTCGTCACCCGAAGGGCTGGCCAAACGCATCCAGGCCGATACGCTGCTGTTTGGCGGCATCATCACGGCGCTGGGCATGGCGAACCCATAACAGCCAAGAGCGCTGGGCGAAAACGCCCTGACCCGTAGCTGCGATACTGCCGCCATTGCGGTGGCATGCGCCCCTGCCCCTCTGTCCGGATCCACCCATGAACTTTCTGCCCGACTGGCCGCTGGCGTCGAACACGCTTTTCTACTTCGGTTTTTTGCTGTTTTGCGGCGCAATCGGCGGCTACGTGACACACCGCTGGCCGTGGCTGCCCAGCATCACCGGCTTCATGCTGGTGGGCCTGATTGCCGGCCCCAACGTGCTGGGACTGGTGGACCATGCGGCGCTGGCTGAATCCCGCATCATCATCGACGTGGCACTGGGGCTGATCCTGTACCGACTCGGCCTGTCGCTGGACATCAAACGACTGGTGCATGACCGCCAGCTGATCGTCATTTCACTGGTGGAAGGTACGCTGACCTTTGTGGCGGTGTTGTTTGGCTTGAGCTGGATCGGCATCCACGGGTTGACGGCGGCCGTGATCGCCGCCATTGCCGTGTCGTCGTCGCCCGCGGTGCTGATTCACGTGGCCAACGAACTCGGCGCCAGCGGCCCGGTGACCGAGCGCGCCAAGAGCCTGGTGGCGCTCAACAACGTGCTGGCTTTCCTGATTTTCAGCGCGCTGCTGCCACTGCTCTACAGCAACGCCGAAGCGCCCATGATCACCATCCTGGGCGGTCCTGTTTATCAATTGCTGGGCTCGGCCTTGCTCGGCGGCGCCATGGGCATGTCACTGCACATGGCCGCGCGCAAAACCAAGCAGGCACACCAGTACCATCTGGCGCTGGTGGTCGGTGCGGTAGCCATTACGCTCGGTGCGGCCATCACGCTCAAGCTCTCGACGCTGTTTGCCCCGCTGGTGCTGGGCATCGTGGTGCGCAGCATCGAGCGCGCCGAGCTGATTGCCAATCTTGAATTCGGCCCGGCGTTCGAGCTGTTTTTCATTGCCCTGTTCGTCTATGCCGGAGCCAGCCTGCACCTGTCCGAGATCGTCCAGTTCACCCCGGCGGCACTGGTGCTGGTGTTCGGCCGGTCACTGGCCAAATGGCTGGGCGTGGGTGTCACGGCGCGCCTGCTGGGCGCCAGCAACCGGCAGGCCGCGACGACCGGCCTGTTGCTGATTCCCATGGCCGGACTGGCCATTGGCCTGGCCAACACCACCTTGACGCTGTTTCAACAGCAAGGCGCGGTGGTCAGCTCGGTCATTCTGGCGGCAGTGGCCGTGCTTGAAACCGTGGGACCGCCGATCAGCGCCAAGGCGCTGCGCTGGTCGGGTGACAACATACAGGTTGACACCGAACTGGCGCAGGAACCAACCCAGACGGCCTCTGTCGGCGAGCCCGTTCAGCCGAACCCGCAAACAGCAGACTGAACCAATGCCAACATGCCGTCAAGACAGACCTTGCGCGGCACGAATCGTGTCGCGGCTGTTACGGTCCTTGACCCGGCCCAAGTCAGCGTCAAGCGCACGGATCAATTTTTCAACGGCGTCGATCAAGGCCATCCCCATCTTGTCGGCATCGGCCGTCACCGCGACAGGTTGGCGGTTGACCACGCGGGCCTCCAGACGACAGCGCTTGTCCTTGACGCCCGATTTGGCACCGTCCACATCGCTCAGGAAAACCTCCAGACGCGTCACATGATCTTTCAACCGGGCCAGCCGATTGCCCGCTTCGTCGCGCACCCATTGGGCCAGTGAATCGCCACCTTGAACGTGGTCGTCGGTATTGACTTGAATTTGCATTTTCTTCTCCTGGGTTATGCCCGGTCACTCGACCGGATGAAGCATTCAGACAGTGACACTTTACCCTACGCCCGCCACCGCCGACATGATGTTTCGCAGGGTTCACGCACAATGTGCAAGGTGTCGGCCCGTCGTTTGGCGATTGGTGCTCAGGGCGTTGGCGGCAACAACTGTTTCAGGTCGGCGGCCGTGAGCTCGGGCTTGGTGCCATAGCGCGTGAACAGGCGCAACTTGCCCGTGGTGTCATAGACATAACTGCCCGCCGTGTGGTCCATGGTGTAGCTGGTGGGCGTGGGGCCGTCCACTTTCTTGTAATACACCTTGTAGTCCTTGGCCACGGCAGCAAGCTGCTCCGGAGTGGGCACCAGCGCCAGAAATGTGGGATCGAAAGCCGCCATGTATTCCTTGAGCATTTCTGGCGTGTCGCGCTCGGGGTCGACGGTGACGAACAGGCACTGGATGCGCTCGCCATCCTTGCCCAACAGGCGCTTGATCTCGGCCATCTCGGCCATCGAGGTCGGGCATACGTCCGGGCACTGGGTGTAGCCGAAGAACATCATGACGATCTTGCCCTTGAAGTCCTGGAGCGTGCGCGCCTGACCGTTGTGGTCGGTCAGGGCGAAGCCTTTGGCGTAATCGGCACCCGTGATGTCGATCGCCGTGAATTGGGGGGCATTGGGCGAGCAAGCCACAAAAAGGCCCGGCGCGCCTGCCATCATGGCACAGGCTGCCAGTGATTTCAGTGTGTTTCTTTTGTTCATGCGGTCGATGATAAACCGGCCCTCGACAGGCTGATGAGCACCGCCAGACACGCATGACACATCGAACAAGGGAAGCTCACAGGTAGTGGTCGATCAGCAGCGCAGCAAACAGCAGGCTCAAGTGAATCAGCGAGAAACGGAAGGTCTTGCGCGCCAGCAGGTCGGAGTAGTCGCGCCACAACCAGTACGCATGCAAAATGAATCCGGCGTTGAGCAGCACCGCGACCGCCAGATAGAGCCAGGAGCTCATGCCATAGATGAACGGCAGCAAACAGGCGGCCAGCAAAATGAAGGTATAGAGCAGCACCATCAACCGGGTGAACTCGTTGCCGTGCGTGACCGGCAGCATCGGCAGGCCGGACTTGCGGTAGTCCTCCACCCGGTACAGCGCCAGCGCCCAGAAATGCGGCGGCGTCCACAGGAAGATGATCAAAAACAGGATCAGCGCTTCAGGCCCCACGTTGCCGGCCATGGCGGCCCAGCCCAGCACCGGCGGCATGGCGCCCGAAGCCCCGCCGATCACGATGTTCTGCGGCGTCAGCGGTTTCAGGATCACGGTGTAAATGACCGCATAGCCAATGAACGTGGCAAAGGTGAGCCACATGGTGAGCGGATTCACCATGACGTACAACAGGCCCGAGCCGACGGCGCACAGGGCGGCTGAAAACAACAGCGTTTGCCGGTCGCCCAGTTCACCCCTGGCGGTGGGGCGCCAGGCGGTGCGCTTCATCCTGGCGTCGATGGATTTTTCGATGATGCAGTTGAAGGCGGCAGCGGCACCGGCCACCAGCCAGATGCCCAGGCACGCAACGGCCGCCACCCCCACCTCGCGCCACGACGGCACGCCCGGCACCGCCAGTACCATGCCGATCAGCGCGCAGAACACGATCAATTGAATCACGCGTGGCTTGGTCAGCGCGTAGTACTGCGCCCACACCGAGTTGACGGCGGGTCGGACCAGCGTGCTCATGCCAGACCTCCCGATTCAGTCTGGTCGGGCAGACCGGTGGCGCGGTCACGAAGACGATCTGGCACGGTACGCCTGACGGCAGGCACCGCGCTGGCGGCAATCCAGGTCAGCACCAGTACCAGTGCAGCCGAGCCCGCGGTATGCAGCAGCGCCGATAGCAGCGGCCAGTCCAGCACCACATTGCTCAAACCAGTGGCCAGCTGCAGCCCCACCAGCGCTGCCAGCACGCGACTGTGGCCACGCCAGCCCGGCAAACGGTTCAGCTGCCAGGCCAACAGCGCCAGCAGCGTCAGCACCGCATACGCCATCAGGCGATGGACGTAATGAATCGCGGTCAGTGCGGCAAAGCTGATGGGCTCACCGGTTCCGGTGACGCCCAGGTGGCGCCAAAGCTCGAAACCCTGCTGAAAATTCATCTCGGGCCACCAGCGGCCCTGGCACTGCGGAAAGTCGCTGCACGCCAGCACCGTGTAATTGGTGCTGACCCAGCCGCCCAGCAAGATCTGCAGCGCCAGCAAGCCAAACACCAGCGCCAGCCAGCGTCGCATCGCCAGCGTCATGGCCAGCGGCTTGGTACTGCCGCGCACCACCTGCACGCCGAGCAGTGCAAGCAGCACCAGCGCTCCCGCGAGATGCAGCGTGACGATCGCCGGAAACAGCTTCCAGGTGACAGTCCAGGCGCCGAACGCACCCTGCACGCCGACCCAGAACAGGGCAAAGGTGGCCCACCACGGCGACAGCTCCGCCGGGTTGCGCAGCTGGCCAGCGCGCGCACTGGCACGCCAGCGCAGCCAGCTTGCCACCGCCATCACCAGGATCAGTGCGCCCACGGCCATGGCGAGATAGCGGTGAATCATTTCGATCCAGGCCTTGGCCTGCGTGACCGGACCGGTGGGCATGGCGTCTTGTGCCGCACTGATGGCGTGGTGGGCCCCCAACGGCGAGGTGTTGCCGTAACAACCCGGCCAGTCCGGGCAACCCAGCCCCGAATCGGTGAGCCGTGTGAAAGCGCCGAACACGATCAGGTCAAAGGTCAGAAACAAGGTGAACAGGCGCAAGGCCTGCAGCCGCTGCAGTGGCGCGCCATGACGGTTGCGCCAATAGACCCACGCCAGCGGTCCCAGCGCGAGCAGGGCGCCCAGCGCCAGCAAACTGGCCAGTGGCGTCAGGTCGTAAAGCGCTTGAGTCGTCATGGGTTACGGTGCCAGAGCAGGATCGGTTCAACGTCCCGGGCTGTCCCAAGTGAGCGAGGCGCGCAACAGGTGTTCCATGTCGCGCTTGGCCTTGGCCGCGGCGGCGCTGTCGAGCCGGGACGAAAAACGCATCATGGTGTTGCCCATCGGATCCACCACATAGATGAAGTCCTGCTGCGCTTTGCCAGCAGGCGCAGGCAGCCACTGGGCCAGGGTGTCGGCGTCGACACGCAACACGGTGGCGTTGTCGTGCTTGAGCCCGGCCACCAGCCTGGGGTCGAGCGGCGCTTGGTCGTTGACCAGCCAGAGCCAGTCGACACGGTCCATGTCCTTGCCCAGCATCAGGCGAAACTGGCGCAGTACCGTGAGTTGCTTCTGGCAATCGTTGACGCAGGCACCCCCGTCAATCTTGACCAGCAGCCACTGCGCCTTGAGCGACAGCAGAGGCACGGGGGCACCATCGAGGGCTTGACCCTGCGCTTGCGGCATCGGGCGCACCGGCGTGACAAGCTCACCAAAACTGGCCTCGCCATGCGGCTGTACGACGTAAAAAACAAAATAGGCCACGAAGACGGGAAGCGAACAGGCCAGCAAAATCGCCAGCAGCTTCAGCCGCCCGCTCAAGGTAGAGCCAGCGTCAGCACCCGGCGTCGGCAGCGAATGCACGACCATGCCCAGCGCTTCATCGCGCGGCGAATTCATTGACCACCGCCTTTGCGGAAACTGGCAAAAAGATAAAACACGATCAGTGCCACAGCCATGCCGTACCACTGAAAGGCATAGCCACGGTGCTTGCCCACCCGATCATCCGGCGGCGGCCAATGGCGCACCAGCGTGTCCGGCGCATCACCGCCGGTTTGTTGCAACACCACGGGTTGCAAAGGGTGGCCCAGCAAATTCTGAAAACGCGCCAGGTCCAGTCTGGCCCAGAGTTTGGGTGAACTTTCAGGATGGTCGGGCATTAAAAAAAACTTCTTGTTGGTGGGCACGGTAGCCAGACCAGTGATTTGAACACGCCCGACGGGAGTGGCCACCACCGGCAAAACGGAACGCCCCAAGGTCCACCCTACCCAGCCACGATTAATCAGGACACGGGTCTCTGAGCCTGCGATTTTCAGCGGCGTGATGACATGCACACCCGGCTGGTCGTTTTCCTGGCGGTTGTCGAGAAAAATCTGGTGCTGCGCCTCGTAAGTGCCAACCACCGTGAAGGGCGCATCCTGCGCGACCAACGGGTCCACCAGGGAGCCATTCATCGCAACGGGACCGTGTTGGCTACGCTCGGCACGGCGATCGAGCTGTTGCGCCAGACGCTCGCCCTTGCCGCTTTGCCAGGCCCCCAGGTAGCCAAACAACAGCACGCCAAGCAGCATGGCCAGGGTAGGAATCAAGCGGAATTGAAAATGCATGAATGCGAATGGCTGTTGGCAAAAAAGCATAATGCAGTCAATTCTTTTAGAAAGACTGCCATGCTGGCGAAAATTTTAATTCTGGCGACCTTGGCATTGATTCTGGTGAGTCTATTCAGCGCCCTGGCCCTGCTTTACAAAAACGACGATGCCGAAAAACGCAAACGGGTGGTACAGGCCCTGACGGTGCGCATCAGCTTGTCGATCGCGCTGTTTGGCGCCTTGTTGGCGAGCTTCTATTTCGGACTGATACCGGGAAGAGGCTGACTTGCCTTGGACAGAAAACACAAAGCCACTGGCCAGGCAGTGGCTTTGTGGCGCAGCACGACCGGCTGGTCACTGCGCGATGGAACGCGACGACTGCCCGACAGCGTGATATGGCTCAGAGAATGTAAACAAACACAAACAGGATCAGCCAGACCACGTCCACAAAGTGCCAGTACCAGGCCACGGCCTCGAAGGCAAAGTGGTTGTGCTCGGAGAAGTGACCTTTCATGCCGCGCCCGAGCATCACCATGAGCATGATGGTGCCCAGCGTGACGTGCAGGCCATGGAAACCCGTCAGGATGTAAAACGTCGCACCGTACACGCCTGCTCCGAGGGTCAGGCCCATCTCGGCGTAGGCATGGGCATACTCGTACACCTGAAATCCCATGAAGGTCATGCCCAGCGCAATGGTCAAGGCCAGGCCCAGATTGAGCTGACCGCGCTTGCCCTTGATCAAGCCCCAATGCGCCCAGGTGAGCGTCGCGCCAGAAGTCAACAGCAACATGGTGTTGATGGCCGGAATGCCCCAGGCGTGCATCGGTGTGAAGGGATCACCGAGCGGACCGGCACTTGGCCAGACGTTGGTAAATTGTCCGTAGGGAGACAGCGATTCTTCAAAACCGGCCATCTCGGGCAGGGCGATGCGGCGGATGTAATACAGGGCGCCAAAAAAGCAGGCAAAAAACATCACCTCGGAAAAGATGAACCAGACCATGCCGATGCGGTACGAGCGATCCTCCCACAGCGTGTAGATACCGCGAACATTTTCATTGATGATTTCGCCGAACCAGCCCAGGATCACGTACAGAATCAGCGCCACGCCAGCCAGCATGCTCCAGCCGCCCTGGCCGATGCCATTGATCCGGAAGATGAAACCGAGCGCCAACAAAAAGATGCCCACCGACAAAAACGTCGAGTAATGGCTGGCCGCAGGCACAAAGTAATGGCCCCGCACAGCAGGTTGGGTAGCATGTGTCATTCTTCTATTTCCTTCTCAAATCAGCTCTGGGGCTTGACGGCTTCAAAAAAAGTGTAGGACAGCGTGACCGTGCCAAAGTCCGGGTCGAGCTTGGGGTTGACCACGAACACCACCGGCACGGTGCGGGATTCACCCGGCGCAAAGGTTTGCTGGCTGAAACAAAAACATTCCAGTTTCTCGAAATGCTGCGCCGCCACGGCGGGTGTGATGCTGGGGATGGCCTGCCCCACGAACACCTGGTTGGTGGTGTTGGTGATGGTGTAGTTCATGCGGGAAATTTCACCCGGATGGACCCGGATTGAAAACCCTTCGGGCTTGAAACTCAAACCGACACCTGGCATGGAATGGCTTAAAAACTCCACCTTGACCGAGCGCGAAAAGTCAATCTGGGTGTTTTTGTCGGCCACCATCGCAACCGCGTTGGTTTTGCCGTTGAGCCCGGTGATGCGACAGATCAAGTCATAAAAAGGCACCATGGCAAAACCGAAACCGACAAAGAACAAGGCCACAAAGCCAAGCTTGATCCCCAGGCGCACATTGCTGCGCTGGCGATCACTTGCCGACACATCCATCAGAACGGACGGTATTTCCATATGGAACCCAAGAATATGGCCAACACGATGGCGCCGAAGACATAACCCAAACGCTTGTTGTTGCGTTTGCGCTTTTCCCATTCAGCGGCATCCATCACCGGGACATCGGACTCGAACAATTTCATGACGTCACACCTGGTGCAGGATTACTTAATGACCGGTGGGGTCTCGAAGGTATGGTAGGGCGCTGGCGACGGCACGGTCCACTCCAGGCCCTCAGCGCCTTCCCAAGCCTTGTCTCCAGCCTTTTCTCCGCCCTTGATGGTCCGGTAAACGTTATAGACAAAGATCAGGTGGGCAGTGCCCAGAATGAACGCGCCAATGCTCGAGAACATGTTCCATTCGGCAAACATCAGCGGGTAGTCGGGAATACGGCGCGGCATGCCGGCCAGACCCACAAAGAATTGCGGAATGAAGGTCAGGTTAAAGCCGACGATGGTGACCCAGAAGTGCCACTTGCCCAGTGTTTCATTGAGCATGTGGCCAGTCCACTTGGGCAGCCAGTAGTACACCGCCGCCATCGCGCCCATCACCGCCGTGGGGTAGAACGCATAATGGAAGTGCGCCACCATGAAGTAGGCGTTGTGGTACTGCGGGTCGGCCGCCGCATCCGACAAGGCCAGGCCGGTCACACCGCCCCAGCCGAACAGCACCAGCGAGCCCAGGGCAAACAGCATGGGCGTTTCAAACGACATGGCGCCCTTCCAGATGGTGGCGATCCAGCAGAAGAACAGCACGGCCAGCGGGAACGAAATCGCCATGGTGATGTACATGAAGTAGATCTGGCTACCAAACGACATGCCGCTGGTGAACATGTGGTGTGCCCACACGATCAGGCCCAGACCGGCAATCGCCCAGAACGAATAGACCTGCGCCTTGTAGCCGTAAATCGGCTTGCGCGCAAAGGCCGAGAACACGTGCGGCAGCGCGCCGGCAATCGGCAACAACAGCACGTACACCTCGGGGTGCCCCATGAACCAGAAAATGTGTTGCCACAGCACCGGGTCACCGCCACCGGCGGCGTTGAAGAAGTGGGTATCGAAGTGACGGTCCATCAGGACCATGGTCACGCCACCGGCGAACACCGGCATGATGGTGATCAGGAGCACGGCAGTCATCAGAAAACCGTGGGCGAACAGCGGCATCTTCATCAGCGTCATGCCAGGGGCGCGCATGTTGAGGATGGTGACGATGACGTTGATCGACCCCAGAATGGACGACACACCCAACATGTGAATGGCAAAAATGGCAAAGTCCATGCCCCAGCCACTTTGAATCGACAGCGGCGCGTAGAGCGTCCATCCGGTATCGACCGCGCCCGGGCCAACGCCCATCAGGCCCAGAAAGAACGGCAGCGTAAGCATGATGGCCGCTGGCGGCAGAATCCAGAAGCCCCAGTTGTTCAAGCGCGGCAAGGCCATGTCAGGCGCGCCGATCATCATCGGCAGCATGTAGTTGGCCAGACCGGTGGCCGCCGGCATCGCAAAGCCGAACACCATGACCAGGCCGTGCAGGGTAATCAACTGGTTGAACAGCTCGGGCTGAACGAATTGCAGACCCGGCTGGAACAGCTCCAGGCGCACCGTCAAAATCATGCCGCCACCCACAAACAACATGAGGAAACCGAAGATCAGGTACATGATCCCGATGTCCTTGTGGTTGGTGGTTTCCAACCAGCGAACCCAGCCCCCCTTGTAATGCCCGTCGTGGGAATCACTGACCGGCAAGCCATGCGCCATATCGTGTGCCATTACCAACTCCTTCTACTGAATTTCTGAAAATCTTGATCGATCACTGCGCCTTGGCCACCACGGTCTGCGCTGCCGGCTCTGCCGCCGCTGTGGACGCTGGCGCCGCCGCTGCGGGCTTTTTGCTGGCGAGCCACTTGGCAAATTCTTCCTCGCTGACCACATTGACCACCACCGGCATGAAACCGTGTTCCTTGCCGCACAACTCGGAGCACTGACCGCGGTAAGTACCGGTTTTCTCGACCGTTGCCCAGAATTCACGCAGGAAGCCCGGCACAGCGTCACGTTTGACACCAAAGGCGGGCACCCACCAGCTATGGATCACGTCGTTGGACGTGGTGATGAAACGGATTTTCTTGCCGACCGGCAACACCAGCGGGTTGTCCACTTCGAGCAGGTAGTGGTCGCCTTTGGCGGCACCGCTGTCGATCTGCTCACGCGGCGTGACGAGCTTGCTGGTGTAGCTGACACCCTCGGCCGGAAACTCGTATTGCCACAACCACTGGCTGCCAGTTACCTTGACCACCAATTCTGCATCGGTCTTGGTGTCTTCGTACAACACCACCGCATGAAAGGCCGGAATGCCGAACACCACGTAGTCAATGAAGAACAACAGGGCAAACGGCGACAACACCCAAAGCCACTGCTTGCGGTTGTTCGGCCCGGTGAAATTGCCAGGCTTGTAGCCCGCAGCCTTGTTGTGGGTTCGGAATGAATAGATCAGCAAGCCGAACACCAGGAAAAACATCACCAGGATCACCACCATGACCAGGTTGTGCATGTGCAGGGTTTCCCGTGCGATGGGCGTGACAGGTTCCGGGAAATTGAACGCATAACCGGCCAAAGCGGCGGCTGACCCCAAGGCCAACAAAACGCTTAAACCAAGTTTGTACAAGCTACGCATAAAACGCTGTCCTTCAAGTGAGCAAGAGGGGGGAGATCAACTACCTGTCGTTTAGGGCTTGTAAAGCAATAACATGCACTTTTGCTTAGCCATCTTTGTGCGCATTGCGTCGTTGCAAATCACTTGTTTAGCAGAGCTAAACGGCGCGCTTTGCGCCTAGCACTGCATCCCAAATCTGGTGATCAAAATGCACAAGTTATTACTTTAAAAGCCTTTAGTTGATATTTATCAAAGTATTCTAATGGATCATCGCCCCTAAATTCCCCATTCACAACAGGGGGAAACCCCATGCCGGGGCCACAAGGCCCGGCCCGGAATTGCCATTTTTACGGCGACCAGAATAGTTTGGCCGTTGGCCAGACCAGCAACAGCACGATGATGCAGGGGGCAACCGTCCAGGCAATCTCGACCGCCAGTGAGCTATGAAAATTAACCCTGTCCATGTCAGCCAGCCGGTGATGGCGCCATGCAGCCCACAGCAGCACCGCAAACGACAGACCGAAGATGAGCAGGCACATCAGCATCAGCGCCCAGCGAAAGTCGAATTCATTCATGTGGATCAAGGCTTGGTTTGGGCGCAGCAGGCTTGCCGCGTTTCAGTGCGGCACGCATCTGGTCCAGCGAGATTTCACTTTGCGCCACTACCGTCAGCTTGGGCGCCGGCTTGAAGGCATGGCCATACACCACTTCAAAAGTGAGTTGCATGGCCCCCTGTTCGATGGCGCGCAGCAACTGGCGGTGCCAGCGGCGCCCGCGCAATGCCCGGAAGCGTTCCAGGTGAAGGTTGCGCCCGAGGCCGCGCAACTCCTGCAGCACGCGCTGCGGCGTCTCGAACGTGAGCGTGATGCGCTCCATGTCCATCACCGGCTCGGCAAAACCAGCCGCCATCAACATGTCACCCCAGTCGTGCATGTCGGTGAACTCATGGCTGGGCGCGGGCCAGCCCAAAGCCCGGTACAGCCCGCGCAATTCCTTCAGCGTGTCGGGGCCGAGACAGGAAAACATCAGGAAGCCGTCCACGGCCAGCGCCTGATGCCACTGCTGCAGCAAGGCCTGCGGCTGATCGGTCAGGTGCAAGCTCATGTTGGCCCACAGCATCTCGGCCGGCTGCGTCACCTGCATCACCACCTGCGGCTTGGCGTGCAGCCAGCGCTGTGCCTGCCACCAGGGTGGCGTGACGGCGCGCGCGACATGCTGCGCGCGCGCCGCTGTGGATTCGACCAGGGTGCAAACCGCCTTCGGATAGCGTTGCTGCAACAAGGCATGCGCCGCCAGGCCGCCATTGAGCGGCGACCAATGCACCCAGCTTTGCGGCTGGCGCTTGATCCAGTCGAGCCGCTCCTGCATGCGCCGCGCCACCTCTTCGTGCAGCCAGGCAGACTCGGCCGACGGCCGCTGCTGCCAGCGCCGCACAGCTTGCGGATCAACGGAGGGAGGTCTTTGCTCGGCCATGGCGAATTTGAAAAGAGACGCGAGTATATTGACTGGATGTTCTCCAGCCTGATTTCAAGGGTGTTGCGCCCACCCGCCAGCCAGTGTCGCGTTTGCCACAGCTGGCCGGCACAGCCTGTATGCGACGCCTGCGTGGCCGAATTTGCCCAACCCTTGCACCGTTGCAGCAGCTGCGCCCTGCCCTTGCCCGCCGGTCGGACGCAATGCGGCGCCTGCCTGAAAGAGCCGCCACCGCTGGACCGGTGCCTGGCTGCCGTGTCCTACACGTTTCCCTGGGCGCAGCTGATGGCCGACTTCAAGTTTCAAGACCAGCCCGCCCTGGCCCGATTCTTTGTCGATCTGCTCAAGGCCACGCCCTGGGTCGAGGATGCACTCGACGCGGCCGACGTGGTGCTGCCCATGCCGCTGTCGCGCCAGCGCCTGCGCGAGCGCGGCTACAACCAGGCGCTGCTGCTGGCGCAGCAACTCAACCCGTGCAAAACCCGCGCCGATGTCTTGCTGCGCATGACCGACACGCCGGCGCAGCACACCCTCAAGCGTGCACAGCGGCTGAGCGCACTGGATCAGGCCTTTGCCGTGGACCCGCTCAAAGCCGCGCTATTGCAAGGCGCGCGCCTGGTGCTGGTGGACGACGTGATGACCACCGGCACCTCGCTCTACACAGCGGCGCGCGTGCTCAAGGCTGCCGGTGCCGCCCACATCACCGGCCTGGTGATCGCGCGCACTGAATAGGAACGAAAAGTTGGCGGGTCAGACCACCCGCCTGGCGACGTGCGCTGCCCCGCCCGACTTGCCTGACAATGCGGCGATGTTCCATATCGTCCTGGTCGAGCCCGAAATTCCCCCCAACACCGGCAACGTCATCCGCCTGGCCGCCAACACCGGCTGCACCCTGCATCTGGTGGAACCGCTCGGTTTTTCGATGGACGACAAGCACATGCGCCGCGCCGGGCTCGACTACCACGAATACGCCACCGTCAGGCGCCATGCCAGCTGGCCAGCTTTTCTGGCCGATGCGCAACCCTTGCCCGAGCGGCTGTTCGCGCTGACCACCCAAGCCAGCCAGAACGCGTTCGACGCGCACTTCAAACCGGGTGACTTCCTGGTGTTCGGTTCCGAGACCAGGGGGCTCAGTGCGGCGGTGCGCCAGTCATTCGCGCCGCCGCAAACCTTCAAGCTGCCCATGCTGCCGGGCCAGCGCAGCCTGAACCTGTCCAACGCCGTGGCCGTAACCGTGTTCGAGTCCTGGCGACAAAACGGCTTTGGCCATCTGAAAATTGAAGCGCCAGCCCAATAAAAAAACCGCTCTCCA
>Ga0172367_10003896_pt1 | contig 18963 bp, 13 predicted proteins | sample Lak10m_FD_114542 | JGI IMG/M metagenome (GOLD analysis project Ga0172367, IMG submission 114542) | Freshwater microbial communities from Kabuno Bay, South-Kivu, Congo - kab_022012_10m | ecosystem: Environmental > Aquatic > Freshwater > Lake | place: Democratic Republic of the Congo: South-Kivu...
AGATATTCTGCGGCCTGGTGAAACTCAGATGGGTTGGGGAATAGACAAGCCGATCATTGTGGGCAAGGACGTCCTGTTTGGCCACAGTAAGTGGGGTGACAAGCCTGACCCCTCAGGCCGCAGTGGTGACGGCTGGCTGTTTCGCTCCAGCAACCTGCTCCATGAACGGGACCCTGAGAAGATTCATTGGGAAATGCTCCCGGACGGAGATCACGGCATCCGTGCGGAGGAATTCGGAGGCATACAGGAGGAACACAACATCGTCCCTCTTTCGGGAGATGGTCTTTATTGCATCTATCGAACCAAGAACGGATTCCCTTGCCACAGTTACAGCCGCGACGGAGGACGGACATGGACAAAACCCGAGCGCGCGAGCTATTCACCGGGAGGCAGGACCATCCGTCATCCGCGCGCCTGCCCCATGCTGTGGAAGACGGCCAACGGCAGGTTCCTGTTGTGGTATCACAACAACGGCACGCCGTTCCAGCACGATATGACGATCCGGCGACTGGCCGAACTAGTCAATAACCGCAATTTGGGGTGGCTCACTGCCGGGGAGGAAAGAGACGGATTCATTCACTGGTCGCAGCCAGAGCTGATCAACTACAATCCCAAAAACAGGGGATGCAGCTACCCTGACCTTATCGAGGATCAGGGACGATACTTTTTTATCTCGACCCAAAAAGTTAGTGCTCGCGTGCAGGAGATCGCACCAGCCCTGATTGATGGTTTATGGCAACAGAACAAGATCAAAAGTGTTGCCGAATCGGGGCTTGTCTTGAGCGCAGCTCGAAATGTGCTTTCGGCCTCGCCGCTCAACATGCCGCGTTTGCCGAGTTTGGCTGGCGGCGGCGGTTATACCGTGGAAACCTGGCTTAAACTCAGTGACCTTGCTCCGGGACAAATTCTTCTGGACTCCCGCGATGAGCAAGGCAAAGGCATCGTGCTTTCCACGGCCGACAATGCCCGTCTCGAGTTTGCAATGAGCGACGGACAGAACTCAGCGCGTTGGGATACGGATCCCAACCTGCTCAAGCCTGGCATCCTCCACCATGTGGTCTTTATCATAGACGGTGGGCCGAAGTTGATCTCCGCGGTGGTTGACGGGCTTTTGTGTGACGGCGGGGACGACCCCGCCCGCCCCTATGGTTATGGGCGATTCTTCAAAAGTGATAACCTGAAGCAGGATATCGGCGATACAACCGGCGGGCCAAAAATTAAGGTAGGGCCAATGGTTCAACGCCTGAGGCTGTATGATCGCTACCTGAGAACCACGGAGGCCATCGGCAACTACCGCGCAGGCTGCACTGGAAACCCGGAGAAGTGAACAAAAAAATTAACGATTTCTGAATAAAACAACAAATAATAAGGACAACATAACTATCAGCGGGCTTTTTATGCCCTTAAGGACAAAAGAACAAAATATTTTTGACTGGAGTTATCCCGATGGCTATCGGGACAAATTGGCCATGATGAAATAACTTTTGTCTTATTACCGGGATTAAAACCGGCCTAAAAAATTCAATTTGGATATTTAAGTTTCACTATTAAGGAGGAATATAAAATGATAAAAAAAGTAGCTCTGACAGGGATTATTGCAGCTCTATTGGCTGTTGGCTTTGCAAACGCTGATGAGGTTTCGGTTAAAGGGGCAAAAAATGTTGTTGTTTTCTCCGAGCCAGGTTCGTTTGCAGGCTGGCCTGCCAATAACGGCTCGTGGACATGGGACGATGGAAAAGAAATCCTGGTTGGCTTCACCAAAGGACCTTTTGTTGAAGTAGCGGGACATAACATCGCACCAACGAACCGCAAAAACCTGCTGGCACGAAGCACCGACGGTGGAATGACATGGGTCACGGAAGAACCGTCAAATTTCGCTGGGAATAGCGCCCCGGCCGTCGCATCGCCGGGACATATAAATTTTGCAGCCCCAGGTTTTGCGATGAAGGTGACGGCCGATGGTTATCATGGGAACACTGACAAGGTGGGATCCTTCTTTGTTTCGTACGACAAGGGCAGGAACTGGCAGGGTCCGTATCGTTTCAACGGTCTGATGGAAGACCCGAATCTTGCAGGCACGCATTGCACCGCCCGCACCGGCTATCTGGTGACCGGCCCCCAATCCTGTCTGGTCTTCATGTCAGCCCGCCCCAGGGACAAGAAGGTCGCCAACGCTCCCCAGTTTAGGGATTCTTGGGACAAATCCTACGTCGCGGAAACCACCGATGGCGGGAAGTCCTTCCACTTTGTCTCCTGGATCGCGCCGCTTAGCAGTCGCAACCGCGCCGTCATGCCTGCGGTATGCCGTCTGAAGGATGGTTCCATCGTCGCGACTGTCCGTGCCAATAGGGTTGAAAGAGACGAAAAGGGCGAGGGTTTCATGGCCGGACATGTGGATGCTTATGGTTCTGCAGATAACGGAAGAACCTGGAGCTTCCTGAGCCGTGTGGGAGAAACCGGCGGCGCGATGCAGAACGGAAATCCTCCGGCCCTGGTGGCGCTCAAGGACGGTAGAATCGCTTTTGCCTATGGAGACCGAAGGACGGCCAGAATAAAGATACGGATCAGTTCCGATGGTGGTAAAACCTGGGGCGACGAACTGGTGGCTCGTGACGATTTTCAACGGGGCGAAGACAACTCGTCGGATATGGGATATCCCCGGCTGGTGACAAACCATAAAAATAATCTCGTGGTCATGTATTACTGGGCAACCAAAGAAAAACCCCAGAGTCATATCGCTGCAACTATTTTGACCTCCTATTGAGTAATGTCCGCAGAAAAAATAGCTTAGGATATGATAGTGGACATATCGACTCCAGGCGAAACAATATATGAAACAACCAATATAAAAAATGAGAAACATTAAAATCGCATCATTCGCAGGCATATTATTTCTAACGATAAGTGCCTTCTCACAAAAACAGCTTTCTACCAACGAGCCACTTCCCTCACGTCAGGTACATCTCGACTTTCATACTTCGGAGTTAATTCCCGGCATTGGCGAAAAGTTCAATAAAAAGCAGTTTCAGGAAGCGTTGAGATTAGGTAATGTAAACCAAATTAATATTTTTGCCAAGTGTCACCACAGTTGGAGCTATTACCCTACCGAAGTAGGAACAGTGCACCCAAACCTTAAATTCGATTTATTGGGCGAGCAAATCAAAGCCTGCCATGAGATTGGTGTAAAATGTCCCATTTATTTCACTGTAGGCTGGAGTGCCAACGATGCCGAACAACACCCGGAATGGACTATCCGAAACTTTGATGGGTCAATAGCTACCAGTCCTGGCAGTAATTTCAAAGCCAAATCAGATGAAATACGTCCAATGTATTCGTGGAAACGTATGGATGCCAGCACAGGCACACCTTATCATGCTATGATAATGAAACAGGTGGAAGAGATTTGTAAACGCTACAAGGATTTAGACGGGTTTTTTTTCGATATTTATCATATCAGTAAACTAAACTACAACCAGTATGCTCTGGCAAGAATGAAAAAAGAAGGCATTGATATCAACGATGAAAAAGCCGTAGAACGTAGTCATGCCCTTGTTCTGAAGGCACACATGAAAGAATTGCGTAATCTGATTGCCAAATACCACCCCAAAGCCACCGTGTTTTTTAACTCAGCTACCCATTTGGAAGATAAATCTATTTTTACCGAACGGCTTTTCGATATGAATACCCATTCCGAACTGGAAGATTTACCAACTACCTGGGGCGGTTACGATAAATTGCCATTAGAGGCCAAGTACCATTTACAGCAAGGTACACCTGTAGTGGCCATGAGTGGGAAGTTCCACAAAGCCTGGGGCGAGTTCGGTGGATTTAAACACCCCGATGCTATAAAATATGAAGCAGCAGCCATGATTTCGTTTGGCGCATCGTGCAGCTTTGGCGACCAGCTGCACCCTTCCGGCGAAATGGATTTGGAGACTTACCGCAATATTGGTCAGGCATATCAATATGTCGAAAAAATTGAGAAATACGGTTTAGGTGGCGTTCCGGTTTCCAAGCTGGGAATGTGGTTGACACTCGACAATGCTGCTGACCATGGCGTGGTACGCATGCTGTTGGAAACACACAACGATTTTGTGGTGGCCAACGAATATAATCTGGACAAATTAGAATTGCTTGTTATGCCAAGCGCCAATTGCTTGACTCCCGAACAAGCCACCAAAATCAATGCATGGGTTAAAAAAGGCGGTAAACTCATTGTTTTTGGCAAAGGTGCATTGGATAAGGTAGGTAAACGCTTCTTATTGGACGTAGGTGCCGACTACCTGAAAAAATCAGACTTTAAGTTCGATTATACCGTTGTAAAACAGGATATTAAAAAGAATATCGTTAGCAGTCCATTCCTGAATTACGAATCAGGTTTATTGGTCAAGCTAACAACCGGAACTGCCCTGGCAGTGTTGCGCGAACCTTATTTCAACCGTACCTATGCACAATACAGTGGTCACAGGGAAACTCCCTATAAATTGGAAGACTCGCAGTATCCGGCAGTGGTTAAAAACGCCAATGTGATCTATTTTACACACAGTTTAGATAAATTGTATTACACCCATGCCGTACGTCTGCACCGGGAGTTATTCAATAATGCCATTGATTTGCTTGTAAATTCACCCATGCTGAAAGTCAATAACCTGCCAAGCAGTGGCAGAGTAAGTTTGTTGAAACAGGAAAATGAAAAACGTTATGTGGCACACTTACTTTACGCTCCGGCATTGCAACGAGGCGAAGTACAGGTTATTGAAGATTTAGTACCTGTTTCGGGTGTGCAGATTGAAATTAATGTACAGGAAAAAGTAAAAAATGTGTACGCCATTCCATGTAATCAAAAACTAAAATTCTCAACAAGTGGTCAGATGATTAAAGTTAATGTTCCCACTTTTACCATGCATACCGGAATTGTGTTGGAATACTAAGACAATCCCAGGTTACTTTTTGCTGGCCATGCCTGCCAACTATATCATGGATAGTTAAATCTACAAAGTAAGTTTGACTTGTTTGTTTTAACACTCAATCATTCGCACAATTAGTTTTATACTTTATCAATGGCCGATACCTGAATTGCATAAAATTTATTCAGGTATCGGTTATTAAAACAAAAATACACCTAAATGAAATGAGTATGAGAAGTTTGTACTAACCAAAAACGAATAAAATATAACTTATAACAGTAAAACCATTTACTATTACAATGTGCTGTATAACTGTTTATTATAATATTTGTTTGAGTTTTTCGTAAAATAATATCGAAAAAAGTTGGATATTAGAAAAACCTTGCGTATATTTGTAGCCGAAATCTATAAATTTATGGTTGGGGAAATTTTTATAGTTTCAAAATTTCATTTTTTTTACTCAATTAAGTGAAACGTTATACTATAATAATAAGTATAATAATACAAGTGTTATTATACTTATGAAGAGATGATTGCGATAATAGTTTGTTAAATTATATAAACACATTAAATCATGAAAAAACTATTTTTACTCTTAGCCGTGGCAATAGCCACATTAATGAGCGTAAGTGCCCAGAACCTGATTACAGATGGTACTTTTACAACTACATCTGCAGGTAATTTTACATTAACTTCTTCAGTTGGATCAACCCGAAGTGTTTGGGGGGGTATAAATTCGAATACCAACGATGCTACCCTACCAATCATCGGAGTTACCACAGGTGGCGCTACCGGTAATTGTGCAGTATATACACGAGGTACAACTTCGCCAACTTGGTCTACTGTTTTACTCTACCAGCGTTTACCTTCAACAGCCGGATTAATGTCTCCTACCAAAAGCTATAAAGTAACCATGAAGTTGAAATCCGGATCAACGCTTTCGGATGGCTATTTTTTTATAAGATTTGCTTCGAGTACCAAATTAGCTGTTAGAGAAGATTATAGCACCGGACAGACTTTTGCCTGGCGTAAAAGTATCTCATCCATTCCAAATACCTGGACTGAGTATTCACAGAGTTTTGTATTTTCAAACTCTATTACTTCTGGTACACAGGGTGCCACACCTTCAGGGACAGCATTTACCGATAATGATATGACTAACCTTTACATTGGATTTTACTCAACTACAGCGGATGGAACTGTTTATGTTGATGATGTGGTATTTGAAGAAGACATTGCAGTACCAACAGCTAATGCGGCCAGCGATGTAGCCATAAACAGTTTTACTGCCAATTGGTCAGCTGTAAGCGGTGCTGCAAGTTATCAGTTGGATGTTTCCACTAATAATACGTTTACTGCAATATTATCTTCGTACAATAATCTCTCTGTGTCGGGTACTTCGCAGGTGGTTACAGGTTTATCGGCAAATACTGCCTACTATTATCGAGTTCGTGCAGTTAGTAACGCTGGCACAAGTACTGGAAATTCTTCAACCATAACAGCTACTACTTTAGTCGACCCCAATATTATAGTAGATGGTACATTTACGACTACAGCAACAGGTGATTTTACACTTGGCACAACCGGCTCTGTAAACAATGGTATTGCACGTAGTATTTGGGGAGGTGTTAATACTAATACCGGTGATAGTCCATTGCCAATTGTAGGTGTAGCTTCTGGTGGGTATACAGGTAATTGTGCCTCTTTTACACCCGGAAGCACACAACCTTCACCGACTGTCGCTTATTTATATCAGCGTTTACCTAATCCTTCGAATATCAATACCGGCAAAACCTACCGTCTAACGGTAAAGCTAAAAGCTGATGCTGCCAATGTGAAAGGATTTCTCTATATCAAATCCCGACCAAACGCAATCTATGCAGTAAGAGCGGATTATGCAAATGATAATTATGCATGGTGTAAATATATTACCAGTATTGAAACATCCTGGACTGAGTATACACAAACCTTTCTATTCTCAAATTCCGTTACAAGTGCCACTCAGGCAGCTACACCAACCGGAAATGCCATTGGTACCAGTGATTTGAACGACCTGATTTTCGGATTTTACTCCGTCGATGGTAAAGCCTATATTGATGATGTGGTGTTGGAAGAATATGCTAATGCTCCAACTATCACAGGAACGGCAACGGCAACATCCTTTACGTCAACTTATGGAACTACATCTTCAAAACAAGATTTTTCTTTTACGGGAAGTAATCTGATAGCTGATATCACAGCCACTGCCCCTACTGGCTTCGAAGTGGCAAGTGATGGTACAAATTTTAGCTCTACTGCCTCTATAGCTCAATCCTTAGGTAGTGCAAGTGGAACAATTAGTTTACGATTAAAAGCCAATGCCGCAGTTTCCGGAACATATAACTCCCAGAATATTATAGTTTCATCTGGGGCAACTGTATTTATAACTACTGCCGCCAGCGGCAATGCAGTTACAGCTGCTTCTGGTTCATTGGACGGTGGAAATCTAAGTAACTCAGGGTTGACAGATAATCAGTTGGCAAATACAAATCTGACAATAAGTTCAGGCGAATTTATAATAAATGATACTAAAACTGTTCTTTCACTATCGGTGGACCCCGGAGCAAAACTTACACACAGTTCAGGTACATTGACCGCCACCAACGGCATAACCCTTGAAAGCGATGCCAACGGAACTGCTACGTTAATGGATAGTTACACCGAACCAACAATAGCTGCAACTATAAAACAATATGTAACAGCCGGTCGTAACTGGTATATGAGTGCACCATTAAATAATACTGCCGATTACACAGTGTTGAATAAAGGTAATTCAGTAGCCGAATACAATGAAACAACAGGCTTGTGGCCTGCCGTAACAACAGGCACTTTAACGCGCGGAAAGGGCTATGTTCAGGTGGCATCGGCTACACAAGGCACTACCGGTACTGTTTCATTCAGTGGAATTACAAACTCGGGTGATGTCCCCGTAACACTGACCTATACCTCTGATAAAGGCAAGGGCTTTAACCTGGTGGGTAATCCATATCCTTCTTACCTCAGTTGGACGGCGGTAGCAGCAGATAATGCAGCAGCCAATATGCCTACCGGAACAATGTGGTATCGCACCATAAGCTATAACGGTAAAAGCGCCTGGGTTCCCAATACACCTTATAATCTGAATGATATCGTTTACAATGGTACCCGTTTTTACAAAGTAACAACAGCCGGAACCTCGGCAGCCTCAGGCGGTCCGTCAGGTGGATTAACAGGCATTACCGATGGTTCTGTAGTTTGGAATTACGAAGGCTCTATCTACATTTTTGCAACTATCAGTGCTTCTGGTGTAGCTACTCCTGCAACTGTAAGCAATCTGATTCCACCTATGCAGGCTTTCTGGGTGAAAAGTACGGGTGGTACACTTACCTTTAAAAACGCCATGCGCTCACACAATACCGGTGGTACAAATGCGCTGAAAGCACCAAAAAAGAGTTTCAGCGAAATGCCTTTAGTGCGGCTGAGTGTAAGCAATGGAGTCAGTGCCGACGAAGCTGTTATTTACGTCCATGCTGATGCAGCCAACGGATTCGACAACTACGATGCGCCCAAATACTTCAATACAGCATCAAACCAACCCGAAATATACTCGAAAGTAGGAAATGAAAAGTTGGTAATAAATGCTATAAATGAAATAAGTCAGGGAACAGAAATACCATTGGGATTTACCACCGAAAAAGGAAATGACTTTACAATTGCAGCTTCGGAATTGAAAAACCTTGATTCAGATACAAAAGTGATATTAGAGGACAAACAAACTTCCACGGAGTTTGATCTTACAACCGGTCAGTCTTATGCGTTTAGTTCTGATGCAATAACGGAATCGAATCGTTTCAGTCTTATTTTCCGCATAAGTGGCAATACAACCGGCACTTCAAACACAACTAAACGGGATGCACAGGTATTTGTCAATTCTCAAAATAAAATCACGATTATTGCCAAACCAAACAGCAATTACAGTATTTACAATGCCGTAGGACAGCTGATTGAAAACGGAACTCAAATAGCGGAACTGCAAACTGCAAACTGCAAACTGCAAACCGGTCTGTATATAGTAAAAGTGAATAATCATTCAACAAGAGTAATCATAAAATAATGTGGTAATGTGTTGATACGTTGATGTGATGATAATAAGAACACGAAACGAGAAACACCAAACACGAAACAAAATATTATGGAAAAGAAAAAATACATATCACCGAGTATCGAATGGATACCGCTTGATAACGAAATTTCACTTGCATTGGAATCAAATCCTCCAATAGGACCAGATGAAATAGTATTAAACAACATTCAAAATCCGTTTAAAGAGAAGATAGGTTTAGTTTAACAACGTAGTTTTTTTAAGGTTGAGTCAGAATGTCTGAAAAATTAAAATTTCAGACATTCTTTTTTTATGTTACAAAAAACAAAATTGGTTTAATCGTTAATCGTGTGAAATAGATTAAATTTTTGATGTCAGGGCTAACGCCCCTAAGCGCTTTATTAATCTGTTTTTTTTACTAAGATTACACAGCTACGCTGCTTTGTTTCTTTTCCACATTGAGGGGCTTTAGCCCTGACATCTTGGTAGTAAGAATTAATTCACAGCAACACGAAAGGGGCGTTAGCTCTGTTATCTTAAATATATTTTTTTTGCAAACTAATTTATTTGACAAATTATCCTTTTCACACGATTAACGATTAAACCAAAAAGAAATGCTATAAAAATCAGAGGAATTTCTTACAATATATACCGAAAAACGGTACATATTGCATTAAATTACTTTTATCTTGGAAGGAGAATCAGCCCTGTTTAAATATTTTGTCTGCGATAATAACCGAGAATCTACATTTTTTGCATTCAAAATATTTTTCTTTCATAAAGTGATATTAATGAATGATAAATCATTCATTATGGGTAATTATGCAACTTAGTGACTCGTTTGTTATTCACTTAGCCAGCTTTTATTTTTAATTCGCAATTCGCGAATCACAAATTTAATGTGCGTAAATTAAAGTTTAAATTTGCAATATATATCGTTCGATATTATAAATCGAAAATCAAAACTAATCAAAATATTAGCGATATTGAAATCGCCAGCCAATGCCTGACGAATTCAATATAAAAAACTCTTTCTAAATTAATTGATAAATAATTATAAAAATGAACTTAATACGATTTTATTGGTTGTATTTGCAAAATAATTTCAAAATACAGCACTAAAATGATTTTAGAAATCCGTTTGAGTAATTTTTTCTCAATAAAAGATGAGATTATACTCGATCTGCAGGCAGCCAATTTAAAAACACAAAAATCTCAAGAACTTGAAGATAATGTTTTTATTTATGACGAAATATCAGTATTAAAAACTGTTGTTTTGTATGGTGCTAATGCTTCTGGAAAAAGTAATATTATAAAAGCTATTCGGTTTTGTGCGAGTATGATTTTTATGTCGCATACCCATAATGAAAATGCAGTATTTAATTTCAAACCATTCAAATTTAATGGTTATCAGAATAAACCGAGCTCTTTTCTTATCCGGTTTGTTAGTAATGGAGTCGAATATGAATACTCTTTCTCAGTAAAACTAAGTGAAATAATTACCGAATCACTATTTTATTATCCAAATGGCAGACGGGCAAAGGTATTCACACGTGATGAAAGCCTGGGTAAAGAAAAGACCACTATTTATTCATTTGCTTCTGTTATAAAAAAACCTTTAGATGTGGCTGAGAATACTTCACGTAAAACACTTTACATTTCCCGTGCTAGTCAAATGGATCGAGAGTTGCCTAAGGAGATATTCCGATTTTTTAATGAAAAATTCATTCTTGGTTATATTGGTTATAATGCTTTATCGGTAGAAGAGCTCTATAAACAAAATAGAGTTGATTTGCTTCGTGCCTTACAAATAGCCGACAGTGACATTATTGAAATTAGATTAAGTAAAGAAGTTCGTTCGGGAAAAAATCTAAATGCAGATTTTACAACCAATAAAGCTTCTATTGAAGATGTTCAGCAACAGCACGTTAAAATAACTACTTTTCATAAATCAAATCCGACAGTGTCATTTGATTTCTCAAATGAAGAATCACAAGGAACTCAAGTATTGTTTTATATTTTGCTGACTCTTTTAGATATAGTAAAGAACAATAAGATACTTTTGATTGATGAAATAGAAAATAGTTTGCATAATAAAATTGTAGAATATATAGTTAGTTTGTTTCATGCCAGTAATTCTGCTCAATTGATTTATACAACTCATAATACAAATTTATTAAATCTGAATAAGTTGAGAAAGGATCAGATTTGTTTTGTAAATAAAAAGGATGATGCTTCAAGCGATTTATATTCTTTGTTCGATTATAAAGATTTTAGAGATACAATGGATGTTGAGAAAGCATACTTTCAAGGTCGTTTTGACGCTATTCCATATATTGATGACTCATTAGATAACATAAAGAATTTTTTGAATGAGCCGCACAATTAGAATACCCAAAGGAAAATCGATTAATCCAACTTTCTTTGTATTTTGCGAAGGTGAAACCGAAGAAAAATATATTTGTTATTTGAGGACAAAATACCGTTTGCCAATAGTCATTGATGCGAAGGTTGCTGGTAATCGTATTACCTCAGACTATATCAGTAATTATAAGAAAACAAAAATAAATCACTCGAAAGACAAAACTTTTCTGATATACGATTTGGATGTGCCGGAAATGCTTTCAAAACTTCAGAAGATCCCTGATGCAATAATAATTGCATCAAATCCATGTTGTGAGTTATGGTTTTTGATCCATTATCAGGAACAAAAATCAGCAATAACAACAATAGAATGCAATACCAAGTTAAAGGAGCATCATAAAGCCTATAAAAAAGGCATTATTGATGCTAAATTAAAAGACAAACTTGTTGAGAAACACGATAAGGCCTTGCATAGAGCAAGTAAACTAAAAATGCATGAAAATCCGTCGACTCAGATTAATGTTTTGATTCAGAATTTAGATGAAGTGAAAATGAGTAAGAAGAGTGAGTGGATTTGCCGCCTATACAAATCTCAAAAGTAAATCGTCAGAATCTGTCGAACGGCTTTGAAGCGGTCAGGCTTTGCCTGAGAGTTCATTACGGGCAGCTCCGCATAATATCTGGATCCAAAAGCCCGAAACAAAACTATAAAACAAGTAGTTGGGGTACGAATTAGGAAATATTTTAAGTAGGATTTTGTCTTTTTTCGGGTCAAATTACTAGGGGAAATGACAAAGAAAAAACCCTACAAATCGCTGAATTTGTAGGGTTTAACCGTCTTTTGTCGCTAATTGTCTTAGCTTACTGGCGGAGAGGGAGGGACTTGTATTCTCTCAATTTTATATTGAATTTCAATCTGTTATGTCTGTAAAATGGTAATGTCCACCGCTTCTCCACCTCGAAAAAAAATGGTCTAAAAATGTGGAATTTTTATACATCAAAGATACGGAATATATTTTATTTGGCAATGGGTTGAAGGCTATTTTTTAGTGTGGTTCAGATATAATATATAGTAAGATAACTAACTTTTGATATGCTTTAGCAGTCTGTTATCCTATAATAAAAGGATGTACGTGTTCGGCTTTTAGTCCCGTGTATGAGCAGAATTCTTCAATGCTGACAAATTGGTGTTCTTGTTTTTGATAATGTTGCTTTATTTGCGAAAGCAATGTCCTTCCGTAACGTTCACTTTTACCGGTTATTCGTTGTACATCCTTTGGGTATATGCAAATGCGTTTTGCTTCCATTAAATGACCTTTGATAGCGCAAATTTACAATTATTTCTTTGATATAAATGCTGTTTTCGAAAAATATGGCAGGAATAAGCTATTTCGGAATTGCATTTGCTCCATACGGATAATCATGTATATACATTTGTGCCGATAATTTTAAAAATTAAATTTTATGGCACAACAAAAAAGTATTTTAAAACTGAAAGGTACCATTGGTGGTGTGACTTTTTATAAGTCAAAAAATGATGGATACCTTGCCCGGGAAAAGGGTGGAGTTGACGCTGAGCGGATTGCTAACGATCCGGGGTTTGCACGTACCCGTGAAAATGGTGCTGAATTTGCCCACGCGGCAACTGCAGGAAAACTGTTACGTGATTCGGTGCGAGTATTGGGAAAAAGTGCATCGGACGGACGTGTTACTGCAAGCGGTCTTCCGCTGTTATTTCCTTTGTTTAGGATAAAGAAATGAGGATTTCGGATTTCTTTTTTCTGAATGTAAGACTTCAAAATAAAACTGCACATGAGGATAATGATTAAAGGGTGAATAAATGAGGTAAAATCCCTTCATTTTTTTCTTCGCAAAAAAGCACTAAAAGGAAAAAGAAAATGTAAACACCCTCTTACTGCAATAAAAAGCGGAATGAAATGTATCGGTGAGGCTGTCAAGGTTTTTTGGTTGAATACTACCCGAAGTGAAACGAGGTGTGGAGATTCTGTGAACAGATTATCGGCTGCGCTCGGCAGAGTCAAACAAGTTTGCCTCTGCACTCACTTGCACGCTAATTGTGGCAAAAAACACGAAGTGCCCGACCTTTACAGACTTATTTTGTGCTGTTATCTTTGTGAACATTTTTTTGTCGTTTATTATTTTAACTCAAAAAATCCTTGTTGTCATTGGATTTTTGTTTTGGGTTGACTTTGATGACAATGAAGACATTGGAAATTGTCGATTAAAACAGATTATAAAAAAAAATAGAATTCGATTCTTTTGGGGTAAACACTTCGCAGAAAATAAAAATACCACTGGAAATGCGCGGGAAAGAGCTTGTGGGAAAACGGAATGAATGTAGCCTGCGGAATGGAAATGAGTATTTCCCTTAAGCTGTGCGGTGCTGAGGTGTATGTTTGTAATGAAAGTGTAATGTAGTATCGGGAGTCAGTATGAGGAACGAATGCTGTTCTCGGAACGGAATGGAGCGATAATGGAACGCATATACCGCAAGCACATGGATTAACAACTTTATATTTTTTATTATCTGCACAACTACAGGGTGGTGGGGAATTCTGTGGTTATTGCACGAAGTGCTAAACAACTATCAAGCAGCTTGTAAAGGAGCTTGGTAACTGTCCCCAAATTTGAAAACCTTTTGTGTTTTTTAATTGCTGCCCGAAATAAACCTTCAATAAAAAATACAAGTGGTTTTCGGGGCTTTATTTCCGGATTGGTGGTACGCCTGAATAACACACCGGTTAGGTGTAATTGCTTACCTATATATTTATAATTCGATTATTTTTCCCAAATTAAATGAAAGATGTTCATTGTGAGAAACATATCCTAACTGATTGGTTACACATTTTGTATTTCCAATAATTTTGTCAATATTACGGTGTGAATGCCCATAAATCCAGTATTTAATTGGACTGTGTTTTATGTATTCTTCCAATTCAACTGTGAAAGCTCCATTGATTTTGCTCCCAGTGAAATCGGGAGATGCTAATTTAAAAGATGGGACATGATGCGTAACCATAACAATATGTTCCGCAGTGCTTTTTGCCACTTCGTTTTGAATGAAGCTAAAGCATTTGTCGTGCTCCCGATTGAAATTATCCCATGTCAACTGTTCATCATTATATAGAATCCGGCGGAAATCACTAACGTAATGTTCAGTTAAGTAAGCATCTTCCAAGAGGATTTTCGCCCATAAGGTTGAAATAATAAAATCAATATTTTCTACCCGAACGACTGCATTATAATAGCATCTCACATTATCCCGAATTGAACACACGAAGCCGCTGGGCATTTTTGCCAAATCGTAATATTTGTATAGTTCATGGTTGCCAACGGCAACAATCACTTGCTGGTAATTGTCCGAAACCCAGTCCCAGAACGGATGCTTGCTGTAATTATCATCGTTTAAATACCCAATATCACCCGCAAGAATTAGAATATCCCCTACTGGTTTCAGTGGATTCTGTTTCAAATAACGGGAGTTTTCCGAAAATTCCAAATGTAGATCCGATGCGTATTGAATTCTCATTTTATTCAATTCCAAATATGTCTTTCATAATTCCAATAAATCCCCGAATCTCATTCTCAGAGCGCTGCAAGCTATCACTTAGTGATTGATTGGGCAAAGATTTTTCCATCGCATCAATAAATACACTTAATTCAGCTTTCATTGTGTTCGATAATTCAATTGGTGTAAGCGGATCAATCCGCATAGCCAATAGTTTAAAAACGTCATCCCGATGTTTTCTGATATCACCTTTATGAACTTTTGGATTTGTTTTCTTTTCTTCTGTTAGATTTAAAAATGCTTTTACTTTCAAACAAAGAAGGGATAATGGATTGGCAATACGAATACCGTCTTCAATAACACTGCTGTCAATGGTGTGATGATAATATTCTTCGTCCAACAGAATTGCAGAAAGACTTGGTGTTTCTTCTCCAGTAGGAATTGGAGTTAAATGAAATCCAGTTGGTTCACCTAATATCTCAGGGTATCTCGATAATAACTCTATTTGTACAGGAAAGCCTTCCTGAGGATTGATAAAGCGGAACAACTCGGTTACAGGTTCTTTATCTCCCCGTTTTCGTTGACGGGAAGTGTATCCACCCAAATCAATAAATTCCCAAAAACGTTGTTCGAATTCGGGTGTCATTTTTTCAATAACTAATATCATATCGATATCGTCGGTTGCGCGAGGACGCATATCTGTATTTTGCAAAGTAACATCACAGGCAGTTCCGCCTATAATAACGTAGTTATCTTCAAATCCGGCGAAGTGTTCTTTAAATTTTTCTAATCCTTTTACCATTTCATTTCTTCTATCATTATTTCTAACTCTTTTTCAATCCGGGCATCCGGCTCATCTTTCATGGATAAATACAACGAAAGTTTATCGACAACGTTATTATTCGAAAAAGGAGGCATAGTGGTTGGATATTTCCATATTTCGATTTTACACGACCCTTCTACCTCATTGAATTGAACTTCGGATGGTTTGAAAAGTTTATCCCAGATTGCATTTGTTTCATACTGTTCGGAGTTCAAATGCGAGTAATGTGACAAAGCATTTATTCCACTAATACTGAAATTCCCCTCCGGTATGGCATCGCAATACAAAACCTTCTTCACCGGTGTTGACAAATAATCCTGCGCTTTCATCCAAAGTTCCCGTTTAAGATCGCCAAATCGCATATACTTAATTCCGGTATTATCTTTTATTTCCGTGCTACACAATTTACATTCTTCAAGGTTTGCAACGGCACGTGCTAAAGCAACATAGTTGTAGGGCATGATTTGCTCCAAATCCTTGATTGTATATTCTTCTTTTGGTTTTTCTAACAGCAGATAATATAGCAACACATATTGTGCTGCCGGGGTTAATCTTGCCGGATTTTTAGCCTTCTTTTTTGCCTGAACATTCACAATTAAAGAAGGTAAGAATGCATATTTATCTGAGATGACAAAATAAACGCCCTGGTTTATCAGCCGTTCCCGTTCGTAATAGCTCAATGAATCCAATATAACAACTACCGGCATACCCACCAAAATTTCAACTTGTTTGGTAATTTGCTTGTATTTCAGGGGTGTTAAGGAGTTCTGTTCGTTTTTTGCCTGAATGACACACAAGGTCTGGTTATTGAATTCAATCGTATAAAAGGAAAACCTCAAAAACAGATCAGTGTTAATTCCCCGAAGCTTTTCACGTTGCATTGGAATTAATTCTGTCTGAACACCTAAAATGGAAATTATCTTATTCATAACAAGTGGTTATCATAATTTTTTGCACCATTATCAATTGTTGTGATAATGGTGCAAAAATAGTAATAATAATTCTATTTGCAACTTTATACAATAAATAATTTGATTAAGAACAGAAATAACACTTTTGTTTGGATCCCTTAGGGAAACCAGATTCGTTGGTGCTGTTGTTAGTTTCGGAGTTTCGCTGGAGATGAAAAGATTGATTAAGCGAAAAATAATTAAAAACTACTATTTTCCCGGTATGACCATTTTATCAGCAATCACATGCTCACTCATGCAACAACGAATCTTTCGGCTTCTGAACTTGAAGACTACTACGGCAATCGAGTCCGTTCCCGAATGCGCGAAATGTTTAATCTGATTGCGTTTGATGGAGGGGCGAAAGATAAGAGGAGGTAAGGGGGTAGTAATAGTTTAGTTGGATTACTCCGTATAAAGTATAGTATAAATATATAATAGGCGGAATAATTCAACCAAATTCAATCTAATTACTAAAATAAAACAAGGAAAATTTGTTTAAACTGATTTAATACTATATTTTTGCAGTTGAATTTAAACGCCAGTTGTATAGTATGAATATAGAAAACAAAGATAAATTAAACCAACTTCTGAAATGTTGGCAACCCGGAGGATTGTTGTTTTCCGCTTGGTTGAAAAAAAATGGATACTCAGACCAATTAATGCAGCAATATCGCAAGTCTGGTTGGTTTTCTACATTATAAAAAGGTGTAATTTACAGAACAGAGGACAAACTTTCTTCCTTTGCAGCAATATCAAGTTACAATAACCAATTGAACAAAGGTTTTTACATAGGTGCTCATTCAGCATTGGAATTGTCTGGATTTAACCACTATGTTCCAATGGGAAAACCAGTTCTAATGATAGGACATCCGCAAGATGATGAAGTTCCTGGCTGGATGAAAAAATATGATTTTGAATATGAATTCAAATTCTTTTCTACAAAGGTTTTCCAGAATACACAATTGACATTCGTCAATAAGGGGGATTTTAAAATACTCATGTCTGTGCCGGAACAAGCATTTCTTGAATGCCTGTTGTTAGCGCCGAATCAATATGCATATATAGATCTGTTTTATATTATGGAACAACTTACAACGTTGAGAGTTGAAATTGTGCAACTATTGTTGGAAAATACAGATAATATAAAGATAAAACGATTATTCTTATATATGGCAAAGAAAGCTGGTCATGACTGGTTTGACAGGTTAGATATAAGCAAAGTTGACATGGGAACCGGCAAACAAAAATTAGTCGATAACGGGGTTTATCTGCCAGAATACAAGATAACTATACCCAAAGAATTGTACGAATATGAATGAAACATATAAAAAGCAAGTGGCACTTTTAATTCGGATTATGCCATTGGTTTATAAAATTTCGGATTTTGCAGTTCATGGAGGTACGTCTATCAATCTATTTGTAAAAAACATGCCTCGCTATTCTATCGATGTGGATCTGACTTACCTTCCGCTTAAAAACAGAGAGGAAAGTTTAAAAGAAATAAACAATCATCTTATTGCTTTAAAACAGCAAATTGAAAAGACCATTCCCGGTATTCGAGTTATTCATAAACCTGCAATATGGAAGCTGTTGTGTACTTATGGTGATGCAATGGTTAAAATTGAGGTAAATGGAACTAAAAGAGGTATCATAGGAGATGCCCAAGATAGAGAGCTTTGTGAGAAGGCTAAAGAGGAATTTAAAATGAGCTGCGTTGCAAGATTAGTACCATTTTCATTGTTGTATGGCGGCAAAATTGCCGCGGCATTGGGTCGTCAGCATCCTCGCGACTTATTTGATTTTAAGTATATGGAAATTGAATCATTTGCCGAGGTGAAAAATGGACTGATATTCTACCTATTGGGAAGCGATAAGCCACTTATTGAATCTTTGCAGCCGAATCCTATAGATCAGACACAAGCTTTTGAAAATCAATTTAAGGGTATGTCTGATGTGCCATTTGATTATGCTGATTTTGAAGCTGCCCGAACAGACTTAATAGAAAAAATCAATCTAAATCTCACAAATAATGACAGGGAATTTCTGCTCTCATTCGAAACTGGAAATCCTGATTGGGAAAAATGTTGTGCCGGTGATTTGAGTAGTTTTCCTGCTATACAATGGAAACTGAAAAACATCCAGACATTAAAGGAAAAGAATCCCTCAAAATTTAATGAGGGGATTGAAAAATTGAGAAAATTTCTTTTCTGAAAACTAAATAAAAAAAAGCCAGACAATTGAGTGTAGATCAATGTCTGGCTTTTAAA
>Ga0172367_10003899_pt1 | contig 18942 bp, 17 predicted proteins | sample Lak10m_FD_114542 | JGI IMG/M metagenome (GOLD analysis project Ga0172367, IMG submission 114542) | Freshwater microbial communities from Kabuno Bay, South-Kivu, Congo - kab_022012_10m | ecosystem: Environmental > Aquatic > Freshwater > Lake | place: Democratic Republic of the Congo: South-Kivu...
GCTCGCGGGCAACCTGATGGCAGGCTGGCAACTCGGTCGCGCACTGCTGGTGGCGCAAGATCAATTGGCAACAGGAAATGACAGCGCGTTCATGCAGGCCAAGATCACCACCGCACGCTTTTATGCCGACCACCTGCTGACCCGGGCCCCGGGGCTGCGCGACAGCATCGTGGAGGGAGCTTCCTGCGTCACGGGACTGGCGTTGGAGGCGCTTTGAGGGTGGCACGGTAGCCAGGCAGGGCTCAGAGGCAGCGCAGTGTCATCCGGCAGGGGCGCTGTCGGTAGCGCCTGGCTGTTTTGATGCCGGAGCCGGGTTTGAGTGACTTGCTTGCGGCGGCACGTGCATCGCTGTGATTTGCTCAAGTCGGCCAGGTCGAGCCCTGCTCGGGCACCACGGCGCGCCAGCCGAGCTCGTGCTTGATGCGCGCGCGCAGGGTGTCGGCGCGGCCGGCCTCGCCGTGCACCACATAGACCTGGTCGGGCGACTGTGGCAGGGTGCGCAGCCAGGCCATCAACTGGTTGGCGTCGGCGTGGGCCGAGGCTGACTCCAGTTGCACGACCTCGGCCTCGACCTCGACATCGCGCCCGTGAAGACGCACCGTCCTGGCGCCGCTGGCCAGCGTTGCGCCGCGCGTGCCGGGCGCCTGGTAGCCGGTCAGGATGATCATGTTGCGGTGATTGCCCGCATAGTGTTCCAGGTGATGCAGCACGCGCCCGCCAGTGGCCATGCCGCTGGCCGACAAGATCACCATGGGGCCGTGACGGCTGGCCAGTGCCTTGGATTCATCAGTGCTGTTGACCATGGTGGCGCTGCGCGTCAGGGCATGCGTGTCCTGGCGGCTCAGTCGGTGTTCTCCGGGGTGGTTTTTAAACAAGTGGGTGGTGTGCACCGCCATGGGGCTGTCGAGGAAAACCGGCAGCGAGGTCGGCAACTCGCCCTTCATCTTGAGCAGATGAATGGCGTGCAGCAAGGCCTGGGCACGGCCCACCGCAAACACAGGCACCACGGCCACACCGCCGCGCTTGGCCACGCGTTGCAGGGCCGGCGCCAATTCGGCCAGGATGTCTTCTTTGGGGTGGATGCGGTCGCCGTAAGTGGATTCGATCAACACCGTATCGGCCTGCGGTGCGTCATCGGGCGGACTCATGACGAGGTCGTCCGGTCGGCCCAGATCGCCCGAGAACAGGATGCGCCGGCCCGCCACCTGCAGCAGAATGCTCGATGCGCCCAGGATATGCCCGGCCGGGCTGAACGTGGCCTTCCAGCCGGGTAGGGGTGTGATGATCTTGTCGAATTCGACGGTCTTGATCAAGGGCAGCGCGTCGAGCGCGTCCTGCTGCGTGTACAGCGGCAGCGCCGGGGCGTGCTTTGAAAAACCATGGCGATTGGCAAAAGCGGCGTCTTCTTCCTGGATATGGCCGCTGTCGGGCCACAGAATACGGCACAGGTCGCGCGTGCCCGGGGTGGCATAAACGTGGCCGGCAAAGCCTTCCCTGGCCAGCAGTGGCAGGTAGCCGCTGTGGTCCAGATGGGCGTGGGTCAGCAGCACGGCATGAATCTGGTCGGGCGGCACCGGCAGCGGCGCCCAGTTGCGCAGGCGCAATTGCTTGTAGCCCTGGAACAGGCCGCAGTCCACCAGCAGGCGTTTGTCATCGTGCTGCACCAGGTATTTGGAGCCGGTGACGGTGCCGGCACCGCCCAGAAAGGTGATGGTCACGCTCATCGCAAAGTCTCCTCGTGTTGCCCAATGAAAAAGCCACGCCGTTGTGGTGCAACAGCGTGGCTTGATTTTGGCCTTTTTAAAGGCAGCTCAGGCGACAAATATCAACTGAAAAAGCTTTTCAGCCGATCGGTCCAGCTGTCGCCGCTGGGCGAGTGCTTGCTGCCCCCCTTCTTGAACGACTCGTCGAGCTCGCGCATCAGCTTGCGCTGGTGTTCGGTCAACTTGACGGGTGTTTCTACCAGGATGTGGCAGTACAGGTCGCCGGGATAGTTGGAGCGCACGCCCTTGATGCCCTTGCCACGCAGGCGGAACTGCTTGCCGGTTTGCGTGCCTTCGGGAATGTCGATGGCCGCCTTGCCTTCGAGCGTGGGCACGTCGATTTCACCACCCAGCGTGGCGTTAATCATGCTGATCGGCACGGAGCAGTGCAGGTCGTCGCCATCGCGCTCGAAGATGTCGTGCTTTTTCAGGCGGATTTCAATGTACAGGTCGCCGGGCGGGCCGCCGTTGGTGCCGGGTTCGCCATTGCCCGCGCTGCGGATGCGCATGCCGCCGTCGATGCCCACCGGAATCTTGACCTCGAGGATCTTCTGTTTTTTGATCTTGCCCTGGCCGTGGCATTTGGTGCAGGGCTCGGGAATGACCTTGCCTGCGCCGCGGCAGGTGGGGCAGGTCTGCTGCACGCTGAAAAAGCCCTGGCGCATTTGCACCGCGCCCGAGCCACCGCAGGTGCTGCAGGTTTTGGCCTGGGTGCCAGGCTTGGCACCGCTGCCGTGGCAGGTGTCGCAATCTTCCCAGCTCGGGATCCGGATTTGCGCGTCCTTGCCCTTGGCCGCTTCTTCCAGTGTGATTTCCATGGCATAGCTGAGGTCGCTGCCCCGGTATACCTGCCGGCCACCGGAGCGGCCGCGCTGCTGGCCGAACATGTCACCAAAAATGTCGCCAAAGGCTTCGGCAAAGCCGCCGTAGGCTTCACCGCCCGCGCCACCGCGCATGTTCGGGTCGACGCCGGCAAAGCCGTGCTGGTCGTAGGCCGCGCGCTTTTGCGGGTCCGACAGCATCTCGTAGGCTTCCTTGGCTTCCTTGAACTTCTCCTCGGCCGCCTTGGCACCGTCGCCGCTGTTGCGGTCAGGGTGGTGCTTCATCGCGTGCTTGCGATAGGCCTTCTTGATTTCTTCTACCGAAGCGTTCTTGGGGACACCCAGCACCTCGTAGTAATCTCTTTTGGACATGGTCTGTGCTTGCCTGATGTGAATGCAAACGCCGCGGTGAACTTTTCAAGGTTCAGCGCGGCGCCCGCAAACGGGTTAGAAACAGTGTAAAAACAAGTGCTCAGGACAAGCGCTTAAGGCTTCTTGACTTCTTTCACTTCTGCATCGACCACATTGTCGTCGGCCTGGGCCGGGCCACCTTGAGCATCTGCCTGACCGGTTTCAGCACCCGCTGCGCCTTCGGCCGCCTGCTTGGCCTGCATGTCGGCGTACATTTTTTCACCGAGTTTCTGGCTCACGGTCATCAGCGCGGCACTCTTCTCGTCGATGGCCGCTTTGTCGTCAGTCTTGAGCGCGTCCTCAAGGGCTTTGATCGCGGCTTCGATGCTGGTCTTTTCAGCTGCATCGATCTTGTCGCCGTACTCGGTCAGACTCTTCTTGACGCTGTGCAGGCTGGCATCGGCCTGGTTTTTGGACTGCACCAGTTCCAGCTTCTTCTTGTCGTCGGCCGAATTGAGTTCGGCGTCCTTGACCATCTGCTGAATCTCGGCTTCGGTCAGACCGGAGTTGGCCTTGATGGTGATCTTGTTTTCCTTGCCGGTACCCTTGTCCTTGGCGCCCACGTGCAGGATACCGTTGGCGTCGATGTCGAACGACACTTCGATCTGTGGCAATCCGCGCGGTGCCGGCGGAATGCCTTCGAGGTTGAACTCGCCCAGCAACTTGTTACCCGCGGCAATCTCGCGCTCGCCCTGGAACACCTTGATGGTCACTGCCGGCTGGTTGTCGTCGGCGGTCGAGAAGGTCTGCGCAAACTTGGTCGGAATGGTGGTGTTCTTGCTGATCATCTTGGTCATGACGCCGCCCAGGGTTTCAATGCCCAGGCTCAACGGGGTCACGTCGAGCAGCAACACGTCCTTGCGGTCACCCGAGAGCACCTGGCCCTGGATGGCGGCGCCCACGGCCACGGCTTCGTCGGGGTTGACGTCCTTGCGTGGCTCCTTGCCAAACAGTTCCTTGACCTTTTCCTGCACCTTGGGCATGCGCGTCATGCCGCCGACCAGGATCACGTCGTTGATCTCGGAGGCACTCACGCCGGCATCCTTCAGAGCGGTGCGGCAGGGCGCGATGGTGCGCTCGATCAGTTCCTCGACCAGGCTTTCGAGTTTGGCGCGGGTGAGCTTGATGTTCAGGTGTTTCGGGCCCGATGCATCGGCTGTCACATAGGGCAGGTTGATGTCAGTCTGGGCGCTGCTGGAGAGCTCGATCTTGGCCTTTTCGGCGGCTTCCTTCAGGCGTTGCAGCGCCAGCACGTCCTTGCCCAGGTCAACGCCCTGTTCTTTCTTGAACTCGGCAATCACGAAGTCGATGATGCGCTGGTCGAAGTCTTCACCACCCAGGAAAGTGTCGCCGTTGGTGGACAACACTTCGAACTGCTTTTCGCCATCGACATCGGCAATTTCGATGATCGACACGTCGAAGGTGCCGCCGCCGAGGTCGTACACCGCAATCTTGCGGTCGCCGCGTTCGCTCTTGTCCATGCCGAACGCCAGCGCCGCGGCGGTGGGTTCGTTGATGATGCGCTTGACGTCCAGGCCGGCAATACGGCCGGCGTCCTTGGTGGCCTGGCGCTGGGCGTCGTTGAAGTAGGCCGGCACCGTGATCACAGCTTCGGTCACCGCCTCGCCCAGGTAGTCTTCGGCGGTCTTTTTCATCTTGCGCAGCACGTCGGCGCTGATTTGCTGCGGCGCCATGCGGTTGCCGCGCACATCGACCCAGGCGTCGCCGTTGTCGGCGGCGGCAATCTTGTAAGGCATCAGGTCGATGTCTTTCTGCACTTCCTTTTCGGTGAACTTGCGGCCGATCAGGCGCTTGACGGCGTAGATCGTGTTTTTGGGATTGGTGACGGCCTGGCGCTTGGCCGATGCGCCCACCAGCACTTCGCCGTCTTCCTGGTAGGCAATGATGGAAGGCGTGGTGCGGGCACCTTCGGCGTTTTCAATCACTTTGGCGGTGTTGCCTTCCATGACGGCGACGCAGCTGTTGGTGGTGCCCAAGTCGATACCGATGATTCTTCCCATGATGCTTCCTTAAATGTCCGGGCCGGCGCTGAAGTTCATGCGCTTGCCCGGGAGGGTTTCAAAAATTCAGTTGCGAGTAACGTAGGGCTGAGCTTGCAGATTTCAAGTCAGCCCCGTCATTTATTTGGCTGCGGCCACGGTGACCAGCGCCGGGCGCAGCACGCGCTCGGCGATCAGGTAGCCCTTTTGAAGCACAGTGACCACGGTGTTGGCCTCCTGCTCGGAGGGCACCACGCTGATGGCCTGGTGCTGATGCGGGTCGAACTTGTCGCCAGCGGCCGGATTGACGGCCACCACCTTGTTGCGCTCCAGTGCCGAGATCAACTGGCGCAGCGTGGCCTGCGAGCCTTCACGCAGTTGTTCGAGCGAGGCCTCCTTGAGAGCCAGGCCTGCTTCCAGACTGTCAATCACCGGCAGCAGGCTGTCGGCAAACGACTCCAGCGCAAACTTGCGCGCCTTGGACACTTCGTCTTCAGCGCGGCGCCTGGCGTTTTCGGCATCGGCCTTGGCGCGCAGGAACTGGTCGGTCAGATCGTGGTTCTTGGCTTGTAGCGCGACCACCTCGGCCTGGCAATCGGTCAGCGACTGAACTTCCAGTTCAGGCTGGTCAGCAGGGACGCCAGCCGGGTCAGCAGGCTTGGAAGGTGTGCCGGTCGGCTCGGGATTGGATGGGGTCGTGTTGGCGTGAGTCATGCGGGTGTCAATGAGATTGAAGCAACAAGCTCCAGAGATGGGGCCGGATGCCAGAATTGCAAGGGGGCTGGGCAAATCTTGTTGCCAGAGCGGTTGGCAGGCAGAAAAAAGCGGGCTGGTGCCCGCTGCCTGTCGGATTTCCAGCGCTCAACCGAGGCTGAGCAGCTCGACTTCGAACTTGAGGGTGGCGTTGGGAGGAATCACGCCACCCGCACCGCGCGCGCCATAGCCGAGCTCGGGCGGGATGATGAGGGTGCGCGTGCCACCCACCTGCATGCCGGCCACACCCTCGTCCCAGCCCCGGATCACCATGCCGGCGCCGAGCCGGAAAACGAACGGGTCGCGCCGGTCCTTGCTGGAATCGAATTTGGCACCTTGCTGCTCGTTCTGGTAGAGCCAACCGGTGTAATGCACGGTGACGTTTTGGCCGGCCGTGGCGGTGGCCCCGCTGCCGAGGATGGTGTCTTCAAAAATCAGGCCGGATGCTGTTGTGGTCATGAAAGTCTGTGTGTGAAAGTGGATGAGAAAAAAATGATGACTCTGCCCGTCAGGCCTTGGCAGCTGCCAGGCTGTTGACCCATTTGTTGGCAAAGGCAGCCAGATCGCCCATGCGCTTGAGCAGGTCCAGACCCATGGGCGTGGCCAGGTAACCGTCGCTGCCGTGGGTGAGCAAGCCGGCCGCGCGCAATTCCTTGATGCGGGTGTTCAGCGTGTTGGGGGTGATGTGGCCGACGCTGTCCTGCAGAATGCGAAAGGTTTGCGGATGTCCGTCTTTCAGCGCCCACAAAACACGAATGGCGTAGCGCGACTCCAGCAGGCTGAGCAATTGACCAATGGCCACGTTGTCTTTGGACGTCATGTGTTTTCGCTCCTTGGTCTGTTTTGTTTGTTCGGTGGGGAAAAGCGTCAATTGCATCGGTTTCAGTGCCCAGACTATAGCGCAATTCAAACGCTTGCTACAGGTTTAATAGTAAGAAAAATCAGCGCTCAGCGCGTGACGCGCTGAACTCGCGCGCCAGCACTGAGCACTTGGCCCGACGATCATCAAGGATGTGAATGAGGTTGACGAGCCTTGACCCCGGCACTGGCTCCACAGTTAGGGCTGCTTGGTTCCCCACCTGACCCGGTTGGCCGCTTCACCATGCGGGAAGGCCCGTCGCGTCAGATTGTAAAGCCTGCATCCAGCCTCAAGCCTCGGTCAGGTCTTTGATGTCCGCGCCGGGCGCGTTGGCTTTGACGGAGGCAATGCCGTTGTCGCGTGAAGCCTCGGACGCGTACATTTCACTGCGCCCGATGACCTGGCCGTTGCTCGCCTTCAGACTGAAGTACGGCTGGCCCGAGCTGGATTCGGCACGCACGAAGCGCTCATCCAGGGCGGCGTTCGTTTTGCACGATGCAATGCCCTGGGTGGCGCTGGTCTTCGATTCGTACATCTGGCTGGTCAGAATGACCTGGCCATTGCCCGCCTTCAGATTGAACATGAACTTTCCGTTTTTGGATTTGCTTAATTCAAATTTGCCGGCCACGATCTTTCTCCTTCAAAGTTGTTAAATGGGTTCTGGTTGCCCGGTCGGGCATTTGACTGGAACCACCGGACGAATCACTTTACCGCTTTTTTCGGGCCTTTAGAATCCGGAAATGTCCTATCTCGTGCTCGCCCGCAAATACCGTCCACGCAACTTTAGCGAAATGGTGGGACAGGACCACGTGGTGCAAGCCCTGACCAACGCGCTTACCAGCGGGCGATTGCACCACGCCTATCTGTTTACCGGAACGCGCGGCGTGGGCAAGACCACGGTGTCGCGCATTCTGGCCAAGTCGCTCAATTGCCTGGGTGCAGACGGGCAGGGGGGCATCACCGCCACCCCCTGCGGGGTTTGCCAGGCCTGCACCGACATCGACAGCGGCCGTTTTGTCGATTACACCGAGCTCGATGCCGCCTCCAACCGCGGCGTGGACGAAGTGCAGGCGCTGCTGGAGCAGGCGGTGTACAAGCCGGTGCAGGGCCGCTTCAAGGTCTTCATGATCGACGAGGTGCACATGCTCACGGGGCATGCCTTCAACGCCATGCTCAAGACGCTGGAGGAGCCGCCCGAGTACCTGAAATTTGTGCTGGCCACCACCGACCCGCAAAAAGTACCGGTGACGGTGCTGTCGCGTTGTTTGCAGTTCAATTTGCGGCCGATGGCGCCCGAGACCATCCGTGAGCATCTGCAAAAAGTGTTGCAAACCGAGCAGGTCAGCGCCGATGCACCAGCGCTGCGCTTGCTGGCGCGCGCGGCGCATGGCTCCATGCGCGATGCGCTCAGCCTGGCCGATCAGGCCATTGCCTTCGGTTCGGGCAGTCTGCAGGAAGCCATGGTGCGACAGATGCTGGGAAGCGTCGATCGATCTTACGTGTTTCGCCTGCTTCAGGCACTGGCCCGAGGCGACGGCAAAACCGTGGTGGAAACGTCGGAAGCCTTGCGCACCCACGGCTTGAGCGCTGCCTCCACCCTGGAAGAAATGAGTGGCGTGCTGCAGCGCATGGCGGTGCTTCAGGCGGTGCCCGACAGCGCCCAGGACGACAGCGACCCCGAGGTGGCCGAGATCGCGCAACTGGCAGCGCTGATGCCCGCTGATGAAACCCAGTTGCTCTACAGCATCTGTCTGCACGGGCGCGCCGAGCTGGGTCTGGCGCCCGACGAATATGCGGCGCTGACCATGGTGCTGCTGCGCCTGCTGGCGTTCAAACCTGGCGCGGCACCCGCTGCGACGCAGGAAAAAAAAACTCTGAAAATCCCGCCGCTGCCCAAGCCTGAGCCGATTCAGCTTGCGCCTGCCGTGGTCAACCCGCCCGAGGGGCAGCGTCTGCCGGTGCGCGTGATGTCAGGCGACCCGCCTGGCGCACCAAGCCTGCCCGAGGTGGCGCAAGCAGGCGCAACGCCGGCCAGCATTGAGGCGGTGCAGGTGCGTGAACAGCCAGACCCCAGGCGCGATGTGCCTGTGCAGCAAGCGGCAACTTCGGTATCAGCCAGTCCGGAGGGCGACTTCTGGTACGCCACGGTGCAGGCGCTGATTGCCAACGAAGCCATCGCGGCCATAGTGCGTGAACTCGCCCTGCAATCGCAATTGGTGGCGCGCGACCAGGATCAATGGCTGCTGCGAGTGGAGCGCGAGTCGCTCAACCAGTCGGGTAATCGTGAGCGGCTGGCGGCAGCCCTGGCGGCGGCGGGTTACCCGGTGCGGCTGGTGGCGGAGGTGGGGCGCGTCACCGACAGTCCGGCCAGGCGCAATGCCGCCCGCGCGGCACAAGCCCAGCTGGCGGCAGAAAAAATCGTTTTCGACGATCCGCTCGTGCAGTCGCTGATGCGTGATTTTGGGGCGAAAATCGTCCCTGGCAGCATCAAGCAGGCATGATTCTCAGACGGCTGATCAGTATTTGTGCCGGGTCGCAAGCCGTGCGACCTGGCGCTTTTTCAATTGACGACTTGAATTAAAAAAGGAATTTTCCCATGTTCAACAAAGGACAACTCGCCGGCCTCATGAAGCAGGCGCAGGCGATGCAGGACAACATGAAAAAGGCCCAGGAGGAACTGGGCAGCATCGAGGTCACGGGCGAGTCGGGCGCGGGCCTGGTCAAGGTCACCATGACCTGCAAGCACGACGTGCGCCGCGTCACCATCGACCCCAGCCTGCTGGCCGACGACAAGGACATGCTCGAAGATCTGGTGGCCGCAGCCTTCAATGCCGCGGTGCGCAAGGCCGAAGAAACCTCGACCGAAAAGATGGCCAAGATCACCGCCGGCATGCCCGGCCTTCCCGGCGGGATGAAGTTTCCTTTCTGAGACCTTGCGGGAAAGACCGCAATGACGCGAAGCGCACAAGCTTTGTCCCCAACACTTCAGTATGGACACCAACGCGCTTGAAGTCCTGATCCAGTCGCTGCGGCGGCTGCCGGGCGTGGGCGTCAAGTCGGCGCAGCGCATGGCGTTTCATTTGCTGCAGCACGACCGTGCCGGGGCGCAAGCGCTCTCGAAGGCGCTGGCGCATGCGGCGCAGGCGGTGCAGCATTGCGAGCGTTGCCATACCTTTACCGAAGCGCAGGTGTGCAGCACCTGCCTGGACACGCGCCGCGATGCCAGCCAGCTGTGCGTGGTGGAAACCCCGGCCGACCAGTCGGCGCTGGAACGCACCGGTGCTTATCGGGGCCTTTATTTCGTGCTGATGGGCAAGCTCAGCCCGCTCGACGGCATCGGCCCGCACGACATCGGCCTGAAAAAGCTGTTTGAGCGAGCGCTCGACGGCATCGTGCAGGAGGTGATTCTGGCGACCAACTTCACCGCCGAGGGCGAAGCCACAGCGCACGTGATCAGCGAGGGACTGAAAGCGCGTGGCCTGCACCTGACCCGACTGGCACGCGGCGTGCCGGTGGGCAGCGAGCTGGAATACGTGGACCTGGGCACCATCGCCCACGCGCTGGTCGATCGGCGCTGATGCGTTGCGGCGCTCAGGGCTGGCGCGCCACTTGGGCCGGTTTGCTGGCGGCTGCGGTCTTGCCCGGCGCACGCGCGGGGGTCTTGGTCACCGCCGATTTTCCGCGTGCCTTGGCTTTTGTGCCAGGCGCGGAACGCGTGCTGGCGGGCAGGTACAGCACCACTTTCTGACCCGGTTTGAAAGCGGCAGATGCGCCCACCTTGTTCCACCTTGCGAGCGCCTGGACACTCACGCTGTAGCGCCTGGCCATGCTGGCGACGTCGTCTTTCTTACCTGCTTTGACCACGGTTTTTCTCAGCACCACGTCGGGCGCCAGGGACAGATAGCCGTTGTTGGCGACGTGCTCGGTGACATCGGTGTTGATGCCGTTCGAGCGCCGCACCAGCAGTGTCGATCCGGCCTTGATGTTCATGCGCGGCGGAATCTGGTTGACGCGGCGCAGCTCGGCCTCGGTCATGCCGACGCGCTTGGCGGCATCGGCGGGCTTGAGGGTGGTGGGGGCGATCCACGCTGTCCAGTTGGCCAGCCGGGCGCCGGTGTAAGCCTCCAGGTTGGCCTGAAAGCGTTCGGCGTTGTCCCAGGGCAGCAGGATTTGCGAGGTGCCGGCCGCCAGCAAAACGGGTTTGCTGGCCGACGGGTTGAGGGCACGAAAATCATCCAGCGGCACTTCGGCCAGTTCGGCTGCCAGCGCCACGTCGATGTCGCGCTCGATCTCCACGCTCTGGAAATAGGGGTGATTGCCGATTTCGGGCAGGGTTACCCGAAAAAATTCGGGATTGGCCACGATGTTTTTCACCGCCTGCAGCTTGGGCACATACAAACGGGTTTCCATGGGCATGAGCAGGTCGGCGTAGCCGGTGCCGGCGCCGGCCTTTTGCGCCTTTTTGATGGCGCGCTGCACGCTGCCTTCGCCCCAGTTGTAGGCTGCCAGCGCCAGCTGCCAGTCGCCAAACATGCCGTACAGCTTTTCCATGTAATCGAGCGCGGCACGGGTCGACTCGATCACGTCGCGGCGGCCGTCGCGAAACATGTTTTGCTTGAGATCGAAGTACTTGCCGGTGGCAGGCATGAACTGCCACATGCCGGCCGCCTTGGCGCTGGAGACCGCTTGCGGGTTGAAGGCGCTCTCGATGAAGGGAAGCAGCGCGAGTTCGCTGGGCATGTCGCGGCGCTCCAGTTCTTCGACGATGAAGAACAGGTATTTGCTGCCACGCTCGGTCATGCGCGCAATGTAGTCGGGGCGGCTGCTGTACCAGAGCTCGCGCTCACGCACCAGATCGTTGTCGAGGTCGGGCATGGCGAAGCCGCGGCGCACGCGCTCCCACAGGTCGGCCGGTGGAGCCAGCGCATGCACGCTGCGTGAACGCAAGGGGTCGGTTGCCAGGGGTTTGAGGCCCCCGCCCGGATAAATCGCCGCAGCGCTGTCGGCGCCAGGCGCGCTATCCGCAGACATGGCCTGGCTGGAGGCCGGTGCACCGTCTGCCACGTTGCTGTTGGTCGCGCAACCGGCAAGCCAGAGGTTCGCAAGCAGGGCCAGGGCGTAAAACAAAGGCTTCAAAACTGGTCTTTCCAGGTGCGCAGGGCGGCAAACACGCTGACCGGGTCACGCGCGCTGGGCGTCTTCTGCTGCACCGCATGGGCCACGCCGGGCAAATGGGTGCGTAAAAACGGGTTCACGGCTTTTTCAAGGCCGATGCAGGAAGGCAGCGTCGGCAAGCGCTGCTGGCGCAAGCCCTGGGCGCGCGCCTGATAAGCCAGCAGCTCGGTATTGTCAGGCTCGACGGCGAGCGCAAAACGCAAGCTTCCCAAGGTGTATTCATGGGCGCAGCAGACGCGGGTGGCATCGGACAGCGCCGCCAGGCGCGTCAGCGAGGTCAGCATTTGCGCCGGGGTGCCTTCGAACAGGCGACCGCAACCGGCGCTGAACAACGTGTCGCCACAAAACAAAACGGGGTCCTCATCGGGGATATGGCCCACGTAGGCGATGTGCCCGGCAGTGTGGCCCGGCACCAGCATCACCTCGAAGCGCACGCCCAGTGGCCAAATGACATCGCCGTCAGCCAGGCGCTGCAGGGGCTCCGGCATGCGTTCGCCTGCGGGGCCATAAACCAGCGCGCCCGTCGTCTGGCGCAGGGTATCGACGCCACCGGTGTGGTCACCGTGGTGGTGCGTGACTAGAATCGCCTCCAGCGTTAAACCGCCTTGTTGCAATGCAGCCAGCACCGGGTTGGCATCTCCAGGGTCCACCACCAGCGCCCGGCGTCCGTCGTGCAACATCCAGATGTAGTTGTCGTCGAAAGCGGGTATTGGCATTAATTTCATGGCTGAACAAATTATAAATTTGCACCAATGGATGGCGACGCCGCCCGGGGCTTATCTCCTGGCTTGGGAGCGGGCCTTCATGGCGGGCGCGGTGGCCGATGTATTTGGCTTCCATGCCCTGCAGCTGGGCCTGCCCGAGATCGATGCGCTGGCGGCCAACCGCATGCCGCATCGCTGGCTGGCCACAGAGGCGCCGCACGAAAGGGCGGCGTTCGTCAGCAACTTTGCTGCGCTGCCCTTTCCGTCGAACAGCCTTGATCTGGTGGTGCTGCCGCACGCCCTCGAACTCAGCGCCGACCCGCACACCGCCTTGAGCGAAGTGGCCCGCGTGCTGGTGCCTGAGGGCCGGGTGGTGATCTGCGGGTTCAATCCCATGAGCTTGTGGGGCTTTCGCCAACAGCGCGCGCACCTGTACCAGCGTCTTGGCGTGAACCGCTTGTTTTTGCCTCAGAACGGCGAGTTCATCGGTTACCTGCGTTGCCGCGACTGGCTGCGGCTGCTGAGTTTTGAAATCGAATCGGGGCACTTCGGTTGCTACCGGCCGGCCCTGAACAGCCAGTCGTGGTTGCAGCGCTATGGATGGATGGACAAGGCGGGCGCGCGCTGGTGGCCATTTTTTGGTGCTGTCTATGGCCTGATCGCGGTCAAGCGGGTGCGCGGCATGACGCTGCTCAATCCGGGCTGGAACGCGCCCAGAATCCTGGCCAGCAAGCCGGTTTCCGTGGCCAGCAGCGCTGGCAGTGCCCACGCGGGTTTTCATGGTTCTGATGAAGGATGAGGTCGAGGCTTTGAATTGGATTGACATTTACACCGATGGCGCCTGCAAGGGTAACCCCGGCCCGGGCGGCTGGGGCGCGCTGCTCAAGTCTGCCGATGCCCAAAAAGAGCTGTTCGGCGGCGAACTCGGCACCACCAACAACCGCATGGAAATGATGGCGGTGATCGAGGCGCTGAGTGCCTTGAAGCGCCCGTGCAAGGTCAGGCTGCATGTGGACAGCCAGTACGTGCTCAAAGGCATGACGGAGTGGCTACCGGGCTGGAAAGCGCGCGGCTGGAAAAGCGCCAGCAAAGCCCCGGTCAAAAATGTGGATTTGTGGCAGCGGCTGGACGCGCTGGTGAACGCGGGTCCGCACCAGATCGAGTGGTTCTGGGTGCGCGGCCACAACGGACACCCCGGTAACGAGCGCGCCGACGAGCTCGCCAACCGGGGCGTGGAAATCGCGCTGGCACAGCGTTGAACCGAGATTGTCCATTAGGCGCGCCTGCGGTGCTGCTTGGGCGTCAGCGGCGCATTTGCGGTCATTTTTGCCCCTCTTTGTCGCCTGTAGCTACGGCTACAGGCTTCGCAGTCGGGACAAAACTGCCTCGCAACTGCTCTCGCTGCCATCCCAAGCCCGAATGGCTAATCTCGGTTGAAGCCAGTTCAGCAGGGCGCGCCCAGCCCCGCTACAGTAGCACCTTGTTCGGCTTGGTGACATGGACTGGGAAACGCTTGATGGCTTCTAAATTGACTTTCACGACGGTCGCTGTTTTGGGTATTGCGCTGGCGGGCGGCACGGCCTGGTGGCTGCAATCGCGACCCCATGCGCCGACCCCGATCACGGGCGCGGCTGGCGGCCCCGGCAAAGGCAGTGCCGCGGGTGCGCCCAGAGTGGTTGGCGTCGAGGTGGCCAAAGTGACGGTGCAATCCCTGCGCGACGATGCCGAGGCGGTGGGCAGCCTGCGCGCGCGCCAGAGCGTGATGCTGCGCCCGGAACAGGTCGGGCGCATCAGCGCGCTCAATTTCAAGGACGGTGGTCCGGTGCGCCAGGGGCAGATTCTGGTGCAGTTCGACGACCAGTTGCAGCGCGCCGAGGTGCAGCAGATGCAGGCCCAGCTGGCCATCGCGCAGGCCAGCTTCAAGCGCAATCAGGAGCTGGTGGCAGCCAATTTTGTCGCCCAGCAAACGCTCGACACCAGCGCGGCCAACCTGCAGGTGGCGCAGGCCCAACTGGCCCTGGCGCAGGCGCGACTGGCGCGGATGGCAGTGCGCGCGCCGTTCGACGGCACGGCGGGCATCCGGCTGGTGAACGTGGGTGACTACGTCAAGGACGGCGCTGACCTAGTGGCCCTGGAAGACGCGCGCCAGATGCTGGTGGACTACCGGCTGCCCGAGCGTTTTGGCGGCAAGGTCAAACCGGGGCAGAGCGTGGAGCTGACGCTCGATGCCCTGCCGGGGCAGAGTTTCCAGGCGGTCGTCGAAGCCGTCGAGCCCTTGCTCGATGCCAATGGCCGCTCGCTCGGCGTGCGCGCGCTGCTGAAGCGATCAGGTCAGGGCGCGGGTCATGGCGCGCCGTTGCGTTCGGGCATGTTCGCCCGCGTGACCACGGTGTTCTCGGTGAATGACGCGGCCCTGGTGGTGCCGGAGGAAGCCATTGTTCCGCAGCGTGGCAGGCAATTTGTGATCAAGGTGGTGGCGCCTTTGGCCGGTGCCGGCTTGCCCCCGGATGTCAGCTTCGTTTCGCAACGGCAGGAAGTCAAACTCGGCGTGCGTCGCGCGGGCAAGGTCGAGATTGTGGCGGGTGTGGCCGCGGGCGACACGGTGGTGGTGGCCGGCCAGCAGCGCCTGCAAAAAGATGGTTCGCCGCTACGTGTGGTTGAACCGGGCCGCGGCGCTGCCGCGCAGGCAGCCCGTCCCGCTGCCTCGGCGGCCAGCCGTTGAGCCCGGGAGCCACTGATGCAACTGGCCGAGACTTCCATTCGCCGCCCGGTCTTCGCCACCGTGCTCTCCCTGCTGATCGTGCTCATCGGCGCGGTCTCTTTCAACGGCCTCACCGTGCGCGAGTACCCCAGGATCGACGAACCGGTGGTGTCGGTGTCGACCACCTTTGCCGGCGCCTCGAGCGAGGTCATGGAAACCCAGGTCAGCAAGGTGCTGGAAGACTCGCTCTCGGGCATCGAGGGCGTCGATGTGATTACTTCCACCAGCCGCCAAGAGCGCAGCCAGATCAGCGTGCGCTTCGCCCTGACCCGCGACGCCGATGCCGCTGCCGCCGATGTGCGCGACAAGGTGACGCGGGTACGCCAGCGCTTGCCGCAGGGCATCGACGAGCCGGTCATCGCCAAGGTCGAGGCCGAGTCGTTTCCGGTGATTTTCCTGGCGCTGAGCTCCGACACCCACAATGCGCTGCAACTCTCCGAAATGGCCAACACGCTGGTCAAGCCGGTGCTGCAAACCGCACCCGGCGCGGCCGAAGTGAACATTTACGGCGAGCGCAAATTTGCCATGCGCATCTGGGTCGATCCGGGCAAGCTGGCGGCCTATCGGCTCACCGTGCAGGACCTCGAAGACGCGCTGCGCCGCGCCAATCTGGAGGTACCCGCCGGGCGCATCGAGAGCGCCCAGCGCGAGTTCAATGTCACGGCGGCCACCGACCTGGGGCAGCCGCTCGAATTTGCCCAGGTGGTGATTCGAACGGTGGCGGGGCAGCCCATTCGCATCGGCGACGTGGCCCGCGTCCATGAGGCACCGGTCGATGAGCGCTCGTACGTGCGCCTGAATGGGCGCGACGCGGTCGGCGTGGGCGTGGTGCGACAAAGCACCGCCAACCCGCTTGAACTGAGCAAAGGCGTGCGCGGCCTGCTCGACAAGCTGCGCCGCGACTTGCCGGCGGGCGTGCAGATCGAGGTGGCCAACGACAACTCGGTGTTCATCGACCAGTCCATCAGAGCCGTGTTCACCACGATTGTCGAAGCCGCCGTGCTGGTGGCGCTGGTGATCTTTGTGTTCCTGCGCACCTTGCGCGCCTCGTTGATCCCGCTCATCACGATTCCGGTGTCGCTGATCGGTACCTTCGCCATGATGGCACTGGCGGGTTTCAGCATCAACACGCTCACGCTGCTGGCGCTGGTGCTGGCGATCGGCCTGGTGGTCGATGACGCGATCGTGATGCTGGAGAACATTTACCGTCATATCGAGGAAGGTTTGCCGCCGTTTCAGGCAGCCATCCGGGGTGCGCGCGAGGTCGGCTTTGCCATTGTCGCCATGACCATGACGCTGGTGGCGGTGTATGCGCCGCTGGCGTTTTCGCCGGGGCGCACCGGGCGCCTGTTCACCGAATTTGCGCTGGCGCTCGCCGGCGCGGTGGTGATCTCGGGGATTGTCGCGCTCACCTTGTCGCCCATGCTGTCATCGCTGCTGCTGCGGCACAACCCGCGTCCGACCTGGTTCGACGCGCACATGGAGAGCCTGCTGCAATGGGTGACGCGGGTCTATGTCGGGCTGCTGGACTGGTCCTTGCACCGGCGTTATCTGGTGCTGGCGGTGATGGTGGCCAGCGGCGTGGTGTCGTGGTGGGTGCTCGGTGACATCAAGCGTGAGCTGGCCCCGCTGGAAGACCGCGGCGTGGTGCTGGCGCGCGTCAACGCGCCCGACGGTGCCACCCTGGCTTACACCGACCGCTACGTGCGTGGCGTGGAAAAAATCGCCGAAGACTACCCCGAGTTCGACCGCATTTTTGCCACGGTGGGCAACCCCACGGTGTCGCAGGCCAATGTGTTTTTCAGGGCCAAGCCATGGTCAGAGCGCGAGCGCACCACGCTGGAAATGGCGCGTGCCATGAATCCGCGCTTTGCAGGGCTGTCGGGTGTCAACGCGACGCCGATCACACCGCCGTCGCTGGGCCAGGGTTTTCGCAGCCAGCCGATCGAATACGTCATCATCACCTCGGACAGCTACGAGGAGCTCAACAAGACCTTGCGCGCCTTTCAGGACGAGATCGCCAAAAACCCCGGCTTCGTCCAGGTGGACACCGACCTGCGCTTGAACAAGCCCGAAATCAAGCTCGAGGTCAACCGCGAGCGCGCCGCCGACCTGGGCGTCAGTGTCGATGCGATCGCCCGCGCCATCGAAACCCTGCTGGGCGGGCGCAAGGTGACGCGCTACAAGCGTGGTGGCGAACAGTACGACGTGATCGTGCAAACCACCGCGTCAGGGCGCGATACGCCCGACGACATCGAGCGCATCTTTGTGCGCGGCAAGGGCACCGAGCTGATCCCGCTGTCAAGCCTGGTCACGATCCACGAGGTGGTCGTGCCGCGCGAGCTGATCCACTTCGGCCAGCGCCGCGCCGCCACCATCACGGCCAACCTGAGCGCCAACTACTCGGTAGGCGAAGCGCTCGATTTCATGGACGCCACCGCGCAAAAGGTGCTCAAGCCGGGCTACGCCACCGACCTGAACGGCATCAGCCGCGAGTTCAAGCGATCGTCGGAGTCGCTGACGCTGGTGTTTGCGCTGGCGCTGTTGTTCATCTTTCTGGTGCTGGCGGCGCAGTTCGAGAGCTTTGTCGATCCGTTCGTGATCCTGTTGAGCGTTCCACTCTCGATGGCGGGGGCGCTGCTGGCGCTCAAATGGTCGGGTGGCACGCTCAATGTGTTCAGCCAGATCGGCTTGATCACGCTCGTGGGTCTGATCACCAAGCACGGCATTCTGATCGTCGAGTTTGCCAACCAACTGCGCGAGCAGGGGATGGACACACTGGCCGCCATCCAGCAGTCCGCTGCGCAGCGCCTGCGCCCGATCATGATGACCACCGGCGCCATGGTCTTGGGCGCCGTGCCGCTGGCCATTGCCACCGGTGCCGGTGCCGAGAGCCGGCAACAGATTGGCTGGGTCATCGTTGGCGGTATGAGCCTGGGCACCTTGCTGACGGTATTTGTGGTGCCCACCATGTACACGCTGCTGGCGCGCAAGCAAGTGCCCGGGCCCAAGAAGGAGCGGGCTTTGAGCCCGGCGGCAACTGCCGGATAGATAGCCAGGGAAATTCCACTGAAAGTCGAATGCCTTGACTTGTGATGGCAGCGGATGCGGTATTGGGGCCCGCTGCCGACACGCTTCGCTTTGCGACATTGGCGGGCCCCAATACCCCACCCGCTGCTGTGCGTGCTGTGATTTGCCAGCGCTCAATTGCCAGCGCTGCGCTATACAATGGATATATGCCATTGAAGGAGTCAACAACATGACCACAACGACCGTTTTTATCAACAACCGAAGCCAGGCGATACGACTGCCAGCCGCACTGCGCCTGCCTGATCACGTCAAACGGGTAGAGGTCAGGGCCAGGGGGTGTGAGCGCGTGATTGCGCCGCTGGGGCACTCGTGGGACAGTTTTTTTCTGGACAGCCCGGCAGTGGCCGACGACTTCATGGATCAGCGCGCCAGCCAGCTTCAAGCTGATCGCGAGGCCTTTTGATGCTGCGCTACATGCTCGATACCAACATCGTGATTTATGTGATCAAGCGAAAGCCCGCTTCTGCGCTGCATATTTTTAACCAGGAAGCCGGGCACATGGCCATATCGAGCATTACCTTGGCAGAACTGCTGCACGGTGCCGAAAAAAGCAATGCGCCAGCGCGCTCTTTGGCCGTTGTGGAAGATTTTGTCAGCCGACTGGA
>Ga0172367_10003901_pt1 | contig 18938 bp, 14 predicted proteins | sample Lak10m_FD_114542 | JGI IMG/M metagenome (GOLD analysis project Ga0172367, IMG submission 114542) | Freshwater microbial communities from Kabuno Bay, South-Kivu, Congo - kab_022012_10m | ecosystem: Environmental > Aquatic > Freshwater > Lake | place: Democratic Republic of the Congo: South-Kivu...
AGGTTCTTGGCAACAGCCGTTGACAAGGCTGCGATGCCGCCGGTTGACATGGCCTCTATTCCGGTTGTACCCATAACAGTGACATCTGCAACCGTTAACGCTGCAACATCAGCCGTCTCCATATTGTGAATCTGGGTTGTGGATAGCACGGCTATCCGCGTGGGATCCAGATTTGCAATTGCATCGGTTGTCAGGGCGTTGAACTGTGCTGTGCTCATTGCGGTAATGTCGGCGGTTTCGAGGGCTTTGGCCTGAGCCGAAGAGAGTGCAGCAAAATCTTCGGTAGCCATGGCTGCAATCTGCTCCGTGGAGAGCGCTGCAATCTCTTTTGTGGTAAAACTCTGAAACTGGTTTGATGTCATAGCAACGATCTGAGCCGTCGTCAAAGAGGCAATCTGCGCAGTAGTCATGAGTGCTACATCTGCCGCATCAATGGCTTTGATCTGTTCCGTTTTCATGGCTGCCAGGTCCACTGTTTCAATGGCCTTGATCTGATCAGCACTCATCGCTGCAATACCTTCGGTCGAAATGGCTCGTAGCTGATCAGAACTAAAGGCTACGATATGATCAGTCCGTAAAGTCGTAATATCGCTTGTTGCGAGCGATGCGGTATCAAGAGTTGAAATATCAGCGGTAGTCGTGTTTGTATAATCAGCCATGAGATGGTACCTCCTGAGTCAGGTTGAGGCTATGTATCTGTTGTTATGGATGTATTGGATGTTTTGATGCGAATTATAATGTAATACGTAATATCGATGTGAAAGTGCTGTTTTCGTGTATCGGATTTTAGCAAGCAGTTCTGTAGTTTTTTTTATATATCTACGTTAAAAAACTCATAACTGTTGCGCTGTGCTCCATGTAACCTCTGCATCGGTTCAAATAATATTATCAAGTTTACAATTATTGCATATAAATGATAAAAAGATACCCCCCGATAGCATATTTGTTTGTGTCAGAGGATACTGTATATAACATGAGCAAATTCTTTTTCATCAAAAATTATATCATTCCGACGGCATTTTTCAGTTTCATCATCAATATGTTTCTGCTGGCACCCTCGCTCTACATGTTTCAAATGTTTGATCGCGTTATCGGCACGCGCAGCAAAGAAGCGCTCTGGTTGTTGAGTATTCTGTTGCTGGCGGCACTGATCGTAAGCGGGATTATCGAAGCTGTTCGTTCCCGAATTCTGGTTAATGCAAATAATGCCATGGATCTGATGATGGCGCCCTATCTGCTCAAAAAGATGGTTGCAGGGGCGACATCACCGGAAGGGAATCCAAATACGTATGCATTGAAAGACCTTCAAACGGTCAGAAACTTTCTTACAGGGCAGGGTATTATTCAGCTGCTTGATGCTCCGTGGTTGCCTATCTATATGATTTTGCTCTATTTCATGCATCCGGTTATGTTTTATGTATTGTTAATCGGCACCATAATGATGGTGGCGTTATCAATTGCCAGCGAAGTGCTGACCAAAAAACCGCTGGCGGAATCAAATTCAGCCAATCGATTAGCAACGCGCTTTGTTGATTCTGCCATGCTGAACGCCGAAGTCGTCAACGCCATGGGTATGCAGGACAACCTCACCCGGCGCTGGGCATCGCTGAATGACCGGGTTATTATCCTGCAGACAGATGCCAGCAAATGGTCCGGGAGAATTTCAGCGGTAACCAAGACGGTTCGTCAAGTTATTCAGTCTATGAGTATGGCAGCGGGTACCTACGTTATGCTGGGGGATACTACTGTCTCGATGGGTATGATAATGGCGGGTGGCATTATATTCGGCAAGGCTCTTGGACCGCTCGAATATATCATAGGCAGCTGGAGGTCGATACTTGATGCCCGTTCGTCTTATGCCCGCCTGGATGCCTTCGTTAAGGCGGGTGGTCAGGATCAACCATTTCTGTTGGAACTTCCTGCTCCTACGGGACAGATTTCGATGGAGCATGTTACATTCGGTATCCGGGCCACGGGGAAGATTCTGATCCGTGATGTCTCTTTTGCTTTGGCAGCAGGTGAATCCTTAGGTGTTGTCGGGCCGAGCGCTTCGGGAAAATCTACTCTGGCTCGTCTGCTGGTCGGAGCGTGGAAGCCGCAACAGGGGGTGATTCGTATTGACGGAGCTGACCTTGCCAACTGGCCTTCAGAGCGGCTTGGCCAGCATATAGGCTATCTGCCCCAGGATATCGAGCTTTTTGCCGGGAGTATTGCCGAAAACATCGCTCGCCTCGATGAGCCTGATTCGGAGATGGTTATTGAAGCGGCGCAGCTTGCGGGACTGCATGAGATGATTTTGCAGATGCCGAATGGATATGATACCCAGATAGGAGAGGGTGGCGTTGTGCTCTCAGGTGGCCAGCGCCAGCGGATTGGTTTTGCTCGGGCGTTATACGGAAATCCTAAAATAATGATTCTGGACGAACCGAACGCAAGTCTTGATACCGCTGGGGAACAAGCCCTGGTAAACGCCATGGCCAAGTTGAAAGAAGCTGGTGTCACGACGATATTTATAACCCATAATCCACACTTTATTAACAATGTCAGTAAATTACTGGTTATGCAGAATGGTGCTCTGGCTGCTTTTGGGCCGAAAGAGTGGGTTATGGCACAATTGAATAAAGCAACTCAGCAGAGCCAGATTTCGTCATAAAAGAAAATTGAATGTGTATCAATTCTGATTTGTGCCGATAAGTAAGGCAGGAATTAATTTTATATACGAAGCTTCGTAGGTCTCCGTTTATGAACAAAAAAGTTAAAAATCAGGTCGAAACCGAGATTCAGTCCACACCTCACGTAAATGCTTTAGCCAAAACTCAGGAGAAGTCGTTGGCAAAGGCTTCACAGCATTCCTTAACTACGACCCGTTCAAAGCGACAGACTCATACTTCACATGTGCGTGAATCGGCAATTTCCTCTCTACCCGCGACACTGTATGGTTTGGCGGTGCTGGCCATCTTTTTTGCCGGTGTAGCGTTCTGGATGGTGTACGTTCCACTTAAAACTGTCATCACGGCGCCTGGCGAGGTTGTCTTCAAAAACAAACGTCAGCCAGTTCAGCATCTTGAAGGGGGCATAGTTAAGAGCATACTTGTGCGTGATGGCGATATGGTTCAGGAAGGTCAGCCGCTTATCGTACTTGAAGATAAGCAGATTCAGCCGGTTGTTACGATGATTCATGAGCAGAATCTTGCCGAAACAGCCCAGATGGCGCGAGTTGAAGCTGAAAGCAAGGATCTCGGCTCCGTACAGTTCCCTCCATCTCTTACCAGCCGTGCCAAAGACCCTTCCATAGCAAGAATTATAAAATCGGAAGAACGGTTGTTTTACGCCCGGCGGAGCGCGGCACAACATCAGGTCGAGCTCTTGCGACTACAGATCTCTCAGCTTAAAGAATCATCCAAGGGAAGTCGGGAGCGTCTGACGGCAAAAAATCAGGAAATTGCCTTCCTCAAGGAGCAGCTTGCTGGAAATCAGTCTCTGTTGAAAGAAGGCTACGTAACTAAAAGCGCCGTTACTGATCAGCAACGGCTTTTGCTGGAAAAGACCGGCGAGAGAGATATTCTGGCCGCCTCAATTGCAAGCGAGAAGCAACGACTGGCCGAATTGGAACAACGTATCCTTGCTTTCAAGGCTGACCGTGTTCAAGGTGCAATTACTGAAATGAAACAGTCGGGACTTCGTCGCATTGATCTGGAAGAGCGGATCCGGCCTATGCGTGATACACTTGATCGGCAGGTGATCCGGGCTCCGGTAACGGGTAAAGTGGTGGGGTTAAAGGTGACAACGGTTGGCGGGATAGTGATGGCGCGAGACTCGCTGATGGAGATAGCGCCTACCGGTGATAATCTTATATTGGAAGGCAAGATTAAGTTGGAAGATATCAGCAGAGTATCGGTCGGGCAAGAGGCTACGGCAACAATATCCGGTTTTGATGGCCGTACGACGCCTATTTTGACGGCCAAAGTTACCTATATCTCTGATGATAGAATTATTGCAAACTCTCCCCAAGGGCAGCAGGCCAACTACGTCGCCTATGCAGAGCTTGATCCTAAATCTCTAAAATCGCTGGCTGATAAAGGGCTTACTCTTATGCCCGGCATGTCGTCTAGCCTGACTATTGCGACAAAACCCCGTTCCGTGTTTGATTCCGTTTTTGTGAAGTTCCGAGATATTTTCAACAAAGCGAATCAGTCCCATTAAAATGAAAATATCCATTCTCGCCATAGCAGTAACTGCTCTGCATATACTGGTCTTATCCCCCTCGTTTACCATATCCGCTTTTGCCGACTCAACAATGCGAGTCACCGGTGACAAATCGGCAAAGGTACTTGACGGCTCCCTTGAAGCGGCTGAAAGTACGTCACCTCCTGCCTCTGCCGGAAGAGGAACGCGCATCAAAATAATCGGAGACAAGCCGATCGCTCCTTTGAATCCTGTCAGCGAACAGAACGTCCAATTGGAGCAGAGCCAGTCGTCCTTCCCCAGAAAAGAAATTCGCATCATCGGCGACAAGCAAATTACCATTCCGCAAAAAACGGCCGAGCAACCTGCGGTTGTTGAGGTTGCTGCGAAAGAACAGGCAGTACAGCCAAAAGCTGACGAGGATAGATTGGCCGCAGAAGTTGCAGAACAAGAGTTGTCGTTAAAGCTTGCTGCTATGAAGGCTGAAGAGGAGCGCCGGGCCGCTGAAAAAGCAGAGCAGGAGCGGTTTGCACAGGTAAAGGCCGAACAGGAAAGAGAGGCTGCGCGGCAAGCGGCCCTTAAATTAGAACAGGAACAACGTGAGATCCGTAAAGCGGAGGAGCTGCGCAAAGCTGCAGAGAAGGTAGAACAGGAGCGACTCGCGGCTTTAAAAGCTGACGAGGAACGTCTGGCTGCGGCACGAAGAGCTTTTGCCGAGAGACTTAGTTTGGAGGAAACGACGGTTCCACGTCAGTCTACTTCAACGAGTTTTTCCTCAGTAGGGACAGCCAATGGTCGCGACACCGGTCTCAACCCGGTTGCCGCCTTGGAGAACGGACCACAAGCACAGGCACCTGCCACAATCTGGGATCTCTACCTTGCTGCAAAAGCAAGTGACCCGACGTTGGGGCGTTCCCAGGCACGAGTCACTGGCAGTAAGGCCGACTCTGATCTTTTGTTTGCATCACTCCTGCCGCATGTGAATACGAGTGCTGGGGTCAAACAGATCTCGCAGTCATTGTCAGATTATGGTTCCAGTAACGCAACATACGATTATACGGCACTCAACTACAATGTTACCGCTCAGATGACATTGTTGCACGTACCTACGCTCTATTCTCTCTCTGCTGCTGCGGCAGCACTTGGTGGAGAGAGGGCGGGGGCTGCTGTTGCGCGGCAGAATCTTATTGTCAAATTTACTGATACGTACTTTGCCTTATTGAAAGCCCAAACTGACAAGCAGATTGCCTTGGGAGAAATTAATCGGCTTAAACAGGTGCTCAACCAGTCACAGGCTTTCCTGAAAGCCGGGACGGGGGATGTTATCTCGGTATATGAAGCGCAGTCCCGGCTCGATAGTGCTGGTGCTGATCTTACCAAAAGTGAAAGCAATCTGCGTCTTGCCGAGCAGAAGCTGTCAAGCCAGGTCGGAAAACCGGTCGCAGACGTCGTAAATTATCTGCCGCATCAACCGGTTGGGCCAGATCCTGATAATCTCGACTGGTGGGTTGCTACGATGGAGAAGGAACAGCCTTTGATTCTGCAGGCGCGTGAAGGAGTTGCTCAGACCTCTGAGCAGCGGAAAGCGGCCAAGGCGGAATATCTGCCCATTCTCCAAGCCTCAGGCGGGTATGATGTTAACAGAGGAACGCCAGCATTACCGTCAGCAGAAGTCCGGCAATGGTTTGCAGGGGCTACGATCTCGCTGCCATTATACTCCGGTGGAGAAACCTCTGCTAAAGTCCGCCGGGCTGTTGCATCAGAAGAGGAACGCCGACACCAGTTCGATGAGACCATGGATCAGCAGCGCGAAAATGTGAAGCAGGCTTTTTTTAATCTTCGTTACAATATTAGTCTGATTAAGGCGCTGGAACAGAGGAGGGTTTCTGCCGAAATCCAACTGGCGGCAGTCAAGAAAGGGCGGAAAATAGGTACGCGGAATGCGATTGATGTGCTAAATGCTGAACAGGCTTATTCGTTGGCTTTACGTGACTATACGTATGCTCTGTATGATAACATAATCAGGGTTATTCAGCTGAAATCTGCTGCAGGTGTCCTTGTTGAAGCTGACGTCTCGGCGCTTTCATCAATTGAAGCGCCGCCACCTGGAAGTGGTATAAACATGGTTCTTTCCCAAGCGATCAAATAAGCCCTTTGCTCATTTGCGTTTACGAATTGCAGGAACGAAGCCTATTTGACGGTATACGTAACATTACCGCCGGCACAGTTGTAATCAACTTCACGGGTGACCATGCGCGAAATTTTCCCTGATACGACGTTTATCTTGCGGGCAAATATAACTATCTTGTTGTTCAAATAACTATAAGTGCCGACAATAGCTTCAGTTTGATCATACTCGTCCTTTTTTATCTCTGATACCTTCCTTGATAAAACCACCAACCCCTTCTCATTCAAATTAAAAAACTTGGCAAATTCAACTTGTGTGATCTTTGTACTGCATACAGAGCTGAGACTGCCGCGCATCAACTCTCCCATCAGCAGTCCCTGAGAAGCAGGGGTAAATGACTGGATGTCAACAAAGTCGGTCACAAGAACGGAGTAGCTGTTTTTGTCATTTGCGGCGGAGCAGTTGAAATTTTTATCAGGGGCTTTTGTCGATGGGTCTGAACTACCGGAGCTGCATGGCTCAGTGCAAAACTCGCGGGCGATATCATTGAAGAGCGGTTTCAGGTCTGTTGATTCTAAAAGCTGGTTAAATGATTTGCCGTTGCAGGTGCTAAAACGCGCAACCATACTGTGAGGTGCACATCCGCTTAGGAGTAAAGTCAACAGAGCTACCGTTAGTGTGCCTGATGCAGTAATATTCATGTTATTTGATCCCATCGCTGACGATCTTCATGATAGTAGGGTTAGGGGTGCTTTCATGGGGAAAGGTGGACTCAGGCAGCCACTTAACCGGAATATAGGTTTGTGCGGATGAGGTGACTATGCCGGTATTGACGTCAATAACACGGGCATTGACGGTGAGATTGCCCTCTGCTATCGAATATGTGCCGGTCACAACACCGCTGATCTTGTATTCATCTTTCAGCTTACTGATGTCTCTGCTCAGGGAAAACTCACCGGCCTGATTAACTTCAATGCCCTTCGTCAGCCTGGCCTCTAATATCTGCCATTTGTGCACTTGTAGACCATTAATCATATTTTCAGCTATCAAGCGCCCGAGTGCGGTCGTGTCATCGAGTTTGTCAAGGTTTGTAAAGCTGGTAACTATATATGTGTTCGTGAGTTGTTTTGTACCGGCATTGGCATCAAGCTGGTCGGCAAGGTTTTTCATACGGTCGTTAAAATTGCCGAGAGATGGGGTTGTTACGGGGCTTGGAATGGCAGCTTGTTCAACTATTGGCGAATTTTCGCTGGTACTGACAGGCGTTACACAGCCGTGAATAGAGCATAACATGAACCCGGCCATCAGGACTACTACGAGTACTTTCATTCATGCTCCCCTTCTCTCCATCTGTTAATACGTCTGAGTCGATAGCGACATGTCATGACATTAAATCAATGGAGCTCTTATACCACCTAAGCCTTAACTCTGTAAAGTGCGCTTACATACACAAGAAGGGGTATTTGCATCGTATTTTTTGTGGTGGCACTGGAATTGGCCGAATGGTAGGAATGAGTTGTCATAAATATACCCTTGCTTTTTCAGGAGTCTCTGATATCAAAGCAACGGAACAGAGACTAAAGGAACTAAACAAGTTGAAAGAAAAACCGATAGATATACCATACGAGTAATTTTTGGAGAAATGACATGGCTACATCATTTTTTGATACAAATAGCGATCCGCTGGCAGCGCTCAATGTTGATACGAGTGGACAGCGGGCACAATTAGCCCAGTACTCTATCATGAGGGCTGCCGGATATCTTCAGAACAACAAAAATGATGAAGCGCTCAAGGAGTTCAAAAAAGCGCTTGCATTTGATTCTCAGAATACAACTGCTCAAACCTATGTCGGCAAGCTTAATCTTTCCAAAGGCAACAATTTTGAAGCTATAAAGGCATTCAAAGCCATCGTCAAATCACAGCCAAACTCGGTGGATGCGCATGTTAATCTAGCCAATGCTTATCTTCAGGACAAGCAATATGCCGAGTCAGAAAAAGAGTTAAAAGCTGCTGCCCGACTTGATCCAAGCAACCCTTTACCGGATTATACCTTGGGCCTTCAGTATGCGAAAACTAACCGGCTTGGAGAAGCGGAAAGCCAGTTTCGTAAAGTTCTGAAGGTTGCTCCCCGTGATGGTAATGTGTTCTATGCGCTTGGAATGGTCAACAATAAGCAGGGGCGCCCCGAGGAGGCAATCGTTAATCTTGAAAAGTCAATACTGCTCAAGAAAAATTTCCCTGATGCCAATTATGAGTTGGGAGTTGCATACAACTCTGTTGGTAGATCGGAAGATTCAAAAAAGCAACTTTCTCTCCTGCAGTCATCCAGTCCGCAACAGGCTCAGGATCTGCAATTCATCATCAAAAAACCACAAATACTCTATATGGATCAGAATAATCATCATAATTTCAATCAGGCTCTTGGTGCCGGTCAACCATTGTGGATGCTTGATCCGACTCTTCTTACGTCAGCGAACTCCAGCGTAAAAATTTCTGTGGCCATCCAGTTTAATAATGAAATGGATGCAGCATCTGTTATGACACCTTCCAACTGGGAGATATCAAGAGCAAACAATGTGGAAGGGGGCTTTTACACGCGGCAATTTGGAGGAAGCGAGGTCGATATTCCGGCAATACCCTCCTTTGTCAGCTATAACCCGGGGACGCTCCAGGCGGATGTAACTTTTACCATCAAACAAAATGCCACGAAAGACGCCACCATAGATCCTTCACATCTGGTCTTTAAATTCAGCGGAAAGGATGCTGCCGGACGGAGTATGGATACTACAGCAGACCAGATCGATGGTGCTGCCGCGCAGCCGTTCTAAGGATTTCAGTTGAACTTCCGTTCACTTTTCTCTATACACGATTCATTCATCTAATTAAGTGAGGTTATATGCAATCACCAGCCAATCAGAATCTGATTCTTATCGAAGGTGCTGCTACATACGAGCGGATTCTGGCAGACGTACGTGAAGTTGAAATAGATGAAGGAATACGGCATATTAAAGATTTTATTAAGATATATCCGGATTTTGCGTTGGCTCACAATGATCTGGCTGTAATGTATTACCAGACGGAGAATAATCTAAAAGCACTGGCTCATTATGAGAAAGCTCACAAGTTGGATCCTAAGAACGTCACCTACCGAAAAAATCTGGCTGATTTTTATTTTGTAGAGTTGGAATGGACCGGCGATGCTATCAATACCTACCTTGATATCTTGAAAGACAATCCTTTTGACATAGAGGCCTTGAATGCACTTGGTGCTATAAGTCTGGAGATCGGTCGTAAGGAGCAGGCCCGACAGTACTTTACGAGGACTCTGCAACTTGACACCAATAACCAGGAAGCGCAACAGGCACTAAAGCAGCTGCCTGAACCGTCTACGCCGTCTGCGCATACTGTTGCTTCACGGCAGGCCAAACATCTTATAGCACCGGCCATGCGATCGGCAGAGCCAGCGGTACAGAACCCAGCCAGCCGATCATTTCAAAACCTGTTTCAGGCAGCACAGCCAGCAGTGGCACCGGTAGCCCCGCCAGTAGCACCGGAACCGGTAAAATCAGTAGATGAGCTTTACCGTGAAGCTGCGAAACTTGTTAATACTGCTGATTTTAGCAATGCGATACCTGTCTTGGAAGGCATCGTTGCACTCGACAGTGGACACGCACTTGCCCACAATGATCTGGGGGTACTTTGCCAGAAGATCGGTGACTGCCAGAAATCACGTCAGCATCACGAATCTGCGGTTCGCTTACAACCTGCCAACAAAACATTTCAGAAAAATCTGGCCGACGTGCTGTACGTCGAATTTTACGAATTTGAAGAGGCATTAAATATTTACGTTCGACTCCAGGCCAATTTTCCGCAGGATATCGAAATCCTCAAGGCGATTGCTTCAATTTGTCAGACCATCGGCAATGAATCGGATGCCCGCTACTTTCTAAACAGAGTCCTTTCGTTGCAACCATGGGACCGTGATGCCCAGGCAGCCCTGAAGGAACTGGATGCCTCTCGTAAGGAAAGGTTGTAACGATGAAGGTTTCAATGCCTCGCGGTCGTGCGCACGGGTGGGGCATTGCCGGTGAGTATCTGACCAGGGAGATCACTGAACTACCTCATATAGAAAGTGTCACCCTCCACTGCATCAGCGGACATGATTTCCGCCCGATGGAACCTGCTGACTGGAATCGCATCAATATAGGGTACTGTTTCTTCGAGAATGATATAGAAGCTCTGCGTTACACACGCCGTGCTGCACAGGACTGGGATTACATCGTGGCCGGTTCCTCGTGGTGCGAATATCAATTGCGGATTGGCGGTGTACGCCAAACGTCAACAATTCTTCAAGGGATTGACCCTGCCAACTTCTTCCCATTACCACATCGCCCAGAGGATGGGCGCTTTATTGTTTTTTCAGGTGGCAAGTTCGAATACCGCAAAGGACAGGATTTGGTTATTGCTGCCATGCAGGTATTTATGCAGCGCCATCAGGATGCTTATCTGGCCTGCTCATGGATAAATCAGTGGCCCTTCTCTCTCGCAACAATGGTGCAATCACCCCACATCACTTTTAATCCATCAAACGACGATTGTCTGACCGTTCTTCAGCGGACCCTCTATGAAAACGGTATACCTCCGGAAAGGGTTTATCTGGCTCCTTTGGTAGATAATGCTCTTATCCGCCAAATCTACCAACAGACGGATATAGGAATTTTCCCCAATCGCTGCGAAGGTGGCAACAACATGATCATGTGCGAGTATATGGCTTGTAGTCGCACCGTCATAGCAAGCGACGCCACCGGGCACGCGGACGTGATTACACCTCAGAATGCCTATTCATTATCGAACTACTCTCCGATTATAGTCAAGGGAGCGGCAGATCATCCGGTAGCGATCTGGCATGAGGTTTCCGTGGAGGAGATCATAGAACAATTGGAGTTTGCCTATCATAATCGGGATTTGCGTTCCCAAAAAGCGGTTGTTGCGTCAGATGATATGAAGAAATTGGCATGGGACAAGGCGGCAAAAGCATTTCATGAGATTGCGAATAAACTCGTTGCCGTTTAGAATGCGAGCAAAGTAAACATGCATGTATACAAGATCTGGATTAGATAGATTCTACAGGAGAGCCTCATTTCCATGGATATAACATTCAATCAGCTTTCACGCCTTGTCTCCTTTTTCGATAAAATAGAAGGCGAGACGTATCCGGAAGCACCCTCTTTTATTCATTCGGAAATTACCGGCAAAGTTCTTGAAACACTTATACCCCAATATAAGATCAGTCAGACGGCACGGATTCTCGATATTGGCTGTGGACAGGGGCCAGCTTTGAACATACTTCGCGAGAAAGGCTTTCGGTCTTCTATCGGCATAACTCTGAATGAAGAAGATGTCCGGATATGTCGAGAAAATGGGCATGATGTCCGCAAAATGGATCAATCTTTCCTCGAATTCCAGGATAATTCATTTGATTTCATCTGGGCCAGGCATGTTATCGAACATAGCGTTTTTCCTTATTTTACGCTGACTGAATTTGCCCGTGTTCTGGCTACAGGGGGGATACTCTATCTGGAAGTACCTGCACCGGAGACCTCCTGTTGCCACGAGACAAATAATAATCATTACAGCGTGCTCGGACGGGGGGCTTGGACTTCACTCCTCGGTCGTTGCGGGCTGACCATCCGTGAAGACGTGAAATTTACCTTTACTACTGGTATGGGGCCTGATGAATATTGGGGTTTTATCTGCTCAAAATCTTAAAACTTATCTGAATACTAAACTGAAATGAAGTTTGAATGAGGTTATATGATAACATTCGTCAACCCACGTAGCCCGTTTCTTGAAGATGAAGGTGTCATGCCACCTTTAGGTATTATGTATCTTGTCGGCACTCTCAAATCCAAAGGAATTGACGCTAGAATTGTGGATATGGGGCTGGGCGATGAAGTTCCGGATGGTGATATCTTTATCACTGGAACGACGCCGCAAGCCGCCGAGATTCTCAAGTTGAAACGCAATGCTTATACAGTAGTGGGGGGGCCACATGCTTCAATAGATCCCGATGGGTTGAGTGACACCTTCAGTTTGGTGGTGACCGGAGAAGCTGAGGAAATTATTTCGGAAATTGTTACAAACCGACCGACTGGGATTATTCATGCTAAACGGGTGAGAACTCTGGATTCACTTCCTTTTCCGGATCGCAGTATTGCTGATCGCTACCATTATGAAATAGGCGGGCAAAAGGCGACAACGATGATCAGTTCCCGGGGTTGCAACGGTAAGTGCTCATTTTGTTGTAAAGCGGTAATGGATAAGGGTATTTTTTTAAGAACTGCTGAGAATGTGCTGTCCGAAGTACGGGAAGTAAAGTCACTTGGCTATAACGCTGCCATGTTCTATGATGACACTATTGCAATCAACCGGAAACGTATCGAATTAATTTGTTCAGGACTTGAAAAGATTGATTTCATTTTTCGCTGTTTTGTCAGAGCGGATCAAGTTGATGATGAACTTTTTTCCCGCATGGCTCAGGCTGGTTGCTATGAGGTGCTTATCGGTGTTGAGAGTGGTAGTCAGCAGTTACTTGATGCCATAAATAAACAGGAAACGGTTGAGCAACTTAAAAATGCAATAATGTGGGCCAAGAAACATGGCATCAAGGTTAAGGCGCTTATGATGGTTGGATTACCCGGTGAGTCATGGGAAACCGTGGAGTTGTCGCGAAAATTTCTTTTAGAAACCGAACCGGATTCTCTGGATGTGACAATCTTGACGGTGTACAAGGGGACGGATATTTATATTAATCCTGACAAATACGATATTCGTTTTCGTGAAGCAAGCTGGTACAAGGGACGGTCTAATGAATACACCAGTACGGTCTCAACGGCTTTTATGTCCGAGGATGAAATAGTTAAAGCCCGTGAACTTCTATGGAATACCCATCTTGGTCTGCAACATGGTTAGCTGTAATAGCTCTCTTTTTTTTCGAGGCACAAAATGAAACGTACTTCTCCGCATATATGGTTATCGTACGTATCTTATCCCGCAACAACAGCAGCTTACCTTGAGCGTGCTCTTAGAAAAATCTGTCGTGTTACTACTATTGGTCCGAAACTTCCTGAAGAACTGATTGACAAGTGGAACCTCCATACAATGACTCAGCAGGTCACGGCTCATGATATAAATACCTCCATGACTCCCGATATTCGTATGATTCTCAGTCAAATGGACTCTGCTGATTATCCGGATCTTTATTTATGGGTTGAATCAGTCGGTGGATATCATCCGCAAAATATTGATGCTCTCTCCTGTCCGAAAGTCGGGTATCTTATAGATACCCATCTAAGTCTGAATTACCACCGTGAGCTTGCTTCGCACTTTGACTTCGTCTTTTTAGTCCACCGCCAGTTTGTTGACGAAATAAAAAAAATTAATAGTAATACCTATTGGTTGCCAGTAGCTTGTGATCCTGAAATTCACCGTGGTGATGATGCCAAAAAACATTTTGATATCGGTTTTGTAGGAAGTATACAACAAGGTTCAAGACGTCAGCATCTTCTGAATAAACTTGCTTCACAACTTCCAGTTCATTACAAGCGATGTTTTCTGAATGAGATGGCAGATATTTTTTCACAATCTAAAATTGTGTTTAACGAAGCAGTGAAAAACGATCTCAATATGCGGGTATTTGAGGTGATGTCTACTGGTTCTCTGCTTCTTACTGACATGGCACTCTGCAGCGGGCAGGACGAACTGTTTCATGATGGTGAGGAGTGTGCTGTATATCGAGATAGCAATATTTGCGATGTCGCCCGCTTTTATCTGAAAAACGAGAGTTTACGCAATCAAGTGGCAGCACGCGGGCAACGTCTTGTGCACAACGCACATACCTACAACCACCGTATGAACGATCTACTGGCTGTGGTGCTTCAGGGTAAAACCGATACTTTTTCTGCTGCGGAATTAAGGTCTCAGTCACTAACGGGAGTTCCAAGTATCGATGACTATATTCCAGAAGCAATCTGCATCGGTAGAGCGGGGCGCAGTTTTATTATCCCGGTGCTGGATATGTCCCCAGCAAGTGAATACAATATTATTACTTTGCTCAGCGACCTCGAAAATATTGAAGGGGATGTAATAGTTGTTTTTAATAGTCAGGATGTTGCAGATGAACTGAAAAATCATCCTCGCATTACCCGCTACGCCATCATGAAGCACAATGTCGGGGTTGCCCGTGCCTGGAATCTCGGGTTGGAAATTGCCGCTACACCGACGGTATTTATTCTAAACGCCGATCTTCATGTTGAATACCCGGCTATAGAGGCACTTGAACAGGCTCTCCATACACTTCCGGACGCGGCTTGTGTTGGGCCGCAAGGAAGTTTTTTTGAATTCTCGCTGGCTCGTGATTACGTCTATTTTGACAAAGGCACATTCAATCAGCCAATTGAAGTTGATGCGGTATCCGGCTTCTTTTTCGCCGTGAAACTTCAGCACTTCAACGAAAAAATCATACGTTTTGAAAATGGTTTTACGCCCTGCTACTTTGAGGAATGGGATCTTGGGCTTCAGATCAGGCAGTCCGGACTGAAAAACTATATAGTGCCGATTACGGCGTATGACCACCACTGGAGCGGCAGTATCAGGGCGCTTAGAGAAATTCATTACTATGAAAAGGCTGAAACTGCCGGTGACATTCTGTTGCGAAATCGACGCCTGTTCCTTAATAAATGGCGTGGCATAAACTCAAGCGGAAAGAGCAGAAATCTGCTGGAAAGTGGTTTTTTTAAATATTTATTACAGAATACTCATAACCTGGTATCTGAAGGGCGCTTTGGTGAAGCAATAAACTGGCTCGACTATGTAGAGCAACGGAGTCAAGGAGATGCTGAAATAACTGCGTTGCGGAGATTTGTTGCTGTTATGGCAGGGAAGGCAGGAGAGTCGAAAATATGATGCGCTCTATGTTGGAAAAGCTGGAAAGTCAGATGCAAAAGTCTATCCTTCTGCAGAAGGATGGCAACTTGTCCGGAGCGCTCGGCGGGTATGAGCTCGTTTTTGAGGCGCTCCATTTCTATGAGAACGCAGGCTATTGCCATGAGTCGGGAAATATTCATCGACTTGCGTTGGAAGCGCAGCCCAGCCCAATTATGACACTGTACTGTCATGCTTTGATTCTGTTTTATCGCCGGCATTTTGACAGTGCACTTGATTCAATTAAGTCTGCATTGGCACTGTCACCTGAGTTTCTACTTCTATTGGTACTTAACGGGAGAATTCAGACAGCACGTGGAGATTTAGCTGCAGCGCATCTTACATACAAGCGTGTTCAGGAACTTGATCCAGCCTATGGCGGCGCGGCAGACGCTCTTTTTATGTTGGCTTCTGAAAAAGAGATGCCGGGAGGAGATTACTACGAATGGTTGTCTCGCTTTCATAAATGGCTGCGTCCGGCCAGTTATGTCGAGATAGGGCTTGGACATGGGCGATCACTGGCCTTGGCTGGTCCGGATACGAAGGCAATTGGAATAGATCCGTATCAAGGTTTTTGGGAGCGACTGAACTATGTTTGCCCGGATGGACCTGCCACACTCTTTCCCGTGACCAGCGACGATTTTTTTGCGCGTTATGATTTGCGTGAAATTATGGGGCGAGAATCTTTTGATCTCGGTTTTATTGACGGTTTACACCTGTTTGAGCAGGCACTGAAGGATTTTATTAATCTGGAGCGTTATGCCAGAAAAGACTCAGTTGTTCTTATTCACGACTGTCTGCCTATTGCTCCGATAGTGGCGGAACGAGACCGTTGCACCGGTTTCTGGACCGGGGATGTATGGCGGATCATCCCGTGCTTGAAGACGTTCAGGCCGGATTTAAAAATCATGACAATCCCGACTAAACCATCCGGTTTAGGTGTGGTGACCAATATGGACTCGTCCTCAACGGTTTTGCCGGATAGCTACGACGATATTGTGCGCTATTACCTTACTCTGAACTGCCCGGAGAGTTTTGATGAGCGGCGGGTCGTATGTAATGTCGGAGTGACTGATGAAAAACGTATTAAAGAGCAATTCTGCCATTTGTAGCATTTATGTTTATTATAATTAGCCAGTCAAATAGAAGGATAGACAATGCGGCCTAAATGCGTCAATGAACGAGTAAAGCCCGAAATATCAGGCTTGTCAGCACAAGAGATAGCAACCATTACATCAAGCGTCCCAAACCCAGAAGAACGTTCCATGCTTGATAGTTTGAGCGGAATTGAGGGACTTCTGCTTGAAAAAGAGGCGCTTGCTCTGTTCAGGATGTGTAAACGTCTTCCTGATAAGGCTAAAATACTTGAGATTGGCTCGTATCAAGGTGGATCAACACTTGTGATCGGACACGCGATTGCAAACACTGAAATCGAATTATATTGCTTGGATCCGTGGTTAAATTACTTAGATCAGAGCGATTTCGCTGACTTTGAACGCTCTAAAATTTCAGATGACTTCAAAATAATTAACAATTTCATTAAAAATACAGCGTTTATTGGAGAAAACCTCAGGATGCTCAGAGGAAAATCGAATGCATTTGCCGGGTTGCTGATTGATATGGGTTTTGATTTTATTTTCATTGATGGGGCACATGATTATGATTCAGTGCGTTATGACATAAGAATCGCATTTTCAGCTCTTAATCCTGGTGGCTTTGTCTGCGGACATGACTATCACAGCTTGGGGCATGGTGTCAGGCGTGCGGTAGACGAGCTAATTTCTACCGTTCCTACAATAGTGACTAAAGGAAAATTCGATGAAACACATATCTGGTACGGAGTCATACCAGAACCTAAATATGAATATGCGCTAACTGAAATTTCGGACTTGATGAATGCAGGATTTCTCACAGATGCGCTGGAGAAGGCGTATTTTGCCTATAGCTCATACCGACAGGCAGAGATATTAAACTACATATCAGCCATTAAATCAGAGATAAATAAAAAATCGCTACATTAGGCATAGAAGACTGGCAATCATATGTTCAGGCATTAAATGTTTGCGGTTAGTATGATTCATGAGGGTTTGAATTTGTTATACAACTCTTGAATAGGGACGGTTTTCAGCGTTAAAAAAGTAGTGGTTCTCTGACTGGATCTGAAACACATGATTTCGTAGGGCAGGGAATTTGATGTCTGTCAATGGTGGCATTGATGAACATGTTTTCAAGGTCAGGCAGTTTTATAAAATAGTTCACAATCACAATAAATAGTGGCGGCATAATGATTCACGGAGGCCCATTTACGGGTTGGTTGGAGCATTATTTTTTCAACTTTAACCCGATGGAGAGGTATTATGAACAAACATCACCCCATAGTTAAATTGATTTCCTCCGGTGATCTTGTTTTTGACGTAGGCGCCAATAGAGGTAGCCTGTCTCAATGGTTTGTCGATGTAGGAGCTCGCGTCGTTTGTGTAGAGCCACAACCAAAACTTGCAGAGGAAATACGTAAGCGATATGCATCCCACCAGCAGGTTTCTGTTGTGGACAAAGGGCTCGGGGCAATGCGTGGAAGTTGCAGAATGAATATTTCATCACAGCATGACATTCTAAGCACATTTGCAGAACATTGGAAGGGAGGACGATTCAAGCATTTTGTGTGGGATCAGCAGATTGAAGTCCAGATTACTACGTTGGATGACCTGGTCTCTGAATTTGGTATTCCGCGATACTGCAAAATTGACGTAGAAGGTTTTGAACGTGACGTTGTGAGGGGTCTTTCTTCAAAGATCGGCATCATCTCGTTCGAATTTACCTTCGAATTCATTGAACATTCAATGGAAGTAATTGAAATGCTGATTCGGTTGGGTTACCGGCAATTCAACGTTTCCAAAGGTGATCAGCCGGAGCTCCATTGGGAGGAATGGGTTCCATATTATGTGCTTTTACGAGCGTTGATTCAGTCCTCTGATGTAGATCTGTGGGGAGATATCTATGCACGTTAGCCGGGTCTGAAAACAGTCACAGGTTGTTGCTGAACGACTAACGTTTCCGGAGGTGTGATGGGCCCGTTTATTGTTTGCCCTTTCAGCGGCTTTTCCAACAGACTGAAAAGTCTCATCAGCGCGTCTCTGCACGATGCTGAGTATAAGGTTTTTTGGCAACCGGAGAATTTTTGTGGATTGAAATATTCAGAAATATTTTGTGACGATTCCAGAGAAATTGATTATATCCCTGCGGATTCTAAGCTTCTTGCTACGTGGCGTTTTGAACTGCCGATGGAATTTACAAACTTTCTGCCATCAGGATTCTCCGATTGCTCCACGGGTTACAGAAACGTAGCCTTTCCAGGCGACGTTCAGGGTAGAACAATAGATTTTGAATACTTAAAAATACCTCACCCCATCCTTACTGAACTCCTCAAGCAGTTCGCTCAGCTTAAATTTAGCGAAGAAATAATATCCAGAGTTAACACCCGCCTCCAAAAGCTGCCAGACCATTTTGTTGGGGTACATGCACGAACCTGGTTCGACGAGCCCGAAAGAAGGCATAAATGGTTCAATCTTTCTGATTTTATCACGGGCTGTTCTTGCTTTCGGGACAAATCCATCGTTGTTGCCTGTGACGATCCGTCATTTA
>Ga0172367_10003902_pt1 | contig 18931 bp, 19 predicted proteins | sample Lak10m_FD_114542 | JGI IMG/M metagenome (GOLD analysis project Ga0172367, IMG submission 114542) | Freshwater microbial communities from Kabuno Bay, South-Kivu, Congo - kab_022012_10m | ecosystem: Environmental > Aquatic > Freshwater > Lake | place: Democratic Republic of the Congo: South-Kivu...
GATCGAGATTGAGAGCGTGGATGAAGGTCGTGACGGCGCGGTGTTCGAACAAATCGTGCGAGGCGCCGTGTTGCAGGTGTACAAGCGTCGGGTGTCGGGCGACAAGACGCGGGACGTGCTCGCTGCATTCGAGGCGGGTGCCACGGCGAACACCGGAGAAGACGTCTCGTCAGCCGACCTCGTGCAGTTCGCGACGGATGTTCCGGCGTTGCGCTCTCTCGCCACGAAGCTCGTCGAAGGCGACGAGTCGCCGGCTGCCATCGCGAGTGCCGTTGAATTCGTGCTCGAAGGGCTGCACTTGGCCAAGCGTTTGAACAAAGACGCCGCCGGGGGCCGCGCGGTGTACCGCGGAAAATCCGCGAACGTCTAGCGCATCACGCGCACGTCACATCGCGAACGGCGCCCGAGTCCAGTGTTCCTCGGTGTCGTTGCGAAACTTCGCCGCCACGATGCCGACGAGTCGTGAGGCGGGTACTGGCTCGTCGAAGCCCCGCAACGCAAGTTCTCCGACGGGCTCGGCGATCACGCCTGCGGGTAGGTTCAGCGCCTGGTAGGTGGGCATCAGAATGCCGAAACGCACGGCCTCGTCACATAGCCGCGCCGCGAGGTTGGCTGCAGTACCGATGTAGTCCTCGCCTTGAAACAAGATGATGTCACCGGTCGCGATGCCGATGCGCAGGCCGAGCTCTTCCCGTTTTTCGCCGAACCGTCGTTGCAGTTCCATCGCGAAGATCACGCCGCTGTCCTGGTTGGTGGCGATGGCCATGAACCCGTCACCCAGGTGCTTGTCAATGCGCACGCCGACCTCGGAAGCCAGGTCGCGGGCGATCTCGCGAAATGTCTTCAGCATCGCGATGGCTGCGTCGTCGTCGGTGCGCCTGATGTAGGCGGTGAAGCCCGACAAGTCGACGAACACAATCGTGCGTGGATAACGCATCGTGACTCCAATGCTACGGTTCGCTTGTGGCCGTGCGATTCCGATATTCGCGCTGGGACGGAACGCAGACCGGGTTCGAACTTGACGCCGATTCGTTGCTGAAGGAAGTCGGCGATGAACTCATCCATCACGGTGATCCGAACGCGGCGTTGCGGCGAATCATGCAGCAGGGTTTGCGCGACCGCAACGGCCGCAGCATCGAGGGCGTGCGTGACGCACTCGAACGATTACGACAGCGTCGCCGAGAAATCCGCGAGAGCGGGAGACTCGGCGGCGAGTTCGACGGAGTTGCCGACGAACTCGACGACATTGTCGACGAGGAGCGACTCGCAGTCGAAGACATCGCGCGACGCGCCGCTGACTCGGGCGATGATCGTCGGGCCGAGGTGGCGCGCGCCGCCGCGGCCGAGCGGCGCTTACGGCTAGACATGCTGCCCGACGACCTCGCGAAAAAAATCGACGCACTGACCCACTACGACTTCCAGTCTCCCGACGCGCGACAGCGCTTCGAGCAGCTCGTCGAACGCCTGCGTGAGCAACTCGCACAACGGCAGTTCGAGCAGGTTTCGAGCGCGGCCCGCAACATGACGCCGCAAGACGTCGCCCGAGCGAAAGAAATGATGTCGGCGCTCAACGACATGATCGAGCGGCGCGAGCGCGGCGAAGACCCGAAGTTCGAGGAGTTCATGCAGAAGTTCGGTGACTTCTTCCCGGAAAACCCGACCAACCTCGACGAACTGCTCGAGCTGCTCGCCAAGCGCATGGCTGCCGCGCAGGCAATGCTCAACTCGATGACGGCCGAGCAACGCGCCGAACTCCAGTCGCTCATGTCACGCGTGCTCGACGATGACAAACTGCAAGAACAAATGTGGCGCCTCGCCGACCACATGCAGCGCGCATTCCCCGACATCGGTTGGGATGACGAACGGCAGTTCTCGGGTGAAGACGCGATGCCATTCGGTGAAGCACTGCGCAGCGTGCAAGAATTGCGCGAACTCGACGACCTCGAGCAGTTCCTCAAAGACGCGACCGCTCCAAACGCCCTGCAAGAAGTCGACCTCGACGCAGTGCGCCGCCTGCTCGGTGACGTAACTGCCGACTCACTCGACCGGCTGGCGCGCCTCACCGACACCCTGCGCGAGGCTGGCCTCGTGGACCAGAAAGAGGGCAGGCTCGAGCTGACCCCGCGCGGCCTGCGGACCATCGGCAAGCAGGCGCTTCGCGACCTGTTCGGACGCCTTGAACGAGACGCCCTCGGCCAGCACCGTATCGAGCGGATCGGGGCGGGGCACGAGCGGGCCCACGAAACCAAGCCCTATGAGTACGGTGACCCGTTCCACCTCGACCTGCAGGGCACCCTGCGCAACACGCTGCGCCGCCAGGGAGGCGGACTGCCCCTGCGGCTGTCACCCGACGACTTCGAAATCGACCAAACCGAGCAGCTCACTCGGTCTTCGACCGTGCTGATGGTCGACTTGTCGCTCTCCATGCCGATGCGCGACAACTTCCTGCCCGCCAAGAAGGTGGCGATGGCGCTGCATGCGCTGATCTCGTCGCAATTCCCGCGCGACTACCTCGGCCTCGTCGGTTTCAGTGAGACGGCCCGCGAACTTCGTCATGAGCAACTGCCCGAGGTGTCGTGGGACTTCGTGTACGGCACGAACATGCAACACGGCCTCGTGTTGGCGCGACGGATGCTGGCGCGCCAGTCCGGGACGAAGCAGATCATCATGATCACCGACGGCGAGCCAACCGCCCACATTCGCCAAGACGGTGAAGTGTTCTTCAGCTATCCGCCGGCCTACGAGACGCTTGAGGTCACGCTGCGCGAGGTGCTGCGCTGCACTCGCGACGACATCCGCATCAACACCTTCATGCTCGACGCAACGGGTGCGTTGCGCGGTTTCGTCGAACAACTGACACAGATCAACAAGGGTCGTGCGTTCTTCACCACGCCCGAGACACTCGGAGAATACGTGCTCGTCGATTTCCTCGAACACAAGCGTTCGCTGCGTCGGGCTGGTGCACGTCGCGCGGGGTGAGCGGTCACATCGGGTGACACCTTGCTTCTCGCGCCCCCGACTTGACACGCGCAAGACGAACCTGCCAGAATGACACGGCTGTTATTCGGGTGGGGTAGGAAGAAGGGGATAGTGAGTCAACGAATCGAAGCGGCGGAAGGTGACGACCGCGCGTGGCAAGACCAGGCGAACTGCCTGGGAGTCGACCCCGACCTGTTCTTTCCCGAACGAGGTGCATCCACCCGCGAAGCCAAAGAAGTGTGTCGCGGATGCGAGGTGCGCGTGCAGTGCTTGGAATATGCACTGGCGAACGGGGAGAAGTTCGGCATCTGGGGCGGACTGTCGGAGCGCGAACGTCGCCGGTTGCGTCGCCAGCGCGCCCAAGCAAATCGCGGTTCTGCAACCGCCTGACGCGCTGCGATACCCGTGACCGGACCCGTCGGTCGGCTCGTCTGATAGGGTGCGGGCATGCCAGGCGGCCCCGAACTTTGGATTATCGTCGCGCTCGTCGTCGTCTTGTTCGGCGGCTCGCGGCTTCCCAAGATTGCCCGCAATCTCGGACGCGCACAAGGTGAACTGAAAAAGGGCCTCTCGGAGGGCAACGCCGAGGTGTCGAAAGACCCCAAGCCCGAGACCGGCGCCACCCCGCAAGCCTGAGTACTCGACGACCTCTGGTCGTCAGGCTTCGGCGAACTTCACCTTCCGCTTGCTGACTTCGGCGAGCAAGCCCTTTCGCTCGTTGGCCGCGTAGAGATTCAGCGTGATGTCGGTCTTCTTGCCTCGCGATTTGACCGAGACCAGCAGTTCGTCGGCGGTCACTTTGACGCTGGCGGATTTGACGCGCGCGTCGTAGGTGCGGTCGAGGCCGATCGACACCCGCAGGATTCCGGCGAGGCAACGCACGATGCGCTGGTCAGCGCTGGTCAGCGCGGCAAATTCGGCATGCTCGGGTTTGGGCACGCTCTTGCGGTGGTAGCGCGCCACCTGGGCAATGATCTCGACCTCGCGGTCGGTGAACCCCATGAGTTCGGAGTTGCGCACGAGGTAATACGTGTGCAGATGGTGCTTGGCGTGAGACACGACCACGCCGACGTTGGCGAGCAGTGCAGCAAACTCCAGATAGCGCCGCCATTCCGGCTGCATCTGCAGCGGTTCTTTGAGTTCGTCGAACAACATGCCCGCCAACTCCGCGACGTGCTGCGAATGCTCTGGTCGGTCGTCGCAACGATCGGCGAGTTGTTGCACACTACGTCGCGCCGCATCGTGGTCTTCGTCGAACTCGATCACACCCTCCCGTCGCAGGGTGTCGAGCAGGAGCCCTTCGCGCAGCGCATAGTCGGAGATCACGATCGTCTTCAGCTCGAATACATCGACGAGTCCTTCGAGAATCAACGCACCCGCAAGGATGATGTCGGCGCGGTTGGGCTCGAGCGTGAATCGCTTCGCACGTTCTTCCACGGTCGGGGCCACGATGAGCGCCGCGACGGTGGCGCGTACTTCGTCACCGCTGAACTCGAACCGATTCATCGACTTCGGCTCGCTCGACTTGCGCCGGCTCTGGATGATGCGCGCGATGGTCTCCGCCGTTCCCGACGATGCCGCCACCACCTCGAATCCGAGTTCGAGCACTTCTGGTGCCACGACCGACAGCGAAGATCGGATGAACGCTCGACAGCTCGGCACGGCACTCGGGTGCAGCGTCGTTCCGGAAAAGAACCGATCGGTCAAGCGCACCGCGCCGAGCTTGAAACTACGGGCGAACAGCACCTCGTCGTCGAGGCCGACGATCACCTCGGTGGAGCCGCCGCCGATGTCGGCCACGAACATCGGCCGGTCGTGCACGCCGACGGCGTTCAGCACGCCGAGATGGATGAGCCGCGCTTCTTCGACGCCCGACACGACCTCGACGTCAAGCTTGGTGGCTTTGCGAACTCTCTTGAGGAATTCCGCACGATTCTTCGCCTCGCGGACCGCGCTCGTCGCGACCGCGCGCACCACCGCATCGTGCGACTCGGCGATGGCCGCCAATCGCACGAGGCTCTTCACGCCGCGCTCCATCGCATCTTCGGAGATCTCCTTCATGTCGCCGCCGCCGTGCCCGAGTCGCACCACTTCTTTCTCGCGGGTGACCACCTCGAATCCGCCGGGTACTGGCTTGGCGACCACCAAATGAAAACTGTTCGTGCCGATGTCCAGCGCCGCCACGAGGTCGCTCATTCGCTCTGACGATAGCCTTTGACGCTCCAAGGAGTCCTGATGTCTGACACCGTCAAAGAAGCACCGCGCGCCCACATTCGAATCACCTACACCGGTCCCGTGTATCCGCACTGGGAAATCATCGGCGACTACGGCGACCCCGAGTTGATCGACGAGTTCGCACGGCGCGCCTATATGCGACTGCTCTACATCCCGATGCGCGATAGCCAGTTCCGTCGCAACCGTGAACGCATCAAGAAGGATGCCGAAAACGAGAACATCAGCGTCGAGTGGTTTCCGAGCGAAGTCAACGACTGACCCTGCACACTCGTGAACGGCGGGTGAAACATCAGTGACTACGCGACCAATTCGGCGCCCTACCGACACCACGTCGCCGACGGCTCGTTATAGTTCGGGTATTGATGCGCGCTTCATCAATCGCGAATTGAGTTGGCTCGACTTCAACGAACGCGTGCTGTCGCTCGCCACGACTCCGCACCTGCCGCTCTTGGAGCGGTTCAAGTTCCTCGCGATCAGCGCGTCGAACCTCGATGAGTTCTACCAAGTGCGGGTCGCCGCACTCCAGGACCAGATCGCAGCCGAGATCACCGAGCGCAGCGCCGATGGCATGTCGCCGCGCCACCAGCGCGATGCGGTGTCGCAACGTGTGCAGTCGTTCGTCTTCTCACAAGAACGACTGTTGCATCGCGAGCTCTTCCCAGCGCTGGCTCGTGCCGGAGTTCGTATCCTGCGCTGGACCAAGATCGGCAAGCGTGCCAAAGAACTGCTCACGGCCGACTTTGAGAGTCGTATCTTCCCGATTCTTACGCCGCTCGCCGTCGACCCGTCGCATCCATTTCCGTATATCTCCAACCTCGCGCTGAATCTCGCCGTCGTGGTGCGCGACGCCGAGACCGGGGACGAGCATTTTGCACGCCTGAAGATTCCGCGAAACTTCCCGCGCTTCGTCGCTGTGCCCGACTCGAACGACTTCATCCTCCTCGAAGACCTGATCGAGGCCCACCTGGACCGGCTGTTCCCCGGTATGGAAATCGCGGAGGTCTCGCGCTTTCGGGTCACGCGCAACGCCGACCTGTCGCTCGAAGACGAAGATGCCGAAGACCTGCTCGCCGCCGTCGAGATGGAGCTTCGTCGCCGGCGTTTCGGTCGCGCCGCGCGCCTCGAGGTGCAGAGCAACGTGCGCGACACGGTGTTGGCTCGCATGTGCACCGAACTCGAACTCGATCCCGAAGATGTGATTCGCCACGACTCGTTCGTGGAGTTTTCCTCCCTGCATCAGCTTGCGTCCCTTGACCTGCCCGAACATCGCTTCGAACCGTGGACCCCGGTGACCGCCGGTCGGCTCGCCGCCGCCGAAGAAGCGGGGCGGTCGATGTTCGAGGTCATTCGTACGCGACAACTGCTGGTGCACCATCCTTATGAATCGTTCTCGTCGTCGACCGAGACATTCGTGCAGCAAGCGGCACGCGACCCGAAAGTATTGTCGATCAAGATGACGCTGTATCGCACGTCGGGCGATAGCCAAATCGCGCGCCATCTCATCCACGCCGCGGAGTCCGGCAAGCAAGTCGCGGTGGTCCTGGAGTTGAAGGCACGATTCGACGAGGCGCGCAACGTCGGATGGGCACGCGAACTGGAGTTGGCTGGCGTGCATGTCAACTATGGGCTCGTCGGCCTGAAGACCCACGCCAAGTGCATCCTCGTCGTGCGCGAAGAGTCGGGTGGCATCCGAAGGTACGTGCATGTAGCGACCGGCAACTACAACTCCACTACTGCGCGCATCTACGAAGACATCGGCTTTTTCACCTGTGAAGAAGCCGTGGGGCGTGACGCCACGCAACTGTTCAACTACTTGACGGGATACGGTCGCGAGCCGCACTATGAGCAGCTGATTGTGGCTCCGCACCAGCTGAAGAAAGAACTCATCCGTCTCATCGAGCACGAGGCAACGTTCGGCGCGGCGGGTCGCATCACCCTCAAACTCAACGCAATCCAAGACCCCGACGTGATCAGCGCGCTGTACGCCGCGAGCAACGCGGGCACTCGCGTTGACTTGGTGGTGCGCGGAATCTGCTGTCTGCGCGCCGGCGTGCCCGGAATGTCGGAGAACATTCGGGTGCGCTCGATACTCGGGCGATACCTCGAGCACTCGCGCATCTATCGGTTCGACCACGGGCACGACGGCGACGAACCTCTGCACCTCATCGGCTCGGCCGACCTCATGATCCGCAACCTGAAAGGCCGCGTCGAGACCTTGGTGCGCCTCACGCACCCCAAGCACCGTGCCTGGCTCGACACGACTCTTTCGTTCTTGCTCGACGACTCGAACGTGCACTTCAGGCTCGGAGCTGACAATACCTGGACCCAAGTCGGCGATCACCACGGCGTCAACGACGCGCAGCGCCAGTTGCACGAGTGGGTCGTCGCCACCCAGTCGCGCTGAGCGGCGTCACGGCGCCAGGGTCGACGCTCGCTGCCGTTCACGCAGTATTTAGAATTCGGTCGTATACCGTTCACCCCAGGCGCAGCACCCGTGTGCCGGCAACGCCTAGCGTGAGGCAGGAGGCGTGATGGAAGAGACTCGCAGGGCGTACCACAGCGAATTGGAAGAGGTCCGCTCGCGCATCGTGCGACTCGGCGCCAGCGTGATCGAAGCGATTCCCCGCGCCACCAACGTGCTGCTCACCGGAGACCTCGAAGGTGCGGACTATCTCGTGCAGTCCGACGACGAAATCGACCTCCGCGCCCACGAGATCGAAGATCGCACGTTCGAGATCCTCGCGCTGCAGGCCCCCGTTGCCGGCGAATTGCGGCAACTCGTGGCAATTCTCAAAATCACGAGCGACCTCGAACGCTCGGCCGACCTCGCGGTGAACATCTGCAAGGCGGCGCGGCGCATCTACGGCAAGGAAATCGACCCGGTCCTGCGTGGTCTCATCAGCAAGATGAGCGAGCAGGCGCAGCAGTTGTACGAAGCGGCGATCAACTCCTTCGCCGAGAACGACGCGGCGACCGCCGCTGCAATCGAAGACATGGACTCCTTCCTTGACGCCCTGCACCGCCAATTCATCCAGGCCATCTTCGAGTCGCATGCTCGCGAGCGCATGGACCTGCAACTCGCCGTACAGCTGGCCATTGTCGCGCGCTTCTACGAGCGCATCGGCGACCACGCCGTGAACGTCGGCGAACGCGTGCGATTCGCACTGACTGGCTGGAAGCCGGAGATGCGGGCGATTGCCCGGCAGCGCCAGCGCGACGCGACCGGCGAATTCCCGATCACGCAGGGCTGAAGCAAAGGCGAGCATGTCCTACGCGCTCGCCATACTCACGTTTCTCGTCGGTGTAGCACTCGGCGTGTCGGTCGCTCGACGCCGGACGCAGACGCAGGTCGGCGCTCAGCGTGAGGCAACGCAGTCAACCAATCAGGTTCGTGATGGCGCCTCGCCCGCGATCAGCTCGGTGTTGGTCGAGGCGCTCGACGCACTACCCAGCGGTGTCGTGATCGCCGAGCCGGATTCCTCGATCATCCACAAGAACTCCGCCGCCAAGTCGATGACCGGTGTGAGGCACGTCGACGTGCTGGTCGACGAAGCGGTCGATGCGCTGGTCGCGACAGCCGCTGCATCCGAATCTCAGCATCGCCGCTTCGAGACGGCCGGGTCGCCCTCACGCGCGTTCGACATCCGCAGCCGGCGGCTTCCCGACGGACGAATCGTCGCGACCGTCGAGGATGTCACGGAGCAGTCGCGCATCGACACCGTGCGCACCGATTTCGTCGCGAATCTCAGCCACGAACTGAAGACGCCCATCGGTGGAATCGCGGCTCTCGCCGACACGATGCTCGGCGAGACCGATCCGCAGGTGATCGAACGCCTCACCTCGCGCATCGTGGACGAGTCGTACCGCTTGTCGCGCATCGTCGACGACCTGCTCGACCTCTCGCGCATCGAGTTCGGTGGGGCCGACGACTGGGAGCCGGTGGCGCTGAGCGACGTGGTCAACGAGGTTACGGCCCGTCAGCAACACGAGGCCACTCGCGTCGGAGTAACGCTCACGTCCACGAACCTGCCAGGCGTCCGGGTGCTCGGCGATCGTACGCAACTCGTGTCGGCGCTCGAGAATCTCGTATCGAACGCGGTGAAATACAGCGACGGCGGCAAGACCGTGCTCGTCGAGGTGCAGGCGACACCCGAGATGGTGAGCATCACCGTCGTCGACCAGGGAATCGGTATCGCGGCAAAAGACCATCAGCGCATCTTCGAACGGTTCTATCGTGTCGATCGCGCTCGCTCGCGCACCACGGGTGGTTCGGGCTTGGGGTTGTCAATCGTGCGCCATGTCGCATCGAACCACGGCGGCACCGTGTCGGTGGTGTCTGAAGAGGGTCGTGGTTCAACGTTCACGATGCAGTTGCCGCGAGATACTTCGCTGCCGGGCGAGAAGAGCGGCACCGACCTGCGTGCCGTCGCTGCCGTACCCCGCGATGATCGACATGGCATCGAGCACATTGAAAACCATCACGACGCAATGACGAGAAGCACCACACCATGACCGCCACCGCTCAACAAACCGTGATGGTCATCGAAGACGAAGAGGCGTTCATCGACGCGCTCGTCGTCGGGTTGCAACGTGAGGGTTTCGGCGTGCAAGTCGCCCGCGACGGCGCCGAAGCGCTTGCGAGCTTTGACAAGGTGAATCCCGACATCGTGCTGTTGGACGTGATGCTGCCCAAAGTGTCGGGCACCGACGTCTGCCGCGAGATCCGAAAAAAGAGCCAGGTACCGATCATCATGGTGTCGGCCAAAGGCACGGAGATCGACACGGTGGTGGGTCTCGAGGTCGGTGCCGATGACTACATCGTGAAGCCGTATCGCATTCGTGAACTCGTCGCGCGCGTGCGTGCGGCTCTGCGGCGCAGCGGAGTTTCTGCCGCACTCGACTCCGGAGGTGGGTCGGCGATCGAAGTCGGCACGGTGTCGATCGACCCGGAGCAGCACGTGGTGGCAGTGCGCGGCCTCGCAGTGAAACTGCCCCTCAAAGAGTTCGAGTTGTTGTACGTGTTGATGGCCAATGCTGGACGCGTGATGACCCGCGACACGCTCATCGACCGCGTCTGGGGCAGCGACTATTACGGCGACACCAAGACGCTCGATGTGCACATCAAGCGCCTGCGCTCCAAGGTGGAAGTCGACCCGGCGAATCCGACTGCGATTCTCACCATTCGTGGGCTCGGCTACAAGTTCGAGAAGCCCGCCTAGTCGGTCTAGCCGCGTCGTTCGCCTAGCCCGTCGTTTCGAGGCGAGCCAGCCATAGCCCCGGGGCCTCGAGCTCTGCCGGGGTCGGCAGTGAGCCTTCACGCGTCAGCAACTGGGCGAGACCTGCCTCGCCGGCGCGCTCGAGCACGCCGTCCACGAATCGATGGGCGAGCTCAACCCGTTCGCGCGTGAGGTCGACGCCGAGCAATCGCTCGACGAACAGACGATCGTTGCCGCCCGCCACGCGACGGCGCCGCACGGCCTCCGAGATGCGCGCAGCATCGCCGAGCACTCGCGACACAACCACGTCCACGCAGTGGTCGACATACCCGACCACCGCCGTCACCGCTGCGTCGAGCAGCGGCGCCACGCGATCTTGTGTCGGCGACCTGCTCGCCCCGAGCAACACCGTCGGGTCGGAGAGCAGCGAGTCGAGCATCTTCATCGGGTCGCCAGACGACACGTCGAGTCGGGCGATGCCCTCGGAGAACGAACCCGGGTCGACCCGGAATCCGCCGGCGAACTCAGACACGAGTCGACTCACGGCGCTTCGTAGGTGAGGAGCAGAGAACACCGTGTGGCTCGTCAACTCGAGGGCGAGTGCCCAGATGGTCATGTCGTCGCGAGGAATCGACCACTCGTCGGCGAACGCGTCGATGTTGCCCACGACGACCAACAGCCGGCCGTGCGGTTCGCGCGGCAACGGCAGATCGTATTGCCCGAATGTGTGCACGGCGAGCCGACCGACAAGATTGCCGACCGACATGCCGAGCATCGACGGCGCAATCAGCCTGCTCACATTGGCGAGCATCGCCAGCATCGCATCGCTCGACTCGTCCTCTGACTCGGTCGCCGGATCTTGGGGTCCAGTCGCCGCGATGTCGCCACGCAATGGCTGTGCCAGTGACCGTGCCAGCGAGTCAAAGTACGGCTTCCATGCCTCCAGCGTGACCTGCACCCACGTCGCACGGTTCACCACTTCGAGGCGCGACGTCTCCACCGCATCGCTCTCGGTCACCTCTGCGACGCGCATCGCGATGATCGGCGCGAGCGACTCGATGGTGATTCGACGCTGCGGCTCGACGTTGTGCTCGGCGACGCCCTGGGTCGCGGCCATCAGCGCAGTTTGTCGTGCGACGTCCCACTGCAGCGGCCCTTGCGACGCCATCGCGCGCTGGAAGTGCGCGAACAACGGGTTGGAGAACGGGTCGGGCACGTCGTCGGCTGCCACGCCGCCCAAGGCTATGACGAGCCGCAAGTACGCTGTTTCGGTGGAATGCGTGCACGATGTCTGCTGATCGCATCCAAATCGTCGACACGGCACTCGATATCGCCGAACTGTACGACTGGGCGCTCACGCCCGAGTGTGGAGCGGTGGTGCTCTTTTCAGGAATCGTGCGCGATCATGCCGAAGGTCGCAGCGGCGTGACGTCGCTGTCGTACGAGGCGTACCGCGATGTCGCAGTCGAGAAGATGCAGCAGGTGGTCGACGAAGCGCGGCGGCGGCATGCCACGGTGGGCCGCATCGCCCTCGTGCACCGCGTCGGCAGGCTCGAGTTGAGCGAGTCGTCGGTGGTGGTCGTGGTGTCGGCGCCACACCGCCCCGAGGCGTTCGATACCGCCCGATACTGCATCGACGCGCTCAAGCAGAGCGTTCCGATCTGGAAGAAAGAAACCTGGGCGACCGGCAGTGATTGGGGCATGAATGCCTCAGTCCCTATCGCAGCCGAAAGCGTCGTAAGTCTCGGCGGAGCCAACGAGTGAACGCGATCATGCCGTTGCTCGCAGCCACGTCGATCGCCAGCCTCGTGTTCGCTGCGGTGTCGGTGTCGGCCGCTGCGACGCTCGCGTATCTCGTGGTCACCGACGGCCGGCGTACGCGCCCAGTTGACGGCGCCGCGCAGTTCCGCCGCCACCTCGACGCCTTGTCTGACGACTCGCGCGAGCACCTGCGCGAACAGATCCGTATCGTGCGTGAGCGCCGACAGGCCGATAGATCATGAGTGCGACGAACCAACTCATGAGTCCGCCGACCCAGCCGAGCATCTGACATGGCACGCGACCTCGCCATCGACCTCGGCACCGCCAACACCCTCGTCTACAAGCAGGGCGAAGGAATCATCATGAACGAACCCACGGTGATCGCCAAGAACCGGCGTACCAACGAGGTACTGGCAACCGGCCGCGAAGCCTGGGACATGATCGGGCGCACGCCCAGTTTCATCGTGGCGGTGCGGCCGTTGCGCGGCGGGGCCATCACCGACTTCGAGACCACCGAACAGATGATCCGACTGCTGTTGAAACGCGCCGGCGTGTCGCGATTCGCCCGACCCAAGGTGCTCATTTGCGTGCCGTCGGCGATCACCGAGGTCGAGCGCCGCGCGGTGACCGAGGCGACCCGCCGCGCAGGCGCGGCCGATGCGCAGCTGCTCGAACAACCGATGGCTGCGGCGATCGGCGCTGATCTGCCGATTGAAGAACCGTCGGGCAACATGGTCGTCGACATCGGCGGCGGCACCACCGAGACCGCAGTCATCAGTCTCGGTGGCATCGTCACGCTGCGCGCTGAGCGCGTCGGTGGCTTCACGATGGACGAGGCGATCCAAGGCTGGGTGCGCAGAGAGCATGGCCTGGCCATCGGCGAACGCACCGCCGAGGAAATCAAGATCCAGATCGGCAGTGCGCTCGCGTCGACTGGCGATCGCAGCGCCGAGGTGAAAGGCCGCGACCTCGTCACTGGTCTGCCCAAGACCGTCGTGCTCACCGCCGCGGAGATTCGCGGTGCGCTCGAGGATGTCGTGATGCGGATGATCGACTCGGTGAAGGAGTGCCTCGCGATGACTCCGCCGGAACTGGCGCAAGACCTGCTGACGAGCGGCATCTATCTCGTCGGCGGCGGGGCACTGCTGCGCGGGCTCGCCGATCGCCTGCAGTACGAGACCAAGGTGCCCGTGCGCATGTCGCCGCAACCGCTCGAAGCCGTCGTGCTCGGAGCCGGCCACTGCATCGAGAATTACCAGGCGCTGCGCGGCATGTTCATGGACGCACGTCGCTGAAGCGGCGACCGTGACGCTCTTCTTGGTCGACGCTGCAGTGTGGGCGACGTGTGGAGTCGTCATCGGATTCGTCTTTGCCCGACTGGACTGGGGCACACTCGCCCCACCCGGAGTGTTCACCCGATTGCGTGGCTTCGACCGACGGAGTACCTACGAGCGACTACTGCGGGTGCGAGCGTGGAAAGACCTGTTGCCCGAGGCCGGCACATGGTTCGGCGGACTCAGCAAGCGCCGCCTGCCCTCGCGACACGACGGCTACCTGCGGCGATTCGCGGCGGAGTCGCTGCGCGCTGAACGCGTGCACATGGTTCTCCTGCTCGTCATTCCGGTCACCATGACGTGGAACCGCGGTTGGTGGATGCTGGGCAACATCGTCTTTGGCGTGGCGGTGAACGCGCCGTGCATCATCGTGGCGAGATACAACCGCGTGCGACTGTCGCGACTGCTGTGCTCGTAGCATTACCACGATGTTCTTGCGCGGCCGCCTGCAGTGGTCGCTACTGGGAATCACCATCGTGAGTGGCGCACTCGCTTTGTTCTTCGCCCAACGCAACGACTCCGGCATCGAAGCCGTGCCGACTACCGTCGCCACCACGACGAGCACCACGACCACCACCGTCTATCAACCGCCCATCACCTACGTGGTGCAGCGCGGTGACACATTGTTTGGCATCGCGCAGAGTTTTCAGGTGGACATGCAAGCCCTCATGGATTTGAACGGCATCACCAACCCCGACCGAGTCGAAGCGGGGGACGAGCTCACGATGCCGCCGGCGACCGGGTTCGTGCCCGTCGCGCCCTCGACGACGATGTTGCCGTAGCAGTCCCTTCCCCGCCGTATCGCAGGCGGCGGCTCAGTCAGTTGGCTGTGGCCCGGTGTCGCTCGACGATGTCGACGATGTCTGACATGATGCGTGCCACCGCGTAGTCCTTCGGCGTGTATACGGCGGCGACGCCGGCTTTCATCAACGACGCGCGGTCGTCATCGGGAATGATTCCACCGACGACGACCGGCACGCGCACTCCGAGCGAGCCGAGTTCGCGCAGTACGTCGGGCACCAACGCACCGTGAGAGCCGGAGAGAATCGAGAGCCCGATCACGTCGGGGTCTTCGTCGCGCGCCGACTCGGCGATCTGGCGCGGCGTGAGTCTGATGCCGCCGTAGACGACCTCCATTCCGGCGTCGCGCGCGGCGATGGCAATCTGTTCGGCGCCGCTCGAGTGTCCGTCGAGTCCGGGCTTGGCAACGAGCAACCGAGGCGGACCACCCGCGAGAGCACTCGATCGGCGTGCCACTGCAGCCAATTCGTCGCCGCGCGGTGCGGCAACACCGCCGACGCCGGTGGGTGCGCGATACTCGCCGAACTCTTCGCGCAGCGCTTGCGCCCACTCGCCCGTGGTGCCGCCAGCGCGGGCGAGGGCAATTGAAGCGATCATCAGGTTGTCGCTGCCGCGCGCCGCAGCGCGCAGGTCGCGTAATGCGGCATCGACGGCCCGCGAATCGCGGGTCTCGCGCCACTTGCGAACGTCGTCGACGTGGTCGGCCTCGACCTTCGGGTCGACTCGCAGGATGTTGTCGTTGCCGCCAAGGGGAGACTCCGCTGTCTCGACATAGGCGTTCACGCCGACTACCACTTGCTCGCCGCTCTCGATTCGTCGGGTGCGCTGTGCCATTGAAGCGACGAGACGCTTCTTCATTTCCTCGACCGACGCGTACGCACCGCCGAGGGCGAGAATGTCGTCGAGTTCGGCTTTGGCGCCGTCGCGGATCTCGGCAGTGAGCCGCTCGACCACGTGCGAGCCGTCGAGAATGTCGCCATACTCGAGCAGGTCGGTCTCGAAGGCGAGCACTTGCTGCATGCGCAGCGACCACTGCTGATCCCACGGACGCGGTAGCCCGAGTGCTTCGTTCCACGCGGGAAGCTGCACGCTGCGTGCCCGCGCCCGTTTGGAGAGCGTGACCGCGAGCATCTCGAGCACGATGCGCTGCACGTTGTTCTCCGGTTGCGCCTCGGTAAGACCGAGCGAATTCACCTGCACTCCGTAGCGGAAGCGCAGCGCCTTGTCGTCGGTGATGCCGTACCGCTCACGGCCGATCGATTCCCACAAGTCGCCCATCGCGCGCAACTTGCAGGTTTCTTCCACGAAGCGGATGCCGGCGTTCACGAAAAACGACATCGATGCGAACACGCCCGCGAACCCCTCGCCGCGCACCTGGCCGCTCGCGCGCACCGCGTCGAGCACGTCGATGGCGTTGGCGAGTGCAAACGCGACTTCTTGCACCGGCATCGCGCCGACTTCTTGCAAGTGGTACGAGCAGACGTTCATCGGATTCCACTTGGGTGCGTGGGTGTTGGCCCAGGCGATCATGTCGACGATGATGCGCCGCGACGCGAGCGGCGGAAAGATGAACGTACCGCGCGAGAGATATTCCTTCAGCACGTCGTTCTGCGTGGTGCCGCGCAATTCTGCGCTGCCAGCACCTTGTTCTTCTGCGTTGGCGACATAGAGCGCAAGCAACCACGCCGCAGTGGCGTTGATCGTCATCGACGTGTTCATCGTCGCTGGCGGAATGCCATTCATCAGTGCGCGCATGTGGCCGAGGTGTGCCACCGGCACGCCGACCTTGCCCACTTCGCCGCGTGCCAGCACGTGGTCGGGGTCGTATCCCGTCTGTGTCGGAAGGTCGAAGGCAATGGACAGGCCAGTCTGGCCCTTCGCGAGGTTCGTGCGGTACAGCGCGTTCGAGGCTTCGGCGGAGGAGTGGCCGGAGTAAGTGCGCATGAGCCACGGCTCGTCGCGCCTGCGACGCGGGCTCGTCTCGCTCACGAAATCAAGGCTAAGCCGACGTGGCGACGGCGAGTCTCGCGAGGTAATCCTGCCGAGGCACCTCGATTGCGCCGAGGCTCGCCAGGTGCGGCGTCTGCCACTGCGCGTCGAGCAGAGTCATTCGCGCCGAGCGCATGATGTCGATTAGTGCCATCAACGCCACCTTCGACGCGTCGCGCTCGAGATGAAACATCGACTCACCGGCGAAGAACTTGCCGATGCGCACCCCGTACAAACCGCCGACCAGCACCCCGTCGGCGTTGAATGTCTCCACGCTGTGCGCCCATCCGCGCTCATGCAAGGCACAGTAGGTGTCGATGAACCGCGGAGTTATCCAGCGGTTCTGCGCCTCGTGTCGCATTGTGCATCCGAGCATCACTCGTTCGAAGCAACTGTTCACGCGGATGTGATAGCGCTTCGCGCTGCTGCGCATCGATCGCGTGACACGCAACGCGTCGAGCGGAATCACGCTGCGCATCGCCGGCGACCACCAGAACAACCTTCCGTCGCCGTCGCCGCGCTCCATCACAAAGAGCCCGTGGCGGTACGCGTCGATCACCGTCGACATCTCGAGGTTCGCGCCCTGTCCGATCAAGTCGTCGTCGGGTGGCCATTCCTCGGGCGGCGGCCACGCGAACTCGCCCTCGCCGACCGGATGCGGTTTGCGGTCCCACCCAGATGTCGCGCGCAACAGTGAGAGATCTCCCCAGCGGGAGGCGTGGTTTGCGCTCCTAGTAGACGTAGAAGCCGGCCTTCGACTTGCGTCCTAATCGGCCCTGTGTGACGAGATCGCGCAGCATCGGTCGCGGCGCGAAATTCTCGTCGCCGAACGACGCGTGCAGCGTCTCCAGTATCGACAACGACGTGTCGAGACCGACGAGGTCGAGCAGCGCGAACGGCCCCATCGGGAAATTGCAGCCACCCTTCATCGCCGTGTCGATGTCTTCCATCGAGGCAGTACCGGCTTCGAGCATGCGAATTGCGTTGTTCAAGTATGGGAAGAGCAGTGCGTTCACGATGAACCCGGCGCGGTCGAGCACGCGCACGCCGTCTTTCCCGATCGCCTTCACGAACTCAAGCGCGCGATTGATCGTGTCGTCGCTCGCGGTGATAGGACGCACCACCTCGATGAGCGGCAGCACGGGTGCCGGGTTGAAGAAGTGGATGCCGCACACTCGCTCGGGTCGTGTGACAACTTTCGCCATCTCGACCACGGCCAGCGTGCTCGTATTGGTGGCGAGAATCGCTGATCCGTTGACTGCGCGGTCGAGCTCGCGGAAGAGTTGCTGCTTGGTCGCGAGGTCTTCGACCACCGACTCGATCACGATGTCGCAGTCGTGCAATTCGGCAAGATCGATCGCCGTCGTGATGTTCGCAAGAATGCGGTCGCGCTCTGCGGCGTCAAGTTTTCCCTTGTCGACCTGACGGGCGAGACCACCGGCCACTTGCTTCACCGCAGCGGCGGCCGACGCCTCCGATCGTGCCCGCAGCACGGCGCGCATTCCGCTGCGCGCGACCACCTCGGCGATGCCGCCGGCCATGATGCCCGAACCGACGATGCCGATCGAGCGCGTCTTATTCACCACGCGAATCGTACCTCTCGGCCGACGATCGAGAGAGTTTGGGGAGTGTTAACGCTTGCGTTACCACGAACGTCAGCGCGGCTCACCGCGCGTCGGTACGGTACTGGGGTGCCCGCCGACCTCGAAGCCCTGGTCGGCGATGACCGTCGAGTCGTACCGCTCTTTGCGGTGCACAACTTCCGCGATCTCGGCGGGTATCCGACCGCCGACGGGCGCGAGACGCGCTGGCGAACGCTCTTCCGTGCCGACGGGTTGTATCGCCTCACCGATGACGATGCCCGATCGGTCGTCGGTCTTGGCGTGCGTACCGTCATCGACTTGCGCACCGCCAACGAGGTGAAAATGCGCGGGAAGTTTCCTGTCGATCACCACGATGTTGTGTACCACCATCTGCCCGTGATCGACGCCACGTGGGGCGAAACTGCCACACCCGAGATCGACGACGTCGTCGAGTTTCTCGTGTGGGCCTACCGGGAGATGCTGGGCGAGGCTGCGCCGAAGTTTGCCGATGCGATGACGCTGCTCGCCGACGCGTCGGTGCTGCCAGCGGTGTTCCACTGTGCCGCTGGAAAGGACCGCACAGGAATCTTGTCGGCGCTCGTGCTCGGCTCGTTGCGGGTCGACTCCGCCATCATCGCCGCGGACTACGGCCTGACACAACAGGCGATGGAGCGATTGATCGTCTGGGCGCGCGAGCACCAGCCCGAACTCGCCGACCTCTACGGCAAGATGCCGCCGCGGTTCGCCGCCGCCGATCCGCGGGCGATGGCGGTCATTTTGGACGACATCGAGCGTGACCATGGCTCGGTGCGCGAGTACGCGCGCGCAATCGGCGTGAGCGAAGCGACGCTCGGGCGTCTTGAAGACGAGTTGCTGACGCCGCGGTGACTGTCTCTACAACTCGGTGATGCGCACCGTCTTCAGCACGATTTCTCCGGCAGGCGGCACGCCGTTGGCGGCCGGATCGGGGTTGTACAACGCGGCCATCGCGGCGACGGCGTTGTTGAGGCCGTCGGTGACTTCGCCAAACAAC
>Ga0172367_10003904_pt1 | contig 18931 bp, 47 predicted proteins | sample Lak10m_FD_114542 | JGI IMG/M metagenome (GOLD analysis project Ga0172367, IMG submission 114542) | Freshwater microbial communities from Kabuno Bay, South-Kivu, Congo - kab_022012_10m | ecosystem: Environmental > Aquatic > Freshwater > Lake | place: Democratic Republic of the Congo: South-Kivu...
AGCGTAGAATAGAGACGTCACGGGGCGCTGGTGAAATGGTATCACACCGGCCTTTTAAGCCGATCGTTTCGGGTTCAAGTCCCGAGCGTCCCAACGGGTCGGTAAGCTAATGGGAAACTGGCGCCTTTGCACGGCGCACTTGCGGGTTCGATTCCCGCCCGATCCACTCGACATTCCAGGGTCCCTGGTTCGAGTCCAGGTCCTGGAGCTAGGAGAAGAGGAGACATGAGAGACACGAGACACCTGTTCAGCGAGATCTGCAGCCGCAAGGCGGCGAGCTGGGACTCTTTGCCCACTCAGCCGCTCGACGACGAGTGCATGAGGTTGCTGATGAAGCTTCCCCGCAAGCAGGTGGCGTGGAACTCCTCCCCGATGGACCACATCTTCCCGCCCAAGAACGAGAAGCTCGAGTGGGTGGTGGAGCGCATGGGGGACGGTGATGATGAGATTCAGTACTTCTACGTGAACAACGAGGGCTACCGCTATGCCCGCTACACATTCCGCTTCACCCCACGGCCGGTGTGAATGTCCACTCAGGGATCGTCTAACGGCAGGACGCGGGGTTTTGGTTCCCGCTATCTAGGTTCGAGTCCTAGTCCCTGAACTTCTTCCCCACCCCCATCCCATCGACAGAGAGCCACAGCATGCACGAACAAGTTCTCAGTTACACCCATCCGCAGCTCCTGAGGACCATCAGCCCCCAGGGAGCGCGCTCGAGCCTCGAGCGCCTCGAGTTCCAGGCAATTTTCCGCTTCCGTAACGGATACGGCGCGTCCGTCGTCCAGCACAAGGGCTCCTACGGCGGTGACAAGGGCAGGTACGAGCTCGCGGTTGCGATGTGGGACAGCGAGCGTGACAATGACTGGGGCATCTGCTACAGCACCCCCATCACAAACGACGTCCTCGGCCACCTCGAGCCGAGCGACGTGTTCGACATCCTGAACCAGGTGGCCGCCCTCCCTCCGGACGCGCAGGCCCTGCCCGGTGCCATCCTGGACTGATACGTATAAGAGAATCAGGAAAGGAAACAAGGCCTTTAGGCCTGATTAGAATTCATTTCGTCTGCCCTTGAAGCATACTGGTCATGCACCTCACTTGTAATGAGGAGAAAGCTGGTTCGATTCCAGTCGGGGGCTCTAGGAGTTAGAATGGAAGACCTGATGAAGTGCCTGCGATGCGACTCTCCCGCCCACCTGTCCTACCCTCCCATGGGCGGACAGGTGAACTGCGAGTGCAGCAACCCTGACTGTCGGCTCTACAGTCGGGACAGGTGGGCGCCCACCCCACCAGGTCCGAGTGGACCCAGGCCCCAGTGGCTCTGGATCACCCACCACACAGACTGCGGCTGAGGGCTTGGTGCAAGCGGCCCGGGCATAGGCTATACTGGGACCATGGCGAAGAGGACCGAGCGGCAGCTCACGATCAACCACCTGCTGGGACTCTTCAGTCGACGGCGCCCAAAGCGCTCTGCCGCGCTGACACCCCAGTTCTGGGCTCGGCAGTTCGAGCTCGTGGTGGACATCCTCGAGGAGATGGACTGGGAGGTCGAGGTCGAGCGGGGCGCCACCGACCGAGCCCAATTCGGCTCGAACGTGATCGAGATCAACGGGTCCGCCTCGCCCGAGCGCCGCTTCTACACCCTCCTCCACGAGGTGGGCCACATCCTCCTCAGGGAGGACTGGAGCAGGTTCACGCGGCTCCACCCAAACTACGTCGATGCGAAGTTTGCAGCGCCCGACGGCCGCACCCTGCGTCGCACCACCCACAAGATCGCCACGCTGTCAGAGGAGATCGAGGCGTGGCGCAAGGGGCTGGACTTCGCCCAGGAGCGGGACCTGTTCGTCGACATCTACAACTACGAGGATGAGTCCTCCAAGGCCCTCCTCACCTATGTCAACTGGGCGGCGCAGGACACCCAGAAGAGGATCGCAGCCGCCCGCAAGGCCCGTCGCTCCCGACTCCGGGCCCGAAGCTGAGTCAAGGGAGAGCACCGTGTCCCGTGCAACCGGGCCCCACCTGGGGTAGAGTGATCACATGGCGAAGAACACCAACACCACCGCAACCGACCTCCCCTCCTCCAAGCCGGAGGTCACCAAGGCCCAGGCCGATGCCTTCGACCTGGATCCCCACCTCATCAACCTCATGTGGGACGAGCCCTTCTTCAGCAAGGTCCTCCGCCCCGTCACCAAGGTCCGGTCCGAGGACATCTCCACCGCCGGCGTCCTGGCCAAGGACGGCGACATCAACATGTGGTGGAACCCCTACTTCCTCGCGGGCCTCTCCTCCAAGCAGGTGAAGGGGCTTCTCAAGCACGAGTGCTTCCACCTCGTCCTCGAGCACACCACCACGCGCCGGATGGAGCCCCACATCCTCCACAACTACGCGACCGACCTCGCCATCAACTCGATGATCCCGGAGGATGAGCTCCCCGAGGGCGGCCTGGTCCCGGGCAAGGCGTTCAAGCCGCTCGACGCGGCCACGATCGCCAAGATCGGTCCGGAGGCTGCGGCCCGCCACGAGCGGATCAGTCAGAAGATCGCCTCCCTCCCGAAGGGCCTCTCCTCGGAGCAGTACTTCGCCCTCCTCCAGGACGTGGCTGAGGACATCCAGAAGGCGGGCAAGGGCAAGAGCCTCGGCCAGGCGCTGAAGGACGGCGACGTCCGTGTGGACGAGAACGGCAACCTTGTCGATGGGGACGGCAACCCGGTCGCGGTGGTCCCCGGCGGCATGGACGACCACGAGGGCTGGGACGAGATGGACGACGTCGAGCGCGAGCTGGTGAAGGGCAAGGTCCGCCAGGCCCTGGAGAAGGCCGCACGCGAGTGCGACTCCTCGGGCCAGTGGGGCACGGTGAGCGCCGAGACCCGCCAGAAGCTGCGTGACCTGCTCAACCGCGAGATCGACTGGAAGTCGGTCCTCAAGCAGTTCTGCGGCATGACCCGCCGCGCGGACCGCACCTCCAACGTGAAGCGGCTCAACCGGAAGTACCCGGCCATCCACCCCGGCACCCACCGCAACTACACCTCCTCGATCGCGGTCTACGTGGACCAGTCGGGGTCGGTCGGGGACGCGGACCTGGAGCTCCTCTTCGGCAACCTGATGTCGCTCGCCAAGCACACGGAGTTCACCCTCTTCAACTTCGACACCGAGGTGGACGAGGCCTCGGAGCGCGTGTGGAAGGGGAACAGGAACCCCGGCCTCGAGCGGACCCGCTGCGGAGGCACCGACTTCAAGGCGGCCTCGGACCACGCCAACAAGAACAAGCACCGGTTCGACGGCTACCTCATCCTCACGGACGGGGAGTGCAGCGACCCCGGCCCCTCGCTCCTCAAGCGGGGCTGGGTGATCGTCCCGGACCGCAGGATGAACTTCAAGCCCTCCAAGCGGGACTTCCTCATCAAGATGAAGCGGGACGCGGTGGTCGGCGTCACGAAGGCGGCGTGAGGGGCGGGTATACTACCCCATCCCCACCCGCTACAATCTCCCAGCGACGTGCTGATACGAAAGGACAGAGGACTCGAGATGGCAATCAACAAGTCGGCCCAGAACGCGGCAGGCAGGGTGTACAAGAGCGAGGGCGCCGTGAGACCTCCCAAGTGGGAGAGGGGACGACCCCAGCTGATGACCTGGTGCAACCTCTGCAACGACCACACTGAGCACGACCACCTGGGCTGTGTCGAGTGCTACGACCCCGCCCGCGAGGAAGAGACCACCGCCCCTGCCGCCGAGCACGAGGAGACCGACAAGTGAGCAAGAAGATGACGCTGACCATGGAGTTCGAACGTGACGTGCCCGAGGACCGCCGAGAGCTGCTGCTGGCCGTCAACGCCCGCGCGCTCGCCGCGGTGATCGGCACCTTGGACGAGCACCTCAGGGGGCGGATCAAGTACGCCCAACTGGGCGAGGAGGCTGAGCGGGAGCTGCAGGCCGTCCGTGACCTGCTCCGCACCGACCTGGGTGACCTCGTCGAGCCGGTGTTCGGATGACCCCCGGCAGCCTCGTGCGGATCGTCGATCGTGACTGGGACGGCATCTGGGTCGACCTCCCGAACGGGAAGGAGGAGTGGCTCGAGGCGCCTTTCCTCCCTGCGGTGTACTTGGGTCCCACGACCTCCCACGGCACGAGCTCCACCTCGCCGCGGCGAGGCGAGCTGCGCAGTGAGATCCTCTATGGGGGCCGGGTCCTCGTCGTCCCGCCCGACGCGATCATCGAGGCGCGGTCATGAGGGTGGAGCGGTGGCCCGGTGGAGACTTCGAGCTCGAGCCCGGTGACATGGTGCGGATCCGGCCGGACACCCGAGTCCAGGCTGACTGCGTCTACGGTACCCTGGTGGCAGGTGAGGACGGGGGCGGGCAGGTGGTGAAGATCCCCTCGGACTCCCCGCCGGCGATGTTCCTGGGGGAGGACACCGAGCCCCTCGTCTCCCGTGCCTGGCGCACCCGGGTGGCCCAGGTCCTCTACGACGGGAAGATCGTCAACATCAGCACCCTCTACGTGGAGCCGGTCAAGTGAAGCCGGGCGACCTCGTGCGGATCCTGCCCCAGCACACGGACCACACGGGGCGCTACGCCCTGGGCACGGTGGCGTCGGTGGGAGGCGACCGCCTGCTGAAGATCCCATCGGACGCCGCTCCGGCGGTGTTCCTGGCGGTCCTCGACGCCGGCGCGATGCCCTTCGCCTTCGGCCACATGGCCCAGGTCCTGCTCGGGGGACTGATCATCAACGTGCCCGCCCTCTGCCTGGAGCGGGCCAAGTAGTCACACGGGGCCATGCCGGAACAGGTCTACGGAGCGGATTTAAAATCCGCCGGGAGAGATCCCTTGTGGGTTCGAGTCCCACTGGCCCCATCAGAGCAGAGAGACAAGGAGCTCCGGTGATCGCCCTGGACATCATCGTGCTGGGTCTGACAGTCGCGATCTTCGTGGGGACCCTGCGCCTGGGCAAGCGGCCGCGATCCGAGAGCTCTGCCACGACGAGGCGGGAGTGATCTGGGCAGCGCTCAAGCTCGGCCTGGGCGCGCTCTGCTGCTGTGGATCCTCACTTGCCCTGCTCGTAGTTGCCCTCCTCGTGTGGGGAAACGCGGTGGGAAGGGCAGGTCGACGCGGAAGGATGTAGCGCTGCCTGTGCAATTGGGACTCACCTGGGTTAGACTGACAGAGTCAACCAGGAACAGAGGACAGTGACCATGGCAAACAGAAAGAAGAGGACCCTGGCGAAGACCCACCTAGGCCGGCCGGCGGTCTACCTCGCGCCCTTCACCGGCAACAACATCGATGTCCTCCCGTGGTGCGTCGAGGTGGAGACCGAGTGGGGCATCATCCTCAAGCGCGCGTCCAACCCCAAGATCTGGCCCTTCGCAGAGGCCCGGTACCGCATCATCAGGAACGGGACACGCGAGCGCGGCGAGTTGATGAGCGCTGCAGAAGCGCAGGCATTGCTCGACCAGAAAGCCGCCGCCGAGGGGCAGCGATCGAGCGCTCTCCGTCCGAGGGTCGGCGACTACGTGGCGTTCACGACCGCCGATGGCGTGGGATTGTGTCGGGGCAGTGTGATCGAGGTCAAGGGCCACGCCGCTGACATCCTGCTGGACGAGGTGTGCGAGCACGACCCCGAGGCAGGCGAGAACGGCCGGATGAAGAGGATCCTGCTCGACGGCTTGCTGGTCCTCTCGCGGCCGGACGAGGAGCGCGCATCGTGATCCGCGAGGAGCCCATCCCCGCCCCCTCCCCCGGGGCGCTCGTCGCCCTCCATCCCGCCGCCGGCTGGGACGACGTGAAGGTCATGCTCGTGATCGCGGCACCGATCCCACCGCCGGCAGGGTGGCTTCTCTCTGCCCCGGGGAGGGCGACCCACCGCGACTTCATGGGTCGACCCTACGTGTGGGTCATGCACCCGACCCTGGGACCCACCCAGATTCCCCAGGGCCACGTCGCCGGCGTCATTCAGGAGAGTGCGGTGTGAAGATCCTCCCCGGCCGGCTGTACCAGTGCGACCTCTCCTCGGGCGACGCTATGTGGGACAGTCCCATCGGCGAAAGCACCGGCGGCTCGATAGTGCATTGGCTGAAGGGGGGCGATGTGGTCCTTGTCGTCGACTCTGCGTACTGCGGGGACGGGCAGGACTTGCCTGGCAACTGGTGGCTCCAGGTGCTCTGCAACGGCGTGCGGGGCTACGTCCGGACCGGTCGTGTCCAAGGCAATCTAACGGAGGTTAAGCAGTGAGTCCCCTCTCCCCCGGCAACGTGTTCATGTTCAACCCATACGATCGTCCCGGCGCGGCATCGGTCATCTACGTGATGCCTCCTCAGGACCTCGAACGCCACCGCGGACGCGCTTCGTGGCGCCTCGACCCAGGCGAGACGTTCATGCTGGTGGAGGTGATCTCGAGACCGAACTCATCCATGTGTGAGTGGCAGGTCCTCTCCCGCGGCCGCATTGGTAGCATCTACGTGGAAGATCGCGAGCGCCGGGCGCTGCGACTGATGACGTCGATAGCAAACAGCTGAGGAGTGAAGAGACATGAAGACCCGTAGCAAGAGCACCGAGAAGCCCCGACAGATCCTGGGCAACCTCGTGGAGATCTCGAACCGGGTGCTCGTCACCCAGTTCACCGAGCGTGAGATCGAGGACGGCGGCGTCGAGGTGATCCCGCTCACCGCGCGCTGGTTCAGCAAGGGCGCCCGGGGCATCGCGGTCGAGCGCCGACGCGGATCCGAGTACATGGTGCTCATCGACGGCGGCCTCTACCAGATCAGCTCGAAGTACTTTGACGTCGTTCCCCCGTGCACTTGACTCGACGGTTAGTGTAGACTAAGAGAGTCAGCCAACCCCAACTAAGAGACACAGACACATGCGTCACACCCAGCTCTCCATCATGGGCCACACGGTCACCCTCGAGCAGTACAGCGCGATCGGCACCCGCGAGGAGCGCCTCCGCTTCCGCGACATCTTCATCACTCGGCTCAGCGTCGCAATCCGAGACACCCAGGCGGTGCTGGACAAGATCCACGCTGACGCGTGGGCGGCCTTCCGCGCCGAGGTGGCGGGTGTTCCCGAGGAGCTTCCCACCCACTGGACGAAGGCGGGCAAGCCGGACCGCCGCTACGGTGGCCGGCCCAACCCGGCCTACTACAAGCCGGCCCAGGCCCGCGACCAGGTGATCAAGGACCTCGCGTCCCGGGTGCCCGCCGTCGAGGCGACCTTCCGCTGGCCGTACCAGTACGACGAAGTCTTCAACGCCTGGGAGCAGACGGTGGAGACCCCGATGGAGCGCTTCCGGCGGCTCCTGTCCGGCATGGACTGGTACTCCCACTACTCCGACGACTACCGCGTGTGGTCCGCCGGTGAGGAGCGCTCGGCGCAGGTCCGGTCCCTGGTGCAGCAGCTCGGCGCCGAAGCCCAGCTCGAGTACAACCGAGCCTGCCCCTGGCTCAACGAGGACGGCAGCCGGAAGTCGGAGGCAGCGTGACGACAGGCCGAGGCAACTACTGGGGCCCCGCCACCCACTTCAGGGTCCCCGCCCAGGCGATCCGCGAGGTCGAGGACACCCTGCGGGCGGGTCAGAAGATCCAGGCGATCAAGGTCGTCCGCACCCACGCCCGGTGTGGCCTCGCGGAGGCGAAGGCGGTCGTCGAGCGGATGATGGGCATCGAGCCCAACGGTCCCCAGCTCCTGCCCCACTTCGATATCAAGTCGATCACCCTGGTCGGCGCCGAGGGTGAGATGACCGTTGACCTGGAGGGCATGCAGCTCATGGGCCTCATGCAGCTCCAGACCCTGGGGCTGGACGAGTGCCGCCGGGTCCTGGACCTCGTCGCCCTCATCGAGGGCTGGCGCAACGGGGTCAAGGCCGAGGACCGAGCGGCCGCAGGCGTCGTGGATCCCGCCTGACCCTGCCCGTGTGTCTGGGTGGGACACCGTGACACTGTGCGCGTCGTCCTGCTGTGAACCATGGCCCTGGGGCACAGTGTCACGGTGGGCCTCTGGGTGACAGGATCCGTGGGCCGCTTTCCGTCGCACACTTTCCGTCGCACACTTTCCGTCGCACACTTTCCGTCGCACACTTTTCGCGGCGGTCTTTCCGTCCCAGCTTGTCTTGTGACCCGTTTCCGCCCCGTGCAAGTGGTCGGGGCCTGTGGTACATAGGGATCATCGGCACGGAGCCGAACGAGGAGAAACACAGAACATGCAGCTGAACGTCAAGACCGACACCGTCACCTTCGGCACCAACGTCCTGGACATCAAGGTCCCGGATGCCCTCCGCAACAAGGTGAAGTCCGGCCTCGAGTTCGTGGACGGAGCCCTTGGCGGCGAGGGGTTCACCCCCAGCCAGGTGATCCTCTTCACGGGGACGCCCGGCGCGGGCAAGACCACGATGCTCCTCACCCTGGCTGACCGCCTCACCCGCGGCGGCAACGTGGTGGTCTTCAACACAGCGGAGGAGAGCCTCTTCCAGGTGAAGCTCATCGCGGAGCGGCTCGGCCTCAAGAGCGGCTTCGCGGTGGGGCAGGAGACCCACGTGCCCTCCCTCATCAAGAAGTGCGACACCCTCCGGGCCGCCCACCCGGGCAAGCCCTTCTTCCTCCTGGTGGACTCCCTCCAGTGCATGGACGACGGCCACTACGACGACGGCCAGATCAACTCCCGATCCGCTGAGCGGTCCCTGGGACTTGTGACGGACTGGTGCAAGGCGAACTTCACGAACGCCCTCGTCATCGGCCAGGTGAACAAGGCCGGCAAGATGGCAGGCACGCAGAAGCTCAAGCACATGGTCGACGCCATGATGGAGCTGTCCGTGGAGGAGAAGGACGAGGACCTCCGCGGCTGCCGTGTCCTCCAGACGGTGAAGAACCGGTTCGGCGGCTGCGGCCACACCTTCTACCTCTCGCTGGAGGGCAAGGGCTTCAAGGAGGTCGCGCGGATCTCGGCGGCCTGAGCCGCCAGCAGCGCCTCGGGGCGGCCGGTCTCTCCAGTGGGTCCGGCCGCCCTGCCCTGGCCCGTGAAGGGTAGACCTGTCCCGGTCCCGATTGCACCCGCGGCGCGCAAAAACTTTCCGCACCGAGTCCGTGCAAGGGACGCGCCCCTGTGGTATTCTAACACCATGGACAGCAAGACCTTCATCATCCACTGGCACACGTTCCCTGAGGGCGCCCGATTCCACCAGTCCTACTGCGGCCTCCGCGGCGGGCGCACGGTGGTCACGGCCGAGAACAAGAACGCCGCTCGACGCTCGCTGCGGAACGGGCTCGTCCTCGACCAGGGCGAGGCCCTCAAGATCGATCGGGTCGAGGCCCGATGAAGAAGACCCCTTGACCCCTTCTCTCATGCTGCGACCCTTCAACGAGGAGGATCACGGGCGGTTCTCCTTCACACGGTGCAACTCAAAGAACCCACTCGTCGCCTACACCAGGGAGTTCACACTGGTCGTCGACGACGTACACATCGATGTGCTCCACGAGTCGTGCGCGGCCGGCGAGTGCTACTCAATGACGTGGGAGTTCCCTGATGCGGGAACCGCGATGCTCTTCGCCCTCTCGCTCAGGGGCGGCGAGCCTGACGAGATCCTCTGCCTTAAAGCGCAGGAGCTCGCCGGCCTGATGATCGGAAAGTTCTTCGGCGAGCCCTGAGCGGCACGCCAGAAAGTCCAATCATTTGGGGCACTTGCAAAAAGTGCGCTGCACAGTGCAAATGACACAGGACTGTGGTATTCTAACACCATGGACGCCAACACCTACTTCAAGCGCAAGCTCATCCTCTCGAACGGGCTCCTCGCCGCGCTCGAGGCCGCGTACGATTCCTTCGATGCGCTCCAGCGGCTCGAGGGCCGCTTCGCCGAAGTGAAGGGTGTGCCCTTCGATCCGGACGTCCGGGCGCTCGGGCAGGACCTGCTGGACCTCCTCGGGAACGCCGAGGCCTTCCGCGACGCGGTCGCCCCGCTCGCACGCGCCGCAGCGAGGGCCGACGCCGGCTCCGGCTCGGGGGCGTGAAAAAGTTCGTCGCCCCGGTGCAACCGGGGCGCGGCTGATGTAGATTAGGACCATACGGACGACGCGGACGAAGAGGTGGCAGCCGCAGCCCGTGCAACCCCAACCCAGACAAGGTATAAAGGACACCATGAAGACCATCAAGCTCACCCCCGAGATCAGCAACAAGCCCTGCGACATCGAGCGCCGCCTGGCGGCAGCACGCAGCCACGCGGAGACGCTGGTGGCCTACCTGGGAGGCGTGGACCCGGCGGCCCTGCCGGAGGGTGCCCACGCGGCGGCGAGCTCCGACGCCCTCCGCCTGCTCGCGGCGATCGACGCGGCCCAGCTCGCCGCGCCGAAGAAGCGGTCCTACGTCCGGAAGGAGGAGGCCGCCGCTGCAGCCGCTCCCGCCGAGCCCGCCGCCCCGGAGGCCGCCGCCGCGGAGTGAGCCCAGGGACGGGTCAGCTCAGCCGCCCCGCTGCCCGGGTGGGCAGCGGGGCTGACCCGTTGGGCGGACCCGCCCAGGAGGAAGCAGCATGAAGAGCACACGTGAGAAGGCTACGGAGATCGCGCAGGCGCTGGAGGAGGACGGCTGCCCGGGGCTTGGTCCCGGCGACATCAGGGCGATCGAGGACCTCCTCCTCGTCTCGTCGGGGTCCACCCGCGTCCGGGAGATCCTCCAGCAGGAGTGGCAGGAGCACGACTCCCTCTTCATCTGAGGTCCCACATGGAGCAGCTCAACCTCATCACAGTCCTCGATGACGGGGACACCTTCACGTCCCTGGAGGGGTGCACCGTCAAGCTCCTCACGCAGGTGGACCTCGAGCGGGCGGCGGAGAGCGGCCCCGGCGCCGTGAGGGCGGTGGACATCTTCTCGCTCTGGGTGCCGTCGGACCTCCGGCGGCTCGCGGACCTCCTGGAGGCGTCGGGCGCCGAGTGAGTGCAACGGGTCGGCGGCCGTGGTAGAAGGGGACAATGAAGACCCCCAAGCGACTCCCCACGGCCGCCGACCTCCTCAGGGCGAGGCCGTCACCGATCGCCCTCTCAGCGATCCTCCGCACGGGCGGCGGCGCGCACGCTGACAAGCGCCGCTCGAAGGCTCGACGCCGCGACTGGCGCCGCGAGGAGTGGTGACCCACGTGCAACGGGCACCCACTTGGAGTACAAAGGAGACCATGAAGACGACCCAGTTCCTCTCAGTCACCGCCCACAAGGCACCCCCCACCAAGAAGCACGTCCCTGCGATCTGGGAGGGCCTCCTGGGCACTGTCTACGCCCAGAGCCCGGACGGCGTCGTCCGGTACTTCGACTACAACTACGAGGCCGCGCGCGCGTGGGCAGGCCTCAGCACGGCGGCGGCGCCCTCGGTCGACATCCGCTGCGGCAGGTCGCCCAGCCGCTGGGGCAGCGAGGGTCCCCGACGCGGACAGATCGCCCTCTGGGTCCGTTGGCCCGTGCAAGAGGGTCCCGACCGTGGTAGGATGGGTACATGATCAGCGGAAACGCTCGAAGGGGTCGGGGGAGGGCCGACCCCATGCCCGACCTTCGCCCCCGACCCACCCAGGGCGGGGAGCTGCTCACGGAGTTCGCGGTGGAGGTCGTCTTCCCAGCGATCGCCCTGCTGCTCGCCCTCGGCCTCGCCCTCCTGATGATGTTCCTCTGATGGGCGAGCATCTCGTCGGAGCATCTCGTCGGGGTGCAATTCGTGGCCCCTTGATGTAGACTAAGACAGTGCGGCGGAAAATGCCGCGGGCAGCTGTGAGAAGCCCAAACAACCCAGTGCAACCCAACTCAGAACAAGGTATAAAGGACACCATGAAGACCATCAAGCTCACTCCCGCCGTCTCCAACAAGCCCTGCGACATCGAGTACCGCCTCAAGCGTGCCCACGCCCTCGCCTTCGAGTGCCGCCAGTTCCTGGAGGGCATCGACTCGAGCGCCTTCTCCGGCACCGAGCACGTGCTCGCCGCCGCCCTCGCTGCCCAGACCGAGTCCGCGGTGGCAGCGCTCCGCGAGGCAGCGCCCCAGAAGCGTCCCCACGTGAAGAAGGAGGACAAGCCCGCCCCGGAGCCCAAGGTCCCCGGCCGCCGCGGCCGGAAGCCGAAGGCGAAGCCCGAGGCGGTCGAGGCTCCCACGAGCGGGACGCCCGCCGAGGTGGTCACGCTCGACGCGGCCCTGGCGGTCGTCGACGCGGCCCTCAACGACGACCTCGTCTCCGCGGCCGAGTGACGTCGGGCCCACTGTGGGCCAGGCCTGGCCCTGCCCCTCCGGGGGCAGGGCCGCGCTGTTTTTGCGAGTGCAACCCGAGGGTGCCTGTGGTATAAAGGGGTCATGACCAACGCAACGACCAAGACCGTGAAGATCGCGACCTGCAACGCCACCGGGTCCCGCTACATCGTCCAGCAGATGACGATCGGCAGGACTCCCGCCGACGACCGCGTGCACTGCTGGGGCGAGGTGATGTCCGCCAAGGGCCTGAGCTCGAAGCACGGGAAGAGCCTGACGTTCCTGCGGTCCGCCGTGACCGTCGCCGAGGTCGAGAAGACCTTCTCCCTGCTCAAAGAGCTCTGGAACCAGAACCTCCGCGCGCTCCGGGAGCAGGGCCGCCTCGTCTCCGTGAGCCGGTCCGGCCGGACCGCCACGATCCGGTGACCCGTGCAAGGGGGCGGCGGCCGTGGTACAAGGGGATCATGATCAAGGAAACGACCGCCATCGCCGCCGCCAAGGACGCTCGTGCCAAGGAGCTCGTCGACATCCTCGACAAGGAGGGCTGGACCAACCTCCAGTTCTGGGAGTCGCACCAGCTCCTCCACTCCACCCCCGACAGGCTCATGACCCAGCCCCTCATCGTCCTCCTCGCCCGCTGGTTCACGATCGAGGGGGACCGCATCGCCTGCGGTGAGCACGAGCCCACGACCCCCGAGATGGAGGCGTGGCTCATGGAGCGCTGGCCCGTGCAATCCACCCGCAGCTGAGGTACAAGGAGAACATGACCAACACCAAGCAGCTCAGGACCGTCCGCGCCGCCCTCAACCACGTCTTCGGCCACCGTGTGAGCCCCGCCGAGGTGGAGGACTCCACGTTCACTGCGTCCGATGACCCAGGCGGCTGGGCGCCCCGCTCGCGCGTCGTCATCCACACCGAGCGGGGCATCCCGCCCTTCAGCTACGACAGCAGCGCCCTCATCGCGGCGTGGGACCGCGTGGGCGACATCCTCATGGCAGACGGTCTCTACTGTGAGCCCATCAACGGGGCTGTCGTGGCGGTCTACGACGCCTGAGCCCGTCGGGGCCCTGCCCGTGGGTCTGGGTGGGACGAGGTGACACTCTGGGTGCTGGAATCCGTTTCCACCCATCCCCGCGGGGCCTGTCACCTCGTCCCACCTGCGCATCCCGTCAGGGCCTTCCGCCTCGGGCATCCCGTCGGTGGGCATCCCGTCGGAGGATTCCGTCGAGTGCAATCCGTCCCAGCTTGGGGTATAACTAAGACCATGAAGAACACCACGCACGAAGCCCTCCTCCCCCTCATGCTCAACCCCACCAGCTGCCCCCTCCTTCCCGACCAGGAGGAGTTCATCTCCAAGCTCCTCGAGTGCAATCCCGAGGAGCTCAGGTTCAACGACGACGACGGCCTCTACGACCGCGGCATGGAGGATCGCATCACCTTCGTGGCCTTCGGACGCCACCTCGGATCCTCCTACAACTGGAGCGGTGAGGAGTCCGGTCTCCTCTACACCGGACACATCGGAGGCGTCCCAGCGGTCATGACCAAGTGCTTCGGACTCCGGACCTTCTTCATCAAGGCCTGAGACGCCTCCCGACCCACGGGGTCCCGGTGCAAGCCGGGACCCCGTGGGCTATACTGGGACCATGAAGACGAACAAGACGCGCGTGCCCCTCCTCTTCAGCGATGAGACCTTCGGGACCCACGAGTGGGGCTTCATCCCCCGGGTCCCGGGGGCGGACCCGGACGACGAGGACTGGGCCTACGGTCGGCACCTTCGGGGACTGGGCCTGGCCGCCCGGGTCGTGGAGGGGATCGCCCGGGTGATGCACGAGGGCCCCGACTGCAGGAAGCTCTGAGGTCTGCATGAGGAGGGTGAAGCCCAGCGCGGTCCGCCCCGGCGGGCTCTACTCCTTCTGCTGCAAGGGAAAGCCCTCGGAGAGCGCTGTCAGGGCGTTCAGCGATGAGCCCACTTCGGGCGTGAACCCGTACGTGAAGATGGGCAATGCGCTTGTCGTCCACGATGGGATGGGGTGGATCCCCTGGGTCCTCCTGGAGACGCGGCGGATCTCCTTCCTCATCCCACCTGCGGAGGGGCGGACGTCGAGGGCGTCCAGGACCATGAGAATGACCCTCCACCACATCTCAGCCCCCACGGGCCGCGGCTGGGTGGAGATCGACTGGGAGATGACGGGGCGGGGCTGGTTCCTCCGGTGCCTGAGCGCGACGCGTGCAAGGGGGACCCAGGTAGGGTAGAGTGTGCCAATGGAGGACAAGATGAGCGCAGAGACCGACCGATACCTGGGCGCCGACGGTGGCATTCACGCAGTCATCGACGCCCTCGAGCGCAAGTTCGCCCTCTCCCGCTGCTGGTGGGAGCCCTTCCCCGGGCGCGTCTACATCCGCTACGCCACGGGCGCCTCCGAGTGGCTCAGCCCCAACGAGGCTCGGGCCCTCCTCGGGGTGCAAACGGACCGCAGCTGAGGTACAAGGAGATCATGGACAACAACAAGACCTTCATCATCCACTGGCACACGTACCCCGCGGGGCAGCGCTTCCACCAGTCCTGGCACGGCCTCCGAGGCGGATACACGGTGGTCACCGCCAAGAACAAGGTCGGGGCCCGTCGTGCACTCCGGAGCGAGCTGTACCTCTACCAGGGCGAGGCGCTCAAGATCGACCGGGTCGACGCCCGCTGAGGGTTTGCACGGGAGGGGCAGCTCAAAAAAGGGAAGCCCCTCCCGTGCAACGTGATCGCACCTGAGGTACAAGGGAGACATGGCAACCAAGAAGACCACCACCAAGACCACCCAGTCCGATCCCCAGCCCACGATCGGGGAGTACATCGACAGCCGCCTCTACAGCATGGCGATGAGCGGCCTCTTCGACCAGTTCGGACCCTCGACTGAGTCCCAGATCCCAGGCATCGTCCAGGACTACATCGAGAAGTGGCGGTCGATCCGCTACGTCTGACGACGGGCCGCGGTGCAAGTCACCCGCGGTTGGGGTACAACAGGACCATGAAGAACACGATCAAGCCCGGCGACACGGTGATCCTCGGTTCCCAGAACGGCCTCGGCCGGGGCCGCTTCCTCGTCCTCGAGGTCGTCTCCGGCGAGCGCATCTACAACCTCCGGGTCCAGGGCCGGAATGGCCAGACCTGGTGGGCCCGCCCCGAGGGCGCGAAGGTGGTCTGAAAAAGCGCTCCTTCACGTGCAAACAACCCACACCTGAGGTACAAAGGGACCATGAAGACGACCAAGCAGCTCACCACCACCAAGACCCCCATCGACATCAAGCGCCGCCTGGACCTCGCGTCCCGGGGCCTCCTGGAGGCCGTCCGGCTCCTCGGCTCCCTGGACCAGACGTCCTTCCCGCCCAGCTTCTTGCACGAGGCGGCCACCCACGCGGGCCTCGCCCTGGCGGCGGTCGCCCAGCTCGACGCGCACCGCCCCCTGAAGAAGACGGAGCGGCGTGCACCCGCGCCCGAGGCCGCGCCCGCCCCCGCGGCGGAGGCCCCGGCGGGTGAGGTCTTCTTCGTGATGGAGGACGGCCGGCTCGAGGTCGCCCCCGAGCCGAGTGCAAGCGCCCCCGCCGCGGAGCCCCAGCCCGAGCCCGAGCCCGTGCCCTCGGTGGAGGAGCTCCGCCGCCAGCGGAAGCGGGAGCGTGACCGGGCCTCGGCCGCCCGCCGCCGGGCTGCAGCCGCCTCCTGACCCCGGTCCTCCCTGACCCAGACCCCGCCCGCCCGGTGCAAGTGAGCCCGGGCGGGTGTAGAATGGGCACATGAAGACGACCAAGACCACCCGCACCACCACCAAGCACAACAGCTTCCTCCGCATCACCATGCTCGAGGACTGGACCGTCCCCGGGACGAACCACCTCCTCGAGAAGGGCTGGGTGAGGGGCATGGACCCCAGGTTCCTCAAGCCCGAGGGCTGCACCTACTTCGATGAGGGCACCATCCCCTCCAGCGCGTACCGGCTCGAGCTCGTGCACACCACGACCACCCGCACGACGACCGTCGAGCTCCAGGAGTCCGAGTCCTCGGAGCCCTACACCCTCTGACCCAGCCTCCCAGGCCCGCCCGGTGCAATCGAGCCCGGGCGGGCCTGGAATGTGACTCCAACCGAACGAAGGAGAGCACGATCATGGCAGCCACCCTCATCTCTGGTCCCCACGCTCATCGCCCCCGCACCGCCACCCACGCCGCATGCGGCTCGGCCTTCTCGTACGAGTGGGGGGACGTGAGGGGGGGCTGGCAGGACGACGGCACCGCCTTCGGATTCCACGCCCTCTACGTCACCTGCCCGGGGTGCGGGAAGAGCGCGGTCGTGGAGCGGGAGACCTCGGCCGCTGCCGAGGCGGAGCAGGCGGACCGCTGGGAGCTGGACCGGCGCTACTGATCGGCGGTCCCCGTGCAAACGGGTCCGAGGTGGTGTATAAAGGGGACATGATCAACACCACCTGGACCCGCGATCGGATCAACACCCTCCTCAGCACGAACCCGCGCGCAGTCGAGAGGGCCATGGTCGTGCTCTACGACCGGCAGACCCGGGACGAGAAGGACCAGGGGGAGACCCGCCACCACAACGGGGTGGGCTTCTCCGCCAACGCGGCCCGGAAGGGCACCTACTACGCGCGCTGGGTCCTCTCCGGCCGGCACCTCACCGGCCACCACCTCGACCGCGCCCGGGCGATCGCACTCCGCCACTCCCGCCAGCTCGTGGAGGCGGCCGCGGCCCGCGCGGCGGGCTGAGTGCAAAGCCCAGGTGGGTGAGGTATAAAGGGGTCATGAACAACAGCTCCGGCTCCGACCTCACCCTCCTGGGCGGCCTCGCCCTGCTCCTCATCTCCGTCTCGCTGGGGGTCTCCGTCGCCCTGCCCCTCCTCCTCGGCCCCTGGGCGGTCCCCCTCTGCGGGCTGGGCCTCCTCGCGACGATCGGCTGGGCGATCGCCCGGTCCTGAGTGCAAAACCCTCCCACCTGAGGTACAAAGGGATCATGAAGACGACCAAGACCAAGACCCAGTCCAAGACCCCCATCGACGTCCTCCGCGCCCTCTGCACCGCCTCCCGCGCCGCTGTGGAGATCACCGAGGCCCTCGCCGCGATCGACCCCGCCGCCTTCCCGGACGGCGGCACCGCCGGGGCCCGCGCCGCCCTGGAGGACCTCACCCAGCAGCTGGGCCGCCTCCTGCTCACCCGCCCCCTGAAGAAGACCGAGCGCGCCGCGGAGTCCCAGTCCGCCGCCCAGGCGGAGGCCGCCGCGGTCGCCCAGGGGGAGGTCGACACGAGCTTCGACCCCTCCCACCTCGCCGCCTGAGGCGGTGCAAGCGCCCCCCGCGCGGGATACAGTGAGGACACCAACTGAGGAGCAACATGCCGACCACCGCTGACACCTCCTGGGCCCCCTACGTCCTCGACCGGATCACCTACATGCCCCACGGCGAGAGTGCGACCACCGAGGCGCTCGCCCGGCACTTCCTCTACTCGAGCCGCCCCCAGATCTGGGCGGCCCTGGGGGCCCTGGAGGCCGCGGGCCTCGTCGACCGGGTCGGGAGCGACCCCCTGCCCGTGGCGTCCTGGATCCCCACCCCCTCCGGCGTGGCGGCCGCGCGGGCGCGGCGCTGATGGCGGGGTCGTTCTGGATCGACGCCAGGAGCGGTGCCCCCGTCCGCGCCGGGCTCGCGTGCAGGCTCGTCGACGACCGCGCCTTCGCCCACTCGTGGCTGTGCCACGGGGACGGCTCGAAGTGCCCTGACGGGTGCGACTCGCCCGCCGACCCCGCTCGGCTCGAGCTCTACCTCACGATCCCGGAGCGGGGCGCGGTGCAAACGGGCGGCGACTGAGGTACAAGGGAGACATGAACAGCACCCCCACCCCCAGCGCCCTCCGCCCCTACGCCCTCCTCCTCGGCCGCCGCTGGTCCGACCTCGAGTTCGAGCAGCAGGCAGCCGTCCGCAAGGGCCTCCGCGAGGGCGTCCTCACCCTGGACTCCGACCGCCGCGTGCGGCCCGTGCACTCCACCCACGCCTGAGGTACAAGGGAGACATGAACAGCACCACGCAGACCGTGATCGTCACCCTCCTCCAGACCCAGGGCCAGGACGGTGCCCTCGTCGAGCACCGCGCGGGCCGTCGCGCCCTCGCCCAGACCGGACTCTCCCGGGTGGTCGCCGTCCGCTGGCTGGGCGCGAGCCCGGCCGAGCGGCCCGGAGAGCGCTACGTCGAGCTGGAGGTGCGGGCGGCCCCGTGAGGGCGTGAGGGGCCCCCTGGAGGGGGGCCCGCCGAGGGGGCTCCCAGAGGGGCCCTAAAAGGGCCCCCAAACAGGGCCCCCAGAGGGGGCCCCGCGGGCATACTCAGTGGGCCCTTCCCGGGAGGGGGGGCCTAAGTCTACTCACTCCCTCTCTCTTCCGGAGAAAAAAGTCACTTTCATTTCACACTTTTCTCTGCCTGACCCGGCGCCCCCGCTCCTCTCCTCCCCTCTCTCTTCCGGAGAGAAAAATCACTTTGAATTGGGCTTCCGCCCGACCTCACCTCGCCCGACCTCCCGCGTCTCCTCTCTCTTCCGGCCAGATTTTTGGCGCGGGATCACTTGGGGCTCGAGCCCGAGATCCCCTCTCTCTTCCGGAGAAATTTTTGACTCCAATTTGGCCCCGTTTTTGACTCGCGCCCTCATCCCATGCGGGTGCGCAAAAAGCTGCGCGGGGTGCGGCCTCCCGGGTCCCGCGGTCCCGTCTCTCTTCC
>Ga0172367_10003906_pt1 | contig 18913 bp, 9 predicted proteins | sample Lak10m_FD_114542 | JGI IMG/M metagenome (GOLD analysis project Ga0172367, IMG submission 114542) | Freshwater microbial communities from Kabuno Bay, South-Kivu, Congo - kab_022012_10m | ecosystem: Environmental > Aquatic > Freshwater > Lake | place: Democratic Republic of the Congo: South-Kivu...
ATCCATGCTAAATTCGACATTACCGTTTCAGACGCTAATTGGCAACATTGGAACGGAGGCGTTTTCCTATTCGATGCTCAAAGCCATACGTTCCTGGAATCCTGGTTCGAAAAGACAATACAGGCCTTTTCGGACCCAAAATGGAAAACCAGGGATCAGGGAACGCTCATAGCCACAGCTTGGGAGTACGGTTTGGAACAAATGGTCCCGTTGGGTAAAGAGTGGAATTTCCTTTGCGACCATAATAACCCACTGCTTGGACTGTTGCCGGAGAAGGGAGAGTTTTCTGATGATGGATTCCGAACAACGGTTCGCCCCAATCTTGTGCATGTCTATCATCATTTTGGTGATACTGACTGGTATATTTGGAATTGGATTGCAGGACAACAAGTCTCGTTGCATAAGTAGTAATTCTCTGATTTGAAGGTTGGCGTTTGTACCATAAGCACTGTCGGGCACATGTATAAGACCCAGGTTCTGATCAACTCGATACGGTCTTCCTACGAGGTTGACAATTATTGTCTTGTGGTTGATGCCAACGATGCTGTCATCTCAAGTGTAGGTATGACGGTATTGCGTTTGGATGAGTTGCTGCCCAAGTCGCACAGGTCTGGTATGCACAGGTATTCGGGTGACAATCTACGTTGGGCCTGTAAACCACTTCTGATAAATGAACTGTTGGAAAGGGGATACGACCAAGTTCTATATTTCGATAACGACATCCGTCTGTATGACAGCATAGATGTGCTCATTGAACAACTGATGAGTCACTCTTTAGCGTTGACACCGCATTGGTATCTTTCAGATCCAACGGATAAGCAATATTGGCTTGAGGCAAGCTTTCGCATCGGTCTGTACAATGCGGGCTTCTTTGGTGCATCTGTAACTGGTAAATCAGCAGTGCAGTGGTGGGCCGCCTGCTGTGAGTACAACGTAAAAAAAAGTATCAGTAGGGGGCTATTCGATGATCAACGGTATCTTGACCTATTGCCGATACTGTTTGACAAGGTTCATATCATTAAACACAAGGGCTGCAATGTTGCCGGATGGAATATTCAGAACTGCCCAAGGAGTTTAGAGGATGGGCAACTGCGGTTAGATGGGAAATGGCCACTTGTGTTCATTCATTTCAACGCCTTCACAATTCGGAAAATACGGGCAGGCAATGACCCTCTATTGAGCGATTTGCTGGCTCAGTACTTTGAAGAGTTGCGTTCGGTGAACTCAAATTTCGTTTCGACCGATCTTATCAGATACTCGTTGAGCGATGTTTGGAATTTTATTCGTCATATGTGGTGGTACGTTCAAAGATGGTTCGACTGAAAGGCGTACTTACGGGAAGTTGGACTTACCTGATAGTTGGGCTGATCGGCCTGCTACAGTATTCCAACACGCTTAAGCATGATTTCTGTTGGGATGATGCCATCGTCATTACTGAGAACAGCCGTACATCCAAGGGATTGAAAGAACCACTCAGCTTTTTTCAGAACGTGAGGGATAATAAGACGGAGAACAGATACGGTTATCGGCCTATTTCTCTGCTCTCCTTTGCCCTTGATAATGAGCTGTTTGGCAATGGGCCACATGCATATCATCGAACAAATGTGGTGCTCTATGCCCTTCTTTGTCCATTGTTGCTATTGGTGCTCAACCAACTTTTTCCATCGAATAGGATGGAAATGCTATTTGCAGCAGTCATCTTCTCGGTTCATCCATTGCATACCGAGGTGGTTGCAAACATCAAGAGCCGCGATGAGATTCTATCACTCTCGTTCATACTCTTATGCATTTTGGCATTGTTGCAATTGTTACGATCGGAAAATATTGTTTGGGCCTTTTTGGTCTTGCTGTCTGTATTAATGGCATTTCTTTCCAAGGAAAGTGCCATCACAGGTTTTGGCATTTTCGCTTTGGTGCTTTGGTTCAGAGCCGCGGAAGTGAGCAAAAGGACAATTGTTGTCTCGTCCGTGGCCATCGTTTCTGGTTTAGTTGGGCTTGTTCTCTTACGACTCTACCTTTTCTCAGATGGAGTGTTGGTGACAAATGATGGCGAATTGATGAAAAAAGGAGTGTATCACTACGATGTGTTCCTCGGAAATCCATTGATCGATGTGACCGATCCAATTCAACGCTTTGGTAACGCCCTGGTTCTGATGTTCAGGTACCTCAAGCATTTTTTCATTCCTTATCCGTTGGTTCATGATTATGGATACAATCAGGTCAAAGTATCGCTACTGACAAGCCCGTTGCTGTGGTTTTCCATAATCGTTTCAATTTTATTGGCAGTGTTCACATTTTGGAAAACGGCAACTCATAAGATTGTAGGATTCGGGCTAGCATTTTTCATCATTTCAATAAGTATTTACCTTAACTTGATAGCAATAACTCCAGATATGTATGCTGAACGGTTCATGTTCGCCCCATCTGTCGGTTTATCCATCGTCAGTGGGGCTTTTATAGGTAAGGTTCAGAGCAATGTTACATTGAAGGCGATAGGCCTTGTGCTTCTGTGCATTGTGTTGTTTGGGATTACGTTCAACAGGAACTTCGCATGGAAAAACAATGACACGTTATTTGAAGCAGACATGCCCAGATTGAATAACTGCGTAAGAGGTCTATACAATTTCGCCCTTCACAATCATGGGAGATACTACACTGCACCAGAAAGTGAGAAAGAGAAATACAAGACGTTGACCTTGAACAACTACGAAAGGGTTTTGGAGATAAGCGACAGACTTTTTTTGGTGTACATGGATCTTGGAGGCGCCTATATGGAGTTCGGTTATCCGGACAAGGCAAAGGCTACGTTTGAAAAAGCTGTTGAACGTTTTCCCCATCTTTCAATCCCCTATGTGCAACTGGGCAAGTATTATATGACCTTGGGCCATTTCGAGAAAGCGGCTGACCAATTGGCGATTGCGATAGAAAAAGGGGAGGAGAATTCAGACTTCTATTACCTACTGGCAGTCTGCCAGATCAAGAACGGCAACGTTGAACTGGCCGATGAGACACTGAGCAAAGGACAGAAGTTCGGAGTATCATCAGAAAGCTACTTTGAACTGCAGGCCAGATTGAAAAACGAGCTGAAGGTCAAACATTTCGAATAAGCACAATAACTTTCGGTCATTTGGCAGTAGCAATAACGCGTTTTTCCAAGAGCGTTGAGGTGCGCTTTGCCTCAAGTTATTTGTGATATTTGATCAAACGTTTCAGACCCCTGTTATCACTATGGAAAGAGTATTCAGAACAATAGCATTTGCGTTTCTCGTATGTGTGTCCGAAGTTTATGGACAGACGGTAGTAAAGACCTACTTCCCTGCAAGCTCCGTTTCGGTTGATGGAGTTGGCAACTATGGACAAGCATTGACTGGTTTGAATTTTGTTCAGTCTGATTTTACTTCTGGTTGCTTGATCTCTGACGTCAATGTGACCATCAATTGGGCCAAGACAGCAGGGACCTGCACAGCTCCGACCGGTGCAGATTCGTACCACGGTGAAACAAGTTTCCGACTTGACAGGGCAGGTAATAACCAGATTTTGGCCTTGCCAGGAACATGGTCGGGTAATACGACCACATCATCTGTCACCACGGTTTTTGATCAGCAGGCCGCAACTATTCCATCAGGAACACCGGTCTCAGGATCGTTCAGGCCCAACGGGGGCAATCTGAATCTCTACAATAACACTACTCCTTTTGGCTCTTGGAATCTGACCGCTGGAGACAATAATCCGTCTCGGCCCTTGTGCATCACTTATTATCAGGTGTCGATTTCCACAACCCAGGATGTAACTGGTCCAACCTTTACAACTTTCCCCACCAATATTCCTGCTTCAAGTGTATCTGGGAATTGCGGAGCTGTTGTAAGCTACGTTACGCCCGTAGCTACTGACGCTTGCGGGGTGGTAAGCGTTTTGCGCACAGCAGGACTTGCTTCTGGAAGTTTTTTCCCCGTAGGAACCACAACGGTTACTTTTCGTGCTACTGATACGTATGGTAATAGCACTGATCAATCTTTTAACGTTACGGTAACTGACGTTGAGAACCCGGTTATCACCTGCCCATCAAACATTACTGTCAACGCGGCAAGTGGAAGTTGTAGTTTACCCGTGAACTTCAGTGCCGCAACGGCTACAGACAATTGTCCTGGGGTATCGGTTGCTCAAATTGGAGGTTCGGTCAGTGGTAGCTCTTTTCAGGTTGGTACCAATACCATCACTTACAGAGCAACTGATGCTTCAGGCAGAACATCGCAGTGTTCATTCACGATAACTGTGGTTGATAACCAGAACCCAGGTATAAGTTGCCCTTCCAACATTACCACCAATGCAGCCTCTGGAACCTGTGCGGCTAACGTTACTTACTCCACGCCAACGGGAGTTGATAACTGCCCAGGAGTTACGGTGTCGCGTACTGCCGGTCCGGCAAGTGGTTCATCATTCGGTGTGGGAACCACCACGGTGACTCACGTGGCCACAGATGCTTCGGGCAATACGGCCAACTGTTCGTTCACTGTAACAGTGGTCGATAACCAGAATCCGGTCATTTCCGGTTGTCCAAGCAACATCACAATTCCTAATACTACTGGCCTTTGTACCGGTGTGGCAACTTGGACAGCACCAACTGCCAGCGACAATTGCCCGGGAGTGAGCATAGCCAGAACAACTGGACAAAACCCTGGAACTGCCTTTGCGTTGGGTTCAACCACGGTAACCTACGTGGCAACGGACGCGTCATCGAACACCGCCACTTGCACGTTCACAGTTACGGTTAACGATACGCAGAATCCATCTATCACTTGCCCTTCTAACATTTCGTTGAACAACTCTCCTGGTCAGTGTGGTCGAACCATCACATTCAGCAATGCCAGTTATAGCGATAACTGCCCGGGCGTAACGTTGCAACAAACAGCTGGATCGGCAAGTGGAAGTTTCTTCTCGGTTGGTACACAGACGGTCACGTTTGTTGCCACCGATGCAGCATCGAACACGAACACATGTTCATTCACGGTTACTGTTATTGACGCAGAGGCACCACAATTCTTGAATTGCCCTGCAAACGTTACAGTGAACACTGCCAACGGAACGTGTGGAAGAGTAGTCACCTATCCAACAATTCTGGCGAATGACAATTGCAATGGTTCAGTTACACCAGTACTTCAAACGGGTGCAGGAACCGTAAGCGGTTCAACATTCCCTCTCGGAACTACTACTGTTACTTACACGGCAACTGATGCCGTTACCAACTCATCTACATGCACCTTCACGGTAACGGTTGAAGACGAGGAGGCTCCACAAATGAACTGTCCTTCGAATCAGACCGTGACGTTCGATGGAAACTGTCAGTATCAGATTCTGAACTATGTTCCTCAGGTTTCCTTCTTACAGGATAACTGCGATAATTCACCAAGTGTGGTTCAAAGTCCCGTGGCTGGTTCAACGATCACAGGTAGCACTGTTATTACGATCACTGCAACGGACGCAAGCGGCAATTCAACCAGCTGTACCTTCAATGTGAATCCGAATGACGTGGTCGATCCCGTCATTACGTGTCCGACAAATCAGCAGGTTGCCGTTAACGCCATTTGCCAATTCACACTGCCCAACTACACCAATGCTGTGGTGAGTGATGACTGCGACCCAAGCCCAGATGTGACGCAAAGCCCAATAGCAGGTGCCATTCTTACATCATCGACCACGGTTGTTCTGACGGTTACAGATGCCAGTGGAAACGATAGTCAGTGTTCGTTCTTGGCTGAACCATTGGATGCTTCAAACCCGACCATTTCGTGCCCGAGCAACCAATTGGAGACCTTCGATGCAAACTGCGAATTGGCACTACCTGATTATACAGGTCTTGCCACGGCAGATGACAACTGCGACAACAGTCCTGCCATTACCCAAAGCCCTGCGGCAGCAACGGTGATCGGTGGAAACACAGTTGTGACCCTGACCGCAACAGACGCAACTGGCAACACTGGAAGTTGTACGTTCAGCGTGATTCCAGAAGACAACAACAATCCGGTTATTACTTGTCCTGCCGATCAGAACGTGGCGTTCAATTCACTGTGCCAGTTCACGGTTGTCAACTACATATCGTTGGCCACTGCTAGCGACAACTGCGACAACAGTGTTTCCGTAACGCAATCTCCAACTGCAGGAACTTCCATCGGGACCACAACTCAGGTTGTACTTACGGCAACTGACAATGATGGAAATACTTCAACCTGTAGTTTCAATATCATTCCAACGGATCAGACAGACCCAAGTTTGGTTTGCCCGCAGAACCAAGTGGTGAATTTGAACTCCAGCTGTCAGCATTCGTTGGCGAACTACGTTCTTTCAACCACTATAAACGATAATTGCGATGCGTCATTGACCGTGTCGCAATCGCCAGCAGCGGGTTCGGTCATATCGTCTACTACAACCGTTACCATTACGGCTACAGATGATGACAACAACGCAAACAGCTGTTCATTCCAAGTTATTCCGCAGGATGTAACTCCGCCAACCATCGTTTGTGGTTCAAACCTGACGGTCAGCTTCAGCGGAAGTTGCACTTATACCGTTGGAAACTACGTTTCTACACCAACTGTGAGTGATAACTGTACGGCAACACCAACCGTTACGCAAAGTCCAAGTTTGGGAGCCGTCATTACGGGTCAGACCACGGTTACACTTACCGCCACGGATGCCGCAGGCAACGCGGGTACTTGTACATTCCAGATCATTCCGAACGATACGCAGGTTCCGACCATTGCGTGTCCTTCAAACCTGAATGTGAGTTTCAGTGGCTCGTGTGATTACACATTGGCCGATTACACCGCACAGGCTACTGCTTCAGATAACTGCGATCAATCGCTTACACTGACACAAAGCCCAGGGTTCGGCACTGTCATCACATCAACTCAGGTTGTGACCATCACCGCAACAGACGATGCACTGAACAGCGCCAATTGTACGTTCAGCGTCATTCCAGCTGATAACACACAGCCAAATCTGACCTGTCCTTCAAACCAACTTGAAACATTCACTGCGGGTTGCAACTTCGTACTTCCGAGCTACACTGGTTTGGCCACGGTTTCTGACAACTGCGATAATAGTGTGCTTGTTACGCAGTTCCCATCTGCCGGAACCACGATAACTGGTTCGCAGACTATCACGGTGACTGCGGTTGATGATGCTACCAACAGCACGACTTGTACGTTCAATGTCATTCCAGAGGATAACACGCCTCCAACCATTTCTTGTCCGAACAATATTCCTGTTGCCTTTAATGCGCAATGCCAGTACATCGTGCTGAACTACACTGGAATGGCAACTGCCGCGGACAACTGCGATCAGAACCCGGTTGTTACGCAATCTCCTGTTTCGGGCACCAGTGTCGGCACCACTTCGACCATCACACTTACAGCCACCGATGCTGACGGAAACAGTGCTTCCTGCACATTCCAAGTGATTCCTATAGATCAGACGGCACCATCCATTTCTTGCCCAGGCACACAAACGGTGAGCTTTGGTGGAACTTGCGGTTACACGTTGGGTAGTTACACCTCGTCTGCGATTGTGAACGACAACTGCGATGCAGGACCGACCGTAACTCAGTCGCCTGTTTCGGGTACTAACATTACCAGCAATACAACAGTGACACTTTCCGTTCAGGATGCTGCTGGAAACACGAACAGCTGTACGTTCAGCGTGAATCCAGTTGACGTTACGAACCCGACCGTTTCGTGTCCGTCTAACATGAACGTGAATTTCGATTCCGGTTGTCAGTTCACGTTGGCCGATTACACTGGTGGTGCATCAGCTGGCGACAACTGTACAAGTTCGCCAACGTTGACACAGAGTCCGGCTTCGGGTAGCGTTATCACGGGATTCACCACGGTAACCATCACAGCGGCTGATGCTTCTGGCAACATCGGAACATGTACGTTCACCATTACGCCAGACGACAATGAGGATCCAACAATTTCTTGTCCAACCGATCAGGTGGTAAGTTCTAACGCTTCCTGCGATTACCTCGTTCCAGATTACACAGGATCGGCTACGGTTTCTGATAACTGCGACCTCACACCAACTGTCACTCAGCTTCCTGCTTTTGGAACCATCATCACGGTTCCTACCACGGTAACGCTTACTGTGACGGATGATCAGGCGAACACTGCCAACTGTACTTTCCTTGTAACTCCTAATGACGTTGACGAGCCAAGCATCAGCTGTCCGGGCACGCAGTTGGAAGATGTGGATGGAAACTGCCAATTCACGTTGGTCGATTACACGTCATTGGCCACGGCAACAGATAACTGTAGTTCAGCCCCAACGGTTACGCAGCTTCCTGCGTCTGGTGGTGTCATCACTGGAAGCACAACCATTACCCTTACAGCGACAGATGGCGACTTGAACACCGCCACTTGTACGTTCCAAGTGGTGCCAGTTGATAATACCGATCCGGTGGTGACCTGCCCAACAGACCAAAGCGTTTCTTTCAGTGCGCAATGCCAACTGACGCTTCCGAGCTATGTTTCGTTGGGTTCGGTATCCGATAACTGCAACGCTGGTCTGTCCATCTCTCAAAGCCCTGTTGCCGGTACGTTGATCGGTGGTACAACGGTCATTACACTGTCGAGCACGGATGCTGCTGGCAACATCGGCACGTGCACATTCTCGGTAATTCCTGCTGATAATACAGCACCAACTCTTACCTGTCCGACCGATCAGGTCGAGTCGTTCGATCCAGCGTGTGAATTCACTCTGCCGAGCTACAATAACCTTCTTTCGGTGTTTGATAACTGCGATGTGGCTCCGTTCACTATCGTACAATCGCCAGTTTCTGGAACGGTGATCGGAGGTAACACAACGATTCAGTTCTCGGTGACTGATGGTGCCGGAAATACAGGCACGTGTACGTTCTCTGTGATTCCTGACGATGACGAGGATCCTGTCATCATCTGTCCAAGCAACCAAGTTGTAAGTTTCAACGCAAGCTGCCAGTATATTTTGGCTGATTACGCGGGAGATGTAACAGTCAACGATAACTGCGATCCAGAACCTTTGTTGACCCAAAGTCCTGCAGTGGGAACTTCATGGACCTTCAACAATACTGTGACCATTACGGCAACTGATGTTTCTGGCAACTCGGCTTCATGCAGCTTCTTGGTCATTCCGGTTGATGATACGGATCCGGTGGTCACGTGTCCATCAACCCAAACGGTCAATTTCACTTCAAACTGTGAATTCACCATTCCTTCTTACAGTGGCATGGCCTCGTTCTCAGACAACTGCGACAACACGCCTTTCGTGACACAAAGTCCTGGAATTGGAACCATCGTTACCGGAAGCACCGTTGTGACGATTACCGTAGTGGATGATGCTGCCAATTCAAACTCATGTACGTTCACGGTAAATCCTGTAGATGTTACTGTACCAACGGTTCAATGTCCTTCAACGCAGTTCGTGGACCTGTCTGCGCTATGCGATTACAGTTTGGCTGATTTCCGCGGTTTGGTGAACGACAACGATAACTGCGATGCCGACCTGACACTTATTCAAAGCCCTGCCATTGGAACAACCGTTTCGTCTACAACGCTCATTACGATCACTGCATTAGATGATGCTGGAAACAGTGCCACTTGTACGTTCAATGTGGTGCCCGAAGATAATTCGGTTCCAACACTCGTTTGTCCGGCCAACCAAACGGTCAACTTGAGTCCAACGTGTCTGTTCATCGTGCAGAACTACACGGCTTTGCCAACGGTTTCTGATAACTGCGATGCAAGCGTGAGCGTAACGCAATCACCTCTATCTGGAAGCCTCATCGGTGGACCGACCGTGGTGACACTTTCAGGTACTGATGACGCTGGAAACGTTGGCACATGTACGTTCACCGTAACACCTGAGGACAACAGTGCCCCAACCATTTTCGGATGTCCTTCGAATATGGCAGACGTTACCGATCCGGGAATCTGCGGTGCGGTTACTACTTACGCTACCATTACTGCAACGGATAACTGCGATGGTGTTTTGGTGCCTGTGTTGACCACTGGTCAGGCCAGCGGAACGGTATTCCCATTGGGTGTGACCACCGTGACCTATGATGCCACCGACAGTTGGGGAAATACAACCCTCTGTGTCTTCACAGTTACGATAACGGATGATGAGGATCCGATCATTTCGTGCCCCGCAAGCGTTTCAACGTTTGTTCAACCGTCTACTTGTGGCGCAACTGTAACCTACAGTTTGCCAACCATAACTGATAACTGTACCAGCCCGATCACGCCAGTATTGGTTGCCGGTTTGGCGTCAGGCTCTACGTTCTCACTTGGTTCAACCACGGTTACGTATAGCGCCAATGATGGAAATGGAAATTCATCGCAGTGCAGTTTTACAGTGACGGTCACGGATAATGAAGACCCAACCATCGTTTGTCCATCCAGCATTGTTCAGAATAACGACCTTGGAATTTGCGGTGCTGTCGTCAGCTACTCACTTCCAAGTGTTTCCGACAACTGCAATGGTTCTATTGTTCCAACGTTGGTCACTGGCGGTGCTTCGGGAAGCACGTTTGCATTCGGAGAGACCACGGTAACCTATTTAGCTGAAGATGGAAACGGAAACAGCGCCACATGCAGTTTCACAGTTGAGATTCTGGATGCTGAAGATCCGATCATCGCCTGTCCTTCTGCAATGGTGGTCAGCGTTGAGCCTACCACTTGCCAGGCCACAGTTTCTTATTCGTTGCCTTCAGTTTCAGATAACTGCAACAATGCCATTGTTCCTTCAATGACCGCTGGTTTGGCCAGTGGCAGTTCATTCCCTATTGGCGTTACCACGTTGGGTTTCCTTGCTGAAGATGGAAACGGAAATTCGGCTACCTGCAGTTTCACTGTTGAAGTGGTTGATGATGAGGATCCGAGCATCAGTTGCCCATCAGAGCAGTTCGAATCGTTCAACGCTTCGTGCCAGTTGACCATGCCGAATTACACTGGTTTGGCCACAACGTCCGACAACTGCGATGCCTCGCCTGTAGTAACTCAGTCGCCAGCTGTTGGCGCAGTGGTTACGGGTCAGACGACCGTGACGCTTACTTCGACAGATGATGCTGGAAACAGCAGTTCGTGCACGTTCACGGTTACTGACGACACACCACCGACTGTGTCGTGTCCAGCCAACCAAACTGTTGGTAACGACATCAATTGCTTTTTCACACTGCTCGATTACACCGTATTGGCAACAGGTGCTGATAATTGCGGTTCTGTGAACTTGACGCAATCACCCATTGCTGGAACACAGATCGCTGCACAAACGACCGTTTCCATCACGGCAACGGATGCATTCGGAAATTCTTCGATCTGCACATTCAGCATCACACCTATCGACAACATCGAGCCTGGTATCACCTGTATCGGTAATCAGGTTGGATTCTTGGATGCCAATTGTCAGTATCAATTGCCAGATTATACTGGTCAGGCGAATGCAACAGATAACTGCGATACCGATCCTGTGATCACGCAAAGCCCAGCTCCTGGATCACTTGTAGGTGCAGGTTTGAGTGTGATCACACTTACGGCAACAGACGACAACGGAAATGCGCAGTCGTGCAACTTCAACTTGAACACCTCTGATGTGTTGGCCCCAACCATACAGTGTCCTTCGTCTCAGGTGGTGGCTTACGATGCCAACTGCCAGTTTGCGCTTCAGAACTATACTGGATCGGCAACTACCTCCGATAACTGTACTGCTGTTGTAACGGTTTCGCAATCGCCAGCTGCTGGAACATTGCAAACTAGCAATACGGTTGTGACACTCACAGCCACAGATAACGTGGGTAGTTCTGCCAGTTGTGCCTTTGTTGTTTCGGCCACAGACGGTATTGCTCCAAGCATCGTTTGTCCGAACGACATTAATGTGGATTTTGATACGGATTGTAAGTTCAATCTGCTGAACTACACGTCAATGGCTGTGACAGACGACAACTGTTCTACGAGCATTCTGGTCACACAATCGCCATCACAGGGAACGGTGATCAATGATGACGCAGTGATCACGCTGACGGCCAATGACGGAAACGGCAATTCGGCCACGTGTACGTTCTCAGTCCTTCCTGAGGATAATACACCACCAACACTGGTTTGTCCGCAGGCAATAGCTGTTCCTTTCAATGCAAACTGTCAGTTCGTATTGGAAGACTACACCAGCTCGGTTACTGCAGATGATAACTGCACCGGAATCATTCCTATCAGCCAGTCGCCTGCCAGTGGAACTGTCATTTCAGCTATTACAACGGTGACGTTCACTGGAAGTGATGGAAACGGAAACTCTGGAACATGCACTGTTTCAGTTACCCCATCCGATTTCACCAGCCCGCAGATCACTTGTCCTAGCGATGTGGTGGTTGATTTCAACGAAAGCTGCAGTTACCTGATGGCCGACTACACAGGCGCTGCAACAACTTCAGACAACTGTTCAAATAGTATAACTGTTGTACAGAACATTGCTGTTGGTACATTGATAACAGGAGACGTTTCCTTGACGTTGACCGCTTCAGACAACATCGGCAACTCACACAGTTGTTCGTTCAACATTCTACCACAGGATGTTCTTGCGCCAGTTCCAACTTGTCCAGACGAACTAGTTGTTAACCTTGATGGTAACTGCGCATTCACATTGGAAGACTATTCGGGTGTGGTGAATTATTACGACAACTGCAGTGCAGTGACCGTATCGCAGGTTCCAAGCTCAGGAACCGTGATCACATCAGGCACGCAGATCGAGATGTCGTTTGTTGATGATAATGGAAATGCTTCGAGCTGTTCGTTCTTCGTTCTTCCATTTGACAATGACGGACCAACGATCAGCTGTCCTACGAACCAAACCGTTTCGCTGGATGCCAACTGCCAGTTCCAATTGCTGGATTACAGTTCCGTTGCCACCTCTTCAGACAACTGCGGAATCGTATCTATCTCTCAATTCCCTCCTGCGGGAACCTTTATCATCAATGCAACAGTTGTTGAATTGACGGTTGAGGACGCCAACGGTGCTCAGGCTGAATGCCAGTTTGCAGTAGTGCTGCAGGATATGACTGCTCCAACCATTGCCGTATGTCCTCCAGACCAACAGATTTCTCTCGGGGCGAATTGCCAGACAACGATGCCGAATTTCACAGGCTTGATCACGGCAGTTGATAACTGCGATGCAACTCCACAGTACGGCCAGCTTCCTGCAGCAGGTTTAACCATCACCGGGTTGGATCAGATCACTGTGCAAGTAGGTGCTGCCGACAACGCTGACAACATCGTTGCGTGCACATTTACACTTTCTGTGGTCGACAATACCGCGCCTTCGTTGACCTGTCCTCCAACACAATCGTTGCAGCTTGGGCCGAATTGCAACTTCGTGGTGCCTAACTACACCAATTTGGCTACTTCGGCTGATGCTTGCGGTGCTGTTACGCTGACCCAATCACCACCAGCCGGGTCTGTGATCACTACGCAGTTGAACGCCAGCATCATTTCAACAGATGCGTCTGGCAACCAGAGCACGTGTACGTTCTTCGTCAATCCGGTTCCGATGGAGATCTCTGTAACTGGAACTGATGTTACCTGCAACAGTGGAAGTGATGGTACTGCCTCAGTAACCATCTCTGGTGGAAACGCTCCGTTCACGCAGAACTGGGGAGGTTTCAACCCTGCGGCATTGACAACCGGCAACTACTCGGTTACGGTTACCGATGTGAATGGCTGTTCTCAGTCATCGAGCATCTTCATTGCAGATGGTCCGCTGTTCGAATTGCAGATTACTCCAAGTGGACAGGTGCAGATCTGTGAGGGAAGTTCTGTTCAACTGAACGCTGGTGCCGGTTACGCTGCCTACAACTGGAGCACGGGTGCCACTGTTCAAACTGTTACGGTTTCCAACCCTGCAACCTACTGGGTAAGCGTGGTGAATGCCAATGGTTGTGTCAGTTCGGCCGATACGGTTTACCTGAGCTACTTGCAGCCTTTGGTACCGAACATCAACGAAACGGGACAAGGTCTGCTCGTATGTACAAACGATAGTTCTTCGTCTTACCAATGGTATTTCAATGGCGCCCCGATAAGCGGTGCCACCAACTACGATTACTGCCCAACGCAGAGCGGAAACTACACCGTAGTTGTCATCGATGCCAACGGATGTGAAGTAGAAAGCACCACGTCTGAGTACACCTTCATGGACGACTCGCCTTGTGCCACAGGAATTCAGGAGCATGACCTGAGTTTGGATGTGTATCCGAACCCGTCAACGGGCCAGTTCACCGTGCGCTATGCATTCACCAAGCAAATGGATGTGCAATTGACAGTTTACGACCTCATGGGCAAACAGGTGGTTGTTCCAACCAAGTTGACCTCGATGAACGGTACATCCGTCATCGACCTGTCGCAACAGACGGATGGTGTTTACACACTCAGAATTGAGGCCGGTGTCGATCGCTTGTATCAAGAGCGCCTGATACTGGTGAAGTAAGCAGGTCAGCGGTTCAAGATCTCAGTCGGCCCGTTCATAACTCATGAACGGGCCGCTGTTTTTTCTGCGGGTGGCTCCTGTAATTTCATCGGCATGAAACACTTTTTGATGGTAATGGCAGTTTGCATATCTGCCACCGCATTTTCGCAACATCGGCCAGAGATTCACTGCAAACATTTCTTTTACGGGTATCCGTTCGGGACGCCTGCCACCAACGACCTCATTGTGCGCGACTGCTATGCACTGAGCAATAACGATGACACCAAGTTTGCCGATTGGGTGGCGTATTGCCTTACCATGCACGAGGTGGATGGCGACCTGGAGGTGGAACGCAACTGGCGCGAGGACCCGTGGTTGGCACCTGAAGAGACCTTGGAAGACGCGAAAGACTATGATGGTTCCAACTCTAAGATCGGGGTCGACCGTGGTCATCAGGCACCATTGGCGTCATTTCAAGGGTCACGGTTTGCATCGCAGACCAACCTGTTGAGCAACATCACGCCTCAGTACGCAGCGCTCAATCAGGGAACTTGGAAGGACCTGGAAGAAGCTGTCCGAAATGTGGTTCGCACCGGAAGAACGGTTTACGTGATGACCGGCCCACTGTATGAACGCGACATGCCCAAGTTGCCCAATGCCGATGAACCGCATCGCGTTCCGAGCGGGTACTGGAAAGTGGTGATCTCCATAGAGGGGAAGAGTTTCCAAACTGCGGCATTCATCATGGAACAGGAAACGGCCAGGACCGATAAGGTGATGTCGAAACTGGTGACCATTGACGAGGTGGAACGCAGAAGTGGCCTCGATCTGTTGTGGGAACTTCCTGACGCACAGGAAGCCACTGTGGAAGCCAACAGGAACGAGGCGTGGGCAAAACAATGGTTCAACTGATGCGCGTTCTTGTTGAACATAACGGAAAGCGATGGACGGCCGACCTGCGTACGGGCTTCGACCTTTCGATACCCGTTTCGGTTGATGGAAAGCTGAACGCCTATTATGCAAAACCGGTGCAGATGGAACCCTTCGAAATGGGCAACTGGGTTGGGTCTGTTGAGCAAGGCGCGTCTGTCAACTACCGCAACATCTTCTTCAATCCGCATGGAAACGGTACCCACACCGAATGCGTGGGCCACATAGACCAGCAGATTCATAGCGTGAACGCCCATTTCAAGCAGTTTCATTGCTTGGCACAACTGATAACGGTGACGCCCGAAATTGCCTCAAATGGCGATAGGATTATTCTGCCTACGCAGTTGCCGCAGTTGGAAGGAGTGGATGCCGTTATCATCCGCACACTACCGAACGATGATAGCAAGCGCGAACGCGTTTATTCGGGCACCAATCCGCCTTATCTGCACCACGAAACCGTTCTGAAATTGGTGGAGAATGGTTGTCGGCACCTGATACTCGACCTGCCCAGCATTGACAGGGAAGAGGATGGCGGACAATTGCTCGGCCACCGTGCGTTTTGGAATTACCCTGCCGCGCCACGAATGGATTGCACCGTTACCGAACTCGCGTTTGTGCCGAATGAAGCGCACGATGGGCTGTATCTGTTGAACCTTCAGGTGGCTCCGTTCGAGAACGATGCGGCACCGAGCCGCCCCGTCATTTACCCACTAATGGCCGAATGAAGGACGCACTTTCCGCATTCGTATATTCGTACACATCCGTAATCGGTAATCATTTATGAATGTTGAAGAGCTCCGCAATTTCTGCCTGAACCTGGAAGGGGTGGAGGAAACCTTTCCGTTCGATGAGGTGACGCTGGTTTTCAAAGTGGCCGGAAAGATGTTCTGCCTCACCTCGCTCGATGCCACCCAATTGTCCATCAACGTAAAGTGCGACCCCGACACGGCCATTGAACTGCGCGAACGATACACGGGCGTGCTGCCCGGCTACCACATGAGCAAGAAGCATTGGAACACATTGGCGTTCGATGGTTCGTTTGACGATGCACAGGCCCGCCAATGGATTTTGGATTCGTATGCGTTGGTAAAGGCCGGACTGACCAAAAAAGAACGTGAACTGTTAGGCTGATGGGCGTAAGATCATTCTTCAGACGAACGGCCAGTTACTTCCTGCAAGGGCTGCTGTTCATTACACCCATAGGGGTTACGGTTTTCGTCATTGTGTGGTTCGTCAATCTGCTTGACGACCTCTTTCAACCGCTGCTCGATGGGCTGCTGCCGTACCACATTCCCGGTTTCGGGCTGCTGTTCGCCTTCTTCTGGCTGGCGGTGCTCGGTTTTCTCATTGCGCATCTGGTGTCGCGGTCGGCCATCGGTTGGTTCGATGCGCTGATGAAGCGCGCCCCGCTCATCAAGGTCATCTACTTTGCGGTGAAAGACCTCATTACCGTGTTCTTCGGTAAGGAAGACAAGATGGGCAAGCCCGTGAAAGTGCTGGTGCAGCGCGACCCGATGCAGTACAAGTTCGGTTTCGTTACGCGCCACGACCTGAAGGATTTCAAACTGGGCGAAGAGTTCGTAAGCGTTTACTTTCCGTATTCGTATGGGGTAATGGGCAACCAGATGGCGGTGCGCAAGGAAGATGTGGAGTACCTCGACCTCTCATCGGCCGAAGTGATGAAGTTCATTGTTTCGGGTGGGGTGGTGCAGAAGAGTGATAAGGAACCCTCAAAGCCCTCGAAGTAACGTTTGCAGTGATAAGGGGCACGTGTTGCAAGCGCGCGCCAGCGGAGTTTTCTATTAATCGTAAATGATTTCGTCCAATGTGACATTATCGTTTTCAGGATGATAAGTCATAAAACAGCCAAAATTGGTTCTAACCGTTCCACCAAATGCATTTTGACTATCAACATATCCTTTGACGAACCACTTGTTAGGCTGCAATTCTTCAACTTTCATGCTGTAGGTGCTTTGAAATTCAGCGGTACTGGGGCTTTTCAAATCACGCTTGACAAACTCTTTTGCATAAGAGACTGCTTCACCTTCGCCAAGAGATGAGGTTGAACTATTGTCACCGCAACCACCACATGCGCGAACCAACAGAACAATAATTAGCAAAATGAACAAGATTCCGCCTATGCCAGAAACAGCTTCAGGTGGTTCTGAACCATTGTATCCAGTTGCCTTCTTCCATATAAAGTAACCAATGAAGAGTAAAGCAATCGAAATGCCGAGGTACCATGCCCAACTTATTGAGACACCCATCCCAATTCCAAACCATACTGAAATTAGTATCAATACACCGCAGCCCTTGGCTGCTTCTGGATTTTGGCTCATGATTGTTTGTTCAGATTAAATTGTTGCTATCGATTAACTAGACTGCATGCGGCATTAAAATTTTGAAAACTACATCAATCGTTTCAGCTTGGCTTTAATAGTAAACTTCCCACCGTTCAAGTGATTGTCCCGTTAGTTCAAGATTTTACCGCGATTGTTCTACCTAAAAAGTGTTCCAAAAACGCGGACACATCTACACGGTTGCTGGTGCAATTACGGCCTAAAGTAATTTCACTGATGAATTCCTTAATTCGCAGTTCAAAATATGGTGATAAAACTTGCTTTTCGGCTACTTTCTTGATGCCATATTGAACCTCACTTAGTTCTTTTGGTTTTCTTTCGTTCGGGATATGAACGTCAAACCGTCTTCTGTTCGTTCTATAGATTAGTCTAATCTCCTCCTCTGGTTTGTATTTCATTTTTTTAGAAAAATGATTTTTCACAAACAATTCATAGAACCAATCTGGAAAAAATCGAACGATTATTTCATCATCTTTTATCCGTTCTTCTTTCCCGTCTTTAAGTCTAATGAATCTTTCTCTAAAGCTGTTCGCGAATTGATTCAAGCTTTCTTCTGAATAATATTCAATCTCCTGAGTGTAAATAAATTCAGAGTCTTGGCTCTTAAACTTACTACCGTTCAAATGGTAGGGAAATTTGAAACCGATACAGACACCTTTGTTCCCGTCAGCATATTTACACCACAAATGTTCATTAGAGTTAGTATTACCAAAACACGCTATGTAAATGTCACTAGTGGCTGAGATGTATTCATTCTTTAATCCTGTTTCTGTCAGGATTTGATTTAGCGCATTGTCCAATAGTTTATTGTCAAAGGAGTCATCCATTGAGTCTGTATGGTGAAGTCTAAGATTTGGCTCTTTCAAGTTTGAAGAATATCCCGAGATCATGTGAAAAAAGGTCTCAAGACTACAATAGTGGTAAATCATTCCATTTTCCATTGCTACACTTTCAACCAATAGACTATTCAGCAAGATCTTTTTGCTTGCTATTCAACGGCCTCTAAATTAACTAATTACGCCATCCAACAACGCTTAGTGGGGTATTGGTTTTTGGCAAAAAAAGCCCCGCCATGAGCAGGGCAGGGCTTTGCGGCTGCAATCGGCAACTTGGTGGGCCTTGGCTATGGTTACCATACCAGGGGG
>Ga0172367_10003908_pt1 | contig 18910 bp, 17 predicted proteins | sample Lak10m_FD_114542 | JGI IMG/M metagenome (GOLD analysis project Ga0172367, IMG submission 114542) | Freshwater microbial communities from Kabuno Bay, South-Kivu, Congo - kab_022012_10m | ecosystem: Environmental > Aquatic > Freshwater > Lake | place: Democratic Republic of the Congo: South-Kivu...
CCGATCCTGCTGCTAACAAGTTGACCAAAACGTATCAGAAATACCGGCCTTATTGCACGAACCACCAATACAACAGGAAGCACTAGGGGAAAGACAAATATAATAAACAATAAATTTGAGCCCCATTTCATTGTAAACCGTAATATTTTTCCAAAGAAAGAATAAAGCTCCGGGCTCACTACGGTTCGCATATTATCCTTTACTTTAGCTATCATGCGTGCTATAAGCGCGCTCATATCAATCTTGATCAAGTATTATTCGCTTTTTTATAACTATCAGGGGTACCTATATCCAAAAATATTTCTGCCGTTTCATAAGTATATATTTTCCCTAACAAGTTAGATAAAACTTCTGTACTAAAGTCTTTTACAAACCGCGGATCCTTGACTATATCTTCAAGAAGTTCAGCAGAAAGAATATACACCGCGCCGTTTGCAAGGTTCCCGGGAGGGTTGGATACCTTTTCGTGAAAGCCCACAACCACTCCATTGTTATCCAATTCCACAATTCCACAGGTCATGGGAGTGTCCGTACGAAATACCATCATGGTCATGACACATTGCTCCGGACGCTGCTTATGCGCTCTGACAAATGCAGAAAAATCTGCCAGACAATAATTATCCGCATGGATTAACATACCGTCTTCACCGCCAAAAAATTCATAGTTAGAAATGAGCGTTCCAGCGGTACCAAGTAACTCCTTTTCATTAAATATGGTGACTTGGTCATGAAACTCACTTTTATGAACAAACGACTCTACTTGTTCTGCCAAATAATGAGTATTAATCAAAAACGGTCCGATGCCGGATCTTGTCAATCGATCTAACCAGATCTCAAGCAATGGCTTACCATGAATAGGAACCAGACATTTTGGAAGAGTATTCGTCAAGGGCCGTAAACGAGTGCCACAACCAGCAGCCAGTAAAAGAGTTCGCATCAAGCCAGCTCCTGAACAAGTTCTTCAGTGCGAAGGGGAGTGTTGCCCACACGACCTACCTGCAACGCTGCAGCAAGTGATCCTAAACATGCAGCCTCCCAGATATTGCCTCCACATGCAAGCGCCATTGCACTCGTTATCAATAAGGAATCCCCCGCTCCGGCAACGTCTTTTGGCGCAGAATTTAATGCATCAACCCTGTCTGTCATCCAATCGCCAGTTTTGCTGTTACCGGCGTGAATCAGCAGCCCCTCTTCGCCAAGCTTGAGCAAAATATTAGCGGCAGAGGCCTGCTGCCTCAATTGCTCAGCTAAAACCACCAGGCCATCTTCACGATTCCTGGTACTGATTCGCGCCTCATGCTCAGTCGGTGTTAGCAGATCCATACCCTTAAAACGGCTGATATCTCCTACCTGAGAAGAAGACTGACTATCAGCGGCAACTATCACACCGCGACTCTTTGCGAAGGTGATTAAGTTGTCCACAAGAGGCTGGGGAAGACAACCATAATTAAAATCCGAGAAAACAAGTAAATCCGAATCATGCAGTGCCTTCTCGAGTTCTTCTGATATCTGCTGCTGTAAAGCTAAGGAGATTGCCCCCTGATGAAGGTGGCTAACGCGAAGCATACTCTTTCCATTGCAGCGATAACGCTGCTTTAAAGTCGTAGGCCTGCTTTCATCTATAAAAAGTATTGGATTTACTTTTGCAGCGGCCAATTCCTCAAGCGCAAAGACACGCGGTGAATCCTGACCTGTTATAGCAACATAATGTACTGATGCGCCCAGACCAGCGGCATGAGCAGCTACAATTCCTGAGCCACCAATAAATTTGGTAGCGTCGATAGGAGTAACAACAATAGTTGGATCTTCCTGAGACATTCCCAACGGCTGACAAGTGATGTACTCATCAATTATAAGATCACCAACAACACATACCTTTAATGTTTTAAAGCTATGTGTTAAATCAGATAATCGTGATGTTTTTATTTGGTGTCTTGAGAGATAGTCTAATGGTAAACTGATTGAATGAGAATCAAGATTTTTGTACTCTTTGCGAATTAAATCTAAGGATGAGAATGTAGTCTCACCTGAACTGAAAATCAGCCTCCCACCGTAACTATCCAATACGGCGAATTCTGAATTATTGGATAATTCGTGTTCTTTACCTTTAACGACAATTGCCGGACGCAACCGTTTAATAACATCTGCTACTGGTTCATCTATAATGAAGGCATCATCAACCCAACTAATACTCTGCACTCCTTCAAGACGCAAATAATCTGGTACATAGGCTGCACTGGCAGCTGTCCGGTCACTCTCAACAGCAACTACAAGACGATCACCACACTCCTTAGCAAAACGCAATAAACGTAGATGACCAGGATGCAATACATTAAAATGTCCCGAAACAAAAACAGTTGCCAATTTTATTCCTCAATGTTTTTTTTGTTAATTGCGCTGGAAAATAGCGTAATGTGTCGGAACACCCCATGTAGATATAAATATTTTATCTTTTTGACAGAAATAAATTAATTCATCAACTTCATGAAGTCCCATATAGTAAAATATTTGTTTGAACATAATCATAATTGCATTTACCTCATCAACATCCTTGCCATCACTGTAGAGACTACTCTTATTGATCTGTATCATGATATTGTCAATACATTCAACAGCTAACTCACAAGCTTCTTTTGTCCATAAATCTATTAGATTATCTACCAACTCCACAAGAGTATTTAAATTACTTTTAATTTCCTCATTCTCTTCAAAAAGAAAAGATTTACACCCAAGTAAATGACTTAACCTGCTTTTCTCAATATATTTAAGATCCGCCCTTAAATTCTTATTCTTATCAAGTTGTGATTTAATCCAATAGACTTCATTTGTATCCCTGTAATTTGGCCATGACGAATGGATACAGAATCCCCCGTCAAATGTATCTTTCAATAACTCACCTGCATCTATAAAATAACGCATTCTGACAAAGGGATTTATAATAACATCCATAAACCAGGACTCGATTTTTCTTGTATGAGAAATACTATTCCATTTGTTTAAAAATAATATTTTCGCAATTTCAATACCCTCAATATCATTACGCTCCAGTTTAACCCTACTATATATTGCCTTAAGAAGTAACTCCATAAAGCTACCGTAACGTTCCATGTAATGGATAACCAGATAACCCTCTTTTCTAAGACACGCAGCGGTTTTATTAATCCACGAACTGTTAGGTTTTACTGTATAAATAAAACCTTCAGCGTCTATAAGATCATACTGGTCGTTTGTATTAAAATCAAGTAAATTTGTTTCAACAATTTGTTTTAAAGAGCTACTCAAATTAAACTTTTCAAAATATTTATGAATAAATGAATGGGCTCCTAAATTAGGCTCAACAAGGGTTAATTCAGCACCCCATTTGGCAAATACAAGCTCATTTTCGCCTGTATCCGGCCCAAAAACTAATACTTTTTTTCCAGGAAACCAGCTAACAGGAAAAAATAGCCTGTAGAAAACATTTCTTCTTAATAACTCATAATTTGACAACTCAACATCACTATTAAAATCAGCATAAGTTGGGCACGCGTTATTTGCTACATAATATTCAAATAGATCTTCCATTATTATATATTTATAACGTTATTCCGTAATATTGCTAATATATTATTAAATCTTCTTATTACAGTTGTGAAATCAAGAATTCTCTTGGCTCACATTATTTTCGCAAAACAGTAAGTGATGAGAGTATTTTATTTGCATGTTTTCCTGAAAGTTATCCAATGGGAGAGGGTCACGCTTACCCAGCATAGTTCTATCATATTCTGTATCCAGTATCAACTTGAATCCTTGATTTTCAATGTACTCAGTTAACTCAACCATATTTAAAAATCTAAACGGGAGCTTTCGGCCATAAAAGTTTTGTGCAGTAATAAATGTTGGGATATCTCCTGCAAATGCATCAGATATCAATATATATTTAGGATGAAGATCGGTAACTTCTTTGATAAACACCCTCCATTCATCGACATATTGTATAACACTGCCAAAATGAGCTATATCAACTTTTTGTAATGAGTTAGGGATCTTTTCATAAAAGCATACTTCTTTTCCACCAAATATTTCAGATCCTATTTTGCAAACTGACTTATTTTCAATAACATTAAAACTTAGTGGACATGATTTTAATACCTTCTTTAAAGCTGGGTATCCATTACCTGCCCCCCCCCCATATCAAGAACAACCAAATTATTATTATTATTTTCATTTGCGACCATCGCGCCAATCACTGGGAGCAAATATTCTTGATACCTACAGCCTGATGCATAAATATCTTGTATTTGCCTTCGGCAGCTTTCCATCCATTTATCTTCCTCAACAAATGCATCTCCTGTACAAGGGACATCTTGAAAGGAGTAATATGTACCTTCCCATATAGGGCCTGAAAAGATCCCGATATTATTTTTATTCTTATCCATTTTTTCTTGTTATTTAATTTAATTAATTGGATTCGGGAGTATCATTAATTACTTATAGAAGGATACGTTCCTCTTTCCAGAGAGAGCCATTGATTCATTTGAGCAAATAATTTTGCTCTGAGTTGCCCTAAAGAGTCTGCAATAGCGTCCTTATCTTCCGGAAACTCATTCAAGAAATTATTTAAATAAAAAGCCGCAAAGCGCTCTTGCCAATAATCACTATCGACATTAGCGCGGGCATCAGAAAGAAACTGTGACGCCTCTTTATCATTTCCAATCAGCTTATGAGCAATTGCTAAAAACAGCAGCATGTAAGGATTTGAGGGATAGGCTCTCCTGGCACTTTCTACCCAGGATATAAACTTTGCTGGGTCTCCATCCGTACGAAGATTTTTGTTGCAGATATAGTTCACGATAATATTGAATGCAAACCAGATTTCCTTTGCCTGCTCGGCAGTTGGGACTTCGTCAGCAGCAATCAGAAATACTCCGGTATTTTTTTTCACCTTTGAGCTCTCTTTGAGCACGCCATTCGTTGATTCCCTTGTTGGGATAAAATTAACAACATTTGCTCCATCCGTCTTCATCTGATGATCAAAATACTCTCCGGAATCAGAAAAGGCTGAAGCTCCACGGATAACAGCACAAAGTGTAAACGCCGACCAGTCAAGATCAACATCAAGAGCAAAGCGAAATGAGTCCATCATCTGGCCAAAAGTTTCGTTTGGCAACCCTATTATAAAATTCCCTCCGACAAAGGGACCCGGATATGACCTCAATAACCTGGATAATTCAAGAAATTGTTTATGCGTCCCAGGTTTTTTAACCTGCTTCAGCATCGCATCATTACCGGTTTCAATCCCAACCTTAAACCCGATGCACCCAGATTGCTGGATCAGATCCATAAGTTCATCATCAATGGATTTAGCCACCAACCCATTGTTTGCTGACCAGTAAATCTTCCAGCCTTTATTGATTATCCTTCGTAATAGTTCCTTAAAACCATCAAGATGAAATAATAGATCATCGTCAAGCCATTCAAAATGGCGAACATCTTTTTCTTCATATAAAAATGTCATTTCAGCCAAAACATCATCAACAGAACGTGCTCGAACACCTTTTCCCATAAAATCACGAACAGAACAAAAAGTGCAACTCCCGCGGCAACCGCGTGAATACTGGATTGCAGCGAAAGCGTGACCAAGCGCTTCTGTTTGACGGGAATAGGGATTCAAACCTCCGTAATGACTATATTTTTCAACAGATATCAGATTATAGGAATCCCTGAGATTTCCATGAACATGAACAACATCTTTTATCCCTCTGCTTTCCTTGATTTCTCCATCATTAAAATATATCCCAGGGGTAGGTGTGGTATTGTTATTTACTCGGGTAAGATTATCTAACAAGTAATTTAACTTATTTTCCCCCTCACCTTTCACAACAAAATGCGCTAGATTTCTTGCCAATAATGCCTTCCATTCATATGTTGCAATAACCCCACCAGCTATAACCACAGATCTATTTCGTTTCCTGATTCGCTCAAGAACCTCAATCATAGGGCCAATTGCTAAATCAAATAAGCATGATACGCCCACAATACAAGGATCAAAAGAGTCTAATTCGTCTTCAAGTAAAAGAGGCCAATCATTATGATCAAAATACGGATCATCAAATACTTTTTTTAATAATGCATAATTCAGGTCAAGAATGCGAACATCAAGTCCTCTGAGCTTTATGGCTTCGTAGAGATATTGCAAGCCTGTCGGAGGATAAGCATAATAACCTCGCTTCAATGCAATCTCTCGATTAAATGAACTAAGAATTACCTGGGGAATTTGAATAAGCAATATCCTACCGTTATCAGGTAATGTTTCGCATAAATTCCTGCAATATGCTTGCAGTTCGAGGTTCTCAACATCAACGATCGGTAATGATTCCATCATATTTTGGCTCCTGCCATCATTTTGATCTCTTTTATGCATGCAGCCAATACTTCATCTGCTTGTATCTTCGTCAAGATCAGGCCCGGAGTAAAACAAACACGATGCCATTTAGCATTAATTAAAATATTGTATTTTTTCAGCAGTCTGTCAGCAAGCTGCATTCCAAATTCATTTGGTTTATCAACAAGATATTCAAACGAGAAACGCAGACCACGACCTCTGACATCCCTGTAGATAGATAATCCCCCCAACTCATCTTTCAGAGTTTGGCGCATATAATTTCCCAGGGTAAACACATGAGCCAAAAACTCATCGTTATGAACTATTTTTTGCACTGCAAGCGCAGCTGCTACAGAAAGTGAATGTGCCTGATGCGTCGTGGTATGTTGAAGTCTGCCTTGTATTGACTTAATAACATCTTCTATTTTACTGCTCGTTATAACTGCACTTAATGCGCCATAGCCTGCAGCAAGGGTCTTTCCTATAAAAATAAAATCAGGCGTTACCTGATCGTAATCACAGCAATAAATTTTACCTGATGTTCCTGTTCCACAATAAACCTCATCAAGTATAAGATGAATATTATATCGATCGCAAACTGCACGTATATATTTCCAGTAATTAGGTGCAGGAGGCACATCTCCAACCAGTCCACCCATTATGGTCTCCCCTATAAATGCACAGACATTTTCAGCGCCGATTTCCAATATTTTATTTTCAAGTTCTGTTGCACTACGATGGGCATACTCATCCAATGTTTCATCATTCCGCATCAAATATAATGGATGATGCATTGGAATATGTGCACGATATGGAGAAAGCATTGGGCGATAGAACTCTAAATTCGGTCGTTCACCAAGTGCCAATGCATCTGAAGTTGATCCATGATATGATTGCTCACGTGAAATAAACCAGCGTTTGTGCTTGTTTCCCAAATCATAGTGAACCTGATAACTCATCTTCATTGCAGCTTCGCAGGCCTCTGCACCAGAATTTCCTGCGAAATACACTCTGTTTAATCCATGTCCAGCTCTGCTAACAAGAATTTCTGCAAGCATCTCTGTGTTTTCATCTGACCATATTTTGTAATCCAAATGGCCAAAACGTTGAAGTTGACGTTCGATTGCTGCATTTACTTCAGGATGATGCCACCCAATAATAGCAAATGATGTACCCCCGCCACTCGCATCAAGAATTTTTCTTCCATCTTTCGTATAAATATAAAGCCCGTCAGCATGATCAACAAAAGGAGGAATAGGATCATTTGGAAAAACCCGAAAAACATTAGAAGTAGTCATAACTTGTATTTATTTATTGAACCAGATGGTGTCGTCATCTTTAAATGGACCACTGGCGACTTCTATAAAAATCGCATGCGGTGACAAGGTTTGCATCGATCGAAACTCATAAGCCTTAAGACGTATAGTTCGAGCACTGAAATGATCGCTGCTGTCAATTCTCGTTTTACCTCTCTTCTCACCTGAATTATTGTATAGATAAATATCTGCTACACCATCGATCATATGATACGAAAGTGATGTTTTCTTTTGCTTTAATGGGCCAATATGAACAGGTTGAGTATGCATCATAAGCATTTCATGAATGTCGCATTGATCATCAGTATGGAGGCAACAGCGAAATACAGGTATTTCACGCAGAACTGCAAGTTCCTTAAGCAAATACAACTGTTGCATTGATATTGCACTTGGGTTTTCGCGAACATAAAAAACCCTTTCATTTTTTTTTATAAGATTATTTATACTGATAAGGCGATCTTCAATTGCATTTATCATTTTATCGCGATATCCACCAAGAAATAAAGCAATTGTAGAGAAATTCTGGTATATATCTGACGTTAACGGCATAGAAACCAGTTCTTCTGGTGTAAACCATCCCATCGCCTGGCCTTCGGTAAGCGTCAACTGCTCAGACAGATTGTCATAACGAACAGGGAAATAATAATTTTGGGTTGATGCCCAGTCACTGTTCCATGTCCATTCAAAGAGTGATGGCATTATACAGCCTGGAACGCAACCAAGCTCCTCTGTCAGTTCACGTTCAAGAGCTATCTCAGGTGATTCTCCTTCCTCAATCAATCCACCAAAAAAAGTCCAATACCCAGGAAATGGCAATCCGGGTAACTCATCTCTTTGCTGCATCAGGACACAGCCATCATCTCTAAAAATTATAGCCTTAGCCGCACTGTTTGTGCACTTATTCAAAATAGATAAACTCATAGTCTCCGCTATATCCGAAATATTTGTAAAGCCAGATCCATTCTTGCTGATCAAAAAAAGATTCGCAGGTCAATGCCCAGCACTGAAGATTGAACAACTCCTGTTCATTCCGATAACTTTCGAGCATAACATAGCCAAGCTTTCCAACCCGATCAATCTCAGCGAGCGCCGTGTTGAGATCAAATATTTTTAAGTTATGCAAGGTGCCCAGCGATATAACGAGGTCAAATTCTTTGTCTGCAAATGGATACCTGGATTGAGCCTGATGCAAAATAAGTTTATTTCGTACTTCATCAGCGGCACAGTTTATGCTGTGTTCTGAAATATCGAATCCCGTTACATGAAGTTCAGGTTCGAGTAACAGCATCTCCTGTAACAAAAAGGCTTTACCGCAACCAACATCAAGAACCTTAGAGCCTGGCCCAAGGTTGTACGTAGCAATCAATGCTTCGGCGACAGGCTTCCAGCGACCCGGCATATACTTATAGCCTCCATATCCGTAACGTCGATCACCATCCCAATAGTCTCTACCATACTCTTTGGCGACTTTCATGCACGTCACTTTATCATCAATCATACGATCCAGATAGTTACGCGGCGTTGACTGGTGAAGCGGTGTTACAAAATTCCTGAGTTGCCCCATACTTTAAACAAAAAATGAATGTTCTTGATCCAGAGAGAGAAATTCGTGTATTGCAAGATTTTTAGAGTGGCTGACACAGTGATGCGTGCACTGCTGAGAGGGATCAAAAGATTGAAGAAACCGTTGATTTTCTTGAGAAAACCAGAACTCCCGGAAGGATTTGTGAACAATTGAACCCATTCTACCAGACTCCGTATAGGCTTTGTCCTGACAGGTATACACATGCTGATCCGCACCAATTATCGTTAAAAACTGCAGAAACGCACATGTATGATAGTTTTTTTTAAATCGATCCTCGAGGTCATGATAATGATTAAGAATGTTAAATTTATCATCAACAAGCCGTTGCGCTTTGGCAATCTGGCCAGCAACATCTGACTTGATCGCGCTGTGATAAGTATTATTGCCTGCAGCATCGTTGCTGACGACTGCACCTGATACCTTGACATGATTCACACCACACTCTTTTAGCAGAGTACAGACTTCTTCGATATGCTGATGGTTGTCATAACCCACAATGAAACTCACCCCCAGAACACATTTGGTATCGCGAGCAGTAAAATCTTGAATATTCTGAATCAGGTTTGTAAAATCTTTTGGTTTTGCTCCTCGACTTTTCACATAACTGTTATCATCCCAGGCATCCATTGAAACCCGTATCCAGGTGCCGTGCTTTGCAAAAGCGTCAGCAACTTTACCCTTGAGATTGGACCCATTTGTTAAAGCTGCAATCCGAATTCCTCCGTTGGCAAGTATATCGATTACTTCAGGTAAAGGTTTATAGAGGAGCGGCTCTCCTCCCCCCGAGAAAGTAACCGCCTTAACCCCCATTTCAACAAATTCATGAGCAAGTTCCAACATTTTTTCTGCAGGGATGCTATCCTGCTCTCGCATCTCCTCACCCAATACGAGCTCATTACTACGGTAACAACAATACCAACAGTTATGATTACAGTGATTGGTAGGTTTTACTCTTATATGTACAGGGGCGACTAACCTTCCCTCAGTAAGGGCTTGCAGGTGATCAGTAAAACGAAGAAATTTTAATGCACTATAATATGTTGACATAGTATGTATTCAAACTTTCTGAAGTTGTTTACGCATAAGCTCACAAAGAGACTCCACAGTAATTCCCCAATGAGCAAGAAGAGAATTTTGGCTACCGTATTTATCGGCAAAGTTATCAGGAAATCCTATACGAGCAATCTTTGCTGTATGTTCAGGAATTACATCACTACAATGTTCAAGTACAGCGCAGCCCAGTCCCCCTATGCGGGTATGCTCTTCGACGGTGACCACACCTGAAACTTTCGGGAGCCAATAATTGAGCGCCTCAGTATCAAGCGGCTTGACAGTATGAATGTGGAGCACTCCGCAGGGAATGCCTTCCGTTTCAAGCTGAGTTGCCGCCTTCAGAGCCAATTGTGTCATAACTCCGGTCGTGACAAATAAACCTTGCCCAGGCTCACGCATTACAATAGCTTTGCCGATTTCAAAACCATGCTCTTCCCTGCTCACAACTGCATCTCCGCCTTTGGCCAGACGAATATATATGGGATGAGGCCAATCAATGCTCTTTTTCATAAACCGTCTCATCTCATCAGCATCGCAAGGAACTATTACAGTCATGTTAGGTAATGCACGCATAATGGCGATATCTTCAACAGCAAGATGAGTTGGACCCAATGGTGCATACACAACGCCCCCCCCATTTCCAATCAAACGAACAGGAAGATCATGGAGGCAGAGATCCAAAGCCACCTGCTCATAACAACGTCTGGTAATAAAAGTGGCAATGGTATTGACATAAGGAATAAAACCCTCCATAGACAATCCTGCAGCCATACCGATGACATGCTGCTCACTGATACCTTCCATAAAAAAGCGTTCCGGCATTTCATTCTTCATGCTGTTAAGCACACCGGGACCAAGATCAGAACCGATAAAAATAATCCTGTCATCTACTTTTGCCAATTGGTAAACCCAATCCAAACATACTTTACGCATCGAAATACTCGCTCTTTTAGATTAAACAGTTGTACATCGAGGTAATCTCTTCTTGAGAAATCCCTGACTTGTGATGCCATTCAGAAGTCCCTTCGGCAAAGTGAATGCCCTTTCCTTTTATTGTATGACAAATCACTGCAGAGGGCTTCTTTGAATCAAAGGGCAGGTGACTTGTAACTCGTTCAAGCGCTGCTACATCGTGCCCATCTACCTCTTCGACACTGAAACCAAAACTTCGCCATTTATCAGCGAGCGGTTCGAGGTTCAAGACTTCGGATGTTGGTCCATAAGCTTGCAACTTGTTATAGTCAACAAATACGGTAAGATTTGCCAGTTTATGTTTGGAGGCTGACATCGCGGCCTCCCAAACAGAACCTTCATTAATTTCGCCATCCCCTGTAATCACGACTACCCTGTAATCTTGCTTGCGAATTTTAGCTGCAAGCGCCATACCCACGCCTATAGGTAAACCATGACCAAGAGCTCCGGTAGAAGCTTCAACTCCAGGAATATGCATCCATTCCGGGTGCCCACCAAGACGGGATTCAGCTTTGCAAAAAGTATGAAGTTCCTCTTTTGGGAAAAAACCTTTATCAGCTAAAATTGAATATAAACCCATACAGCCATGGCCTTTACTAAGAATCAATCGATCTCTTTCACTCCACAATGGTTCATCTGTTCGATAGTTCAGAAAAGAATCATATAAAACACGAAGTATTTCAACTAGGGACATTGCTGGCCCGATATGACCACGTTTTTCAACTTCAATCATGTTGATGATCAAGCGCCTGATCACTTTAGATCTTTCATCGAGAACCATAGAAACTCCTTTCAATAAAATAAGGGTTGTTTGTAGTGCTCACTGATCATCAGAAGCAGATTCCTCGACCGTTGTAATTGAACAGTAAGAATAACATTATGACTTTGGGACTTCTTCGGGTCGGCAGCACAGCGGCGTAACCATACTTCGGAGCGATATTCGTTAAGCAATATCAGGCACCAAGAAAGACCGATCATTGGCCATGTAAGAGCCAACCGATCACGAATCTCTTCTCCATAAATAGTGACGGCTCCTTCAACCCATTGTTTTTTGAGCGCATTGTCAAGTACCATGCCCGGATGGAAAATGAAATCCAAAACAAGTTTGACAGGATCGTCCCAGCCGAAATACTCAAAGTCAATAAAAGTAAGTTTTCCATTTGGTCGTTCAATGACGTTGTGAAATCCGAAATCCGAAGGGCTTAAAGTCTGCTGTGCCCGAGGGAGAGTTTCACCATAACCGGGCCGAAAAGTCCATCCTGAACGGCCCGAATCAATGATTTCAAACATAATGGGCATAAATTCATTACGCAGATAATTTTGTAACTCCACATGTCCAGGAGCCTCCCGTAAAAGGGCTGATACTCTTGCTTTTATTTGCTCTTCAAAATTGAGCCCGCTCAACAATGCTGCGGAAGCATTCTGAAAGTATTTAAATCCAGAAATATTCCTTAAGCCATGCAGATCATTGATAAAACATAATGCCTGATCGATGTGAGCAGGTTGAGGTAAATGAAGCGCCGTTCCTTCTATCCATTCATACATAGCAGCGTTAAATTCCTTATGGCACCGAAACGGATATGGGACTGTTTCTGGATTATATTTCCAAATTTCACTGAAGCTATCATATTCGGAACTCAGACGATCGTGCCCTGCTCCATCCGGGTAAATTTTGAGTGCATATTTCTCCCCCGTACTGGTCAACACCTGAAGCAGCTGTGCATTTCCGCCGCGAGCAACCCAATTAACTGAAACAGCCGGAACAGCTCCCACTTGTTGAGCTAATTCGAGCATTTCCGAATCAGTCCAGGCTCCAAGTATGCGATCTTCGATTTCAGCCCAAGAGTGGCATGTAGAGAAATCGTTCGTCTCATTCAGCCCGCTTTCATCAAATAAAATCCTCCCCAACTCATGCGGTAGCGATTCATCTGCCAATATCTCTGGTAAATCATCAATGAACCAGTCGTAATGGTTTGCCACAATGCGCGACAACTTTTCTTCACGACTGCCCTCAAAATATACCCGTCTCAGCAAGGAATGATTTCCAGCAGTAATGCCGTGACTATCCAAAAAATCGGTTGCAGCTTTTCTTATTGGCACCTTTTGTTTATCGTTATGACCGTATTCCGTTTTATGACTAACCACATCAACGATATAACCCCGCTGACGACAACGAAAAAGAAAACGATACACTCCCTCAAAAAGGCGAGCATGCGTCATCAAACGCCCATACACCTGCCCCTGCAAATTTTGCCAATGAATTTCGCCTCCAACTTTTGATCGGAGGAGTTCCCGTATCCGCCTTTTGCCTCCGTGCCAATCTTCACCAATCAAGCCAAGTTCCTTTGCTCCTGTATAAAAAGCAAAGTCATAGTCAATCAGTGTATTATCCAGATCCACACCGATGGTCATTGCAAGGCTATTTGCCAAGGTACTTGAACCATGTAGAGGTTGCCTCGCCAATTGTGTTGGCGTCCCAAACGGGCGCATCCTGCCAATTCTGTATGCTCTTGAGCATATTCCCGACACCGGTTTCAAAGGAAATTTTAGGTTGCCAGTCAAGCATACTTTTTATTTTGGTGGTGTCGGCAAATGTGCAATCAGGCTCTCCCGGACGTTTCGGAATATATACTATTGGCCCACCAAGCAATTCAACCAGACGATTGACACTGTAATGATCTCCGCTGCCAACATTGAGAGCTTCACCTCTAATATCTGACTCGGCCGCACTTATAAATGCGGCTGACACATCAGTTACATAGGTAAAATCACGACTCTGAGTGCCATCACCTACTACGGTAAAAGGCTTTCCCCTCAATTTCTGTGCCAGGAAAACTCCAAACACGGCACCATACGCTCCAGTTGTCCGTGATCTTGGGCCGTATACATTGAAAAGTCTTAAAGCAACAGTCGGTAACCCATAGATTTTAGCCCAATGCAATACAAGTTCTTCCCCCATGTATTTTGTCAGTGCATAAGGATATTGAGCATCAATCGGCGATGACTCCGGTGTTGGATATTGTTCCGGAATACCATAGCTCGAAGATGAAGCCGCATAGAGCAGCCGCTTTATTCCGGCTTCTCTGGCACATTGCAGAACATTGAGCGTACCATTGACATTGACTTCAAAATAGCGATCTGGTTGTTCAATAGATGGCACGATATCAGCAAGTCCTGCGAGATGAAAAACCCAATCAACCCCATGAAAATGATACTGAATGGAGGAACGATCACAAATATCAACTTGATGAAACATAAGGTTGGGATTGGCTTCAAAGCTCTTAATGTTTTCCATGCGCCCACAAGCCAGATTATCTAGAATGATTACTTCATGACCAAGAGCGAGAAGCATTTCAGCAAGATGGCTTCCGATAAAACCACAACCACCAGTAACAAGTGTTTTCATAGATGTTAATTTACTCAGATAAAGTTGACATGAGGTATAGATCCCTCTTGCAGCCGATGCAGATAACGATTTACCTCATCCATACGGCAGTTACGGCGACAATCTTTGATATCTAGTTCATGACGGATGAATTCAAAATTAACCTGACGCTTTTCTCCTTCCCAGATTTCCCGGAATGTCTGATTGTTAATATTCCCATATTCAAAGCGCTTGTCAAGCAGATATGCACTGCATCCGTAGGTAGAACCATCTGCCATGATGTAACCCCACAAAAACGGTGTGGCATAACATTTTGGATATCTGTCATCTTCCGTATACTTTTTCATGGTATGACCTCGAAAGACCACACTGAAATTCTCGGTATTATATGATTCCAGCTCTTTTGCCATTGCCAGATGCTGCTTATAATCAATGGTCTCATACACATGGGTCTTGCTGTACATATGTTGTGAATATGGCTTTACAACAAGGTAATCAAGACCAATCTCATCCCTGCATATCTCCGCTAATCGCCCCATCTCTTCGGCATTCTCAGTTAATAATAGCGCCTGAGCCCCTAAAACACAATCAAGTTGCTGTGCTTTTTTGACAACTACAGCGCGCTTTAGATTATCAATAACCTTCTGAAATTCCTGCACTTTTGTTCGGTGTATCGCTGCATATGTTTTTGCTGTTCCCGCATTGATTGAAACCTTTATCCATGATACCAAAGGCAGGGCTGTATGTAAAAATTCATCGGTCATGATGGTCGCATTTGTTGTAAGTGCAACATCTATACCGGCATTCTTGGTCGCTTTTACAATATCATGAATCCTTTTATGAAGCATAGGCTCGCCCTCACCTGCATACATAATGCTTTTTACCCCTAACCGAGCCATCTCTTCAAGACGGATTGCAAGAAGTTCTACATCAAGCATATTTGTTTTATAGCCTATATAATCAACCGCACAAAAAACACATCGATGATTGCATGCCCCCACCGGAGATATTTCAAGATAAATTGGATATACCGACTCAGCTTTTCTCCAATCATCCCCAACCTCAAGTAATTGTGCAACTCGACCAGGATGATAAATCAACTTGTGATTATCAATCGCATACTTATCCGCCATTATTTATCCCTTGATGTTTTTTGTATTTAAGTTTTTCTGCAACAATATCCAGCTCACGAAGCCACTGCATACATATATGTCCAACAATAAGCTGCATATCTTCGGCAATCTGCATGTCATTGATCTCAAAGTGAATCGGGCACTCGGCGATCTCTTTACAGCGTCCACCAGAAAATCCAAGAATAGCAAAGGTTTTCATACCGATCGCATTTCCTGTTTCAAGTGCTTTAATAACGTTCTGCGAATTGCCGCTACCTGATAAAACAATCAGGAGATCTCCTGGGTGAGCCTTGACTTTAAGCTGTTCAGCGTATATGTTATCGTAACCGATGTCGTTGGCAAGACAGGTAATAACAGCTGGATTTGCACTCAAGGCTTCAACCCTCATGCCAACACGATTCTTGACTCCAACTCCATAAATAAAGTCATTTGCAAGATGTATAGCATTTCCTGCACTTCCGCCATTACCGCAAATATAAATACTATGTCCAGCGATCCATACATCACGCAGGGCATATCCGAGTATATGAACCCGAGACATTGCATCAAGGTTCAACGCATCAGTAACCTTTACTGTATACTGTTTTATATGTTGATTCATATAATTGTGAGATGTAAAGCATATGAGGATTAACCTATTGATCAGAAGAGTTTATTGAGAGGCAACACACTTATAACAAAATCTTACCTTTTCGTTACAGGCCATAGGCACCAAACAAATTGAGTGAGACGAAGATAAATAATTCGGTAAGTAATTGCGCAAACAATAAAAGCAACTATCATTACCAAGGTATTCGAAAACCAGAATAATGCAATTAAAGAACATAAAACAGGAATAGGCCACAGAAACAGTGAGGTCAGGCTGTTTATAAATTGTGGTTTTACACTTCGAAACAGAACCCGTGAAACTCGACAATAGACTAATGAGTGCAGGTGCAGACTGTCTGCCTGCCCAGGATGATGACCTGAACGAAAATGCCTGCGCCATATCGAAAACCCCGTTTCTAAAATGGGGTAGGAACAGACAAGAAGCGGCGCCCAAACAGAAATAGCTGGATTACGAAAAGGTAACATTACAGCTACCCATGCAAGCATAAATCCCAATAGGTAAGCTCCACCGTCGCCCATAAATATTTTTCCAAACGGAAAATTTACCACAAAAAATCCTATTGCGACAGAAACGAAGACGAAACACAACTGTGCCAGTTCAAAATCCCCAACCTGCAATGAAATGAAACCAAATGCAGAAAAGCAAATCATAATAGTACCTATCGCCAAACCGTTAAAACCATCAATGATGTTGATCGAATTAGCCACTCCTCCTACAGCAAAAGCCGTAAATGCGATCGAAAGAGGCAAATAATCAAGGAAATAGTCGATGGGAGCAATATCGATATGGCTAAGACTGTAACCTGTAAGCCACCATGCGAATAGACCACTGATCATTGTTGCTAATAGTCGATTACGAACACTTACTCTCTTGGTAAAGTCCTCAGCAAGTCCGGCAGCAAAAGCGGGAAGCCCGGCAATCAACATCGACCCGAGAAATTTCGGGAGTGGCTCAGAGGAGAGAAACCATGCCGTAAGTAAACCAGCCATGAGAGCAATACCCCCTACTCGAGGGGTTGGGGTTGTGTGAAATTTTTGTACTCCCTCACTATAATCAAAAGAGTGCTTGCCATGCCATTTTGTGGTTATCACAAGCAATATTGAGACTATGGCAGTAATACTACCAGCGAGACATTGGCTGAGACACTGGTTTTTTAGACTATACATAAAGTAATAATAACGAAAAATAAATTACGATTATTGCCACCTATTTCCGGGTTAAGTAATTTTTAAGAGTTTTTAACTTAGCAACACTCTCAATATTTGTTTGGCTCCGTTGGTATGCTTCAACAAGAAACGTAAGAATTACGGCTATAAATAATCCAGCAAGGGTAGCAATAAGCACGGATCTGCTTCGAAACGGACCCGCTTTCTGTTCTGGAACAATCGCACGATCAAGGACCTGAATGGATGATGAGGCTTTCGATTCGTCAATCCTTGCAACGGTCAATTGCTGAAGAGCCATCTGGTAAAGTGCTTCAGCATATTTCAGGTCTCGCGTCTTGTGGGCAAAGTCAAGTATTCTTTCAGGTGCCTTGCTGACATAGTTTGACCCCGCCTGAGCTTTACCAATTTCTGCCTCAAGATTATTGAGTTTTTGGCGGGTTTTGATATAATCCGGATTATTCTCTGTAGTGTATAGTCTCATCTCGGCAAGCTGTCGCCCCGTACTGTTTATCATACCTTGGAGCATTGATATTTGAGGCCCTACTGTTATAAGACCTGTTTTTTCCTGAAGATTTTTTATTTCACTCTCAGCATCACCGAGTCTATTTTTTGCTTTAAAAAACTCTTGTTCTGCAGCCAAGCGTCGCTGTGATGCCTCTGAAAAAGCAAGTTCATTGTTTTTTTTCAACAATACTTCTACATATCCATTGGCAAGCAGTGCCGCACGTTTTGGATTAGTGTCGGTAATCTGGATAGTAATTAGGCCATCATCTTCTTTACCGCTCTTGATAACCGTTTGACCTGCCAGAGCATTGCGAGCACTCTCCAAAGATTTTGTATGATAGACGTCAAAAAGATTGAAGCGCTTGACCATATCGTCGCGGAATGTCCGGCTTTTAAGGACAGCAATGTAATTGGCGCCCGGTGACATACCTGCTCCTCCACTGCCACCGAGCATTCCTGATAAACTACTGAGCGAACTCAGCGAAGAGAGCATTGATGAAGCGCTTGCAGCCTCCTTCGGCGGCATAAAGGTTGTGTCCGCGGTATAGATGTCGGGGCTTCGAAAAGCGATAACCGCAGAAATTACCGCCGTAATAATCGGTAGCGCAACAAGTAGCTTTATATGCTTGGCGAGAACAATGGCAACATCGAGCAGGTTTATTTCAAACTCCTTCCCCGTATCCTTTGGTTCTACTCTGTTAATCGGAGCGTTCTCTGTTGGTGTTAGATTATCAGACATGTTGATTGAGTGCTGAGTGCTGAGTGCTGAGTGCTGAGTGCTGAGTGCTGAGTGCTGAGTGCTGAGTGCTGAGTGCTGAGTGC
>Ga0172367_10003909_pt1 | contig 18909 bp, 21 predicted proteins | sample Lak10m_FD_114542 | JGI IMG/M metagenome (GOLD analysis project Ga0172367, IMG submission 114542) | Freshwater microbial communities from Kabuno Bay, South-Kivu, Congo - kab_022012_10m | ecosystem: Environmental > Aquatic > Freshwater > Lake | place: Democratic Republic of the Congo: South-Kivu...
AGCAATGGAAAGGTATATTCAGATTGCCGATGCTTCTCCGATGATAGCAGATAGTATTACTTTTCAGATGATGACAAATGAAGATTTCAATTTTTATGTTGCAAGCCCTCCATTAGTAGTTCCCGCAAAAGATCTTACTTCAAACATAAGAGGAGAAAATAAAAATTATGAAAGTATCCGTACCGTCTACATGATGGGAATAAATGATAATGATTATGAGTAGGATCTTAGTTACTGGCGGATTAGGATTTGTTGGATCAAATTTAGTAGATACTCTTCTTCGAAGAGATGATCATGAAGTATTTGTAATAGACAATCATTTATCTGAATCCTCTTATTTTGAATATAAGAATTCTGGTGTAAAAAAATATATTATTGACGATGTCCAAAATATTAGTCAATGGGATCATATTTTAGGAGATTTTGATGTCATATTTCATCTAGGAGCAAATGCAAGAATTCAACCAAGCTTTGAAAATCCTTTAGCTACTCTTCGAAATAATATAATGGGAACTGCTTCAATATGTGAATATGCAAGACATCATGCAAAAAAAGTTGTCTATGCTGGATCTAGTTCATTTTATGCTGGGGTAAAATTAAATCCTTATGCTTTTTCAAAATGGGCTGGAGAAGAGATTTGTGATCTATATTATAAAATATACGGACTTCCTTATGTTGTTGCTAGATTCTTTAATGTCTATGGAATAAGACAACCTGTTGAAGGAAAATTTGCAACGGTTATAGGAATATTCGAAAGGCAAGCTGCTTTAGGTGAGTCGCTCACAATTGTTGGAGATGGGGAACAAAGAAGGGATTTTACAAGTGTTGTAGATATTTGTAATGGATTATGTGATTTATGGCAAGTTCCTATTACTGGAATTTATAATCTTGGAACAGGAAAAAATTATTCTATTAATCAAATAGCGGATATGTTTATAGAATATTCCCCGAAAAAATTAGTAAAAAAATATATTCCTGAGAGACCCCGGGAAGCTAAAACTACCTTAGCAGATATATCTAAAACAATAGAAGATGCTCATTGGCATCCTATTTGGAATATAGAAGATTATATTAGATTAAAGTTCAAAAGTATTTAAGATGGAAAAACTAAAAATATGGTTTGCTGATTTTTGGCCAGAATGGAAAGATGAGGATTTTATAACTCCTATTCTTCAAAAAACCTTTGATGTCGTTTTAGACAAGACAAACCCTGATGTAGTTTTTTTATCTATATTTGGAAATAGTCATACCAAATATAAATGTAAAAAAATTCTTTTTGTAGCAGAAAATATTAGATACCCATATAATCAAACAATTCGGGATAATATTAATTTAGCTTTTTCTTCTGCAAATTATACAATTACTTTTGATCCTCATAATGAGAAAAATTTTAGGCTTCCCCTATGGCAAGTTTATATTTTAAGAAATCCAGACTATCTGAATAAATTAGAAAATAGGGTTCATTTTGATCATTTTGACCGATTCTGTTCCTTTACTGTTTCTAATCCTTCAAATCCTTTTAGGAATGGATTTTATTACCAATTAAATAATTATAAATTTGTTCATTCCTATGGAAGATATTTATCAAACTCTGATGAATTAATTAAAGCTTCCAAGGAAAGATATTGGAGAGATGCCAAAGACGATTTTTTTCAAAATATAAAGCATAAATTTTCTATAGCTTTTGAAAATACTTCCTATCCATATTATTGTACTGAAAAATTAATGGATGCTTTTTTAGCAGGAAGTGTTCCTCTTTATTGGGGAGATCCTAAAGCAAGAGAAGATTGGAATCGAGAAGCTTTTATTGATATAATGAGGGGTGGATTTGATTTAGTAAAAAAAGCAGATGTAGATCTGGAATATTTTAAATCTCTGTATGAGGCTCCCGTTTTTACCGAGGGTCAAAAAAATAAGATTAGAAATAATTTAACTGGTTTTGAACAATGGATAACTGATAAAGTAAAAATATGAATATAGCTTATATCTATCCTCATCTTGGCCTAGGAGATCAAATTATTTGCAATGGTTTAGTTAGGCATTATACCGAAATTTATGATAAAATATATCTCTTTTGTAAGGAACATTATCTCAAGAATGTCGCTGCTATGTATAGAGACAATCCTAAGATACGTTTAATTTCAATGGATGATAATTCAGTCAAAAATTTTATGGCAATAAATCCTGATAATAATTATATTATTGCAGGTCATACCCCCGAATATTTTAAATTGTTAGTAGATTCGGAAACTTTTGATCTTCTTTTCTATAAAATATTAGGATTAGATCCTAATTTTAAATGGGGTAAATTTTTATATCAGAGAGACTTAGAAGCGGAAAAAAAAGTTTATTATGAAACTTATAAATTAAAAGATGGAGATGAATTTGTTTTTATACACGAATCTTCAGAAAGAAAAGTTTATAAAAATTTGGATCCTAAAATTAAAAGAATTTATCCAGATAACATGAGTTTAACGATTTTTGATTATTTATATTTAATAGAAAAAGCAAAAGAGATTCATGTTATGAATAGTTCATTTATGAATTTAATTGATTGTATGCAACTAAGAAATAACAATATTTTCTATCATGAATATGCAAGACCGGGAATAAATACTACTCTCAAATTAAATTGGACAATATATAAATAATTTATGAAAAAAATAGCATTAATAACTGGAATAACTGGTCAAGATGGATCATATTTAACTGAATTTCTTTTAAATAGGGGATATGAGGTTCATGGAATAATTAGAAGATCCTCCTCGTTTAATACACAACGAATTAATCATATTTATGATAATTCTAATTTAAAATTGCATTTTGGCGATATGACAGATGCTTTAGCAATAGATGATCTTATTAAAAATCTTCAACCAGATGAAATATATCACTTAGCTGCTCAATCACATGTTAAAGTTTCATTTGAGCTTCCTCGATATACAGCTGAAGTAGATGCAATTGGAACTCTAAATGTTCTTGAAGCAATACGAAAACACTCCCCGAAATCAAAACTTTATAACGCCTGTACATCGGAATTATTTGGAAAAGCTCAGGAAATACCTCAAAAAGAAACAACTATATTTTATCCAAGATCTCCATACGGAGTAGCAAAACTTTATTCTTATTGGATTTTGATTAATTATGTAGAATCTTATAATCTCTTTGCTGTTAATGGCATACTTTTTAATCATGAATCTGAACGTAGAGGGGAAACATTTGTTACCCGAAAAATAACTATCGGGCTTTCTAAATTATCTAATAATTATCAATTAGTCCAAAATAAAAAACAAATCATCTCTCCCGTTTATCTTGGAAATATGTATTCAAAAAGGGATTGGGGGTATGCCCCGGATTATGTTGAAGCAATGTGGATGATGCTCCAGCAAGATAAAGCCCAGAATTATGTAATTGCAACAGGAGAAACTCATACAGTTAAAGAATTTGTTGATGAAGCTATTAAACATACTCCTTTTTTTGGAAAAACAAAATGGGTTGGGGAAGGGGTTGAAGAAAAACTTATTTATGATGATCGAATCTCCCTGATTGAAATAAATCCAAAATATTATCGTCCTGCAGAAGTAGAATATTTAGTAGGCGATCCTTATAAAGCTAAAACTGAATTAAATTGGAAACCTTCAGTTACTTTTCATGAGTTAGTAAGGAAGATGATGGAACACGATTTAGAACACTTTAATAAATGATGGAAATATTAGTGCCCATATCCTTAGGAGAATTATATGACAAAATATCTATTCTCATTATTAAAAAAGAAAGAATCAAAGATCCGATTAAATTACAAAATATTAAAAAAGAATTAGATTTTCTTCAAAGTATTGCTGAAAAATATGATATTGACAGAAAATTTCATACTGAATTATTGGATGTAAATACTCGTCTATGGAATATAGAGGATAAATTACGAGAAAATGAAAGAATAAAATTATTTGATGATACTTTTATTCAATTAGCGAGAAATGTTTATCATTTAAATGATAAAAGATCGGAAATTAAAAAACAAATTAATTCAATATATGGTTCACATATCGTAGAAGAAAAATCTTATGAGCAATACTAAAAAAATTATATCATTTTCGGTTTGGGGCTCTAATCCCAAATATGCAGATTCGGCGTATGCTAATCTCCAGCTTCAGCCAGAAATTTATCCCGGATGGACATGTCGTTTTTATATTGATGAAACTGTTCCGCTGAGCGTCATTAATAAATTGAAAGGTACTCCAGAAATTCCAAGCGAAATAGTTTTAATGCCAAGATCTGACGGTAATTATGGTTTGTTTTGGAGATTTGAACCATTAAAAGATGATACAATTGAAAGATTTATAGTTAGGGATTCAGACTCTCGTTTAAATATTAGGGAAGCTGCGGCAGTAAAAGAATGGGAAGAATCTGGTAAAGAATTTCATATAATGAGGGATCATGAACAGCATAGAGTTTATATATGCGGAGGAATGTGGGGAGCTACATCTGAATTCATAAATAAGGTAAAAAATGTTTATGATTCAGAGAGAGATTCATTTTTAAGAATGATTTCTTTTGAACAATTATATGGAAAACCCGGTAACCCTCGGGGTAAATATTTTAATACGGATCAGCCTTTTTTGTGGCAATATATTTGGCCAAGAATAATAAATACTCATATCGCTCACATAAAAGATTTGCCTCAATTAAAATATACAGGAAGAGAAAAATTATTTCCAATTGAAAATGCTGATAAAATGTTTGTTGGGCAGCCAATTGAATAATCATGGAAAAAATTAAACATATAGAAAATAGTATAAAATCTGCTGAAAATTTCATCTCTAAGATTGACGAAGATATTAAGAAATATCCGGGGATGTCTTCAATTAAGATTAGACATTTTTTAAACAATTTATTAGAACTTGAAAATTCGAGATATTTAGAGATTGGGGTAAACAAAGGTTCTACATTTATATCAGCCATTTTTAAAAATTCTCCCGAGTATACATGTGCCATTGATAATTGGTCTGAATTTGGAAATCATGAGAGTGAATTTTTGCAAAATTGTAAAAATTATAATATAATTCTAAGTGATTTTTTTAATGAAGATTCTTTTACATTAGATATTAAAAAGATTAAATCCTCCATAAACGTTTACTTATATGATGGTAATCACGATAAACAATCTCAGTATAAAGCGTTAACATATTATTATGATGTTTTAGAATCTGAGTTTATTTTCATGGTAGATGATTATCGGAACGCACATGTTGTGGAGGGAACTCAATCTGCAATAAAAGATCTCAATCTTAAAAAAGAATTTGAAATAGAATTAAAATCGGGAAATAATGATTTTAATTCTTGGTGGAATGGATTTTATATTTCTATTTTAAAAAAATAAATTATGCAAGGACAAATTAATAGGGGATCAAAACTCGAAGAATATATTTTCGAATTAACCAAAAAACCGGAGGTTAAAACTATTGTTGACATTGGAACTTGGAATGGAATGGGTTCTACAAAATGTGTCTTAGATGGCGTGCTTAGTAGTAAAATCTCAAAGGAAGTTATTTCTCTTGAGTGCAATAAAATGAGATATGAAGAAGCAAAAACAAATTTAGGTTTTTTGCCTCCTAATTTTAAATTAATTCATGGAACCCTTATTAATGCTGATGAATTATACCCGATATTAGAAAAATTAGAAAATGAAACTTATAAAAAGTGGATACAAGAAGATATTAATTGGATAAAAGTAATTCCAAATGTTTTTCACTTAATGCCAGAAAAAATAGATTTGTTAATTGTTGACGGAGGGGAATTTTCTGGAGAAATAGAATTTTTTAAATTATATGAAAGATGTAAGTATATTGTTCTCGATGATACAACTACAAATAAAAATAAAAAATCTCGAGAATTTATTTTAGCAAATCCTGATAAATTTTCAATTATTGAAGATGATCTTATAAACCGAAACGGATTTTTAGTTACTAAAAGAAAATAAAATGTTTGATTATATAAATGGAAATAAATTTTTTGAAATTTCTCATTTTGGAATAGATTTTGATCATACTGTATTTTCTATGAAAATGTATGATAACAATGCTATCATTTATTGCAAAACCGATTTTATTCCTCAGCTATTTCAACATTTACAATTTTCGGGAAGGAAATATGTTTTAATTACTCAAATGTCTGATTATCCTATCGATGTTGTAAGATTTAATACTAAACCTCCATCGATAAAAAAATGGTTTGCAGAAAATGCAATTTATGATAATTCAGATTTAATTCCTATTCCTATAGGCATTGAAAATCATTATGGATCTTCGAAGGGTAAATTTACAAATCATAAATGGCTAGAAGAAAATATCGATAATCTTCGAAATAACTCCAAAGAACATAAACTTTATTGTAATTGGAATTCAACAACAAATCCCACAAGAGCCGGCATAAGTTCTATTCTTAAATCAAAAAATCTTCCCATTTCTGAAGAATATGGCCTTAATTATGAAACATATTGTGAAAATATGTCAAAATATAAATTTGTTGTATGCCCTCCTGGAAATGGAGTAGATACTCATAGGTTGTGGGAAGCATTATATTTGGGGTGCATCCCAATCACTCTAAGACATCGAATTTATAGAGATTATAATCTCCCTATTATTCAAGTAAATAGTTGGAAAGAAATGACCCCCGAATTATTAGAAAAACCGCTTACACAAAATACAGAGCAACTTTATATGACTTATTGGAAAAATAGAATAATTAAAGAATTTAATCAATTATGAAAAGAATATTAATTACCCCGGGAGCTGGTTTTATAGGTTCCCATTTATGTGAACATTTACTTAAAGAAGGAAATGAAGTAATTTGTTTACACAAGATGATCCTTCTCAACGTCAACCTGATATAACTCTTGCAAAAGAAAAATTACATTGGGAACCCAAAGTAGATTTATATAATGGATTAATCAAAACTATAAGATATTTTAATAATATCAAATAATCTACAAAAAAAGAGGATCTTTCGATCCTCTTTCTGTTTTTATCATCTTTCAATTAATTAAATAACTGAACCCTGATTGGTTTTGAAAACCAAAGTGATATATTGGGTCTCGGGATGCCATCCTGCATCTACAAGAGCGTATCTTGTTTTGATGATAACTTTAGGAGCACCAGTACCTTCGGTGATAAGCTTAACGCTTTCAGCCATTAAGTATGGGCAGAATACTGTTCCTGGCTCGTCTGAAGCACCTTTACGACCTACAAGTACTCTTGTGTCGTCATAGATCATGTTAGGATCTACATAAAGGGTCATACCAGCGATTGTTCCAAGTGGGTAAAGTGAACCATTATTCTGGTTGAATGTGTTAGCTATAGGGCTGAATGTGTACTGAGCATTAGTCTGAAGAGCAGTAGCGATTTTAAGGTTAGTAACAATGAAGTTAGCAGGACCTCTTCTTCCTCTCTGCATAATAACGTTACCAGCAGCGAGAATGTTAGCCATAATTCTCTTGATCATAGTGTCCTGGTTTTCGAAAGTAGCTCCAACGACTGAAGCGTAAGATGCGAAACCTGGGATAGTCATAGATTCAGTGAAAGTAGATTCGCCATTAGGATAAGCATAAGCTGCTGAGGTAAGAGATCCTGTAGAAGTACAGTTCATATTAAGGTTGATACCTTCTACTGCGAGAGCTCTGATGTGGTTTTTCCATCCTAGACCGAAAAGTCTTGAAAGGATGTGTTTGTTAATGCTCTGGCTGATTTCGTTGATACCAGCGTTTTCTACCATTGCTATAACATCGATACCCCACTGTTTGTTAAGGTCCTGGATCTGTTCCTGGGTAACGCTAACGCTAACCTGGTATGTTCCAACCTGAACAAATTTGGTGAATAACTGTAGACCAAGTGCTCTTGGATACTGCATTTCACCAACGCCTCTTTCCATTGGTTCATAAAGGGTAGTTCCGCTTACGAAAGTACCTGACCAGTTGTCATTATCCTGTTCGCCAGCACCTGCAAAACCTTGAACGTGATCTTCAAGAGTTGAGATAAGGGTTGGGAAAGTAGTAATAGCAGCAGTTGAAGGATCTGCACCAGACTGAGCTACAGTAGTAGTTCCGTTGAATACGTCTGCTAAGTTTTTACCAGCAACTGAGAAAGTTCCTGTTTTAAACATTGCAAAACCATCAATTCTTGATTTACCAATGTATTTAGCGCTAAGTCCTACTGCGGATCCAGTAAAATTAACAGTTTCGCCTTCGCTTAGACCAGCGACTAATGCAGAAGCATCAGCTGATTTTAACTGAAGTTTGAACTGTGTAGGAGCTTCATACTTAAGATAAGCAGCAGCGCCCTGGAAGTTAGCTGGGTTAGCAGTTGCTGGTGAACTAGCTGGCTGTGCGCCGAAAGGCTGTTTTCCACCTGCGTAAACATAGTCAAGATAAGAAACTACGCCTGTTGGACCTGGCATAGGAACTACGTTAACAATGTCAAAACCTACGGTTCTTGCAGCAACCTGAAGAGCCATTGGAAGAAGTGCAGGCCATTTGTCACCTGAACCTTTTGTTGCACCCTGATAGAACTGGTTGCCAGTAGTAGCTGCCTGACTAGCAGGAACTGCGTTACCAACACCTGGTACGTTATAAAGGGTAGCATAAGGAGCTGATACTCCTCCCATTTCAGCCTCGTTTAAGGCGTGAAAATGAGCGTATTTTGAAATCCAATTCAATCTACTTTCGTCTTTAAGACCGGTAGTTTTCTGAATCATCGGACCCCATTTTTCTACGATTTGAGCTTCATTTAATTGTTTCATTTTTGAAAACTTATTTTTAATTTATTTGATTTATTTATTTTTTAACGATTTTTTGAAAAACCTAACATAGCGTCAAATTATCTCTGATAACGTTTCATAGCTTCACCTATGGAAGCAACGAATTCGTCCATCTTAACTTCACCTTCTTTTCCATCTTTTCCTGTAGCAGTAAATACTTCATTTAAAGAAAGAACTGGTTTTTGAGCAATTTTAGATGTTTCCCAGAAATTGTTGATCTGGTACTGAGTTTCGAGTGGATAAAACTCTGAGCGTGCTTTAATGCTTTCCTTTACCATTTCAGGAGCTTTATCAAAAGCTTCTCTGTAGATCTTAGGAGCAAGTTTAAGCCATAGAGGTTCTTCAACCACTTCAGGCTTTAACGCACTTTCCCAAAGTCCTTTAATAACTCTAGAATCAGTGGTTGGGTGTTTTGCTACTTCAACGGCAACCTTTTGTTTGTCGGAGTCCGATAGTGATGCAAAGCCTTTCTTATCTTCTTCACTTAAAAGTGAAATGAAAGGGTGAACAGCCTTTGTGTCTTCAACTAATTTCTTTTCCTTTTCGATATTGTTGATAATAAGGCTTAATTTTTCGTCGAGCTTAGAAGCTCTGTTTTTGATTTCGGGTTTTGGAAGATTGGTTTTAACAACTTTTTCTTCTTTAAGCTTACCTTCAGGTTTAACATCTAGTTTAAGATTCTGATCTTTAACTGCTGTTTTAGATGGACCGTCACCGGTTATCTTAACTGCAGGTTTTGCACCAGATGTAGTAGTATCTAGAACTAGAATACCTTTTACTTTGGTTCCGCCAGAAACTTTACCAGGTTCATCTTTTTGGTTTTCAATGGTTTTGATACCTTTTGTAGCGCCGGCTTTTCCAACTTTCGCTGTTTTCATCTTAGCTACGATGGTTTTACCATCAAATTGAACTGCAGTATCTTTTCCTGCTTCTGTATCAACTTTTTCATTACCTGTTTTTGTTACGTCGGTAATAACACCTAGGCCTTTGACGCCCTTAATTCCTGTAATCATAGTTTCCGATAAAGGTTTAGCTGTGATACCATGAGTTGAAAGGGTCTCGTCGAGTTTCTTTTTCAATTCTGGATCTTGTTTGGATTCTGCAACCAACTCCATATATTTGATAAGAGTTTTAGCGTCTTCTTTACTAACTGCTCTTCCGAACATATCTTCAGACCAATTAACCATTTCATTTACATTTTTCGCAATTGAGGAAGTCCAATCGTGGATACCGTTGATTGCTTTAGCTTTTTCGCCACCCCATTCGTGGAGTGCATTGACGGCTCTTGAAATCTGGCCGTTCCATTCGTTGATACCATTAAGCATCTCTGCATTATGATCAACTGTCTCACCAATAGCATTTGTTACTTTAGCATTGTTGCCAACCCAATCCTGAGTTGCGTTAAGAGTTTTAGCATTGTAATCCACTGTTTCAACGATACGTTTGGTAAGTGCATAATGCTGATTGTTCTTTTCTGCTAGACTATCTGAATAAGAGGCAACTTTGTTAACTGCTTTAGCAATATCACCCTGCCAATCGAGAGCTTTTTCCTGAATAGCTTTAAGATTCTTAACATATTTCTTAAGTACCTCAATTTCTTCGTTTACTGGACCGGTTTTTCCTTCTAGAATAGCGGTTTTTAAAGCTCCTAATTGCTCATTAATCTTGCTTAGCTCATTTTTAAAGAACACTGTCCATTGCTGAAGAGCATCTTCATTAACTTTCTGATTTTCCATTTTATTAAATTCGCTTTTATTTTTTGCATTAGGATTTTGAAGGGCGATTGCCTCTTCTCGTAGTTTTACTGATGGAAATTTGTCAGTAAGATCTACGATAGTAATGTTTTCATTGACAATACCAAATTCTTTGGAGATATTGTCGGAGGTAGCTTTACTTAAAGATTCATTAAGAGATTTAATCTGATTCGCAATACGAGCTCTTGCTCCTTCGTTTACCGTTGTTAACTGAGCACTTTCAAACCCTGGCTTAGCAACTAAGTCATAAGTATAAATTTGCTGAATTTGAACGGTTTTGTCTTCATTGACTGTACCAGCGGCACGTGAAGAAATTGATAAAGGAACGCCAGCTTCTAAAAGAGATTTTGCAATCTGGCCTTTGGGTGTATTGAGAATTTCGATTCTCCCCTTAATTTGTCTTGCGGATTGGTCATACCAAAGCTCTGAAATTCTATGAGAGACACTGCCTAAGGCAACTTCAAATCTTTCAGGATGGTCTAGCTCACCTAAAAGGTTACCATTGGCTATATCTTTCTTTAGATATTCCAAGTGCGGAAGGTATTCCTTTTCCTCGTAAATACGTCCGTTTCTATTCTCGATTCCGAATTCGGCAAAGACACCTTCCAATTCAACTTTTCCTTCTTTTTGAATTTTTTGAAGGTTTTGGCTCGATCTTTCGAGGATCAATACATTTCTTTGACTCATTAGAATACAATAATTTTATTTATATATTTTAACGGAATTTTTAGTGATAACGGGGCATAGCGACAAAGCGTTAAAATTTTTATAAATTTTCCAAGAATTTATATCATAACCGTATATTTAGTAATACTTTAATCAGGTTTTCGATGTTAATTCCATGTTAAAGAAATTTATTTCTAAAGAATTTTATGTATATTTGCAATATGATAGATGCAAAAACCTTCGCAATTCAATGTCACACCGCTGTTAATCAGAGGTATCACGACAAGCCTTACACATTCCATTTAGAGATGAAGCTTTGTGATCGAATGCCTTGTAGATGTTATGGAGTATAAATCTTTCCGAATTATTTAATCATCTACTCTAATTAAATATCTTAATTTGCAGATTTTATTAGCTATCTCCTCGAGATAAGCTTTATTTTCTTCAATATATCTTATTCCGTCTTTCATTACATTCATTATATTGTCTTTATCCGGATCCATGGATTTTCCATTTCCTAAAATTACGGGAGGATCTATCCTATGATAATTTTCTAAACATCCTTGGGATTCAAATAATGAGCGAATTTGTTTTTCGCTAGCTTCTTGAGAAGCGGACTGAACAATATCTAATATTGGAAATAGCCAATCCGCAACACCCCAGTTTTTTGCTTCTTCAAATGGATATTTTTTCTTTAGCTTATGATCTTTTCCCCCTCCAAACGAAAGAAAATAAACATCCTTAAGATTGCTTTCATCAATTATTCCTTCTTTATGAGCTTCGGTTAAAGCAATCATTGAAGGATTTCCAGCAAATAATCCTCCCTGAATAACTGTATTTTCATCCAATCCTTCTTTAAAATGCCCTGGTTCCATGGATCCCGGGGTTGAGAGAGCAGCTTTTACAATATCCTTTATATAGTAATCGTTATATTTTCCATTTTTCAAATTAGAATAAAGAAGAATTTCTCTCTTCCTAATATCATATCCTGTAATTACAACTGGACGGATAAGCTGAGACATTTTATAATGATTAAAATACTTAAGAAATAATTCATCTACTTTTGAAAGAGGAAGAAGGGGTCCTTTCAATCCCCATGCGGTTTTTAGTTTATATCTAAAGGTATTATAAAAGAAAATATCAAAGAATTCTAAGCAAATTTCGGATATTTTATTAAGATCATATCTTGCCCATGGAGATTTTGTTTCAGAAGGAAGAAGCATCCAGCAAAGTAATGTGGAACCGGTAGCCGTTCCTGCTGCAAAGTCCACAAGATTTCCAAGGCGAATTCTACTGTCGCCCTGGATGTCTTGTATTCTTCTTTCGAGATAATTTAGGACTGCAAGAGTCATTATACCTCTTACACCAGCTGCATCTAAAGATATGATGATTTTCACTCAATGCTTTTCTCTATTTATTTTAGAGAGGGAGCATTAAACTTACGACTTTTTTATTTCCCCAGCTATCAACGCAAGCCAAGAAATATTCACCATTATGATCAACTGTTACAGATGCTTTTGGGGTATGTCCAAAAACCTGATTGATATTTTCGAATGGATCTTCTAGGAGTTCTATATAATCTGCCCATAATGGACCAGGGGTTCCATATCCCCCACGCATAGATCCTACTTTCCAAAGTAATTCTTTATCCTGGAGATAGTTAAGGACCTCGTGGATTTTAAGATCCTCTGGTTTCTTTCCTTCAGTAATTACATTGAGAAATTTGCCAGGGCCAAATTCCGGCAATACATGTTTTGTCCAAAAGTTTTGAGTTAATCCAGCATGAGTTGCTAAAGTATATTGATTAGTAATACTGCTTTGATAACCCCAAGCAATTTGGAATAGATCTATATTGTCTTGAAAGATCATTCTGTATTCGTGAGCCTGCGCGGCCTGGTGACCACCTATATAAGGATAATTATAGACATAAGCATAGTCATGGTTTCCCAAAAGAAGCGTTACATTATCCTTATTTTTTCTAGCAAACGTACATAGATTTTTAAGATTAGCTAATTGTTCAACAGGTCGAACAAAGAAACTATCTACATAATCTCCAAGAAAAACAATTTTATAAAATTGTTTTAATCCGCCAATAGCGATATTATCCCATTCGGAAAGTCCGTGAATGTCTCCTATGAATAGCACAGAATGTTTGATTTGATTCTTCATACTGTATTTATACACAGTATGAGGTAAGAAGTTTTAGAAAATGTAATTCTTGGTGGGTTTCCGACACTTAATCTGTGTACGGGTATTGTTATTTTCTGTTGTTCCGTTTTCTAATTTGCCATCTATTCTTTTCAGAACGAGGCCTTCAAAAATATCATATTTAGTAATTTCATTAAAAAATTCCCTGAATCCAAAATCCCTAGCTGTAATTCTGTAACAGTTTTCAGAGATTTGACGAACCCAATGGGTATAGATTTTTGAAGGATATAATTTGGCTAAGAGTAAAAGTCTTTCTTCAAAAGTAGAATTAATGAGATGTTTTCCTTCGTACATTATAATATCCCAGATGACGTACTTTATGTTCCAGGATTTTCCTGTTTCATCTTTTTGATTTTTATTAAGATATTCCCCGCAAAGAATCATTTCTCCTTTACCTCTATAAAGTTTTTTAAGCTCCTCTTTGTCCATTTTGCATTCGATTGGCTGTTTATGACGGTTCATGAGCTTAATTTCTTTACCTCCATCACTAAAATAAACCTGCATTGAACTTCCATTCAATTTAGGTTGTGCAAGGAACTTGCCCATCTCTTCGAAGACGGGCAAGCTATCCGGAGCAATTTTAGTTTCTGGGCGAGGAGGATAAATGTATCTCATTTTATTTTTATTTTAGACTGAATTACACTATCACCAATTTGAACCTGGTTCCAATCCTTTTCCGAAATTGAAAAATATTTATTTATTGGTTTGCCTCTTTTATTCGTAGTTTTTATAATTATTTGAAATTGATCGGCGATACGATAAACCCCGGGATTATCCCTCATTCCTCGGAATTCGGTTTCCCCAGTTTGTGGATTCATTGAAAAATCGGGGATTGGGCTATCTGAAACATATCTTCCTGGGATATATTTCTTTCCAGCAACAATTCCATCAACATTTAGATAATAATCGAAGAGATATACAGTGGCTCCAAAAAATACTAGGAAAAGAAAAGTTCCTAGTATGTAATCTGTCTTTTTCATTTTTAGAACATTGAAGGATCTGGTCCGAAAAATGCGGGGATATTGCTTTCAAGAACGGCCTGTTTTCTGGCTTCGAATTCGGCGATCATCATCTGATCCTGCTGGTCCTGGGTAAATTCTTCTGGTTTCTCGTTTTCCATCTGAAGTTTCGGAGTAAAGAACGGTTGTGCCATTTTATTAGTTTTTACGAAGGTTAATTACTTACTGGTTACTTTTACTGAGAATATTGGTCTTACTTCTTCGATCATCCTCTGGACGTTAGCCTTGTATTTTTTGGCTATCGCATACAGGTTGTTGATGGTACCTTTCTTCACGGTATAGGTAGTTTCGCTCTCGATAAGTTTAGCTTTGTCTTCATCAGCGATTTTCTTATTCTTGAGGATCATGTCCGAAATAACGTCCTGGTATTTTTCAAGGATTGCATTGTTGAAGAAGAAACGGGTTTTTTCTTCGGCGATCTCCGGGCCAAACATTTCAACGAGTTCAGCGTAACGATCTTTGTCAACTTTCAGATACTTGTCAGAAGTAATAAACTGGAAACTTCTTTCGCCGGCGACTATCTTAAGGGTACCCGGGAATGCTCCTTTTTCTTCATAAAGTTTTATCATGGCTGCTTTTCCGGCTTCGCGGATCTCTGAATCGAGAATTTCTCTGGTTGCTGCAAGTTCTGCCATCTGAGCATCAATTTTTTCCATCTGCTCCAGGGTCTTAGAGAACTTAGGCATATTAACCACTTCGTGTTTTTCAACCTTGGTTTTGCTTGTGCCGTTTTCTTTTGCTGCTGCGAATAAGTTTGCCATTTCTTTTTGTTTTGGTTTGATGAAGCAAATATACAACAATCTTCCCAAGTACGAAAATATTTCCGAACTATTTTATCAAAATTCCGTTAAATTTAACGCTTTTTAACGATTAAGCCTTATCAGGATTTTTATTAAGTATCCTTTTGCACATTAATATCATTGGGTACCCTGCAGGAACAAAATCAAAGACTAATCCTTTTTCATAAAAGGGTCCGTCTCCAATAATTCTATCCCAAGTTTCTCTTCTTTCTTCCCAGTCTTCCTCGAGTTCCTTTTGTCTCTCTGGAGTCATATTTTCCCATTTTTCCACATCCCAATCAAAATTAGATTGGTCTACCGAATTTTGGTAATGATAATCCTGGAGATAATCGGCATTTTTAATTGGACCATTTTCTAGCCGGGATAATCCAAAAAACTTGACATAAATATTTTCCTTATCAAAATAAACTACCGCTGAAGCACTTATATTTAAAGGGGTATTCTGCCCTCTATCGATCAGTTTTCGTATTATATCGGACAAGATATATTCTCCTAAGTTATTTTCCGAAAGGGATTCAAGTGTTTCATCCTTTTCAATAATTCCCTTGAATTCGGCTTCTTTGAACCCCCGGGAAAATCTTTTATAATTTGCAATGGATTGATCAATATGGAGTTCTCTTAATCCCTGAAGCAATCTCATTAATTCATGAATAGTTCCTGTTACCTTATAGGCATCATAAATTTTTGTGCTCATATTAATCTTTTTTAAATCTTTCTTCCCAGGTCCTTTCTTGGATGGTAATATTCTTTTTCTCCGTAGCAAATTTCTTCCCTTCCTCGATTATGGTGTTTTTATTTTCGCTTATAAAAAATACATCATCCAGGCCATAACGATTACCTAAAACATATTTTGGAGATTCAGAGATTTCACCAGCAAGGAAAGAAAGAATACTTTTAAGATTTTCTTCCCTGCTCTTAAAGAATTCATTTTCTTGATTAGTTAAAATCACTTCTTTAATTCTTTTAGAGGTAACAGCAAATTGAAGAATCTTGTATCGAGGAACTTTTTGATTTGCTAAATATTCTTTTTTAGCTTTTTCTTTTTGTTTCTCGATTTCTTCTCTTTTTTCCCGCGGCATTTTCCATTTGGCATCGCTGGATCCGAAAAATTGTTTTTCAAACATTTCTTCCTCTGTTTTACTTATTTCATCGGTTGGAACAGCAAAGAAAGCTCGTGATGGAGAAAGTTTTTCAAAATAATATCTAAATATGGATTCACGAGAACTTCCAAATCGATAATAATCATAATCGGCCTTTACACTCATGGATTTAACAAAGAAAGTTCCTAAGTAAATCATTTCGGTTCCTTCCTCGCATTGAGCTCCTATATAAATCTGCCCAGGTATAGCAGCTGAAATCGGAATGATCTCTTCTTTCTTTTCTTCAAGACCTTTCTCCTTAAAAATCATATCCATATATTCCGTATCCAAAGTTCGGATCAATTGCATTTGATGATTTACAATGTTTTCCACAAAAGTTATTTCGTCAGCAATTACTCCATTATTAATCTGGAGTCTTGTAAGAGGAAGTTGGTCAAAGTTTACCCAAACCGATCTCGGAAGGGAAGGATGCGATATATGAAATCCCTGTTCCGTATATTTTTCAATAAGCATTCCTTTCATCGGAACATTATCAAAAGGAATGGTATTTTTATCACTCGACATTCGAACTCCTACTCCAATAAAAGCTTTTTTTAATGAACGGATGCTACAAGTATTTGGCATTCCCCCGGACATTGCTGAATAATATCTTCTTCTCATTTTTGATATAGTTTATGTTTATTAATATCTTCTAAATTTGCTTCTGTATGAACCATAATATGAATGATCGTTTCCTTTTGGATTATCGTCTGTGAACTCATTTAGGAAAGTCCAGAAGTTAATTCCTACAGAAATTAAAAGAGCCAGAACATAAATCAGAATTACCTGCCAGTTCTTAAGCTCGACCTTAACATAAGAGAATTCTTCAAAAGATCTTTTCTGAAATCTCTGTAGATTAGAATTGAGATAACTATAATATTCTTCCCATGTGTAATCATTCAAAATGGGAGTTGCGCTTTTTATAAGATCCACAATTTCTTCTTTCCCCCCAATTAGTTTGGAAAGCTGTTCATGCTGAAGAGGAAGAATAGGAGATTTAAATATAGAATCAATTTTTATTCCCGTTTCCTTTTGAATTGTTTTTCTCAAAACAGAATCTACTGGAGTTTTTAATCCAATTAGAGGGATTCCAACTGGAATATTTTTTCCTGATTTCGTTTTTACAGTTAAGGTATAAAGATCCAAAGCCTTCTGAGCTACTTCGGCCGTAAGATCTCCCGAGAGTGCCCATGAGAACGCATGTGTCCATGTAATTTCCTGCCCTTTAGTTCCAATGCAAAGGACCAATTCGTTTTTGTTTCCTTTTACCCAATAATTTTCCTGATATGCTGCAAGTGTTGCAGGTTTATTATCGAATATAAGAATCCATAAACGGAGTTTATTAGTTGGGCCAAATTTAGCATTAAGTTTCCTGAAATTTTCCTGAGTTTGTTTAGAAACATTTGGACCAAGTATTGTTGGAAAATCTATATTATCTCCAATGCCGAACCATCCTCCACCATTTATTTCGGGGTATTTATAAAGACCTAGACTATCAGCTTCTTCATCGGTAACGACTGAAATATTGAATAATGAAAGATCCGAAGCTTTAATTCTATTTTCATACTGATGCATTGTAAAGTAACCCTTTCTTGTTGGATCAGTTCCTGGCCAATCAGTCTGCCAAACATAAGAGGTTTCTCCTACTCGTTTACCTTCAAATTTAGTACCGTTACTTCCAACACACCTATCTCGTGGGGCATAATTATGATGGGAGTTAACAACTGCTCTAGGGGTTCCCCAGAGTATTTTTATACTATCATATTTGTTTTCTGTAATATTATAAGAATTTCCTAAATCAGTTTTACATGACCAGGAAGGACCCACATCAACTTGATGAGAACAGTCATAAGTTTCGGTACAGTATTTGGTATTTCCTTCTGAATCAGTTCCGCAAGGATAACTTCTTGTACATGTCTGGTGTTGCCAATAATTATAAGGTTCTTCCTCATAAACTGAAATGATTGTTTCCCCCCAATATTCGGTGAATTGAACATTTCCATGCTGGATAAGAGCAGAGATCCCAAAGATCATTCCTACTGTTATAACAACGGGAATAAAGAATTCCCACCAAAGGTATCTTTTTCGATCCAGGAAATAAAATATTCCAGTGACTATAAGACAAACAATAAGTGCACCAAATTTTATCATGATTTTATATTTTACAATCTTTTGCTTATCCCAGATTCCTCATAAACAAGGCTTTTTGTTCGGCTGTCTATGAATTTTATAAATTCTTCAAAGTAATTCATTTTTACCTCCAATATTTCATATAACGATCACTTTCTCTTTTTTGTCTCAAGCAACGATACTTGCACCAGCTTTCCTGATACTTAGCTCTGCGAGCATATTTCCTGTGAAGCTTTGCCATTTCAGGAAGATTGTCAGCACAAATATTATCCCAAATGTCATGCCATACACAATCATAAACCTTTCCTTTTGGTGGGTTCCAAGTGAAAGCATCAGCATGAATAATTGTAATTTTTGGATCCTGGTAAGAAGAAGCAACCAA
>Ga0172367_10003911_pt1 | contig 18901 bp, 13 predicted proteins | sample Lak10m_FD_114542 | JGI IMG/M metagenome (GOLD analysis project Ga0172367, IMG submission 114542) | Freshwater microbial communities from Kabuno Bay, South-Kivu, Congo - kab_022012_10m | ecosystem: Environmental > Aquatic > Freshwater > Lake | place: Democratic Republic of the Congo: South-Kivu...
CAACGGAAGCGGGTTTGTGCCTATCCGAGACGATTTCGCTGTAATCGGCCGAGTCGTGGAGGGCAGAGAAGGATTTCTCTACGGCATCCGCCGTGTTTTCGATGGTATTGAATATTTTCGCGTGTCAAGAGAAGGGAGGGATTTGGAGTCCCTGGCACAAACACCTCCCGGATTCGGCGACAGCACCCCCTGCTCGAACCCAGTTCTGACCTCCAATTCGGTCACTGGTTTTCTGGCAAAACCGGATCTTAGCGGCGCTGGGGAGCTTTACAGGATAAGCATTCCCCTGGGCAAACTTCCTCCGGAGAACGTTCTTTCTTCTCCGGCGATCGTCTCCGGAAGGTTCACTGCAACGGTTCGACTTCGTCCTGGCTTAAACTTCGTCCTGGAAAGCACGGACTCCCTCCTGACACCGAACTGGCGATTCGTCGCTGCGGGGGAAGGAGTAGGCTCAGTTACCGACCTCGTGGATTCTCGCACACCAGCATCGCAACGGTTCTATCGTCTTCAAATGTTCGGCCCCCCGATCAAAGGAGGAATGATCTCTCCATGAAAAGTTCTCTAAACAGGTTCCTCCATTTTGTCGGAACAGCGCTTTCGAAGAGTGGCATTACGCTCGGGTTCACAGGCCTTTTGCTGGGGACGCCGACCATCCTTCCGGCCCCAGGTGACATTCGCTGGTCGTACACCAACAGTCTGGCTGTGAACTCCGAAATTTGTATTACGTCTGCGGACCTTGCCATCTTCGCAGCCAGCACGGCCACCAACTCCGACATCGTAGCTATTCGAGCGGATAGTGGTCGCTTAGTTTGGCGCGTTCCGCTGCCCGAGGACGGGGTCTCGACCGTAGCAGAGTCATCGAGCAAACGTTTGTTCGTCGTTAGCCGAAACAGCCCTCGGATCCCCACCAATGCGGTTTACTGCCTCGACGCGGCGAACGGCAGGATGCTTTGGAGGCACTCCCAACGTTCACTCCGGTTCACGGACCTCGCCGTAGGACCTTCGCACCTCATCGTCGTCGGCGGTCAACACCCCGATCTCGCTACTGGAGCTTTGTTTGCGTTTCGTGAACTGGATGGTGCCATAGCCTGGAAGGTTGATATCGATGGACCGCTGTCCGCTGCACCGGTCATCGGGGTCAATGGTCTGGTTTATGTTCCGATTGATCACGTGGGAATCCAGGTTCTGGATCTTCGATCCGGAGCCCCGTTGGCGACATCCTATGGCAGGTGGACTCCAAAGAAGCGTAGCTTTACGTTTAACGGCCTCGCCCTGAATACCGACGGTTCTGTTTACGCATCGGTCAACTACCCTCCTGACCCAGGAGGTGGAGGATTCGGTGAGCAGGTAGTTTTGAGGTCGCCAAAGGCAGTCTTCCAAGTCCCCATCGGCACGATCGTCCGCTTCGCCCCCGGTTCCCTCCAGGCAGACTGGGAACAGCATCTCAATTACCATGTTGCTTCTCCTATCCTCTCATCCACTCAACTGCTCCTTGTTGGAACCTCCGGCACCGCGACCGCATTCCTCTTCGCATTTGACTCTGCCGGTGCAAAGCGTTGGCAGTCGGGGCTTGACGTTCCAATTTCGCGCGTTGGGCATGGATCTTCCTCCAGTCTCGTCCTGGGGAGCGAGAATCTGCTCTACCTAGTGGGAACCACCGCAGTCACCAACTCGGTCCAGCCCAAAGGCGTGAGCTACGCTTCAACTGCGGCACTATACGCACTCAGGGCAGATTCGGGCGTCGTTCTTTGGAAACGATTCGCTCGACAAGGTTTCAGTAGTAATCTTGCCATGACTCGCACCGGAGATCTGGTCATTGGCGATGGAAACATGCTCGTCGCCATCGAAACCGCATCCCACGGGCTTGCCAACGCTCCCTGGCCAAAGGTTAGTGCGACTCCTGGGAATACCGGAGGAGTCAACGTGGGTTCACCTCCAGTATCCACGGTAACACTGTCCAAGGTAGCCGACTCTATTCAAATCGGGGCGCGAAGTGCTTTCGATTGGCCCTTCGTGGTTGAAACCTCGGAGCTCGGCAGCTCGCTTGGCAACTGGAAGCCCGCAGCAATTCTCACGCGTGCCACCCCTTGGAGTCTTGATGCAACGTCCCGGCAGTCCCTTTTCTTCCGGCTCCGAGCATCTCCCTAACCCATCACCCCAAACCTTGTATCCGTTGAAGCCATGTCCGCAGCACCTAAGGATGGAGTTCCTGAACTCCTTGCTTGCCCTAGATCCCCTTCGATCCCGCGAAACTCCACTTCCCGCAGCCGAAGGCAGCCAACCCCACGACGCGGGGAGTGCAAGAAACCTTAAAAAGATCTGTTACTTCCGTTGTCCTTTTTCGAGATGAATTGATGTGGACCCTGCGCTTAGCCCGATTGCGCAAATGAACACAAATCTAAATCAACAGCGTGAATACATTCCCATGAACAGAGAGCAACCCATCGATATCCAGTCGACCAACCTGATCAGCTCTTTTCTGGCGGTCCTCTCGCCTCCCAAGAGCAGTTGCTTGGGTGCCTCTGCCCTCACGTTCCATGCAATCGTAGGACGCTTTCGCAAAAGCAAGGAGCGAGCCAACTATCCTCCAGCCAGCACCCGGTGGACGTCCTTGATACCAGATAAGATGCGCTTGATACGCTCGCTCTGCGGATTGCTATGGTCAACCTTTGTGGTGTCGGCAAATCATGGACTCGCGGGGGACGATCCACAATCCGAACCTTCAAACCCTCCTAGTTTCAGCGTTTTGAACACACACCGCAGCGAGTCGATGCAGGCGACCGCAGCGACGGTCGGAGATTTGGTGGTCGACGGTGTCAACTTCAAGGACCGAGTCGGTATTGGGGGAGTTCGAATCCTTAACTTGAAGGCTGGGGCTACATATTTCATCGAGCCTGAGATCGCAGTACGCGATCTATCCTTAAGCTTCTGGACCGTGAAGATCGAATGGGATGGAGAGATTTTGGCTAACGCCAATATGTCGAACCTTTCGAATGATGGAGGTTCCTATTTCAGTTGGACCACGATTCCGATCACACATGAGTCGGCCAAAATCGTTCCTTCGCCCGGCAGCCACACGCTGAGGATTACAGTCGACTCGGGTGGAAGGGTCGCTGAGTCTAACGAAGGCAACAATGTGCTGACTCGAACGATCCTGGTGCAGCCAGCCGACCCGCTTCCTTCCCCGTCCCTGTTGGCCGCGACATCCGTAACCGCGAGCAGTTTCACCGCCAACTGGAGCGCGGTGGCGGGAGCGACCGGATATCGGCTCGATGTCTCGCCGAGTAGCACTTTCAGTAGCTTCCTCGGTGGCTACAAGGATCTGGACGTCGGCAACGTAATGACTCGCACCGTCAACGGCCTGGACTCCGACCGTGCCTATTACTACAGGCTTCGGAGCTACAACACCTCTGGCACCAGCACTAACTCCAGCGTCATGAACATAAGGACCAAGGCGTTGCCGGAGGATCTCCTCGTCGCTGAGGTGAACTTTAAGGATCGACTTGGATCCGGCGGCGTTCGCTACGCGAAGTTGGAGCCCGGATCCACATATTACATTGAACCTACCATCGCTCTCAGGAACTTAGCCAACCTGAGGTTTTGGACCGTGAAGGTCGAGTGGGATGGAGTGCTTGTCCATGCCTTCAACATGTCCAACAGATCGAGCATCGGTTACTATGCTTCAACGACTCTCCCGGTTACCTCTGAAGCCGCTAAGATTGTCGCTACACCCGGCAGCCACACGATCAAGGTTACCGTGGACTCCGACGGAGCGGTTCAGGAAGGGGATGAAACCAACAATGTTCTGACACGAACCATCGTGGTTTTGGCACCAGAGCTGCCCACCCCGCCGACCGCATTGGCCCCGACATCGGTGACCAGCAGCGGATTCACCGCCAACTGGAGCGCGGTGGCGGGAGCGATCGGTTATCGACTCGATGTTTCGACCAGCAGCGCCTTCAGCAGTTTCGTCAGTGGGTATCAGGACCTGGACATGGGCAACGCGACAACGCGCACCGTCAACGGGTTGACCGCTGGCACAACCTATTATTATCGGGTACGAGCCTACAGCAGCAATGGTGTCAGCGGAAGTTCGGTCTCAATTACCGCACAAACAGAGTTAACACCTGAGTCGAGGCCTGATTTGTCAGTGATCACAATCGCTCTGCTTGACGAACTAGAGTTCGACGCGAGAGAAATCACCACGGACTTTAAGTCGGGTGCCACTTACTATCTCGAGCCCATCATCGCCGTTCGGAATTTTGCCTCCAAGAGTTCATGGTATGTGGAAATCGAGTGGGATGGAGCTGTGGTTTACACCTTCGCGATGTCCAACCAAAATGGGTTAAGCTACAACTCTTCCGTTAATGTATCCGCAATTGCCGAATCTTCTAGAGTTGTCGCCACGCCCGGCACTCACACAATCCGTGTCACCGTCGATTCAGGCGAAACGATCCCAGAGTCAAACGAAACCAACAATGTCCTGATACGAACCATTGTGGTCGGTTCACCCGCAGTCGGCAACGATTTCGATGGTGACGGCCATGCGGACCTGCTCTTACAACGTCAGGACGGACTCATCGGCCTATGGTCCATGAATGGAGCCCTAAGGGTTGGCGCGAGGTTGATGAGTCCGTCAGATCCCGGCGATCCCGACTGGCGCGTCGTGGGTTCGGCGGACTTTAACAACGATGGCGCTCCCGACATTCTGTTCTGGCATCCGAAATCCCGCCTGTTGGGAGCCTGGCTGATGTCGACAACCAAGCTGGCGTCGGGGGTTCTGCTCAACTCCGGGCGCACGCTTTCCGACGGCTGGGAACCGGTCGGAATCGGTGCCGTGGACGATGACGAGCACCCGGACCTCGTGCTCCAGCACAGGCAGGGCTGGCTCGCGGTCTGGAAGTTGTCCGGAACAGGAATCGTCTCCTCGGCGTTGCTCGGCACCGATCTGTCCAAAGCACCGAACTGGCGCGTCGTGGGGGTAGGAAATGACCGCGGCCCAGGCAACGCAGACCTCTATCTGCAGCACACCGACGGGAGCCTTGGGGTTTACCATCTCTCGGGGACACGGCTTATCGATCTCGGTCTACTTTTGCCGTCAACCACCGGTGATCCGCTTTGGAAAGTGGGACGTGTCCAAGACCTGGACGGAGACGGTAAAGTCGATCTGGTTTTCCAGCATAAGAATGGGGACTTAGCTACCTGGTACATGGATGGCGCAAAGCGGCGAGGAGCGGCGTTCATCGCCTATCCCACCATGGATAGCGGAGGGAACAAATGGAGGATTGGACAGCCTTGAAGCATGCGCGTCCGGTCGAAACGTCGCAATTCGTTTACAGCCGCGTCGTCAAGAATAGACGGTGGGGTCATCAGCCCCTTCGTGAGTCACGAAGAAAGCAATCCGAACCATGCGATTCAGTTCTGTTCAACGAGTGGCAGGCGGAAGGGATAACCTCAACTGTAACAAACTCAATCCAAGGCTCATTAAATATGAAATCAATCGATCTAGTTCCGCTTCTTTTTATTGCCATGTTCATTTTGAAGACGGGCGCTCACGCCCAGGCTCCATCGGTTTCCATTAGGAAACTCGCGGGGATCGAGGTGGCCGGAGTGCTAGGCCAAAAATACCAGATCCAAACGCGCGGCGACTTTTCCCCTTTGGATCAGTGGAGCACGCTCACAGAACTCAGACTGGAGTCCCCATCATACCTTTACGTGGACTTGGATTCCTCCTCGTTGTCAGCCCGGCTTTATCGCGCCGTTGTCGTAACCCCTGGCGTCAATATCGAACCGGTCAACCCACGTCCTCGATATCTTGTATGGATTCCCGACGGCACGTTTCTTATGGGAAGTCCAAACAATGATCTGGCAGTAAGGTTGGGTTAGCGAAAACAGCGATGGACGCACTTATGCCGGGGGCTCAAAGCTCCCAAACCCATGGGGATTGTTTGACATGCATGGCAACGTCAGGGAATGGACGCTCGGGATTCGCACGTTTTCGTATCCCGGCGGCGAGTTGGTTGATCCCATCGTGATCAAGGTCGACAGTAGCACATCAAGCGCGCCAGACTTTCGCGCCCAAAGGGGGGGGGAGTGTCAACAATTCTGCCGTTTCCGCGAGATCTGCAAACCGCGGGGCACTGCCGCAAAATGCCATCCCTCCATGTGGTCTGTTTGATTTTGACTGCCAGTCGCGGGCTCCGATTGCCTTCCGAGTGATATTGGCAAAACCGCCTAAACTATGATGCTGAATGCCAGGGAATCTGCAGCATTTTCCGCCTTTCGCAACGACACCAATCCTATGGCTATCTTGAACCTAATCCAGTTCTCAAAAACCGCATGGTTCAGTGTGCTCGCGATGCTCGTTAGTTCCGCTTGGGCGCAGCAGTCCGAGCCCTTCGACTATACGATTATCGCCACAGGTACACGGGATTCGATCACTCGTCCGCCTGTGCCTTTTACCTACGTTGTGACCGGCACCGGAACCGAAGTCTGGAACGAGACCGTGACCACCAACGTCATCCATTCGAAGTACGAAATCGAAAATGGGCGATCCGATGAGATTAGACGGGAGTATCCGTTTATTCCCACTCTCTCCGGGAAGGGAAGCATATGGTACGGGTTGCGGGCGAAAGGCGGCCGCACCGGGGGATTCGCGAGCATTTACGTTGCAACAGGAAACAAAACACTGTGCTCAAGAGTTGAGACCGGGAACGTCAACGTGATGTTTGCCACCGGGTGCGATTTTGACGTCCTCGCCGGGAATCTCTACACGGTGCACACGCTGATTCGGGCCGGAGATAATGAGGGTTATGCTCACGTGGAAATCCGCTTACCAGGAAAGGCGATCGTCACTTACCGAGCATTACGCACCGCTAGCGACACCCATTCCGCCAGCGTCAGCGCACAGGAGGGCCAAAAAGCGATCGCCCCCATCGGAGTCAACGCTGTTCCCAAGCCCGAAAAAGGCGGGCTCATCACCGGAGTCAGCTACGCGGTTTCGGATGACCATCCGCAAGTGGACACGCGCATTGAAAATTCCGTCGTCATCGCCAGCACCACCTACACGGAAACTAAACGCAGTCCCTGGATGTCGTCGGCCTCAGGAAGCGCCTCAATCACGGCGATCGAGGGAACCAAACAGATCGCCCAGACGACCCTGGCGGCTTCGAACGGAGATACAGTTTGGACAGTGACCGACGATAATCCATCCGTGGAAACATGGATGGACGGTAATATGTTGTTCGCCCGAGTCATCGGCTTCGACTCACTCACTTATCACACAGCCGATTTTCAATCCCCACGGTGGCAAATCGACGACACTGAAATTAACCGAGTGCTCTCCTACTGGCGGGCTGGAGCTTATCACGCGAACGCTGAGGGTCTTGACGGCTTTGCGCCAGGTGTCGGTCCAACTGGACCGCCTAGACACAGCGCCGATTATCGGGAGCCATTTTGGCAAATTGACGACACCGAGCTGAATCGAGTGTTGGCCTATTGGCGCGCGGGTGGTTATCTGTCCGACTCACAGGGGGTTGATGGCTTCGCGCCTGGAGGTGCCAGCTCTGCCATGCAGACAGTAGACTTCATCGAGTCGGTTGCAACGAAAGAACACACTCAATAGTCGCATGATCGAGCCCTCCGTTCCTGCTTCCAAAATCCTTGAAGCCTTGAGTCTCCAAATGAACAACCTCACCATCCACATTTGCGCGGCAAACGTTCTCCGCTTGATTTGCGCCGTCGTCCTCCCGTGCTTTGCTACGCTCAATGCTGCGGAGGGTCCTCCATCGATCCTCACTCAACCTCAAAGCCAAATTGTAAGCGTGGGGGAGTCTGTGCAGTTTAGCGTCACGGCGAACGGCACCCTACCGATCACTTATCAATGGAAGAAAGACGAGGTTGCCATCGTTGGCGCAGTGGGATCATCATTCTCCATTTCCAAAGTGCAGTATGGTGATACCGGCGTTTACGCGGTTGAAATTAGGAACGCATTCGGCGTATCACGGAGCGATCTCGCCGCCCTGACTGTCGGTGGCACGGAGGTGCTCCGTGTTTACAATCCATCAAGGAACGATCTTGTTTTCAGGTTGACCACACCGACCAAGTTGGGCTGGGTCTACGTTGTGGAAGTGAGTGAGCTCGTAGGTGGATCTGAGTGGCGTCCATTGGCTGTCCTGCTTGGCAATGGCCGAGCACAAACATTCGCGGACTCGGAGTTTGGATACGAGCAACGATTCTATCGCTTGGTTGGACGGGAGTTCCGGCGCTCGGGTGATCAGCTGCGATTTGGCGCGGATGACCGTCTCGATATCATTGATGAACCAAACCCTATCTTTCGCGACTGGGCGCGTTCGGTGTGCGCGGTGATCCATACGAACCAAATCACCACCAGTCCATCCGGGGAGTCGAGGCTTCTAACAAGCACATGGGCGCAGGACTACGGTTATCCACTGTGCGCTGACCAAAGGTTCGTCAATCAACCTTTGGCGGCGTTCGCCACCGCGTTTTTATTGGCGCCTGATATCATCGCGACAGCCGGGCATGTCATCAGAAACCCTGCGCTCGGTAACGGGAACGCGCGACTCGCCCTTGACATTGCAGCGGCTCGATTTGTGTTCGGGTTTCAAATGCTCAATCAGACGTTGGCCAGAACCAGTTTCACCCCTGATCAGGTTTATACTGCCAAAAGATTGCTCCTCCATGACTATTCAAAAGCCAACGGTGATTATGCAATCCTTCAACTCGACCGTCCGGTTACGGTGGATGGTGCGGTGCCATTGCGTATTCGTGAGCAAGGAGAAATATCGCTCGAGACTGAAGTTGGCTTGATTGGCCATGGGCTTGGTCTTCCTGCAAAAACGACCTTCTCTTCCAGTTCACTAGCTTTCTATACGAACAAGTTTAAGTTTTTTTCGTCGGCTGACACATTCGGAGGCAATTCTGGAGGGCCAGTTTTCAACGCCCTTGGGGGGTTCGTGGAGGGAATCCATGTCACTGGAGGTGATGATTACTACTTCGATCTGGATCCCGCAACCCGCTGCCTCAAGCTTTTAAGTTACCAGCCTGTGGGGGCGAATTCTTACTGGATGGGTGCTGGCGCGATGAAAATTACCTCAATCCCTGGTTTGGTCGATCTGCTCCGGCAACTTCCCGGCATTTCCAGGATCTCTCCTTCAAGTGGTCCGGCTGGCGAGAGTGTTGTGATCACTGGGGCGCGGTTTACTGGGACCATGACAGTGAAGTTTGCAGGGGCGAACGCGGAGTTCAAGCTCGACTCCGACACTCAGATCACAGCCACGGTCCCATCTTCGGCGACGAGCGGGCCGATCACCGTGACTACGTCAGCGGGAACGGCCACTTCCAGCAATTTTGAAGTAGTGCCTGTGCTCAATGCGCCGCCAACGATTTCAACTATCCCCGATCAAGCAACGAACGAAGATACCCCTGCCAAGATCGAAGTCACCGTGAGCGATGACCGGACACCCGTCGGAGACTTGAAGTTTGCGTTCGCTTCCTCGAACCAAGCTTTGGCGCCGGAATCCAACATGAGTCTTGGCGGCAACGGTGCCCATCGCACTCTGAGCATCTCACCAACATCGGATCAGTTTGGTTCTGCAAGCATTACGATGACTGTCACCGATGGGGACGGCGAAGCGACCAGTCGAGCGTTCTTCTTGACCGTCCGGCCCGTCAACGACGCTCCGTCCCTTTCGCTGGTGTCCGATCAAACCATTTCGGGAACCACGTCGATTGAACTTTCCGACATCACCGCTGGCGCGATCAACGAGACTCAGGTCTTGAAGTTGATCGCCATCTCCAGCAACCCCTCGCTCATCGCAACCCCGGTCGTGAGCTACACAAGTCCGAACACCACGGGCTCCATCAGGCTGTCGCCGGTAGCGGGTCGAACCGGCGAGTCGACAATCACCGTTTTCATCGAGGATGATGGGGGCACGGCGAACTTCGGCCAAAACGTGATCGCCAGATCATTTAAGGTGTCTGTAGCGAGTGTAGTAGCTCCAACTTCCGTCGAAATCGTGCATCAAGGCCCAACCGAATATCAACTAGGTGCGGCTCTGGAGATCAGCAACCGTTTCCAATACACTGGCCAACTGCTTTCCTTGCTGTGGAAACCGCAGCTGCCCACAGGATGGCAGTTGCTCTCTGCCGTGGCCGTCGAGGGTGGCCAAGTGGAACTTAATCCTACCAAGACGGGAATTGTGTGGTTGGGCGCGCTGCCGCCGAGTCCGGTCCGGATGCGTTATACCATCCAAGCCCCGGCGCTCGCTACAGGCCCCGTGCAAATCCGGGGCGAAGTGGAATACCAATTCTCCGGAACCGCCAATCCTGCGATTAGCTTCGCCACTCCCGATCCATTGACTCTGACTCCACTAGGCAACCGGCCGCCCGCAGCCATCGCCCAATCCGTAACCACCCTGGAAGATGTCGCCTCGTCCGTCGTCCTGGCGGGGAGTGATGCGGACGGAGACACGCTCTCCTTCGTCGTGCTCTCCAAACCGGCGAAAGGAAATCTGTCCGGTTCAGGTCAGAACCTGACGTACACTCCCGCGCGCAACGAGACCGGAACCGACAGCTTCACCTTTCAAGTCAGCGATGGAAAAGCCGTTCCCGCCCCAGCAACCGTGAGCTTGATCATTACCCCTGTGAATGATGCGCCGACGCTCGATTCATTGGACGAAATCGCCATTTCGACACCGCGGACCCTCGCTCTGACCGGCATCACCCCGGGACCAGCGGACGAAACGGCACAGGGACTATCCGTGACGGCCAGTTCTTCCAATCCGACACTGCTGGCCGTATCGGTGAGTTATGCCAGTCCGAGTTCAACAGGAACTCTGACACTCACCCCCACCTCCGGACAGTCCGGCACGGCAATCGTCACGGTGCGGGTGCAGGATAATGGCGGCACAGCCAATGGAGGACAGGACACTTTTACACAAACTCTCACCGTCAGGGTGAATGTTCCGCTGGAGCAACCACAGTTGGTAGTTGCTCCGTTGAACCTGATCGTGACCGAGGGACAACCCGCGTCATTCAGCGTGCGCCTGACTTCCGCGCCAGCGAGCAGCGTCAATGTCATGGTGGTCCGGACCAGCGGCGACTCGGATTTGAGCGTCGTAAACGTCGCACCTCTGACTTTCACCCCAGCCAACTGGAGCGCGAATCAAACCGTCACCTTGGCGGCCGCACTGGATGCGGACACCGCGAATGGAAGCGCGTCGTTCACAGTCTCGGCGTCGGGCCTGACACCGGTCACCGTGACCGCCACGGAAGCGGATGTCACCCTGGTAAACTCGCCTCCGACGGTGGCCATCACCGCGCCGACAAGCGGTGCGACCTTCGTGAACCCCGCATCGTTCACCCTCGAGGCCACCGCCACTGACGACAAGAGCGTGGTCCGCGTGGAGTTCTTCATGAACGCCGCGAGCGTCGGCGTGGATACACTCCCGCCCTACGCCCAATCGTTCACGCTCGGCGTGGGCACGCACACCCTCCGTGCTGTAGCGACCGACAACGAGGGCGCGTCCAGCGTTCCGGCGGAGATCAGCGTTACCGTGCAGCCCAAACCGGGCCGGATTGAATTCGTGTCGGGGTCCTACCAAGTGGACGAATCGGCAGGCAGCCCGACGCTCACGGTCCGACGCGTCGATGGCACGGACGGACCGGTCAGCGTAAGCTACGCCACGTTGGACGGCACAGCGAAGGCGGGCGCTGATTATACCTTCACCAGCGGCGTGTTGCAGTGGCCTTCGGGCCAAGGGGGCAACCGCTCAATCTCAGTAACGATCTCGAATGATTCATCCACCGAAAGCATGGAACGATTCTTCGTCAAGCTCGGTAATCCATCCGGGGGTGCGACGATCACCGGTGAAGCGGCGGCATCCATCTGGATTACTGATGATGATGCATCCACGGGCCCCTTTGGCCGCGTATGGGACCGTTCGTTTGGCGGTGCCTCCAACGAGTTTGCCCGCGCTATTTGTCCGACCCCCGAAGGAGGCGTGTTGGTGGCAGGATACGTCCGGACCCCCACCGAACCGATTGAGCCGGTCGCGCTTTGGGGAGACGATGATGGCTTGGCGGTCTTTTTCTCCAGCTCGGGTGAGGTGATTCGCTCGCTGACCTTTGGAGCGACATCGCATGACTATCTCTATGCCGCTGTCCCCGTTGCCGCGGGCGGTTATTTGCTGGCCGGAACCACCGGTGACAGCCCCATTCGAAAGAATTTTGGTGGGTATGATTTTTGGGTCGTGCGGATTGACGCGGTGGGCAACAAACTCTGGGAACAGTCCTACGGCGGGGTTGGAGTTGATTGGTTGAATAGCGTTACCGCGACGTCAGACGGAGGCTTTTTGCTCGTCGGCAGTAGCGATTCGGGTGCAGGGGGCAACAAGGCCGCCACAAATTACGGGGCTTCAGATCTTTGGATAGTACGCATCGACAGCCAAGGAAACAAACTATGGGATCGCGGATTTGGCGGCTCACAGTATGAATACAACTTCCCAGGTGTTCGCGAGACGAAGGACAAGGGTTTCATCATTGTGGGTGATTCAAATTCGTCAGGGACGGATGGTAATAAAACGTCCCCATTTCGGACCGACTGGCAGGTTGACGCCTGGATCATCCGCTTGGATACCATGGGCAACAAGGTTTGGGAACAATCCTTCGGGGGAATCGGCGGGGAAGGAGCGGTGGCGGTGGAGGAACTCGCCGAGGGTGGTTTTATCGTGCTTGGGACCTCGACTTCGGTGGCTAGCGGCAGCAAAACCGCGCCGCTCTACGGTCTTCCCCATGCAGGGACTGGCTATGGATCCCATGACTATTGGCTGATGCGGTTGAACTCAGCCGGGGAGAAGATGTGGGAGAAGACTTACGGCGGCGAAGGTGTGGATATTCCTTTCGGATTGGGACTATTGCCAGGAGGCGGGTATGTGCTCGCTGGTTACTCGCATTCGGGGGTTTCCGGGAGCGCGGACAAGGGAAACAAGACGACGCCAAACCTGGGGGAGAACGACTATTGGATCGTCCGCACCGACACGGACGGGAACAAGGTGGCTGAACAGACCTTTGGCGGATCTGGGCGTGACGAACCCTACGGACTTGTGGTGCTTTCGGATGGCAGTGTGGTCATTGCCGGGCATTCGAATTCACCGCCTGGACCAGCAAAAAGTGCGGCGACAGTTGGGGAAACGGATGTCTGGGTTGTAAAACTGGGACGAGGGCAATGACTCCTTCCTGAACGACTACACTACCTGCCAGATATGACTGCGATCTCTAGAAACGTGAAAAGCACATGTTAGGAACTGACGGCCACCGACAAGGCTCGAATCAGCGTCGCGGCGGAGCGCGTCTTGATCCATCCATCCGAGATGCCGGTCTGGAACGCTGCCGAGGATCGCTTTCCTACCGCGCGCTCTCGTTTAAACCTCTACCACGCCGAGGAACATCTTTGGGAGGTCGCCAACGAGCTCTACGGCAAAGGTACACCCGACGCCCGCCAATGGGTCGAACCGGTCCTCAAACAATTACGCAAGGACGATCACCTCGGGGTGATCCAGAGTTTGAAGGAGTTGCCCCACGGCTTGAAGGAGGCACTCCAGAAAAAAGTCAACACGCAGGTCGATTACCTTGAGAACAACAAGAACCGGATGGGCTACCACCAGATCATCAAAGCCCGCAAGGCAGTCGATCGGGGCAACACCACCGTTGGGCAAAAGGCCTGGGACCGCCTGCGAGCCCCTGGGCTTGGGCGCGGTGGAGTCCACTTGCAGGTAATACCAACGCCGTTTCAACCGCACAGGCCAGTTCTGATCTCTGGAGGGCGACGAAGCCCTAATGTGTTTGGAAACCCTCTGGCGCCACGGCCGCTGGTACCTCCTCTTCCCTCAATAATCTGAGATGTGCACCAGTTTAGCATCCACACTATCCTGCTCGCGTATCGCTTCATCAAAGGCCGGGTCCTCCACCCACGAACCGACCATGAAGTCCAGGTCCCGATGCAAGATCACCACCCCTTCCCTTGCCAATCCAGAGAACAACGTCTCAATGGCCGTCTGATTCATGCTCTTGCCCTCTTGTCGCGATTTTTCGCGCAATGCATCATCCAATGCCGGGGGAATTTGCCTCAGCGTATACTGGATCGGGACCACCTTTTTCACGTAGGTATTTTCATAACGAGGTGCAGGCATGTCAACGACAACGTCCTCGCCCCAACGCCGCCCTGGACCGCTCCAATCCCTGCCCGGCGCACTCTCGCCACACTCCAAACTTCCCAACCCAAACCCTTTCTGACAGTCTGCCGACATGCACGTCGCCGGCCTCCAGTTCGATATCGCTTGGGAAAATCCACCCGAAAACTTCCGCCGAGTCGAACAGCTTGTCTCCCAAACCTCACTGCCTCCTGGAACATTGCTCGCTCTGCCTGAACTCTTCGCGCTCGGGTTCACCATGGACGTCGCCCACCACGCCGAACCCGTCGGTGGCCCCACCGAACAATTCCTCGCCGGCCTCGCCTCGCGTTTTCAACTCTACGTCATCGGCGGCGTGCTGACCCAAGCCCAAGACGGCCGTGGCCTCAACCAAGCTGTCGCGTTCTCCCCCTCCGGCACCGAACTGGCGCGCTACACCAAGATGCAGCCGTTCTCACTCGCCGGTGAGTCCGCCGTCAATCACCCAGGCGCGGCTCCCGTCCGTTTCGAGATCCAGGGCACTCGAATCGCCCTCCATATCTGCTACGATCTCCGGTTTCCTGAAATCTTCCGACCCTCCGCCCGCGCAGGCACCGACCTCTTCGTCGTCATCGCCAACTGGCCCAACGCACGCCTCCATCATTGGGTCCGACTCCTCCAAGCGCGCGCCATCGAAAATCAAGCCTACGTGCTCGGCATCAACCGACGCGGCCTCGATCCCAAGCTTCCCTACTCCGGCCGCTCCCTACTCGTGGATCCACACGGAGAGTTAATCGCCGACGCGCAAGACCGCGATTGCATCGTCCAACACACGCTCGATCTCGTCGGCTTGAAATCCTACCGCACGGGGTTTCCTGTGCTAAACGATATTCGTCCCGACTGGATCCGAGCCTAGCTCAACCCATCGGTGTCTCTAGGCTCAGAAGCGCCCCAATCCTCGGTTCATCGAGGAAAAGTCGGGAGCGTCGCCCGCAGAATTCTCAAGATGTCCGCCTTCTCACGAGCCTCCAGATAGGCGTATTCCGGGTCCGGTCGCTCCACGTCCAATGCTTTGAGCATGCGCCGATACACCCGCTCCCTCATCTCGCGCGGTAGGCTCTGAAAACTCGGCTCGTAAATCATGTAGCTGCATCGATACTCAAAAAGTCGATCCGTCAGCTTCAAATCCTTCAGTGAAACCCCGTCCGACGTGGACTTGCGTGTTCGCACAAAATCGTCCTTAAATCGAGCGCTTCCTTGAACTCCATTCCCCGGTAGTTTCGCTTCGTCCGCAAACAGGAGATAACGACAAAGCCCCTCCGCTTGACGATCCAATTCCTCCCGCTGGGCCGCCGTCAACCGACCCCGGGCCTGATGCACCGCCGTGCGAGCCCGATACGCCGCCTCCACGACACGATTCACAAACCCCACCTGATGCTCGTGTATCAGCTGAGGCAGGATGTCGCTTCCTTCCTCAGGATACCGGCTCGCCGCATACAGCTTCCCCGGCACTACTGGAATCTTCGTCAGCCCTTCCGGAGAAAGCCGACCCGTCAGGTTTCCAAGATGGTTTGTCACACCGTGCTTGCCTGTGACATACCACCCACCAAATCGTTCGCTAAACGGGATCGAATGCCCGGTCTTGTCCGTTCGATACGCCGTCAAGCTCCCACCCCCAGGTCCTGGGATGACCGATTTCACCACCAGCCCAGGCACCTGTCCCGTCTCCTCCCCGGCATGGCAGTTCATACACCGACCCGACCGATCCGGACTCGGATTGCTTCCAGCCCGGGGGATGTCGAAAATGTAAAAGATCGCCCCCAACTCCGGGTCCAATGAGATAATCTCAATCCTGCCCCCAGGAATGAACCCCACGTAGGTGTCCTCGTTAAAGTAGAGTGCGCGGGGATTCGACGGCGTGATCAAGCCCAGCTGAAGGCTCGTCGTCGAAAACACCAGCATTTGTGACGAGACCGGGATCTCCAGCATCTTCAGCAGACTCAGCAAGAACTCCTTCTCCCCTCGAGTATCCAGCGGAATCCGACCCGCCTCCAAATCCGGCTTCAACCGCGTGAACCGATCACGCGGTTGGCGGTCCTTATACGAATGCGGCGGCTCGTCGATGTCCGAATACGAAATCGGCGTTGCCGGTTCTTCGGCGATTAGGTTTAGCCCCAACCCAACAAACACTAAAATCAAAGCCCAGATTCTCATGCGTGCCCTAGGATGCTCACGAACCCCCGCGCGCTCAACCTCGAATCCAAGCGCGACCGACAGCATTACAGCCCGCTGCCCCCAGCCCAAAGTTCAGAGTTCAGAGTGGAAGCGGCGTCCCGCCGCTTCCACTCCAAGCAGTCCCACCGTGTCCCCTCCATCCAAAACGAGATCCCTCCACAACCCCCCCCCCCTTCCGCGTGATCCGCGTGCTCCGCGGTGAACCCCAACGCCTCCAGGGCATACACGCAACCCGCAAAGCGTCCGCGGTACCTTACCCAAACAAATCCACCCGCAAATCCCTCAGCGCAAATAACTCCGTTTCTACCCCACGCAACCGCCTTCCCCATCTCCCACTGCCCATCTCCCGCTGCCTTGCCATTCTTTTCCGGATACCCCAAAGTCCCTCCAACGATGGCGAAAGAATTCTATCTCACAACCGCAATTGATTACCTCAACGGCCAACCCCACTTGGGTCACGCCTACGAAAAGGTCGTCACTGATGTCCTCGCCCGAGCTCAACAATCGCTCGGTCACAAGGTCTTTTTCCTCACCGGCCTCGATGAACACGGCCAAAAGGTCCAACAGGCCGCCAGCGCCGACGGTCAGTCGCCCCAGGCCTACTGCGATCAACTCTCCGTCGAATGGCGAAAGCTCCCCGAAGCCCTCAACTTGCGCATCGACGACTTCATTCGCACCACGGACGAACGTCACAAGTCCGTCGTCCAAGCCATCCTGACCAAGCTCCAGGATGCCGGCCATTTTTACCGCGCGGAACACTCCGGCTTCTACTCCACGCGTCAAGAGACCTTCCTCACCGAAAAGGACCGCCTGCCCGACGGTTCCTTCGACCCTTTCTACGGTGAAGTGATCGAACTGAAAGAGGAAAACCTCTACTTTAAACTGGCCGCGCATCAGCAGTGGCTCATCGATCATATCGAACGAAACCCCGAGTTCGTCTTTCCCGATTACCGACGCAACGAAGTGCTCGGGTTCCTAAAGAATAACACCCTAGAAGATCTCTGTATCACCCGCCCCGCCTCGCGCCTCACCTGGGGAATCCCCGTTCCGTTCGCCAAGGAATTCGTGACCTACGTCTGGTTCGACGCTCTCGTCAACTACATCAGCGCCCCGGCGTCCCACGGCGATCCACTCGTCTGCGGCGCCCTCGGCCTTCCCCCCTCAGCTCAATCAGACAGTGAAGCCAAGGCCCTCTGGCCCGCCGATATCCATGTCATCGGAAAGGACATTCTCAAGTTCCACGCTGCCTACTGGCCCATCATGCTCAAAGCCATGGGACTGCCCTTGCCCAAGCAGATCATCGCGCATGGTTGGTGGCAAAAAGACGGCCAACGCATGAGCAAAAGCACCGGCAATACGCTCGACCCCTTCGGCGTCATCGCCGACTGGGGTGTCGACGCCTTCCGCTACTACGTCCTCCGTGAACTCGCCGTCGGCGCCGATGGGAACTGGACCGATTCCGGCTTCGCCTCCCGTTACCAAGCCGAGCTCGCCAACGGCCTCGGCAACCTGGTCAACCGCTCGCTCTCCATGCTCCAACGCTACCGCAACGGCGTTGTCCCTCCCTCGTCCGACGAACTCCGCCCTGAGGCCACCGCCGTGGTCGATCAGGTCCAGACGCTCCTCTGCCAAGCCCAAACCCAGGCCGCTCTCCAGTCCATCTGGACCCTGGTCAATCGAGCGAATCAATACGTCGACCAAACCGCGCCCTTCAAGCTCGCCAAAGACCCGGCTCAGGCCGAGCGTCTGGACGCCGTGCTCTACAACCTCGCCGAAACCGCTCGCATCCTGGCCGTCCTGCTCTGGCCGTTTATCCCAGGCACAGCCGACAAACTCTGGCGGCAACTCGCACTCCCAGGTAGCCCATCCTCATTCGCGAACTCCACTTGGGGCGGCTTGCCTCCCGGACACAAGATCGGCGATATCGCTGCTCTTTTCCCCCGACGCGACACCCCCAAGGCTGGCTAAAGCCGCCTCCTGCTGCTCGATCCATGCGATGTCAAATGCCCGAGCATACACTCGGTTGCGCATCACTAAGTTCCCGTCCTGCGATCGCACCATCCCGGTGAATCGCAGGAACTCCGCCACCTGCGATTCCGGATCGTCCGAAACGTGAACCTTCCCCTCACGCACCAATCGATATAACCGCAGCACCGCCACCCGATCCGGTCCGCCCTGAGTAAGCTGCCGTCGTAAAAACACCAAATTGTCGTCCTCTTCTCTCGCGCGTGGCGTCAAAAATAGCCGCTTGCACGCCGCGTCCACATCCTTCACCTCCCTCACGCTCGGATCCAAAGCGATCACGCGGCATAGCCGCTGCGTCAGGTAGGGATGCCCGTTCGTCCAGTAAAACACCCTCCCCAATAGCGCCCGCGCGACCTCCGGCGAACGCATCAATCCCTTCGCCAACGGCCCCGCATCCACCAACTCGAAGTCCTTCAACTCAATCCGTCGCGCCACATTAAACGGCGTCACCC
>Ga0172367_10003912_pt1 | contig 18901 bp, 15 predicted proteins | sample Lak10m_FD_114542 | JGI IMG/M metagenome (GOLD analysis project Ga0172367, IMG submission 114542) | Freshwater microbial communities from Kabuno Bay, South-Kivu, Congo - kab_022012_10m | ecosystem: Environmental > Aquatic > Freshwater > Lake | place: Democratic Republic of the Congo: South-Kivu...
CCTCTACCGGCAGTTCCTCAAGCAGCGCCTCCTCGTCCAGCTCGTCGGCGAGCTCCAGCCTCGCCAGCCTGCTTTCCGCCTACGGCAGCAAGACCTCCAGCAACGATGCCGCGGCCACCTTCCGCTCTCTTTTCAGCGGCAAGCTGGTTGATATTGCGGCGTGAAGGGGAAAAGCGACAAACCCTGCCCCCAGTTCCGGGAGCAGGGCTTGTCGTGTGTTCACATGCTCGGTGCTTGCCGGTATTATACCAACAAGCTGAAAGACTGCCTCATTGCCCCTACCACCGGTTTCCAAAGGCCTTTCGGCCTTTGGCTGGGGGTGTCGGGGGACAGCGTCCCCTGACGGCCGGCGCGAGCCGGCAACAGGTCAGACGTTACGCTCGCTGGTCCTAATGAACTGCTCCGCCCCCCATGCCGCGCTTGGTCAAGTCCCGCTCGCTGATCAGGCCAACCAAGCGATTGTTTTCCAGCACCGGTAGATACCGGACCCGCCGGCGATGCATCAGCATCAGCAGATCGGTACGATCCCGCTCGCCATTGCCGCCGTTACGGTCCTCGCCAGAGCGGTAGACCTCGACCTTGAGCGCGAGCGCGTGGGACTCCAGCGTTCCCAATGCGCGCACCACGCCCCCGGCCGATAGCATACCCCACAGGCTGCCGTTCAGGTCTCGCACGAGCACCGGTCCCGCCGCTTGGCTTTTCCCGGCTAACGCGCTACTGACCCGTATCATGCGCTTCCCCCGCCGTTTCCGGCTGACGTACCCTGGCCTTTGCCCGGGTCGTCGCCATTCTTTTTCTATTGATGTGACGTGACGTGCTGGTGCCGCGTTTCGCCGCCGCGTGGTCTTACCCCTGGTCATCGCCCCCATAGCAGCGAACGCCGAAACGGGGCCAAGCACCCGGGGGGAAGACGAAGACACCCGGCCGACCAAGAACTCGCGGCCACCGCCCGGCATCTTGTTACGTCGCCAATGTAAGAAGCGCATGATCGTTTTTGAACTGTCAACCCTGACAGGCAAGTTGTACGGACAAAACCGCGACTCGTTTCTCGCGGTTGCGAGAGTTTTTCTTTGGCCTTACGCCGTTTTGTTTGCATCGCAGAGAAGCGGCTGCGCAATGGTCTTGCATCGCAATACAGGTGGTCGCGTTTTGTTCTGTCGATATTTTTCATGCGGGGGCCAGCCCGCCCGCCTTTCTCCCTTGTCGACATTCGGCCAGCCCCAGACTAGGATGGCGGGTGCCAGATGGCCGGATGGCCGCTCTCGCGGCGTTCCCTTGGGGGCGCCGACGGGGGAGGAAAGTCCGGGCTCCACGGAAACACGGTGCCGGCTAACGGCCGGCGGGGGCGACCTCAGGGAAAGTGCCACAGAAAGCAAACCGCCGCCGCGGCGTCCAGCCATGGGCGTCCCGGCGGTAAGGGTGAAAGGGTGCGGTAAGAGCGCACCGCGGACCCGGTAACGGGTTCGGCAGGGTAAACCCCACCGGGAGCAAGACCAAATAGGGGCGGCCAGGCCACTCCCCGCGAGCTTTCGCGCGGTGTGCGCCGGGCGGGTTTTCGCACCGCCGCCCGGGTTGGTCGCGCGAGGCGTCCGGTAACGGACGTCCCAGATGAATGGCCATCCGTTGACCCGTTTGCAGCTAGAGCGGGTTGGCGACAGAACCCGGCTTACAGGCCATCTGGCACAAATGAAAAAAGAGGGGGTTCCGGGGCCGGTCAGGCCCCGGATCAGGGGGCCTTCGGGGGGGCGGAAGCCCCCCCGCGAATTGGGCGCGCTCCCGATCGGGGGGCTTTCGCCCCCCGCCCCCCAACCGGGGGGCCTGACCGGCCCCCCCGTCCCCCCCTTTTTTTTACCTCTCGCTTACGGAGTCCCTTAGGACTTCCCCGGGGGGGGGCTGATCAGGCTGGACGTGGGGGGCGGTTTGCTCCAGTTTGAAGCCGAGCGACCAGCGGGAAACGGCCGGTGGCACGCGAGCGAGGAAAGACCATGGCGGACAACCGGGACTCCCTGCCGTCGACCTTCGAGAATCGGGGCATTCTGGTCGCATTCCGACACCGGATGCTCCAGAATATCCGGTTGCGGGTGCCGGAGCGCGAAGACTTCCGGTTGAGGGAGGTCGAGGCGGTCATCCAGAACTACGCCGGAACCGGAAACAAGCATCTCCTGATCATGCCCTGGCTGCACGTCCCGACGCTTGCCCAAATCGGCAAGCGGGATAAGGCGCTCTACGATGCCGTGTGCGCTTACACGCCGCTCACGGCCATGGACCCGCTGGTTTTGCGCGAACTCACCAACGAAATCGACCGCCACGATGATGAACAGCCCGTTGCGCAGGCGCAGGCCAAGGCCGAATATGAGGCTACCAAGGTCGACCGCTTCCGCACCTACCTCGGCTTCCTGGCCCAGTTGACCCGCGAGGTCGGCGTGGCCATGGGCGACCCGCTGCTGGCCCAGATCGACTCGGCGGTTTTACTCAATATCCTTCAGGTCAAGGTGGGTGCCGCCGACGGCATCGACGGGACCGCGCTGACGGCGAGAATCTTTAACTATTTATCACGTCACATCGGGACCGGCATCGCCGATATTACGCGACGCATGGAGACGATGGCCGGCATGGTTGCGCCGTTTGGGGCCATGCACGTCGACAAGGGCGGCAAGCAGGATGGCTACCTGATGCGGCAGTTCCATCGCCTGCGCGCCTTCCGCGACGAAGTCTCGGTGCACGAGCGATCCACCAGCGAGGAGGTGGCCAATTCATGCCTTCTGATTATATTTGCCGCCCGCCAGTACATCGACTATATTGAGGCGCGACAGAAGGAGATCGACGAGAAATTCAAGCGGCTCGACGTCCTGATCCGGGACTTTGATGAGAGCGAGGCGTTCATCCGGCGGATAAGACGCTCGGTGGCATTCGCACTCGATGGCTGGGGACAGCTCATCGACGTTTGGGATCAGGCTTGGCCCAACCGTGCCGATGATTCGAAAAAAATCGAGATCGACCGGGCCGTATTCTACATTCTCCAGTATCTGCCGTTGATGCCGGTCAGTGCCGTTGAGAATAAGAACGATTCGCGGCGGATCTGGCATCGGTACCAATTCGTGCGTGCCAAGCCGGTTCCGGCCATGTATAGCTGGTTCGATGAGCGCCCGGACGAGGAACTGATCAAACGAATCGAAACCGCCCGCTCCAAGGCCGAACAGGAGGGCCGCAGCTTCGGCGGTGAGACCTCGCGAACCCTCAAACGAAGATGAGTGCGCGCCCTTGACCGAACTTGCCAGCGACGCCAACCTCTCGTCTCGAGACCGGCGACGCGCCATTCGCTACCAGGGACTGGGCTTCGAAGCGGTCTTCGATGACGCGATTTATCGGATTGCCGATATTTCGTCGCTCGGCCTTCGCATTGTTCGCGAGCATGCCAGCGCGCTGCCCAGCGTCGATCAAATGGATAACGTAATTTTTACCATCGCCACCACCGGCCGCCACCGGCGCACCACTTTTGAGACCTTCGGTTACGTGGTCCGGAAGACCGACGACGACGTCGCGATTCGCTATTACGTCGGCAGCCGGTTTTTGCCCCGTTTCCTGGCCGCGCTGGACCGCCGCCGCACACCTGAGGACGCATGAACTACGCCGTCGTTCCGGTCACCGAATTCCAGCAAAACTGCACCCTGCTCTGGTGCCCGCAAACCATGAAGGCCGCGATCGTCGATCCCGGCGGCGGCATCCCACTGATCGAACGGGCGATCAGGTCCCGTGGACTGGTGCCGGAGCGGATTCTGCTGACCCACGGCCATCTCGACCACGCCGGCGGCGCGGTGGCGCTGGCCGCGCGGCTGGGCGGGCTGCCGATTGAAGGACCGCAGATCGAAGACAAGTTCTGGCTGGACGGCATGCTGCGCCAGTGCCAGATGTTCGGCATGGCGCCGGTGCAGCCGTTCTCGCCCACCCGCTGGCTTGAGCACGGCGATACGGTCAGTGTCGGCGAACAGACGCTGGAGGTCATCCACACCCCCGGCCACACTCCCGGCCATGTGGTGTTCTTTCACCGCGCCTCCAAACTGGCGCAGGTCGGCGATGTGCTGTTCGCCGGCTCGATCGGCCGCACCGATTTTCCACGGGGCGATCACGAGGCCCTCATCAGCGCGATCAAGACGCGGCTGTGGCCGCTGGGCGATGACGTGACCTTCATCCCCGGTCATGGCCCCACCTCGACCTTCGGCGAGGAACGGCGCAGCAATCCGTTCGTGGGAGAGTAAAAAGCGCACAAGCGACAGTATCAAAGTTCCGGTTTCCAAAGGCCAATGGCCTTTGGTCGGGGGTGTCGGGGGACGAAGTCCCCTGACGTTCGCGCCGAGCAGGCGCACACTTTTCGGCGCGTTGCCGGCTTACGCCGGCCGTCAGGGGACGCTGTCCCCCGACACCCCCAGCCAAAGGCCGAAAGGCCTTTGGAAACCGGATTATCAAGGGGGGAGGGCCTCGGCGCTGGGGTCGGCGCTCAGGGTCCGCGCCCGTGGGAAATGAATGGCCACGGTGGTGCCAACACCAAGTGAGCTGTTAATGGTGATGCTCCCGCCATGGAGCGCCACCAGGGACCGGGTAAGCGGCAGCCCCAGACCCACCGCGCGGGACCGCGCTGTTTGCCCGACTTTGCCGGCGGCGGCCTCGGCGGCGTCCAGCACGTCGGCGATGTCGGCCTGCTCCATGCCGACGCCGGTATCGATCACCGCGATCTCAATCCCTCCGTCGGGCCCAAGCCAAGCCCGCACCGTCACCCGGCCGTCACCACGGGTGAAGCGCAGCGCATTGTCGAGAAGCTGGGTTAGGCACTGGCGCACCGCCCGCCCGTCCGCCAAAAGATGCGGCAGGCGGGGCGCCGGTTCCTGGCTCAGATGAATGCCGCCCGCCTCGGCCCGCGTCCGCATGCTCCGCGTTGCGGCCTTGACCGTGGACTCGACATCGATCACTTCATTGCGAACCTGAAACTCTCCCGCCTCGATTCGGGCAAGATCCAGCACCTGGTCGATCAGCAGCAGCAGCCCTTGCGCCGATTCGGCGATGTGGCCGACATAGGCGGGATAGCGCGGATGCTCGAGCGGACCGAACGCCTCTGCCTTGATCAGCTCCGAGAAACCAAGAATCGAGTTGAGCGGTGTGCGCAGCTCACCACTGAGACGCGTCAACAACTGGCTCTTGCGCAAATTGGCGGATTCGGCCCGCTCCTTGCGCCGGAAAAGATCAATCTCCTCCGTCTTCTGGCGGGTCACCTCCTCGCGGAACGCCACAAACTGCGTGATGGTGCCCTTGCGATCACGCAACGGATGGATACAGGTGCGCTCCCAGTAAAGCTCGCCGTTGCGGCGCCGGTTGTAGAATTCCCCCCGCCAGGTTCGCCCACCGCGCAGGGTTTCCCATAAATCAAGATAGACCTCGGCCGGCGTAAACCCGGACCGAAGCATCCGCACATTGCGCCCTTGCAGTTCCTCAAGGGTATAACCACTCGCCTGACACTGCTGCGGGTTGGCATAGCGGATGATGCCGTCACAATCGGTGACAAGGATCGCGGTCTCGACCTGCTGGTAGAGACGGGCGAGCAATTCTGCCGGCGGAATGCCGCCACGGCCGGCCGCCGTCTCCGGAAACGGGAACCGCGTCCGGGGCCAGCGTCCCGCCAACCGCCGGCCGAGCGCCGCGGCCAGGATCACGATCAGACAGGCGGTGCCGACCAGCAGCACGCGGGGATCGTCGAACACCGGCTCGCTCACTTCCAAGGGTTGAGTAAAGGGAGGCTCTCTGTATCAGGAAGTGGGGTTGTCGTGCCGCCTAAAAAGTTCGCGCTGGCATTGCGCGCCCGCAGTGGGTAGAACCAAGGCGACCCGTGACACGAGGCAGGGCAAGGCGTACGCTTCGACTGCACCGCGCGTTGGACGGGGGGGCGCCCCAGCGGCCAGCGCCGGGGGCACGCCCCCTATGGAGATGGTGACAAGAATCATCATCTCCATAGGGGGCGTGCCCATAGGGGGCGTGATGGATTGGTGTCCGGTGCGGGTTACGTGCCGGGTCCCCGGGTCGCGCTCCCGGCACGGACCGGGGTGGTTTGGGGACCGCTCTTCGCGAGAGCCGGTCCACGTCTTCGTTCCAGTTGCAAACGTATGTAAGAGTGGCAAATGCAAACGGTGGTGGTGGTCATTCATTTGTTGATTGCGCTGGCTCTGGTCGGCGTGATTCTGATCCAGCGTTCGGAAGGCGGCGGCCTTGGCATCGGCGGTGGCGGCGGTATCGGCGGCATGATGTCGGCCCGGGGGGCCGCCAACCTGCTCACGCGGACCACCGCCATCCTGGCCGCCTGCTTCATGACCACCAGTGTCATCCTGGCGATCATGGCCGGCGGTTATACCCGCAGAGCCTCAATCATCGAGCAGATTCCGATCGAGGCGCCGGCGGTCCCCGCCGCGCCCGCAGCACCGGTTTCCGAGTAGGGCCAAGGCCAAGGCCGCGGAGCCGGCCGGCCACGCCGGAACCAGGTCTTTCTTGAGTGTGACAAAGGGGGGGCATGGCCCCCCCCGGTCTTTTGTGAAGGTCTGACACCCTTACGGTCGGCCAGGAGTCCCGCCCCTTCCCTGGGGGCCGGGGCGTATGGTTGCGAGTCGCACGAGGTCCCAACACGTTCGGAGTGCCCCGCTTGTCCGCGAGGGGGGCGTCTTCGCCGCCACGCGGGCTGCATGCGCATTCCTTCCCCCCTTCGTTCCCTTACGTCCTCTGCCCCTTACGTCCTCTGGTAAAACCACGATGACCCGCTACATCTTCATCACCGGTGGTGTCGTTTCTTCGCTGGGCAAGGGGGTAGCTGCGGCTGCGCTCGGGGCCTTGTTGCAGGCGCGCGGCTTCAAGGTCCGCCTGCGCAAACTCGACCCCTATCTCAACGTCGACCCCGGGACCATGAGTCCCTATCAGCACGGTGAGGTCTACGTCACCGACGACGGTGCCGAGACCGACCTTGACCTTGGCCACTACGAGCGCTTTACCGGCGTGGCAGCGCGGCGCAACGACAATATCACTACCGGCCGCATTTATCAAAACGTGTTAGACAAGGAGCGACGCGGCGACTATCTCGGCGCCACCGTCCAGGTGATCCCTCACGTTACCGACGAGATCAAGGCGTTCATCCGCTCGGAAGTAACAGAGGAAGACTTTGTCTTGTGCGAGATCGGCGGCACGGTCGGCGACATCGAGAGCCTGCCGTTCCTGGAGGCGATTCGCCAGTTCGGCAACGAGGTAGGGCCGGAGCGGACCCTGTTCGTCCACCTCACCCTGCTGCCCTACATTCCGACCGCGGGCGAGATCAAGACCAAGCCGACCCAACATTCGGTCAAAGAGCTGCTCAATGTCGGCATCCAGCCGGCAATCCTGCTCTGCCGCTGCGACCGGCCGATACCGGAGAGCCAGCAGCGCAAGATCGGCCTCTTTTGCAACATCCGCAAGGAGCGGGTGATCGCGGCCCCCGACCTCGATACCATCTACGAAGTGCCGATCAGCTACCATGACCAGGGCTTCGACGATCAGGTTTTGAGCTATTTCGGCCTGCGTCACGTGCCGGAGCCCAACCTCGCGCCGTGGCACGACATCGTCCACCACATCCGCCAGCCCGAGGGCACGGTGGTGATTGCGGTGGTCGGCAAGTACACGAGCCTTAAGGACAGTTACAAGTCACTGATTGAGGCGCTGATTCACGGCGGCATCGCCAACCGCGTCAAGGTGGAACTGCTCTGGCAGGACGCCGAGCTGTTCGAGACCGAGGATGTCGGCCGCCATTTAAACGACGTGAACGGCATTCTGGTGCCGGGTGGCTTCGGCCAGCGGGGCACCGAGGGTATGATCCGGGCGGCGGGGTTTGCCCGCGAGCGCAAGGTGCCATACCTTGGCATCTGCTTCGGCATGCAGATGGCGGTGATCGAGACAGCACGCGCGCTCGCCGGCATGCCCGGCGCAGGGTCAAGCGAGTTTGGCCCCCATCCCCGCCCGGTGGTCGGCCTTTTGACCGAGTGGCACAGCGGTGATGGCGTGGAGCGGCGCAGTGCGAGCGATGCGCTTGGCGGCACCATGCGGCTTGGCGCTTACCCCGCCCGCCTGCGCGAGGGCAGCTTGGTCCACCGTATCTACGGCCACGCCATGATCAGCGAGCGGCACCGGCATCGCTACGAGGTCGACATCCGGTTGCGCGAGCGGCTGGAGGCGTGCGGCATGCTCTTCTCCGGCGTGTCGCCGGACGGAGAGTTGCCGGAAATCGTCGAGCGCGCGGACCATCCCTGGTTCGTTGGGGTGCAGTTCCATCCCGAGTTGAAGTCACGGCCGTTTCTTCCGCATCCGTTGTTTAAGGACTTCGTTCGGGCGGCAGTTGACCAAAGCCGGTTGGTGTAGTGCCAGCGCGCCCAACGTCTGATACATTACCCCTATAACCGGTTTCCAAAGGCCTTGCGGCCTTTGGCTGGGGGTGTCGGGGGACAGCGTCCCCCGACGGCCGGCGTAAGCCGGCAACGCCGCAGGCTGGGGCTCAATCATTCCGCTCGCTGTTATAAGGAGCCTTCGGCGACCAGGGGCGCTGCCCCTGGACCCCGCCGGGGGCAGCGGCCCCCGGACCCCATGACCAGGAGAGCATCAGGAGGTCCCATGGCACGCCGTTTGATCCTGGCCTCCGGCTCGGCCACCCGAGCCCGCATCCTGCGCAGCGCCGGCTTGGCATTCGAAATCGACAGCGCCGACCTCGACGAGGACGCGGCCCGCACCGACTGCCGGCAGCAAGGACGGTCGGCCGCCGCCGCCGCCGTCAGACTCGCCCAACTGAAGGCCGAGGCGGTATCCCGGCGCAAGCCCGACGCGCTGGTAATCGGTGCCGACCAGATTCTCGAGAGCGGCTCCCACTGGTTTGAAAAATGCGAGTCGGTCGCCGACGCCAAGGTGCTGTTGCGGCGCCTGCGCGGCACCAGCCACCGCCTGCACTCCGGAGTAGCAGTGGCGGAAAGCGGTCACACCCTCTGGCACCATGGGGAGGAAGCGACGCTGACGATGCGCTCGTTCAGCGAAACGTTCCTTGACCGCTATGTGTCATTGCAGGGCCGGAACATTCTCGACTCGGTCGGCTGCTACCGGATCGAGGAGGGCGGTATCCGGCTCTTCTCGGAGATCAAGGGCGACTACTTCACGATTTTGGGCCTGCCGGTGGTACCGTTGCTTTCCTTCCTTGAATCCTGCGGAGCGATCGACGGATGAGACTGACCGGTAAGGCCCGGGTTGCCGGGGTGATCGGCTGGCCGGTCACACACTCGCTGTCGCCGCGCATTCACGGACACTGGCTGGAACAGCACCGCATCGACGGTGCCTATGTGCCGCTGTCGGTCGCGCCCGAGCACCTGCACCAGGCGGTGCGCGCGCTGCCTGCACTCGGCTTTCGCGGCATCAATGTCACCATCCCGCACAAGGAAGCGGTGCGGGCGGCGCTGGACGACGAGAGCGCGCTCGCACGGCGGATCGGCGCCGTCAACACCATTGTGGTGACGCAGGATGGCCGTCTCATCGGCAGCAACACCGACGGCTTCGGCTTTCTGGAGAACCTGCGCGCGGGCGCGCCGCACTGGCAGCCGGGCGCGGCCCCGGCGGTGTTGCTCGGGGCCGGCGGCGCCGCACGCGCGGTGGTAGCGGCGCTGATCGATGCCGGGGTGCCCGAGCTCAGGGTCGTCAACAGAACCGTTGCGAGAGCGGAACGTTTGGCATCCGAAATGAACGGCACGGACGGCGGGGATGACGCTTGCAGCGGCGGCGGCAAGAGCGGCGCCCCGATCCGCCCGCTGCCCTGGAGCGCGCTGCCCCAGGCGCTGGACGGCGCCGGGCTGGTGGTCAACTGCACCAGCCTCGGCATGGCCGGACAGGAGGGGCTGGAGCTGGATTTCGCCGCCCTTGGCGGACGGCTGGCGCCGGGCGCGTGCGCGACCGACATCGTTTATGTCCCGCGGGTTACACCGTTTCTCGCCGCAGCGGCGGCCGCCGGACTTCACGTGGTGGATGGCCTTGGCATGCTGCTGCACCAGGCGAGACCCGGATTTTCCGCTTGGTTTGGCGTGCAGCCCGAGGTAACGCAAGCGCTGTGGCACGAAATTTGTTCCGGGCTATAAGCGATGGTCATCATCGGCCTTACCGGCTCGATCGGCATGGGAAAAAGCACCGCAGCCGGAATGTTCCGCCGGCTGGGGGTGCCGGTGCACGACGCCGATTGCACAGTGCGCGCCCTGATGCGCCCGGGCGGCCGGGCCTATGGCGCCATTGAGCGGGCGTTTCCGGACGTGATCCGGCCCCAGGGTATCGACCGCCGGGCGCTGGCGGCGCGGGTATTCCAGGACCCGGAGGCACTGGCGCGGCTGGAGCGCATCCTGCATCCGCTGGTGCGGGAGGCCGAGCAGACGTTTCTGGCCCGCATGGCCCGCCGGCGCATTCGCATAGTGGCGATCGACGTGCCGCTGCTGTTCGAGACCAAGGGGGAGCGACGTGTTGATCTGGTGGTGGTGATGTCGGCGCCGCGCTTTTTGCAGGAGCTGCGGGTGCTGCGCCGGGCCGGCATGACCCGTGATACCCTCACCGGCATCCTGGCTCGCCAGATGCCTGATGCGCTCAAGCGCCGCCGCGCCGATTTCGTCATCCCCACGGGCCTCGACCGCGGCCGCACGCGCAGCCGCATCGCCCGCATTTGCCGCACCGCCGCCCACCTGCCGGGCCGCTGCTGGCCGCGCACCTGGCATCACGGCTGACCGAGCCGGACGCCTTGATTCTTCAATAAGTTATGCCAGGTCCAGGACCGGCCCGGTCCTGGTGGGTCCAGGGCAAAGCCCTGGCCGCCGGAGGCTTTTCGCCCGATGACCCTGGGGCCGGACGACAGTTCCGCCCGGTCGCCAACTGAAAAGCGTGCGCCTGCTCGGCGCAAGGTCCGGGGACTTCGTCCCCCGACACCCCCGACCAAAGGCCAGTCGGCCTTTGGAAACCGGTTATGGGCGCAATGGATCAAGCTTTATGCTCGATGGTATCAATTCACGGCGCGCTGCTTTTGTGCACTGCACCTGAAACCAGGTGTCCGGTGCGCAACCCAACGCCTTCCTGCCTGTATTCTAATAAGTTTTTCACTTGACCACATTCGAGGCAGGGGCCACCTATGCCCCGCCGTGCCCGGGTGCTCCCGGACCACCCTTCAAGCGGCCGCCCCCGGTGCCCCCAGGGCGCGAGGGCGGATGTGCGCTTGCCGGGAGTCCGCAGGGCACAAAGGGATTAGGAGTCATACATGGCCAATATTCTACTGGTTGACGACGATCCGGATGTCACCGATGCCGGCCGGCTGGTGCTGGAGCGGGAAGGGCACACCGTGCGGACCGCAGGCAGTGCCAATGAGGGCCTCGGGGCCATCGGCGAGGCGGCACCCGACCTGCTGGTGCTGGACATCATGATGGACAGCCCGGACGACGGCATCGTCCTGGCCCGCCGGCTGCGGAAGGAAGGCCACAGGTTTCCGATCATCGCCTTGTCCAGTATCGGCAAGGTCACAGGGCGGGACTACGACCGCGACGGCGAAATGCTGCCAGTTGATGATTTCGTCTCCAAGCCGGTGCACCCGTCGGTCCTGATCGCCAAGGTTCGGAAGTTGCTCGGTTCCTGAGCGGGGACATGAGCAATTTTTATAATGAACTTTTGCTTATGAATTGGCCACAACCGCGAATTACGGCAAGGGGGAGGCAAAAGATGTCCATGTCCCTTGACCTGGCGGATTTTGGGGGGAGGAAAAAAGAGCATGTTGTTGACCGAGCAGGAAAAAGAGCGGGCACTCATCTCCCGGCTTGCGGAGGAACACGCCCACCAGCGTTCATCGCTGATCCCGATTCTCCAGGCCGTACAGGCGGATTACGGATACGTCTCCGAGTTTGCCATGCAGCATGTGGCAGATTTGCTGGGCGTCCATGCCGCCGAGGTCTACAGCGTCGCGACCTTCTACCAGTTCATCAATACCAAGCCCAAGGGCAAGTTCATTATTCGTCTTAGCCGAGACATGTCTTCCATCATGAAGGGCGCCAAAGTGATCGCCCGGCAGTTGGAGAATGATCTTGGTATCACCTTTGGGGAGACGACGCCAGACGGCATGTTCACGCTGGAGTGGACCAACTGTATCGGCATGAACTATCAAGCCCCGGCGATGATGGTCAATAATGAGATTTTCTCGGACCTGACCCCGCAGCGGGTGCACCGGATCATCGAGGACTGCGGCGAGGAGTTTCGCTCCCACCGCCCGACCATCGGCCGGGTGGGCGACACGTTCACCAACACGCTCACCTACGCCAGCCACCTGGCCAATGCGGGCCTCAGGAAGGCGCTGGCGAAGAGCCGCAGCGAGGTCATCGGCGAGGTGACCGCATCGGGCCTGCGTGGTCGCGGCGGTGCCGGCTTCCCCACCGGGGTCAAGTGGAACCTGGCGGCTACGGCCCGATCCGAGACTAAGTACGTGATCTGCAACGCCGACGAAGGCGAACCCGGTACGTTCAAGGACCGCGTCATCCTCAGCCAATACGCCGACTTGGTATTTGAGGGCATGACCATCGCCGCCTACGCGGTCGGCGCGCGGGAGGGCATCCTCTATCTGCGCGGCGAGTACACCTACATCAAGACCCACCTGGAGGAGGTGCTGGAGGCACGCCGCAAGGCCGGCCTTCTGGGGGCCGACATTCTCGGCCAGCCGGGGTTCACGTTTGACATCCGCATTCGCATGGGCGCCGGCGCCTATGTCTGCGGCGAGGAAACCGCGCTGATCGAGTCGCTGGAAGGGCAGCGCGGCGAGCCGCGCAACCGGCCGCCTTACCCGGTCGACACCGGTTTCAACAACCGGCCGACCGCGGTCAACAACGTGGAAACCCTGGCCACGATCGCGGTTCTGCTCGACCGCGGCGCAGGATGGTTCAATGCTATCGGCACCGAGCGCTCCAAGGGCTTCAAACTCTTCAGCGTCTCGGGCGACTGCACGCGGCCCGGCGTCTACGAGCTGCCTTGGGGCACCACGCTCGCACGCCTGCTCGAAATGGTCGGAGGCGACGGGGCCAAGGCGGTTCAGGTCGGCGGCTATTCGGGTGAGCTGGTGCCGGCCGCCGAGTTCGGCCGCAAGCTTGCTTACGAGGACCTTGGCCTTGGCGGCTCGGTCATTATCTATGGCCAGCAGCGCGACCTTCTGGAGGTGGCCGAGAACTATCTGGAGTTCTTTGTCGACGAGTCGTGCGGTCAGTGCACGCCCTGCCGCGACGGCAATGTCAAGCTGCTGGAAGGCATCCGGCTGCTGCTTAGGGGCAAGTGCTCTACCCGCTACCTGAACGAATTGATCGGCCTTGGCGAGACCATCCAACTCGCGTCGAAGTGCGGTCTGGGCCAGTCCAGTCCGAAGGTGCTGCTGGCGATCAACAAGCACTTCCGGGATGAGATCATGGCACGCCCGATTGAAGCGAGCCACTGATTATCCGAGAGACCGAATCCAATGCTTCGAGGTATATTCCGCATGTGCGCCAACGCATTCAACTCTGATACCACCCGCGCCCCGGTCAGCGAAAAGGGCCACCGCATTCCCATTGACACCACGCCGGGCGCCATCGGCGGCACCGTCACCGTCACCATCGACGGCAATGTGGTGAAGGTGCCGCTCGGCACCACCATCCTGGATGCGGCCAAGCAGATCGGGCTGCGCATCCCGACGCTGTGCTCCCACCCGGACCTCTGCACCGCAGGCGTTTGCCGCATCTGTGTGGTGGAGGTTGAGGGCCAGCGGACGCTCCAGGCGTCTTGCGCCTATCCCATCAGCCAGCCAATTACTGTTCACACCACGACACCGGCAGTGCGCAAGGCCCGGCGTCACATCATCGACCTCCATCTCGCCAATCACTACGGCGATTGCTACACCTGCAAGCGCAACAACAACTGCGAGTTGCAGTCGCTGGCCAAGGAGTACGGGGTCGACTACTTCCGGTTCGGCCATCCGACCGAGCCGAAATACGCGATTGACCGCACCAGCAGCGCGATCGTGCGCGACATGAACAAGTGCGTGCTCTGCCGCCGCTGTGTGCGCACCTGCGCCGATCTTCAGGAAGTCGGCTGTCTTGCGATCGAGGGCCGCGGCGCCGAGGCGCAAGTGACCACTTTTACCGACAAGCCGCTGGCCTCGGTCGTGTGCATCAACTGTGGTCAGTGCATCAACCGCTGCCCCACCGGTGCCCTCAGCGAACTCGACCAGACCGACGATGTCTGGACCATGCTGGAGGACCCGACCAAGCACGTGGTGATCCAGACCGCTCCGGCCCCGCGCGCTTCGATCGGAGAGTGCTTCGGGCTGGAACCCGGCACGCCGGTCACCTTCCAGATGAACACCGCGATCCGGCGGATCGGGTTCGACGCCGTGTTCGACGCCAACTTCACCGCCGACCTCACCATCATCGAGGAGGGAACCGAGCTGATCCTGCGTCTTTACAAGGCGCTGGTCGGCGGCGACACCTCGGTGGTGCTGCCGCAAATCACCAGTTGCTCGCCGGGCTGGATCAAGTATATCGAGCACTTCTATCCGGACATGCTGGGCCACCTTTCCACCGCCAAAAGCCCGCAGCAAATGTTCGGCGCTCTGATCAAAACCTACTACGCCAAAAAGAAAGGGATCGATCCCAAGAACATCGTCTCCGTCGCGCTGATGCCATGCTCGGCCAAGAAGTTCGAGTGCAACCGGCCGGAGATGTGCGACAGCGGCTTCAAGGATGTCGATTTCGGCCTGACCGCCCGCGAACTTGCCAAGATGGTGACGGAAGCCGGCATCGATCTGCCAAAGCTGGCCAAAAGCGATTTTGACCAGCCGTTCGGCACAGCCACCGGCTCGGGCGTGATCTTCGGGGCCACCGGCGGGGTGATGGAAGCGGCACTGCGGACCGTAATCGAGCTGGTCACCGGCAAAAAGGTCGAGAACTTTTACGACCACGCCAATATCGTCCCGGTCCGCGGCTTTGAAGGTATCCGGCTGGTCGAGTTGCCGATCACCGAGGTGGGGCCGGTGCCCGATGTCCTGAAGCACTTGGTGCCTGACTGGACTTGGCTCAAGGGCGCCACGCTCCGGGTCGGCGTCGCCCATGGCACCGCCAACGCCCGCAAGGTGATGGACGACATCAAGGCCGGCGGCCCCTTCAGTACCTGCCACTTCATCGAAGTCATGGCCTGTCCCGGCGGATGCCTTGGCGGCGGCGGCCAGCCGATCCCCACCAGCCCGGAAATCCGAGCCAAGCGGGCCGGTGCCATCTACGCCGAGGATGCTGGATACCCGGTCCGCAAGTCGCACGAAAACCCGCAGGTCTGGGAAGTCTACCAGGAGTTCCTGACCGACGGACCGTGCGGCCACAAGTCCCACGAGTTGCTGCACACCAGCTATACCCCGCGCGGCAAGTTCATCGCCTGAGCGGAGGAAAGGGCAAGGGAGATTGCCGCCCGCCTCCCACCCTCTCGTTTGGAAAAGAGGGGGTTCCGGGGCCGGCCAGGCCCCGGATCAGGGGGATCGGGGGGCGGAAGCCCCCCGACGAAACATGGTCTGGGGGCTTTCGCCCCCCGATCCCCCCAATTGGGGGGCCTGACCGGCCCCCCAAGCCCCCCCTCTTTCCGTTGCCAGACGGGGGGAACCTGGGGCGGTCACTATAAGCTTTGGGGGCGAGCGGATCGCTCCGGGTACCACGCCGGAGCAACATGGGAGGGCGGCCGGGATGGTCAATCCAATATACATCAGTGACGATGCCGCCGATACGCACCTCAGCCCGGCTGAGTACCAGGTGGTTGAGGAGATCAATCGACGTGCCGCCCTCGTCAACTCGATCGTGGAGCTTATCGACTTTTTGTTTTCACAAATATCACCGTGCCTGCCATGCGACCGTATCGGCGTCGCCTTTATCGAAGAGAACGGGCGCCGTCTGGTCGCCTATCATGCGGTCGCCCGCTGCCCGCAGGTGCTGTTGAGCCGAGGGTTCGCCCAGGACTTGAAGGGGAGTTCGCTGGAGGCAGTGATTCGCGACGGCCGGCCACGGGTGATCAACAACCTGGAGGCCTACCACGCCCGTCATCCCAACAGCGTCGCCACCGCCCTGCTGTTGCGCGAGGGCTGGAAGTCCTCGATGACCTGCCCGCTGGCGGTCGACGGCCGGCCGATCGGGGCGCTGTTCTTCAACGCTGCCGAATCGTACGCCTATGAAGGGCACCATGTGCGCCTGCAACGGGCAATCGCCGAGCGCCTCTCCCAGGCCGCCGAGAAGGCCTACCGCATCGAGCAGCTCGAGACCGTCAACAAGGCCTACCAGGAAGTGCTCGGATTCGTGGCGCACGAGTTGAAAAACCCGGTGGCGTCGATGGTCACCAACGCCCGGTTGCTCGCGGACGGCTATGTCGGGGAGATCACCCCCCAGCAGCGCCAGAAGATCGAACGCATCGCCTTCCATGGCGAGTACCTGATCGGCTTTATCGAAACCTATCTCGACCTCGCCAAGGTGGAAAACGCCGAGGCTGCCCCCAACCAGGTCCGCATCGCCAGCCTCGCCGACGACGTAATCCGCCCGGCGCTCGACCTGCTTTCAGGGCAGATCGAGTCACGGCGTCTCAAGGTGGAGCTTTTCGTTCCCGAGGCGCCGGTACGGGCCCGCGGCGATCCCGAACTCCTGCGCGTACTGATGATCAACCTGATCGGCAATGCCGTCAAGTATGGGCGCGAACTCGGCACCATCCGCGTCGCCATGACACCGGGGCAGGGGCAGGCCGAAATCTCGGTCTGGAACGAGGGTCCGGGCTTCCCGCGGGAAAAGCGGGCCGACCTCTTCCAGCGCTTCGTGCGCCAGAACACACCCGAATTGATCCGGCGCAAGGGCACCGGTCTTGGTCTCTACACCTGCTGGAAGATCGTTCAATTGCACGACGGACAAATCTGGGCCGATTCCGAGCAGGGCGCCTGGGCCCGCTTTGCGTTCAGCATACCGGTGGAGCCGGCCACCGCGACCGCCCTTACCCCATAACCGAAAAACCAGGGGTTTCAGGGGGCTGGCCCCCTGATCTTTCGTAACTGCCCAAGTTGCCTGCTCTGAGAGTATTTCAAAAGAAAGGGGGGGCCTGGGGGGCCGGTCAGGCCCCCCAGTTGGGGGGGGCGGGGGGGCGAAAGCCCCCTGCCTGATCGTCGTCCCGAGGTCTCGGGGGGCTTCCGCCCCCCGAAAGGCCCCCTGATCCGGGGCCTGACCGGCCCCGGAACCCCCTTTTTTCCATAATGGAGAGGCACCTGAGCAGTTACGATCTTTCACCGAATAGACATCCCTGTCCCCCTACTCGCCAGAGGTGCATCCCTTGACCGATTCCAACACGTTCGACATCGACGAGTCGCTGATCCAGAGTACGCTCGCCGCCGCCGGTGCCGACGCCGCGCGCATACGCGATATCCTGGCCAAGGGCCGGGAGATGAAGGGTCTCGACGCCGAGGACATCGCGCCGCTGATGGCGGTCACCGATGCCGCCCTGCTGGCCGAGCTGTTCGAAACCGCGCGGACCATCAAGGACACCATCTACGGCAAGCGGCTGGTAATCTTCGCGCCGCTCTACGTCTCCAACCTGTGCGCCAACGAGTGCCTCTATTGCGCCTTCCGCGTCCGCAACAAGGAGCTGACCCGCCGGTCGCTGACCCGGGATGAAATCGCCGCGGAAACCCGGGTGCTGATCGACCAGGGCCACAAGCGGGTGCTGCTGGTGTCCGGCGAGGCCTATCCCAACCGCAGCTTCCAGTACATTCTCGACGCCATCGAGACCGTTTACTCGGTCAAGCACGACAACGGAGAAATCCGCCGCGTCAATGTCAACATAGCACCACTCACAATCGAGGAATTTGCACAACTGAAAGGCGCCAAAATCGGCACATATCAGCTCTTTCAAGAAACCTATCACCATGAGACCTACGGGCGGGTTCATGTTTCGGGCAAGAAGGCCGACTACCACTGGCGCCTCAGGGCGATCGACCGGGCCATGGCCGCCGGCATTGATGATTGCGGCATCGGCGTGCTGTTCGGCTTGGCCGACTGGCGCTTCGAGATGCTGGCGCTGATGCAGCACATCCGCCACCTTGAAGCGGCGTTCGGCGTCGGCCCCCACACCATCAGCGTGCCGCGGCTGGAGCCGGCCACCGGGTCCGGCATCGCCGAGCATCCCCCGCACCCGGTCACCGACGACGACTTCCGCAAGATCGTCGCCATCCTGCGCATCGCCGTCCCCTACACCGGAATCATCATGTCGACCCGCGAAACGCCCGCCATGCGGCGCGAGACCTTCGCGCTCGGCGTATCGCAGATTTCCGCCGGCAGCCGCACCAATCCGGGCGGCTACGCTGAAGAGGCCCGCGACGACATGAGCCAGTTCTCCCTCGGCGACCATCGCGGGCTGGACGAGGTGATCCGCGATGTCGCCGGACTCGGCTATGTCCCGTCGTTTTGTACCGGCTGCTACCGGCTGGGCCGGACCGGGGCCGATTTCATGGACCTCGCCCGTCCGGGCGACATCAAGGCACATTGCGACCCCAACGCCGCCTCGACCTTCCAGGAATATTTGCTCGATTACGGCTCGGAGGAGACGCGCGCCATCGGCGCCCAGGCGATCGAGACTTTCATCGCCGGGATGGACGAAGCACCCGCACGCCACTCCCGGATCATGGTAGCCAAGGTCAAAGAGGGCAAGCGTGACGTTTATCGATGAGCCGGCGTATAGCACCAGCGAGCCTATTGCTCGCCCCATTGCCCTTAACCGGTTTCCAAAGGCCTTATGGCCTTTGGCTGGGGGTGTCGGGGGACAGCGTCCC
>Ga0172367_10003913_pt1 | contig 18899 bp, 9 predicted proteins | sample Lak10m_FD_114542 | JGI IMG/M metagenome (GOLD analysis project Ga0172367, IMG submission 114542) | Freshwater microbial communities from Kabuno Bay, South-Kivu, Congo - kab_022012_10m | ecosystem: Environmental > Aquatic > Freshwater > Lake | place: Democratic Republic of the Congo: South-Kivu...
GGAGAGGTGCCAGAGGGAACAGCATTAGACGCCCCCACCTTCTCGCCGCCAGAAGGTTCAGAGGTCTTGGACTTCAGCAGTGCAATCGAGCAGCCGCAGGAGCAGACGCAAGAATCACAGGCAACGCAGGAACCCGCCCTAACGCTAGAGCCAGAAGTACAACCAGAGCAGGTAACTGCTCAAAGTTCTTTAACAAATGAACCCGAGCCAGAGATGTCTGAGCAGGAGTTCGAGGCTGCAATCGCAAACTATGTCAGTGAAAGGCTTGGCGTATCCATCGATAGCATCGAACAACTTACCCAGATTCTTGAAGCTCAAAAAAGCCCATCAATTGACGAAAGAGTCAAGGCGATTGCCGACTTCGTTGAAGAGACGGGACGTGATCCGTACGACTGGTTTCGCTACCAGTCAATCAATCCGTCCGAGATGGATGACATCAGCTCTGTGAAACTGCAGATGGCTGTTGACTATCCTAACCTCTCCAATGAAGACATTGATCTGCTGGTGAAGTCCAAGTACAAAGTAGACGAGGACCTGTACAGCGATGAAGAGATTCGGTTGTCGAAGATTCAATTAAAGATTGATGCGGATAAAGCTAAACGGGAAATCGAGAAGTTGCGCGAAAACTATCGTATGCCCGTGAAGCAAGAAGTCTCTAGAGAGGAAGTTCAAAGTCCCATTGACGAGAACTGGATTCGCACGATGAGCCAAGAGGTTGACTCACTTGAAGCGCTAAGCTTTCAGCTTGGTGACCAAGAGTTCAACTTCGGTATCAACGACCAGTACAAGTCGAGCCTAAAGGATAAGAACGCACGTCTTGATGAGTTCTTCGATCAGTATGTTGACGACAGCGGAAGCTGGAACTTCGAGCTGCTGAACTCTCACCGAGCCTTGGTGGACAACATTGACGAAATTGTCAGTGCCATCTACAAGCAGGGTCTCAGTGATGGACAGCGCAAGCTCGTAGAGACAGCTGCGAATGTGGATGTTTCCAATCCACGTCCTGCTCAGTCGAAGGCTGCTGATTCCGTCGCCTCTCAGATATTCAACTATCTGAATAACGGTGACGGTCTTCGTCTCAAAATCTAAAAAACGACTATACAATGTCAACTACTTCTACGCCGTTGGATTTTTCTCCCAACAGCTTTCGTCGCCTAGACCCGACTAAATACACTTCTCTTGGTGATTTCATCAACCAAGTAAACAAGCCCGACAATCGTGATCTTCTTGTTAAGACCTACGGCAACCAAGGCATCACTGGCTTCCTCCAAATGGTAGGAGCTGTGAAGGCTAATGGTGCTGCCGACGAGGTTCAGTACTGGGAAGAGACTCGCTTGCACCAGCTTCAGGTTGCTACCCCAGCTGCTTCTGCTGCTGTTGGCGCTACGACCTTGACGCTGAATATGGCTTCTGCTGCTACTAGCGCTACTGGTGCTACTAAGGAAGCTGCTCAGAAGTACCTCCGCGTAAACGACGTGATTTTGGTTGGTGGTGTAGACCGCTTCATCATCACTGCTGTTTCTTCAGGTGAGTACTCTCAGACTGCTACGGCTGCTGCAACTGCTGTTGCTCTGTCTTCCGCTGGTCTGTCTGCTTCTGCTGCCGCAGCTGCTGCTAACTTCCCCATCGTTGGTAATATGTTTGCTCAAGGTACCGACCAGAACACTGGCTACCTCGAATCAAACGTTGTTAAGCGCACCAACCCTTACCAAATCCTCAAAGAGGTTTACAAGGTTACTGGTTCGCAAGCTACCAACATCGGCTGGATTAACTTGGGCAACGGCGACTACCGTTGGTTCATCAAGTCTGAGAACGACACTCGTCAGCGCTTCCTCGACAAGCGTGAGATGATGATGCTCTTGGGTGAAGAGGTGTCTAACACTGGTTTGACTGCACTCGGTTCTATCTCTGGTTCTGAAGGTTACTTCTCTGCCATCCAAGACCGCGGTATCGTAGTTAACTCTGGTGCAACCACCACTGCTGCTATCGCTAGCCTTGACGAGCTTGATGCTATCATCACTGCCCTCGACAAGCAAGGTGCTATGCCTGAGTACGCTATGTACGTTAACCGCCTGCAAGACCTCGCCATCGACGATTTGATTGCTGCTGGTACGTCTACGGCTGCTAACATCACTGCTGGTGTTGCCACTCAGTTCGGTCAGTTCGCTAACGCAGACGATATGGTGAAGCTTGGCTTCTCTTCATTTATGCGTGGCTCTTACACCTTCCACAAGCACAGCTGGAAGCTCCTCAACGATCCTACGTTGTTGGGCGCTAGCAACTTCCAGGGTGTAATGATTCCGTTGACTAATGTTGCTGATCCTCGCACTGGAGAGAAGTCTCCTGCCTTGGAGCTCAACTACAAGTCAACGAATGGCTACAACCGCGAGATGGAGCACTGGATGACTGGTTCTATCCTTGGTGTAACCAACACCAACACGGACGCCCTGCAGTTCAACTACCGCTCGGAGTTCGCACTTGTAACTCGCGCTGCCAACCAGCACGTGTTGCTTGCTAAGTAATTAGCTTAACAGCTGATTCAGAAGGGGGCTTCGGCCCCCTTTTTTATTGCTAAAATTTTGCATTGCTAGAACTACTAATTTTGCGTAGTTATTAACTAAATTCTATTTAACTATGGCACGTCCAGCACGAGCAGCCGCAGCTCTTAAAGCGGAAGGAGCACAAGAGCGCAAAATAAAGATCTACTCAATTCCTAAGGGAGGTGGCATTATTGCTACCATTAAGTCAGAGGCTATTGTTTACGATCCTGAAACAAACACCAACCGACAGATTCGCTTCTGCCCCAACGAGCCTTCTATCTTCTCTGACGAGCAGTCTCAGTTTGCTGTTCGCAAGCACATCGTCTTCGAAGGTGGACTGCTTGCTGTCCCTGCAGACCAACCTACGCTTCAGAAGTTTCTTGACTTCCACCCGGGTAATAAGGCTAATGGAGGCGGATTGTTTGAGGAGGTGAACACAGAGCACAAGGCAGAGCTAGACATCAATGAGGAGTTTGTTCTTCACGATGCTATCGGTTTGGTCCGCAACAAGTCTATTGATGAGTTAATGCCTGTTGCCATTTACTTGGGTATAGATACCAACCAAAAGAATGCTGAGATTAAGCGAGAGCTTCTGCTTGAGGCTAAGGCTCGCCCAAAGCGTTTCATCGAGCTGTTCGACAACCCAACAGTTGCAACCCGAGCAACAGTTAAAAAGGCTGTTGACTACCAGCTCCTGAACTCCCGCGAGGATGGTATGTACTGGTTCGACAGCAATCGACTTATCATTGCTACCCCTGTAGGTCAGGACACCGTAAGCGTTATGACTCAGTTCTGCTTGACAGAAAAGGGAGGTAGTGTTTATGAAACCTTGAAGGAAGAGTTGCAGAAGTTAGAATTGTAACATATATTTGTAACGTTCATTGTGAGTGATTTCATAAATGGGTTGTTTTGATTGGTGGAACAGGGCTGCAGAAATGCGGCCCTTTTCTTTTGTTGTACTTTTGTATGAACTACAGACTTAACTAATGGCATCAGTAAACCGCGTATATTCTGCCCTCAAGGACTTGGTGAATAAAGACCAGCGAGGATTCGTTACGCCTGCTGTCTTCAACAACTTTGCACAGGTCGCACAGATGAACCTCTTCAACAAGATGTTCAGCGACGGCGCACTTAACAAGCGACTACGTCAGTCACAGATTGATGCGGGTCGTGACAAGTCACGTGTAAAGCAGACCAATGAAGATTTAGCGTACTTCTCTAAGCGTGGGACTATTAGCCTCACCTCTGGCGTTGGAGATAAGCCTACTGACTTGGCTCGTGTGATTTCTATCTTCACAACCGATGCAACAGCAAAGAACCTTGAGCTCATCTACGACGAGGAGAAGCTAGAGTACATCCTGCGTTCTACGCTAAGCGCTCCGTCTACTACGTATCCTATTGCAATGGTTGGGGACGACATCTACGTATACCCAACGTCTATCGCTAGCGTATATATGCGCTACTACAAGATTCCTCAGGGACTTGTTCCATCTACTGGAGCTCGTACTACATCGTCTCCTCGCTTTGGCTACACGGTGGTCGCAGGCAAGGAGGTTTACGACGCAACAAACAGCGTAGACTTCGAGCTACCCGAGCACTACTTTGCTGAGCTTGTGGTGGAGATTGCTAAGCTCATTGGGGTCAACCTTCGCGACACCGATGTGTACACCTATGCTAAACAAGAAACTCAACAGCAATAATGGCACAGGACACCGTATCGCTTGAGCAGGTCATTACGGACTTCGTCATCTCGACGGAGAGTGATGACTATGCAAACACCGCATCCGACACCCTTATCCGTAACCTAGCACTGCGCGGTATTCGTGAGATGGGGTTCGACATTCTCAAACGCCTCAAGGCAACAGAGCTTAACATTAATCTTTCCACCAACACCGTAACGCTTCCTGCGGACTACGTTGACTTGGTGAAGATTGGAATCATTGGATCAGATGGACTTGTATACATTTTCGGAGAGAACAAGAACAAAAACATCTTACCCAACCAGCAGCCTTACCAGATTCCTGATTATCTGTTGGGTTTTGACGACTTTATTTATCGCAACTATGTGTACGCCACAACTGACGGCCGTCTATACGGCTATGGGGGTGGACACTACAGCGGTGAGTACCGAATAAACACCGAACAGAACCGAATCGAGCTTACCACTGGAACAAGTGTCGACAAGGTCTACATCGAGTACATTGCGGACGAAGCGCGTGCTGCTAGCCCAACTGTTCACATCTACGCTGAGCAGGCGCTTCGCTCGTATATCTACTACCACTTGATTGAACGCAAGAGTAACGTGCCACTTGGAGAGAAGGGTCGTGCTCGTCAGGAGTACTTCAATGAGCGCCGTTTGGCTAACTCACGTCTCAAGGCATTCAGCAAGGATGAAGCACTTAAGACGATTCGCAAAAATTTCAAGCAATCTCCTAAAATGTAATGCGTACTTGTACTAAGTGTCATATTGAAAAGACTCTCGAAGAGTACAACAAGCACCCACAGGGACCGCTTGGAAAAGATACTATTTGCAAGGATTGTAAAGCTCAATACGCTCGAGAGTATAGAAAGAAAAATCCAGAGAAAATTAAGGCAGACAACGTCAAATTCAAAAAGAAATATCTTAAGGAGACAAATGGTTATGCTGTATATTACCTTCCAGAAGAGCACTACGTTGGATTTACAAACAGCATACGTTCCCGTATGAACGACCATAGAAAACGAGGCAAGTGTATCGACGGATACGAAATACTTTGCATATGTGAAAGCCCAATTGATGCTCATTTATATGAGACTATGTTTCATCAAAGGGGATATAATGGATTTCAACACAATTACCAATACTGATTATCAGTAAGTTATGATTGATAAACTCGTACCAAGATACCTCAACCTTGAGGATGACCAGCGTCTGGTAAAGTCTGTTGAGATGACGGATGCCCTAAACGTCCGTCTGTCCTCTGACTCCGACGGCGATGGTGGTGTAATCAAAAATGCTTACGGCAACGCTGCTGTATCATTTCGCTCTGGTGACGAGTTGCCCGCTGGCACGAACAAGGTAATTGGTTCGATTGCCAACAGCGACGGAGGAGAGGTTTTCTTCTTTGTTTGGAACAGCAATAACAATCACTCTATCTACCGATACTCTGCATCTTCAGATGAGGCTCAGTTGGTGTACCGCGACAGCATCCTTGACTTCTCTAGCTTCTACCACATCCGAGCAACTGTTGTTCGCAACCTAGCTGGGGAGACTTTGCTGTACTTTACGGATGCTAATACTCCACCAAAGAAAATCAACGTAACAAGGGCTCTTTTGGGCCTCTACCCTGTGTCCTTCACTAGCGGTACAGATGCTGAAAAATTAGCCAACATTGCGCTAGCCAAACAGCCTCCTATGACTCCGCCTACGTTTGTGTTTACCACTAACGTTGGTCTGAAGCAAAACAATCTGTACGAGTCCACATTTCAGTTCGCTGCTCAGTACGTATATCAGGATGGTGAGCGTTCTGCGATTTCTCCGTACTCTGAGTTAGCTGTTTCTCAGACTCAGTTCTTTTACGGAATCATTGACGAGGAACAAAAGCTTGCAAACAATACCCTTACGATTTCTGTACCTACATCAACGGCTGACGTGGATGAGATTATTGTCATCGCTCGCAATGGCAATGCAGGTGCGTTCTATGAGATTGGAACAATACAGAACGACCCTAGTGTATCAACTCAGTCAATTCAGTTTGACAACAGCAAATTGTACACGCCCATCTCTCAGGATGAGGTAAACAAAATCTACGACAACGTACCACAAACAGCAGAAGCGATTGACATTACGGGTAATCGTTTGATGTTGGGTGGATATACAGAAGGCTACGAGAACATCCGAACTGATGTTGACGTAATTCCAAATTATTTCCCGCAATCTGGAGAGTACCCAATTGAGCTTACGTATCCTTCAGCAACCGGAACAAATGACGCGAATAAGGCGCTACACTTTGACCTAGATATATCTGGGCTTCCAGCTGTTGCTGCTACTGATTCTGTACTTGACATAAGCATCGGCCTTGACATTGGGAGGGTACAGCTTATTATGAAAGGTTTCTACGTGCAGTGGGTACAAACAGATAAGGCTACACAAGACGACAATGACTATGGTGGACTCATTAAGGAGTTTGTAAATCTTAATGCTTCGCCTCTATCGATTAATAAAACGATATACATTAATGCTGGAGATACAAAGGCTGAAATTGTTGATGCAATTAAGGCTTCAGTTGTCGATACATACAACGTTATTTTTGACTCTGACGCAACAGACTTTGATTACGCTACAGAAATTGAAGAAGTAAAAGAACTTCAGGCCAACATACACTCGAAGCCAAACAAGTTTATGTACTTCTCTGGCGCGGGCCAAGTGATTACGGAGATAGCGAACGAAGACTCATCGCTGCTTCGCTTCAGTATGAGTGTTATTAGTGCGGTGCTTTCAGCAAAAGATGGTTACAACTTTAACACTGGTAACATCCTTAATGCTGTTGGCTCATTCCCGCCAATTCGTATGATTAACTCTCTGTTTACTAGGGGTGAGGCAATTAATGAGGCGTTCCCAGCAACGAATAGGTTATTCAATAAGATTATATTCGCTGACGTTCCTTCAATCATCTACAAGGGAGATTTAGAGCAATACAACAGATACACTGGTGTTGATGTAAATGGTGGTGATTTTCTCTCGCCAACTCCATCTACGCCTACCATTAGTGTTATGCTGTCTACGTTCTTGACGTTGCCCGATGATGTCACTAATGCTGAGTATGTAGATGCATCATTCCTATCTAGCGGTGATGTAAATGGATATGGTACATTTAAGGCTGGTGCAACCCACTCTTTCGGTATCGTATACTACGATCAATTCAATCGCAACGGAGGGGTACAGGCCGTGCCCGATATGTACGTGAATTGGTACGACAATCGTACTGTAGAAAATAATTTGTATGGTCGAGTTGATTCCGTGTTTCGAGTCAAGCATACGGCCCCATCTTGGGCTGTTCGTTGGGCTCCTGTTTATGCGCCAATCAACAGCATAACCAGCAAGATTCAGTATTCTGTAATCGGTGCTTATACCGCTACAAATCTTAAGGCAAAGCCTTTTTCTGGCGTGTCTTCATTTGAGGAGGTTACATACTTGTCTCTTCGTTCACTTGAAGGGAAAAGCGATTCATACAAAGAATCTTATGGTGCAAACTTGGAGTATGTATACCAACAAGGAGACAGGCTTCGAATAATCCAATATGGCGCTTTACAGCGATCCGAAATCAATGTTGATGTTGTTGGATATTTTGAGTTCATTAATGACATTGACACTAATCCAATACTAGACCTAACTAGCGACGAAGAAACGTTTAACACTACGGGTAAATTCTTAGCAATAAAAGCCGTCGACCTATTAGGATGGGACAACTACAGCATCATTAGTCAGACTGACAATTGGAAAGATGAATGTGTCATTGAAATCTATAGAGAAAACAAGCCATCTAGCCAACAGATTTTTTATGAGGTTGGTGAATCTTTTGCAGTAATAAATGGAGTACACCAAGGACAGCGTACTACCATTAGTTCTTTCAGTGTAGATGTTGTTGACGCCAGTGATAGAAACAATCTTGAGGTTCACTCCAACATCATTGCATATAAAGGGGACATTCTAACTGATGGATCAGGACGCACCTTGATTGTAGAAAACGTATACCAAGAAGTTAATGGCCCGTACAATTATGTGTTTTATGGCACAACCATATCTGGAAGCTTTTCTGCCACAACTTATACCTTGAATATAACCAACAGCTCCGATGCTGTTGTTCAGTTCTCGCAGGGTGATAGCTTCTATCGTCCTCGACTATTAAAAGTCGGAGGCAAGGCGTATGCAAACAACTACAACTTCTTATTCATTGAGGACTACTCCGCAAGCGATTTCTTCTCTCCAAGGTCCACATCTATAGGTCGACCACACGTAGTTCAGCCAGAGGCACAGACGGTATTCCGCAAGGGTTCTGTTACGTACTCTGATGCATTTATTATTGACAGCAAATACTTAGGTCTTTCTAGCTTCAATCCATCACTCGCTAACTTCTACGACTTCGACTACCAACACGGAACAATTAAACAGCTAGTTGGAGACGACGATAGGGTTTACATTATCCAAGAAAGAAAGTCTGGATGGGCACCAATAGGTCGAAACATCATTGAGTCAACAGACGGCGCTCAAAGCCTAGCATTGTCGCGCTCTGTGGTGGGCGTACCTAACTACTATCTTGGCGACTATGGAATCAACGACAACCCAGAGTCTCTTGCTGTTGATCGGGGTCGCATCTACTTCGCTGATGTCCGCACTGGAAAGATTGTTCGCATCTCTCGTGATGGCATTAGCCTCATCAGTGAAGAGTTTATGGATGCGTTCTTTAAGGACAACTTCCGATTCATCACCAACAACACCTCAAGCCAAAAGGTAATTGCAGGTGTTGACATTGAGGCAGACGAATACATTGTCTCTGTTGATGCTATCAATAATGCTGAAATCACCATTACTCCTGATGGCTCTGAGATTCTTGCTGCATACACCGCAAGGGTTGTAGCCGATGGAGGAGTTGTTGAGGGTTCTGCGTGTTTTGAAACAGCAATTGAGGAGCTCTTAGCTGTGACGCCATCTACGTACACCGTCCAGACAAATGCCGCAGGAACTCAGGTAATTGTTGGCCTAGAGTTTGACGACGATGACTTGTTTACATTCTCTACAGAAATTCGTGAGTTTGAAGATATCTGTGATGAGTTTGACGACAGCTTAAATGCTATCGTGTTCCTAGACAAAATCATCGATGGACAGCCTGCTTATGTTGGCGAGGAATATCTTGGTCAGAGCGGGACTATCTATGGTGTAGCCACCAACACAAACTACGACTTCTTTATCCCGATTGCTTTAAACATTTCTACTGGTGAGTTCTCGTTCAGTAATGACTGCGGAAACTACGATGGTGTGATTGGAACTCCAACGAATCTTGAGAATGACTTTACTGTTTCTTACGATGTAACTAACAATGTGTGGAACACCTTCTACTCATACCGACCAGAGTCAATTGTCTCTTTAAACGATACGCTGTTTACATTCTTTGCGGGTATTATGTACAAGCACTCTGATACTGCGAATAGGGCCACATACTACGGCAACCCATACAATGCTGTTGTAGAGGTGATTAGCAATCAGAACCCATCTATGGTTAAATCATACGAGGCCATCAGCCTCGAGGGAACTAACGCTTGGGCTGCTGAGGTGTCAAACACAGACCAGTCTACATCTATCCTTGCTGCTGACTTTAGCCAGCGAGAGCGCAACTGGTACGCCTATGTGCCGCGTGACTCTAGCGCAAACACAGGAACAGCAACCATCACTGCGCTTAGCGGAAGCTCTGAGGTGTTTGTGTTGGGCAATGTAGCGACTGGAGGAGTTAGCGGTTCAACCATCACGTTTACCACTCCTATTGGAGACGTTCCATTCCCAATGGGTGGAGGTCTTTACAAGGTAAGCGGTGCGACACTTGTTTCGTTGTCTCTTACTGTTTCATCAATTAGCGGAGATAAGCAAATCACTGCTAGTGGAAGCGTTACCGGAGTAAGCAACGGAGACACGATTGTGGTCATCGGAAATGGAGCCATCGAAGGCGATCAGATTCGAGACTACTACGCTAAGATAAAACTGACCAACAGCTCAACATCTCAGATTGAGTTGTATGCTGTGAATATGGTTTTTGCAAAAAGTAATCTACACAACGAACTGGGACAATAATTAGTACCTTTGTAATATGCGACCAAAGAAGAGTAAAGAACCCAAAAAATATGCTGTTGGAGGCTTCGTTGCCGCTGGCGCTTTAGGAGCCCTTCAGTCGGCACTTGGTGCTGGACAAATGCTCGCGGGTCAAGCTGCCGCTAGCCGAATCAAGGAGGCATCTACTGCTCGTCCTTCTGAATATGCAGAGTTGCTAAAACAGGCACGTAATGCGGACCTAGAGCAAAAGCGTCTGGAGGAACTTAACCGTGCAATTGGAACTGGCATTGCTGCCGCTCAAGGAGCTGGTGGTCGTGCAGTTGTTGGCGCACTTCCGGGTATGCTTCGTGCTGCTGACGTCGGAGCGATGGACATCCTTGCCAAGCGTCAGGCAGACACAATGCAGGCACTTGGTGTTGCAGGCGCTGCATCCGAGCGCGAAATTGGTCGTGAGTTACAGCGTGAGATGATGGAGCGTCAAGCTGCTCAGGCTGCAATCGAAGGGGGACTTCAAAACGTCTCTGGTGGACTTGGACAGATAGGGTCTGCTGCTATTTATAGTGGATTAGGCAGTACGGCTAAGGATGTAGCAAAAGAAGTTTCACCAAACTCAGAGGCTACTATTCGGAAAGAAACTATGAGGTCTTTAAATAAGACGCAGAGAGAGCGTGATAGAATTGGAGAAAGTTTAGTTGACCTTCAAGGTCAGCTTGACGAAGATCAGGTTCCGCTCCTTGCAGCAAGCAGATCTAAGGTTGCAAATATACTTGCACCAGAAGAAGACGAATTTAATCTCGGAAGCAGACTGTTTCAACTTCCATCTCAACTAAAGGATGGTGGTATGATTACTGGGGGTAAGTTTGACCACAAGACCAATCCTATCGATATCGTTCAGAAGGGTCGCAAGGTTGGTGAGATGACTGGTGGAGAAGTGATTCTCAATCCAGCACAACAAAAGAAACTCAGCAAGGAGAGTGCTTACTTCCGTAGTCTGTTAAAGAAATTCAATAAGCAGAAGTAATGGCGAAACTAATACCGAGTGGCGTAGTAAACCTACCGAACTTCGCAGAGCTTCAGTACAACCTTAATGAGCGTGAGCGTCAGAAGCAACTGCAGTTTGACGAGTGGTCGTCTCAGTTTGACAAAAAGGCTGGAACGTATCTTGATGGGGATAAGGAAGCTGTTCAACAGGCTTACTCTGGTGTAGAGAAAGCGCTGAAAGATTTGGCTCGCGACCCAGACAGTCCAGAACTTCGCCGCAAGGTTCGTGAAGCTAATGCTGCATACAATGAAGTAGCAGGAACAGCTCAGTTCTTGGCCGATAATTATCGTCAGCAGTGGTCAGCATACAACACAGAGCCAGACAAGTTTGGTGTTAGTGGACAGGAAGCCATTGACTTGTTCAATCGTGAGCGCTCTACAAAGCGTGATGCCAATCAGATTATGTCTCTAGCGGCGAACCCGTTTACTTTGTTGCCTCGCTACAAGTACGATATGCAGAGCCCAACACAAATTGCTGATGAAGCCGCTAACAACTTTCGCAAAAACATCAATGACTACATCCGCCCTGATGGAACCATTGACCAGAAAAAGGCTCGTGAATATATGATGAACTTTATGGAGTCTCGGTACGTTGACCCGAACCAAGTAAAGAATGCTATTGTATATGAAGGTGTACGCGAAGGAACAATTGGCCGCAATGGGCAGATTACAAGCCGTACAGATTTAGATATTATTGATACTGAACAGTTTGCACCACAGCGTGATCGTCTTGCTAGTAAATTCAGCAACGATGCTGTTGACGCATTTATGGCCATTATACCACGTATGGGTGTGAACCCTGCCGAGATGCGACTCCAACAGCAAAAGATTAATCTTGAACTCAAGAAGCTGCAGCAAGAATCAAAAACAAAAATACCTAAAGAGTACCTTGACCTAAAACCAATAAGTGTAGGTGGACAGGCTGGTGGTGTTATGTATCGAATTGATAATAAACCAGTTAAGACATCAAACAATAGAGATATTGTTGGATTCGGAAATCTTGGCGGTCAAAATGTAGTTACTGTTCGGGAAAGTATAACACCAGAGCCAACTGCAGCTAACCCAATCCCTAAGACTCAAATAGTAGAGTCGACTGTTCGTGCTGGGGATGTAGATGTTTCAAATCTTCGTCAGCAAACGTTTGGCGCATATGACGCCTACATTGGGGGACCATTTCAACAAAATGCCGTACCTTCGCAATCAGGAAGTGATCCTCTTGGACTCGGCCTTTAAACGTTAAGATATGCCAGAACCTAAGTTATCAGTAGCTGAATTTGCGGCTAAGGTAAAGTCAAAGTATCCACAATACGCTGACGTTGATGACTCACTGTTGGTAAGCAAGATGGTCGACAAATATCCAATCTATGCTAATCAAGTAGATTTTGACGTAAAAAAAAAGAACCTTCAGAGGCATCCGTTTCAAGCTCTTCGGAAAAACCTTCTGCATCGGATACATCAGTTAGTGATAAGGTTGGCTTCGATCCTGAGGCCGCAGTAAAGAGGGCGGTTGGTGATCCACTACAAAAATTCAAGGACTTAGGTTCTTTAGTCGGTGGATCTATTGCAGAAGGTGTCGTTTCTGCAAACACATTTCTAAACAGAGTTGTAGAGGCAACATTGCTCGGCAGCAATACCAACTATTTTTCTTCCAACTCAGCAAAGCTGCTCGAACCACTTAAGGAAAATAAAAACAGTCTTAAGGCTGCATATGTAGGACCCGAATCCGCAAATAAGGGAATAGTAGAGGCATTTCAAGAGAGCCCATCTGAGGGCGCTAAGCTATTGGCGTTTGAGGCTGCGTATCAACTTCCGCAGATGATTGCACTTGGGGCCATTGGTCGTTCAGCTATGGCAGCCGAGGGTGCTACTGCAGCTGGACTTAGGACTGGAGCCATCCTTACTCCTCGCACAAAGCTTGTAAAGACAATAGCTGAAGATGTTGCACCTATGGTACCACTTGGTTTGTCAGCGGCAGGTCAAGCATATCTAGAGTCCGCAGAAAAGAATCCAGAAGAGGATTGGGTTGACGTTATATCAAATTTAGCTGTTGCTACATATAAGGGCACTGGTGAGATTGCATCTGAGCTTTTGTTCCGCACTAGCGTTGATGACTTGATTCGTGGAGGATTCCGTAAAGGTTTAGTGTCTGACATTGCAAAGTCTACTCGCCCGACGCTTCAAGCCGCTAAGCAGGTAGGCAAAGATGTAGTTACAGAAGGATTTCAAGAGGGCATAGAAGAACTTGCTGTTGAGATTTCAAGCAACGCACTTGATGCGCTTGTATATGGTGAGGATATGCTTTCAAAGAAGAACATCTATGGGATGGCTGACGCATTCATTCTTGGTTCTGCAATTGGTTCTCCGATAACACTTCTTTCAAAGGGGCCAAGTGCAATTGGGGTAGCAAATGACATCAACAAGCGCCGTAAGATTTCTGAAGAGGTAAACGACCTTTATGACCTTCATCAAGACCCCAACACTAGTGCGCCAGAAAAGGCTGTTGTGAAGGGTCAGATAATCAATAAACTTGCAGAACTTAAGCAAGTAGAAAACAATCTTGCATCATTCTACGAAGAGTTCAGTGAGGAAGACCGTGACAATGTCATTTCGCTAAATCAACAGCTGTCTATGGCTCAGTTGATTCATCCAGAGCTTAAGAATGAGCAATCAAAGGATGCGCTTCAAGAAAAGGTAAAACAGCTTTACTCTGAGAAGACAAAGATTGAGTCTAAATACGATCCTAACATTAAAGTCTACGAATATGATAGTCAAGAAGAAGCAGGGGTACCAAGTCCTGTCGTCGAAGGGGAAGCCGTTGTCGAAGCCGAGCCTATCCAAGTCGCAAGCGGAACGTCGCCTGAAGCAGGTCGAGTTCTTCAAGTACTTGAGCAGCAAGAAGTCTTCAAAAAAATAGCCGAAGGCCAAGAGGTAGACAACGCTGAGGCGACAAAAGCACAACAGCAAATCTTAGATGCAATAGACGAGGTAGAGTCTCTTGACATTGCAGATGATGTAAAGACTGCGTACATTCAAACACTAGAAGATAAATTTGACGATATAGAATACTATGACAACAGAACAATTACTACAACTGAACAAGTTACCGAAGAAGTCCCAGTTGGAGCTCCTCGAGCGGGTAGCCGCACGGTTGTCGAGCCAGAAGTCCGACGCGGAAAGTTCCGCCTCTTCGAAAGGCTAAACAATCTTGAGGTCGCTGTAGGCACCGAGGCAGACAACCAAACATCTGTAATTGAGACACAAGACGATGGTTCGATTGATGTTGTAACATATGATAAGACCACAAAGCAAGAGGTTGGACGACAGCCAAAAGTTGCTGACAATATCTTGGGTCTTGAGTATGTGGAGTCAATCCTTGACGACGCTGGGAACGTTACAGGAGTTGTTATGCGTCCAAAGACGCCAAAGGGCCAAGACATTTCCCCACTACGCATCGAGGTAGTAAATCGTCCAGAACTTGCGTTAGATATCGCCATTGATGCACGCAAAAAGGAAATCGGAGATGTACCAGAAGTAATCTGGATGCAGGAGTACGAAACTGTTACTCGTGATGTTACAACTAAAGAGCGTGTTCCAGTTGCTGAGCGACCAGAGAGAAGAGGGACTAGGGTTGTTCTTCCGACTGAAGCTGTAGAGGAGGAGGTAGTTGAAAAAATCAAGGAAGAGAAACCTAAGAACAGAAAAAACTTAAGTGAGGTTGAAGTCACAGAAGCTGTATCTCAAGCTAATCGCTTGGCAAAGCGTCTTGGACTTACTGTTACCATCATCACCCACAACAGCAGAAAAGAATATAACGAAAACGTTAGTGCAGTATCTAAGGCTAGTCTCGATAAAGCTGGCGTAGAGAGTGGACGATTCATTCCTTCACGAAATGAAATCCACATCAACCTTGAAGATATGGATGCTGTTGTTCCTTTTCACGAAGTATTCCACGCAGCTTTTGTAAATCGTTTTGCAAAGGGTAGCCAAAAGGCTCGTCAAAAGGCTGCTGAAGATTTCTACAATGGTATCGTAAAAATTCTACGTTATGGCAACGAACAAGACAAATTGCTTGCTGATGCTGCAGAGTCTTTTGTGAAGTCTGGCAACTACACTGCAAAGGAAACTCCAGAAGAATTTATGGCTCAGACTGCTGGATTTATGGCTACGTCTACGCAGGAAATCAGCAAGTCCACGATGGACAAGCTTATTCAGTGGTTGAATAACTTCATTGGAAAGATTGCTCCAAGTCTCAAGATCAACAGCCGTGGTGAGTTCATCGACTTTATGAATTCATTCTCTGGTGCATTGTTTGACTCATCTATTGATGACCAAACATATACTGGACTAGAGTCTGAGGTCACTACATCCATACCTGCTGTTGAAGAATCTAGCTCTAGGAAGGGGAAGGATGATTCATATGTTGCGCGAACGTTCGATAATGACAAGATTAAATTTGCAAATCTTAACGAATACGTAGGCAAGCCAGCCATTACATACGCTATGGACCTTGCTGTAACTGGTACTGTAAAGTCACCAACAGGGGTTACGTACACATTTGATGGTGGGGTATTTTATCCGCTACTTGGAGAAGGAGGCTGGGCATTTACCGACGAGAAAACAGCAAAGAAGATATTAAGCAAGCTTAAAAAGTTTGATGGTCGAGTTCTTCTTATGTCTCAGGACAGCAGAGGCATCCGAGGTAACTTTCAGTTCTGGGGCTATATGCTTGAGGAAGTTAATAAGGCTGTTAAAGACAAGCGAGCTACCGAGGCTGAACTTGTTGAATACATCAACTCTAAACTAAAGAAGAAGCCAATCCAATCAGCACTAGAGGAGAAAGGCTTACCACTTCAGATTAAGAAACTATCAGACCTTAAGAACCTTATGCCAAACGATGGCGCAAAGAAAGTAGGATATGAGGTCCGTGCTGAGTTTAACGAGGCTCTGTTTTCTGCGGAAGCAAATAAACGATTTGGCCTTCCTAGGATTGAAACTATCTTAGACTATGTCAATGAGCCATTGCTTGCAAATGCACAGTATGGCGACATTGTTGCTGTACTTGAGTTTGACCCAAATAAGATGGAGGTCAAAGATTCTCGTACAATCAAAGGCGCTAAGGTTCACCCCGCATACCCTTGGATTATTACTGGATTCAAGGACCTAAAGATTCTTAATGAGTTCGTAGATGTACGGAATGTCTTTGGCGATTATCGCTCTAAGATGACTGAAGAGAAGGGCGACCCAGAACTTAAAAAGCGAATAAAGATTCGTGCTGCCCGTGCTGTGGTTACAGGTGGTGCATCAGCAAATAATCTTGAGATTAATGACAACATTGTCAAGTCTATTGTAGGGATTGCTCCATATCGTGCGAAGTACGTAAATGAAATATCAGAGGCTCGCGAAGAATATAAGAAGCCATCATTTGAGCGTTTCGTTAAGGCATTTAGGGATATCGCAAAAAAGTTTGATGTTCAAGTATACGGCATTGAAAATACGATTGGAGGATGGTACGACTCTGAGTTGAACTCTGTCACTCAGGAGGTATCAATGCGACCTGTTATCGCTGGAAACAAGGAAGACATCCTTGCTATGTCTGCTGTTGCGGGTATTATGGCACCAGTAAAGAAGGAAGACTTCCAAAATGGAGTTATGCTCGTTGAATACAAATCTGGAGCAGAAGGAAGTGAGGTTACGTTTAAGGCTAAGAGTGACGAATCTGCAAAGCAAATAATCAACGCACTTAACGACTACGGATTTGGTGGAGGATTCACTTATGTAGTTTCTGACAAGTCATTTAGCCTTGCAATGATTCCTAGTGAAGAAATTTCTATGGATAAGTTGCGTGATAATTTAAATAATCTACTTACATTTGCTGAACAAAACAATCTAATCGATGAAAAATCAATCAAGTACTATGAAGCAGAAATCAAGTTCCCCAACTCAGACAGAGAGTCCGAGGACTATTATGGACGAATTCTTCAAGAAGCGCGGGATTCCAAACGCTACGAAGGAGATGGAAGGGAAGGTGCGCTTAAGCTTCTCAACCAAGCCCTAGAGATTCTTGATGAGCGTAATAACGCTCTAGACTCAGAACTATCAGAGTCATCTTCTCGTCGGGCAAACAAGCCATACGATGAACTATTAGACAGCTCATCGAAAGAGAAAGTGCAGCTTGGGTTCCAAGCCTCACAGATAAACTACGACATTGAGGACCAACTAGCAGACTCTAAATCTTGGCAGCAGCGAGACAGAACTCCTATGGAGCGCTATACTGACCTTGCTCGTATTGCAATTCAGGACCGACTTTATGGTGTAATACAGCTTCAGGAAGATGTTGAGTATTCAACTGGTAAGCCAGTAGGTCTTGACCAAGACTTCCGTAATGCTGAGGTTTTGATGCACGGAAAGGCGGCAAATGACATTGCAGAGTCAACGAAGAAAGCAGAGGCTGTTGTTGATAACGTCAAGAAAGCAGGAGTTACTCTTGAAGAGTTTGATGATCTTCTTTATGCTCTTCACGCTCAAGAGCGCAACAGATATATTCGGGTACAGCGTACTGATATTGCAGAATCTATTACTGACCTACGCAAAAAGAACAATCTAAAGCCATCAGAGGCTGCTCAGTTAGCTGGCATAGACCTAGAAACCTATCGAGAGCTAGAGGCAGGAACAGCAAAGGGAGGTATCAGCACAAAGGAGTTGAACGATATACTGTCAATATACGGACTCACTCCAAACCAATTCTTCACTCAGTACACCCGAGAGAATGCTGGCTCTGGTATGACCGATGCTGAGGCTCAAGCTATTCTTAACTCATATGGGCTCGACTCATACAATCCAAACATCAATTCCCTAAAACCTGCACTTCGCGATGCAGTAAGGGGAACGCAAGAAATCATCGCAGACACACGTAATCGTATGTTTGACTTTGGTCTTGAAACATTTGATACCCTACTTGCTTTTGAGGATACGTATAAATACTACGTACCACTACGTGGGTTTGAGGGAGAGGATTCAGCAAGTGAGATAATTGGTGGAGGTCGTGGGCTTGAGGTTCGCGGTCGGGAGAAACGTGCAATGGGCCGTAAGTCTAAGGCGGACTCTCCATTCTTAAATACTGTTGCTCAGAATCAATCTACGATTATTCGTGCTCGTAAGAATGAGGTTGCTCAGAAGTTGTACAAACTTGCTAAGGAGAACCCCAACGATGACATCTGGAAGGTTATTGACCCATCTGTAAACAAGGAGTATAAAAAGAAGGCCACAACAAAGGGAATCAAGGATGTAGCAAAGACGATATCGGACTACGTACTTGATGACAGAAACTTTGCTGTTCGTATTGATGGAGAGTATAAGTTTGTTCAGTTTGCAGACCCCAAACTTGCAGAGGCGCTTCGCGGTGCTAATGTCGTAAAGGCAGACTTCCTAGTGAAGTCATTGGGTAGATTCAACCGATTGCTAAGTTCATTTATCACTACGTACGACCCTGAGTTTGTACTTCGCAACTTCTCTCGAGA
>Ga0172367_10003915_pt1 | contig 18898 bp, 18 predicted proteins | sample Lak10m_FD_114542 | JGI IMG/M metagenome (GOLD analysis project Ga0172367, IMG submission 114542) | Freshwater microbial communities from Kabuno Bay, South-Kivu, Congo - kab_022012_10m | ecosystem: Environmental > Aquatic > Freshwater > Lake | place: Democratic Republic of the Congo: South-Kivu...
AGTACCGTTTCAGTAGAAACTTTCGTTGTACTGTGGCCGGAACCTTTAACGATCACAACAACTGCAATCAGAATGGCTACAAGAATTCCGCCGATGATTAATAAACGTTTCATATTGTGTTTATCAGAATGTGATAGGATTTCCTTTATAATATTCAAGCACTTTCAGACGGAAGATATAGTCGAACTTCGCCTGAAGCACATCCGATTCCGCTTTCGCCAACCGGTTTTTAGCATTTGTATAATCAATGGTATTCACCGATCCTACATTGAATTTTTCTTCCGTGTACTTGAATGCTTCTTCTGCCGCACTCAGTGCAGATTGTTGTGCACGATATCTTTCCAACGATGCTTTCGCATCGGCGTGAGCCTGCTGAATATTCTTGAGCAAATTCTGTTTTGCAAGATCAGAGTTTAATTGTGCGTTCTGATATTGAACTTCTGCACGTTGTACATTTGAATTTACCTGCAGTCGATTGAAAATCGGAATAGTCAACTGTACACCGAAACTTTGGTTGAAGTTGTTGTCTAACTGTTCGCCGAAAGGAACAATTGCATAGTTGTAGTCGATTCCCGGCACAAGCACAAAATCTCCACCAGTTGTTACGCCAACCGTATCAACTCCATTCACAACCGGTGTAGCAGTTTGACGCGCTCCCGAATATCCTGTTCCAAGTGAACCTTGCAATGTAAGCGTAGGACTCATTGCGCCCTGTGCAACGTCAACTCCTTTCTCAGCTCCTTTGATGCTTGCATCGGCTTGCTTTATTGAAGGCTGTATGTTTTGTGCCGCAGCGAATATCTGTTCGGGTGTTTCGCTCAGGATACTTTCATTCGGAACATTCAGATCCGGACGAACGATTTTGAATCCTGCAACTGAATCCAGATTCATCAGCTGCGTTAGCGTCAGATACGCCATTGTTACATTGTTCGTTGCATTAACAACGGCAACTTCTTCCTGTGCTAATTGCGTTTGCAAATCGAGCAAATTACCTCGTGCAGCAGCTCCGGCATTCACCAATTTCTGTGTACGATCAACTTGAGATTGCGTTAAGCCTTTCTGCTTTTCCGCAATGGTAAGTTGATCTTCGGTGAACAGAATGTTGAGATAAGCACTCGCTACGTTCATTGAGATGTCATAACGTGTCTGATCAACTCCGAAGCGACTTGCTTCCAGATTGTATTTGTTCTGCTGAACCGTATTGTAATTCTGCAAACCGTTGAAGAGTGTTACGTTACTGCTCACGAAGAAATTCTGGTTCAGAACACGATCGTTTACGAATGTATTCGTGAAACGGTCAATCGTTTGTCCGTATTGGTACGTATGCGCTGCTCCTGCATTCAGATTCGGAAGCATTTGTCCTTTGCTTGCACGCAGATTGATTTCACTCATGCGCACATTCAGTTCCTGCATCTGAACTTGCAGATTGTGCACCTGCGCGTAGGCAATGCATTCCTGCAGTGTCCACGGACGACTGTTATTGTCTGGCCAGTTGTTATGAATGGAATCAGCCGCAACAGGAGCAGAAGGTCCGCCTTGCGCATGCCCGAAGGCAGCGAACATCATCAGCCGAAGAATGAGTAAAATACAACGGGTTGTTTTCATTGGTCTTGGAACGCACAAAGTTACCTAAATGCGAATGAATGGCGACAGTTACTACCTTTGAACTGTTGAATTTCCTCGCACATTTCTATTTGTCGGGTAACGACAAGGGCTTACGGATCGGTAATTTCATCGCCGACTCTGTAAAAGGCAATGCTTTTAACAACTGGAAAGATCCGGTACGCCGCGGAATTCTGCTTCACAGACACATCGATCAGTTCACGGATTCGCATCCGGTTGTAGTTCACACAAAGAGCCTTTTGCACCCGTATTTTCATCATTATTCCGGAGTGGTTTCTGATGTGTATTACGATCATTTTCTGGCTGCAAACTGGGTTGAATTCTCTTCTATTCCGCTTGAAGAATACGCTGCTGAAATCTACTCAGCAATGAAAGTGGAAGTCGCCAATTTTCCAGAACGACCGGCGCAGATGTTGCCCTTTATGATCAGCAACAATTGGTTGTGTGCCTATTCAAGTATTGACGGAATTGATGCGGTTATGCGTGGAATGGCGCGGCGTGCAAAATTTGAATCCGGAATGGAGAAATCGGGCGAAGTGCTACGATTGAAGTATTCGGAGCTCGAAGCTGATTTTAGGGAGTTCTTTCCCCAACTTCAGGGATCTGTTAACGATTTCCTGATTAAATACACAAAAGCGTAACGGTGTTATAACGCCGTCTTGTTTTCGTGGTAATAACACGGTAATCCTGTCTTGCGATTTTTGTACAAACATAAATCATATGGAAATGTTATCCCTGATATCATTGTTGTGCATCGCAGGATTAATTCTTGCAGGAATGATTTTGCCGGTTGAGTTTCACATCGCTGATCCGGAAGATCCTTTTGAAGATGAACGCGCAATGTATGAGGACAGCCTGACGGATATCCACGCTGCTGGTAAGGCCGCAAGAACGTCGGCGATATAGTGAACGCGTTGTTGTACGAGTAAGGCAGCTGTTATTATTGCTGCTGAAAACACGGCGATACGAAGTTTCTGCGAACGTGTAAAGAATCCGATGATCAGAATGGTTGCAACATGACCCGAAAAGAACAGATCTTTCAGATTGGGTCGGCCATTGTAGAAAGTGAGTTTCAAAAAAGGATCTCCCAACGGAATGATGTCCGGTGAAGGCTCAAGCGGAACAATCAGCAGCAAAGTTCCCCGCAGAATTTGCATGATGGTATAGGCAAAGAGCAGTCGGTAAATTGTTTCAGGAGATTTTCTGAATTGATAAAGTGCAAGAAGAACGCAGGAATACGTTAAGGTGAAAATCGGAATTGAGAAGTCAATCGGAGCGCCGAGAAATTGCCTTGCCCATGATTCAATTACAAATCCGTTACGCTTTTCTGTCCATTCTAAAGTGAAGAAAACGAAAGCAAACATTATCGCAAGCGCAACTCCGAGAACGTAAAAACGCTTTCTCGAATTACGATCTGTAAAAACTTCTTTCCACGTCGGCTCCGACATTATAATAGACTCATCATTTCCTTAAGCTTCACTGCTTGTCGACGGGATATTTCCACCGATTCTCCGCCTTTGAGTTTTACAAGCAATCCGCCGTTAAACCAGCTTTCAATATTTTCTATCCATTGCAGATTGATGATGTGCTTTCTGCTTGCACGGAAGAATGTTTTGTTACTCAGTCGCTCATCGAGATAATTAAGCGACCGTAAGATCAATGGTCGTTGTGTTCCGAAAAACAAGCGCACATAATTTCCTTCTGATTCGAACAAACGAACATCACCCAATTTCACGAACCAGCACTTTTCTCCGTCTTTCACAAATACCTGATCGGTTTCCGTTAAAGCATTTGCTTTGTTCTGCGGGTCTTCATTCTTTCTGATTTTCTCACTTACTTTCTTGATTGCATCAGAAAGTCGTGCGCCCTGAACAGGCTTGAGAAGGTAATCAAGTGCATTCACTTCAAAAGCTTTCAATGCGTATTCATCGTGCGCAGTTACAAATACAACTTCCGGCACAAATGTTATTTCTTCAAGCAGATCAAATCCTGTTTTACCCGGCATCTGAATGTCCAGAAAAACGACATCCGGTTTCAGTTCGTTGATTGTTTCAATCGCCGATTTTACATCTGCACATTCACCTGCGATGTCAATTCCCGGATACGTTGCAAGCATGGATTTCAACTCCTGACGCGCTAATCTTTCATCGTCTACAATTACAACTCTCATGTGTTTGCGTTTTTACGAATGTTCAATCGGGTAATTACAGTTTTATGATCGGAATTGCTGATGCTGAATCCGGCGCGTTTACCGTACAACAATTCAAGTCGCTCCAAAGTATTTTTTATTCCGAATCCCGATTCCGGCTTGGCTGATGAATCATAATAGCCTGAATTTTCCAATTCGATTTTCAGTTCAGATTCCGAATTTCCGATTGTGATTTTCAGATCGCCTCCTTCAGGCAATTTGGAAATTCCATGCTTAATGCAGTTTTCAACCAACGTCTGCAACATCAATGGAGGAAATTCAAATGAATCACATCCGGAATCAATTTCCCAAGTAATGCGTAGGCGTTCTTCCATTCTTGCTGATTCAAGATGAAGATATGCCCGCACAACTTCCAGTTCTTGTCCCAGCGGAATCAATTTGTGCTTGCCGGCCTGCAAAGTGCTGCGGAGTAGCGCAGACAACTGTGTAATCGCTTCTTTTGATTTCGCCGGACTTTCATCCACAAGCGCACGAATCACATTCATCGCATTGAACATGAAATGCGGATTCAATTGCGACTTCAATCTGTTCAATTCCGTTTCAGTTCGCAAAGCTTCCCAGCGCAGATTTTCAATCTCCGCTTTTCTGTAATTCTCTACCGTAATGATCAGATAGTACATCGAACTCCAGATCGTAAACGCCAAACCGAAACTTGCCGCAGTGCGTAACCATCGCGATAGATTGAAAACAAATTCGGAATTTCCGGATGCAAACAATTCGTAAATCCATGAAAGAGTGGCCATAGCTGCGCTCATCAGTATAACCATGATTGCAATCCGAGGAATTGCTTGTGCATTCGACAGCTTCAGCCAATCATTTTTGATGATAACACTGCGGAGAATTTCAGTGAACCCGGTACAAGCCAGCCAAGCAATCATCAGCCAGTATACTATAGAGGAGGAAAGGGCATCACCCAAATACAGAATGATTCCGTTCAGTAAAATATACAGCGCCCAACCACCGCTCTGGAACCACCAGTACCAGTTGCGAAACGAAAAACTTTGATCAGGCTGAGCAGCACTCATAATTACTTATTGATCCAGGCTTTGCGGATTTTTAATTGCGCAGGCGTTGCATTCTCCATTGGAGCCATGTAGTATTTTATATTTTTCTCAATAGGTTGAAATTTCCCGTAAAGTGATTGGTTCACGTATTTTCCTTCACTGGTTTTACGCTTCACTTTCACTTTCATTTCATCGCCGGGTTTTAATCCTTTTTCAATGGATTTCAATTGAGCTGCAGCTGTTGCCGGTTTGATTTTCTTGCCGTTGATGGAAACAAGTACATCGCCTTCCATATAGCCCATTTCTTTACCAAACGCGTTAGGATCTTTCTTGTACAACACAACTTGATTCAGGCTGTCAACTCTGTAACCATATCCTCCAAGCGGATCTGAAATGACAAGAGTTTTTCTTCTCTTATACTCAATTCCTGCGTAAGCCAAACATTCTTCATAAGGAAGCGGCTCTCCGCCGACAACATGCTTATTGAAAAACGTTCCGATTTCAGGATATGTCAAGCGGACAATATCACTGAAAAGAGAATCATCCACGAATGATCTGTCTTTCCCGTACTTCTTCGCCAAATCACGCATCAGTTCCTGAGTACCGTACGCTCCGTCGGAAAGATACCGCAACTTCAGATCAAGACACATTGCAATGAGCGCACCTTTCTGGTATACATTCAGGTATTGATCTTCGGTTTCCCCAAGACATTTCGTGCTCATATCTGTAAATGACATTTCGTCGTCGAACTGCTGTGAACGTGAAATCTTTTCCGACATCACGCCGAGGAAAGATTCCATCGACATATTACCGTATTTCACCTGAACATGGTGTGCGGAATATTCGGTCAATCCTTCATACATCCAAAGGTGTTGCGACATCTTCGGATTGTTATAATCGAACTCGCCGATTTCAAAGGAGTGAATGTTCAGCGGCGTTACAATGTGGAAGAATTCATGTGCAGCAACGTCTTTGATTGTTTGAGCAATCAATGAAGGATTCATTTCAATCAACGTGTACATCGAAGAATAGGAATGCTCAAGAGCGCCATACGAACCGCTTTTGAATCCACGAGAATTTCCTGTGAGATAAATGATGAACGCATATTTCTTCACAGGAAGTGTTCCGCCGAGATAAAGACTCTGCGCCCGCAGAATTCCATCCAGACTGTCGGCAACAAAACGTGATGAAACTAATTTGTTCGGAGAGTAAACTGAAATCAGGATGTCGCTGCCTCCAATGTTCAGATGCGTAGTGTCCGGACGGCAATACATAATCGGACTGTCTACAAGTTCCATGTAATTCGACACTTGATACGTGTCTTCATTTCCGCTTGTGCTTATGTCAGACAAGCCGGTTGCGCCGTACATCTGTGCCGGACGTTTTACTTTGATTTCGTAGGCATTCTTTTTCAGTTCATCAAAGTATCCGAAGAAACCGTGATTATTTAGAACGAAATTTGAATCTTCAATGTTGGTTCCTGCCGGCTCGAAAATGAAATTGTTCTTTTGTTTCGTATCCCAAGTGTCTTCAACATCATATGTGATTTCATAAAGAGACTTCGCATTCTTTATCTTGAATGAATTGCGATCTACGGATTCAACAATCAATTCTTTTCCTGATTTATCCTTCGCTTTGAATTCACTTACAAATCTTCCGAAGTTATACACCTTGTAAGTGCCGGGAACAATTGCAGGAAAACGATAAATAACACTGTCGGCAGTAATCACCGGAGTGATGAGTTTTACAGTCAGTTTGTCGTCGTGTATTGCATTCAGATCCAGACTGAATTGATATTTATTGCTCTGTTGTGCAAATAGTGCAGTAACAAAGAAAAGCGTTGCGAATGCAGAGAAAAATCGTTTGCTCATTATCGGTAAAGTTTTTTGAAATCCCATTTGTAGATGAACATAAACGCAATGAGAAAGAGCGGAAGTTGTAACAGTTGCAATGTGTCCAATGTTGCATCCGGACTGTTTTGTCTCCAGATGGTGAAGGCTTGTATTGCGCTGTTGTCGTTAGTAATAACTATAGTTCCGAAAAGATTGTTGGCAAAGTGGAAACCCATTGGTATTTCAAGTCCTTCATCAAGCACAGCTATAATTCCAAACAGCAAACCCGGAAGAATATACATAGGCATGGTGTTCAGGAATCCGTGTGTCGCTACTTCAGGATTTCCTGCGTGAAGCAATCCGAAAATCAAAGAAGTTGAAATCACCGGAATGAATACGGTTTTCGTACGCTGGCCAATGGCTTGCAATAAGTAACCACGCATCATGAATTCTTCCCACCATGTTTGTGCGGGAAGGAAAATCAACGCGATAATTAATGAGACGAAAAACGGGCCGCTCTGAAAAGTGAATCGCAGATTTCCCGGGTCTTTTATCAACGCGAAAACGATCCACAAACCGGAGAAAAGAAACCACGCCAATGCAGCTGTTGTCACACGTTTCCAGCGTATTTTTTCTGCATACGTGATGACCGAAGCGAATGATTTTTTGTGAATGAATTTTACAGCAACCCACAATCCGATCATAGCACCTGCGAAACTCAAAAGCAACAATACCAGCAGTACATTCGGATTCAATCCAAGGAATTCCGGATTGGTCATTTTCTCCCGCATTTCCTGCTCGTTGACGATTCCTTTTTTCAGAAGAGCTGCTGACATCACAACCAGTATTGGCGCAGAAAAAAGAAGATAACCGCCAAACGAAATTATCACTCCAACAGCATAACGCCACCATTCGTTCTTTCCTTCACTACCGCGTTCCAGAAAACGGTTGAAGAGCGGGGCAGGAGCTACGGTTTCAGGTGGCGTCTGCGGAACAGGATATTCATTTTCCATATTCTACAAGTATAACGTAAAATTCAAAGAAGAAGCCCGGCAGCGCTAACTGTCGGGCTTCTGTATCCATCAATGGTATATGGAAGTGATAAACGGATTATTCGCTGACAACCACTTTGTCAATTGAATCGCCCTGGCGGATGGAATCCAACACATCCATGCCTTCAATAACTTTTCCGAAGCAAGTGTGCTTGCGGTCAAGATGCGCTGTTTGTGCACGACTCAACACAATGAAAAATTGTGATCCGCCCGTGTTCGGCCCGCGGTGAGCCATTGACAAAACTCCTTTGTCATGAAACTGATTTCCTCCGTTCAACTCGCAGTCAATTGTCCAGCCCGGTCCGCCCGTTCCCGGAATTCCCGTTGCTCCTTCGCGTGTATTCGGACATCCGCCCTGAATCACGAATCCCGGAAGTACGCGGTGCCATTTCAGGCCGTCGTAAAATCCTTGCTTCGCAAGTTTTATAAAGTTCGCCACGTGACCCGGCGCATCGTTTCCGTAGAACTCAACTTTCATTACACCTTTGTTGGTGTGAATTTCTGCTGTATGCATATGATCTTGTTAAAGTGTCCGCAAATATCCGAACAAACTGCGAATAGCAAAGCTTAACGTCCGGAAAAGCGCATGACTTCCGAAAAAACTGCTTCGGAATTGTCTGCGTGAATCCAATGCCCTGCATTCGGAATTGTAACAATTTCAGAATCTCTGAACTTTTCACGAATCAGTTTTGCATCTTCTTCCTGAACGTAGTCGGAACGATCACCACGCAAAAAAAGTGAGGGTATTTCCTCTCGCGTTTCCGGTATCGTCGGGCGATAGATTTCATCAAGATGCGCGCTGATCACTTCAAGATTGAATCGCCAGGCCAGTTTCTTTTCTCCGGATTCATTTTCTTTCCAGAAAAGATTTTTCAATAGAAACTGAATGGTTCCTTCTTCATGCAAAGATTGACGCAAAAACTGTTCTGCATCACGACGCGAATTGCATTCTGTGAGCTTTACTGATTCCAGAGCTGCAACAACATTTCTGTTGTGCACAGGATATTGTCGCGGAGAAATATCGCACACAATCAATCGTGAAACAGCGCCGGGATAATTATTGACTAATTCCATACTCACTTTGCCGCCCATGGAATGTCCGAGCAAGGTTATGTCCGTGAGTTTTTCATCCGCGATAAACTCAACGATATCTTCCGCCATCACATGATAATTCCATTCGGAACTGTGCGGCGATTGACCGTGATTTCTCAGGTCGACCGTGTAAACTGTAAAGTGTTCCGACCAGCGTTTTGCCAGTGCAGCCCAATTGTCGGAAATGCCGAACAATCCATGAAGAATTACCAATGGCGGACCATCGCCCGACTTCCTGAAAAAAAGTTTCATACGCCGGCTTCACGTTTATACATCTGCACTGTATTTTCAAGACCGAAATAAAGTGCATCTGAAATCAATGCATGACCGATTGAAACTTCATCTACATGCGGAACATTCGATATGAAGTAACGTAGGTTTTGCAAACTCAAATCATGACCGGCGTTGATTCCCAAGCCGAGTTCATGTGCAAGTTTCGCAGCTTGTGTGTAAGGCAGAACCGCTTCTTCTCGATTGCTTTCAAATTGTGCCGCGAATGATTCCGTGTAAAGTTCTATGCGATCTGTCCCGGTCAAAGCAGCGCCTTTTACCATGGAAAGAACCGGATCAACGAATATTGAAGTGCGAATCCCTTTTGCTTTGAAAACCGCAATAATCTCTTTGAGATATTCTTTATTGGCGATCGTGTCCCAACCGTGATCTGATGTCAATTGTTTGGTGGAATCCGGAACGAGTGTTACCTGATCAGGAACAACGGCGAGCACGAGGTCAACGAATTTTATTTCACGCGGATTCCCTTCAATGTTAAACTCGGTTTTCAATAAGGGACGGATTGAATGAACATCCGAATATCGAATGTGTCGTTCGTCGGGTCGAGGATGAACAGTAATGCCATCAGCACCGAATCTTTCAATGTCAACCGCGGCTATCGTAACATCCGGAGTATTGCCTCCACGCGCGTTGCGTATAGTGGCGATCTTATTGATATTCACGCTGAGTTTTGCCATGGGAGATGTTTTCGGCCGTAAAAGTACACACTTCAGTTGCAAAGTGGGAAAAGCCGGCAATCGGCGCCCGTAAACCAATTATTAAACGCATTAAACCTTCTAAGGGTTATGACGTTATACAACAAAAAGAACCGTTTCCCGTTTCAGGCGGTTTTCGGTATTGGAAATACTTAACTTTGCACACCATGATCATCAGTCAACTCATTTCGGACGATGTGCCTCCACTGAAGGTAAACGACAGTGCAGACAAAGCTTTGCGTTGGATGGAAGAATTCAAAGTGGCTTGGCTGCCGGTTGTGAACGGCGATGAATTCGTTGGTATTATTTCGGAAGCTGAACTCTTTGAGTTGGATGCCGCCGATACTTCGATCGGTAATACGCCGCATCAATTGATTCGACCTGTGTTGCTTGCCAATCAACACGCTTATGATGCGCTGAAATTGATGGCACAACTCTACGTTGATGTGATCGGAGTGCTCGATGATCGCGGTAAATACAGAGGCGCAGTTACATTGCGCAAAATCGCGGAACAACTTTCCAAAATGGCTGCAATTCGCGAACCGGGCGGAATCATCGTGCTCGAAGTGAATAACGTGGATTACTCGCTGGCGCAGATTGCTCAGATCGTGGAAGGTAACGACGCCAAGATTCTGAGTACGTATGTTGCAGGCGTTCCTGATACCAATAAGGTTGAAGTTACATTGAAAATTAATCGTGAAGATTTGTCCCGCATTCTGCAAACATTCTCACGATATAATTACGTGGTGAAAGGAACTTTCCATCAAAGCGCTTATGAAGAAGATCTTCGCGAGCGTTATGATGAATTCATGAACTATATCAGAATCTGATCGTCCTGTTCCGATTAAGAATTTCTCTCTTTTTATTACTCATTCCGCTGTGTTTGTCTGCCCGGCAAACGGATTCTTTGTTCGTTAGGATTGATTCTGTGAACATATCCGGCAACCGAATCACAAAGCCGTATATCATTCTTCGTGAGTTAAGTTTTTTACAAAATGATACAATTGCATTCTCTGATTGGCAATCGCATCTCGATCGCTCAAGAAAAAATCTGATCAATACTTCTCTTTTCAACTTCGTTGATTTAACGTGGAATTACGTGAATGCTTCGGATTCCGGCTCTATCAGAAGAATCAATGTTAAAATCACAGTGCGCGAACGCTGGTACACTTGGCCTTCACCGGTTTTCGACGTAATGGAACAGAATCTGAATACGTGGTGGAGAAACGGACACAATCTTGATCGCGCTACGTACGGTTTCATGATTACGCGATACAATTTCAGAGGGCGAAAAGAAACGGTGGCGTTGATTGCCCGCTTTGGTTATTCACAACAAATCGGCGGACAATATTCCATTCCTTTCGTTGATAAAAAACGGACTTTAGGCGTAACGCTTACCGCATTGTACACGAAGAATCACGAAGTGTTTCTGGCAACGCGGAATAATCTTCTCGTGTTTTACAAAGACCGCGATCAGCACATCAGAAGTGATTTTTCTGCGAGCATGAAATTTCAATATCGCCCCGGAATTTATTACCGCCAAACTCTGGATTTGAAATTCACGGATCTGAAAGTGAACAGTGATGTAATCAATCTTGCCCCCGATTATTTTACAGACACTGCAACGCGGATGCGGTACTTTTCCGTTTCCTATCAACTGGTCCGTGATTATCGCGACGCCAGATATTATCCGCTCAGCGGAACATACACGGATTTGGAAATTACTCGCCACGGTTTGGGATTGCTGAAAGATGAAAATCTCAATCTGACTTTCATCGCCGGTGGTTTCAGAAAATATCAGCCTTTAACGTCTCGAATCTACGCCTCTGCAATGGTGCGTTTTCGTTATCTGCCCGGGCAAGCGCCGCCGTTTTATCACCAACGCGCTTTGGGATTTTCAACTTACGTAAGAGGTTATGAATATTATGTAATTGACGGACAGAGTTACATGCTCTTCAAATCGTCAGTAAAATATCAGTTAATGAAACCGAGAACTTACAACGTAAAGTTTCTGCCGGTCGAAAAATTCAACATGTTGCATTTGGCAATGTATGGCGGAATTTTCTGCGACGGCGGATACGTTCAGAATCGCACAACACTTCCTTCGCAAGGAAATACGCTTGCCAATTCATGGCTCTTGAGTTTCGGGGCCGGTATTGACTTCGTGACATACTATGATCTTGTGTTTCGATTCGAATGTGCGGTAAATCATCTCGGCGAATCCGGCTATTTTCTGCACATGGGCGCACCATTCTAATCTCTACCGTCTAAAGTCTACCGTCTAAAGTCTGGAATTAGTAGCTTTGAAGCAACCAAAACCGACAACCCGCGTCTGAACTACGGAAGCGGATCGGAACCGACAAATGAAAATTGCTGTTTACGGCCGGATAACCGGAAAATCCCTTCCTCCTGCATTGCAGGGGTTCTTTGACAAGCTGGAAAAGCATGGAACGGAAATTCTGGTAACTGAAGATTATCTCGCTTACCTGAAAAATCAGTTCCGGATAGAAGGGAAAATTGATATCATCAGCGACTATAACCAAGTGCGTGGCAATGCAGATTTTCTGATCAGCATCGGAGGTGATGGAACCTTGTTGGAAACGATTGCATTCATCAGAAATTCAGGAATTCCTGTTGTGGGTATCAATACCGGTCGACTCGGATTTCTTGCAGGGTTAACTGTAGAACAAGCTGCGGATTTTGTGGTTGAACATCTCGTTGCGCGCAAGTTTTCATTGGACAAACGTTCGTTGCTGAGAATCGATACGATCTCAAATCTGTTCGGTGATTTGAATTTCGCAATGAATGAATTCACGGTGCAACGAAAAGATTCTTCTGCCATGATGACGATTCACACATGGATCGATGGAAAGTTTCTGAATTCGTATTGGGCAGACGGACTTATCATTTCTACTCCGACGGGTTCTACGGCATATTCACTCAGTTGCGGCGGCCCGTTAATGGTGCCCGATGCGAAAAGTTTAGTTCTTACACCGTTGTCGCCTCACAACCTGAATGTGCGACCGCTTATTGTTCCTGAGGATTCAGAAATTCTTCTGAAAGTGGAAGGAAGAAGTCCGCAGTATCTGGCTTCTTTGGATGCACGAATTACCACGTTCGATGAAGCAGAAGAATTGCGCATCCGCAAAGGCGATTTCAAAATTTCCCTCGTTCGCTTTGATAACCAGCATTTTTTTGATGTTATCCGTGAGAAACTGATGTGGGGGCTCGATAAGCGCAACTAATTGTTAATCACTGTTATAACTAATTAACACCGCGTTAATTGACCCGAAATTTTGGGTATATTTGCGCGGTGTTGAAATAACCTGGAAAACAATTCAGGCCGGATATCGTTTTTCGGTACTGAATAACTCTTAATACTAAATGAAAAAGCCCCTTTTTGCATTATTTCTTCTGCTCTTCAGCGTTGGCTTAAGCGCGCAGAAAACCAATGAAATCGGACTGTTCATCGGTGGATCGTATTACATCGGCGAGCTCAATCCTACAGGACATCTCAATAGCCTGACACGTCCTGCTGCAGGAATTGTTTACCGTCACAACCGCGGCTATCGTTTGTCGTTTACAGGCAGCGCGTTGTTCGGCAGTGTTCAGGGAATTGATGCACGTACCAGCAGCTATGAACAGCAGCAGCGTAATCTCAGTTTCCGTTCACGTGTTTATGAATTGGCTGCGCGAACAGAATTCAATTTCATCGAATACAAAATCGGTGACGAAAAGCACAGTTTTACGCCGTTCCTCTTTCTCGGAATCGGAGTATTCAATTTCAATCCTCAAGCTTCTTTCGGCGGACAGTGGGTTGCATTGCAGCCATTGCATACCGAAGGACAAGCGAAAGGTTACATGCGCACGCAGGTTTCAATTCCTTTCGGCGCCGGAATCAAAATGAACCTTGCAAAACGAATCGGACTTGTTTTGGATTGGGGAATGCGCAAAACGTTCACTGATTATCTTGATGATGTAAGCTCGGTGTACGCTAATCCGGCAGATCTCGCTGTTTACGGACCTGCTGCAATTGCATTGGCAGATCGCAGTATCAACGCAACTGATAATGTAGGCAGACAGCGCGGCAATCCAAGAAATAAGGACTGGTATTGTTTTACAGGATTGACATTATCTTTCCTGCTCAACGATAAGCCTAAATCCTGTTCCAGCTATAAGTATTGATTCTCCGCCGTTATGAGCTGGAAAGAAAAAATTAATTCTGATCGCGTTCCTGCGCATGTTGCTGTTATCATGGATGGCAACGGAAGATGGGCGCAACAACAAGGCAAGATGCGCGTTGACGGTCATCGTAGCGGCGTTCTTGCTGTGCGTGAAACGGTTGAAGCTGCAGCTGCAATCGGTGTGAAATATCTTACGCTGTATGCATTCTCCACCGAAAACTGGAATCGTCCGAAGGAAGAAGTTGATGCGCTCATGGAACTTTTAGTGCATACCATCAGTTCAGAATTGAAAACTCTTGCCGATAACAACATCAAGCTGGAAACAATCGGCGATTGGGATAGTTTGCCTGAAAATTGCCGCCGTCAATTGACTTCTGCTATTGCAGAAACTTCAGGAAATAACAGAATGACATTGGTGCTTGCATTGAGCTACAGTGCGCGTTGGGAAATTGTAGAGGCAACAAAAAACATCGCTGCAAAAGTGAAAAGCGGTGAAATCAACATTGAGGATATTGATGCTTCAATGTTCAGCTCCAATCTTAAAACCGCAAAATATCCTGATCCGGAATTACTGATCAGAACCAGTGGAGAACAACGCATCAGCAATTACCTCTTGTGGCAACTGGCTTATGCGGAATTCTATTTCACCGAAACACTGTGGCCGGATTTCGGGAAAGAAGAATTTTATGAAGCGCTGGTGAATTATCAGAGTCGCGAACGTCGCTTCGGTAAAACGAGCGCTCAAATCATGACTGAAACATTAAATAATCTTGTGTCCGAACATTTCTCTTCGGGAAACAGCAAGTGATAGAATTATGAAGAAATTTTTGTTGTTGTTGCTGTTTGCGTGCTCTGCGGTATTTTCTTCCGCTCAAACCGTTATTGGCGGCGATTCATTAAGCGTAAGTTACGGTGCTCCGAAAGAATACACACTTGTGAAAGTGAATGTGGTGGGAACTGTTTTTGTAAATCCTGAGATCGTTGTTCTTATTTCCGGACTGCCGGTGAATGATAAGATCATGATTCCGGGGGAGAAAACAGCTGACGCAATTGACAATCTCTGGCGCGAAGGAATTTTTGAAGATGTGGCGATCGGAATCAATAAAGTCGAAGGCGAATACATCTGGCTCGATCTTTTCGTTGTAGAAAAACCGATGATTGCCGGCGATCTGCTTTTCAAAGGAATTAAGAAAAGTGAGAAAGAAGATTTGATTGAAAAACTTCCGCTGAAAGGTTTGATGTTTACTGAATACCGCGAACGTCATATCATCGAAACGGTAAACGAACATTTTCGCTTGGACGGTTATCTGAATTGCGAAACGAAAGTCAGAACGGAGTTTGTTGATTCTACAGCAAAAGGAAAAGGTTTTGTACGCGTTTACGTTGATGTAAACAAAGGCAAGAAGGTTCGCATCAAAGAAGTGAACATTGAAGGCAATACCGCGATGAAGGATTGGAAAGTCCGTCGCAAAATGAAAGACACCAAACGTATGCGTTGGTATCAGTTCTTCAAGTCAACGAAGTATGTGAAGGAAAACCTCGAGCAGGATGAAGACAATGTACTTAACGCATATCGCGAAAAAGGTTATCGTGATGTTCGCATCGTACGCGATACTGTGCGTACAACCGATCCGAATCGCGTAGAAATTGACATCAAGATCGAAGAAGGAAATGTGTACCGCTACCGCAACATCACTTGGGTAGGTAACACCAAATATTCTTCTGATAAATTGTCACAGGTTCTCGGAATCAAAAAAGGCGACGTTTACAATCAGGCGACACTCGAGTCCAGATTATTCATGAGTGCGCAGGAGAACGACATCAGTTCGTTGTACATGAACGAAGGTTATCTGTTCTTCCAGGTAAATCCTGTGGAGACCGCGGTTCCCGGAGATTCCATTGACATTGAAATGCGTATTTACGAAGGTCGTCCTGCGATCATTCGTAACGTAACCGTCGTTGGAAATACAAAAACCAACGACAACGTTATCATGCGCGAAATCCGTACGCGTCCCGGACAGTTGTTCCGTCGTACAGATGTTATCCGCTCACAGCGCGAATTGGCTTCTCTCGGTTATTTCGATCCTGAAAAAATTCAGATTAACCCTAAACCGGATCCGTACACAGGAACTGTGGACATTGAGTATGTGGTTGAAGAACGTCCTTCCGATCAGGTGGAACTTTCCGGTGGTTGGGGCGGTAATCGTCTTGTTGGAACTCTCGGACTTTCATTCAACAATTTCTCGGCGCGTAATCTTTTCCATCTCAAAGAATGGAGACCGCTTCCGGCAGGCGACGGACAGAAATTGAGTATTCGTGCACAGTCGAACGGTTTGTTCTTCCGCTCGTTCAATGCATCGTTCACTGAACCATGGCTGGGTGGTAAGAAAGCAAATTCCTTAACGGTGACGATTTACAATTCACTTCAGTCAAACGGATTGAAACGGAATGATGCAAATCGTGCAGACGTGAACATCTGGGGCGCAACAATCGGTTTCGGTATGCGTTTGAAAAAGCCGGATGATTTCTTCTACCTCTATCAGGATCTTACGTATCAGTATTATCAGCTCAACAATTATTATTCTGTCTTCGCATTTGCGGATGGTTATGCAAACAACCTTAGCTATCGATTGACATTGAGCCGCAACTCAACGGATCAGCAGATTTATCCACGCAGTGGTATCGACATGAAAGTGATCGGACAGTTTACTCCGCCGTATTCACTCTTCAACAGTATCGATTATGCGACTGCTGATGTGCAAACACGCTACAAGTATGTTGAATACTACAAGTGGAAATTCACATGCTCATGGTACAACCGTCTTGCAGGGAATCTGGTATTGAGCACGCGCGTTGGATTCGGTTACCTCGGAATGTATAACAAACAAGTTGGAGTTGCTCCGTTTGAGCGTTTCTACCTCGGTGGTTCCGGTCTTACAGGATTTGCATTGGATGGTCGTGAGATCATTGCATTGCGCGGATATGACGATCAATCGCTTTCTGCACGAACTGGTGCGCCAATAATTGCTAAATACACGTGGGAATTGCGTTATCCTGTGTCGTTGAACCCGAGCGCAACCGTTTATGGTCTGGCTTTTGTTGAAGCTGGTAATACGTGGCAGAATTTCAAAACATTCAATCCGTTTGATGTATATCGCTCAGGTGGTGTTGGTGTTCGCGTGTTCTTGCCTATGTTCGGTTTGCTTGGATTGGATTGGGGTTATCGTTTCGACGATGTGCAGAATCTTTCAGGTATGCAGAAATCGCAGATTCACTTCAGTCTCGGTATGAACCTGGGTGAACTGTAAACGCTTAATTTGTACTTTAGTCGCCCGGTTTGGCCGGGTTTTTGGAATAAAAACTGAGAATGATGAAAACTAAACTCGCCGCATTGCTTCTGTTTATGTTCGTTGGAACCGGATTCGTTTCCGCGCAGAAGTTCTGTTACGTTGATACCGATTACATTCTTGCGCAAAGTCCCGCTTACCAAGCTGCTCAACAGGAATTGAATAATCTTTCCATGCAGTGGCAGAAGGAAGTGGAAGCGAAGTATGCTGAAATTGATCTTATGTACAAGAACTTTCAGCAGGAACAGATTCTGATGACGGAAGAACTTCGTGTAAAACGCGAAGCGGAAATCGTTCAGAAAGAAAAAGACGCGAAAGATTTTCAAAAGCAAAAGTTCGGTGTTGACGGTGAACTGTTCAAGAAACGTCAGGAACTGATTAAGCCGATTCAGGATCAGGTTTATGAAGCCGTGAAAACATTGGCAACACGCGATGGTTACGCTATCGTGTTCGATAAGGCAAGTGATATGACAATGCTGTACACCAATCCGAAATACGACAAGAGCGATGCTGTTCTCGAAATCCTCGGTTGGAAAAAAGGCGGCACAAGAAAATAACCCCAATTCAAAATTTTATATTCGTACATCGTAAATCCTAAATACTCCAATGAAACAATTGATCAAAATCGTAGCCGTAGCAGTAATGTTCTTCGCTCTTCCGGTTACCGCTTCAGCTCAGAAAGTAGGACACCTTAACGTAGATTCTCTTCTGAAAATATGGCCTGCTTACCAGCAAGTGGTAGACTCATTGTCGAACTACCAGATCCAGGCGCAGAAAACTATTCAGACTATGCAGATCGAATACGCAGCTAAGCAGCGTGAAATTGACAGTACTAAATCCACTTCTACACCGCTTTTGCAGGCGCTTCGCGAAAATCAATTGAAGCAAATCGAAGATAACCTGTATGCTTATGTTCAGTTGGCCGAACAGGAAGCTGCTGCAATCCAGACGAAACTCGTTGATACACTCTACAAGCAACTGAACGGTGCAATCGAATCAGTTGCTAAAGAGAAAGGCTACAAATACATTCTTGACAGCTCAAAAGGCGGACAGGTGTTGTATGCTGATCCTGCTGATGATGTGTTCGAAGCAGTACGCATGAAATTGAAAATTCCTGTGCCAACTAAACCTGCACCGAAACCGGGAACAGGTCCTGCTCCGGCACCAACGAAATAATCTCAATAGAATATCGCCTCCAGCAAATTGGGGGCGATTTTTTTTATGCAGTAATTTCTCGCTTACTTTGATGTAATGAATCCCGTTGGTGTATTCGATTCCGGAATAGGTGGTGTAAGTGTTCTGCGCTCTATACGCGCTGAAATGCCTTCTGCGGATCTAATTTATGTTGGCGATAATCTTCATCTTCCCTACGGAGAGAAATCGATGGAGGAAATCCGCAATTACACACGCGGTGTGGTGAAGTTCCTTGTTGATTCCGGCTGCAGCGTAATTGTTATTGCTTGTAACACGGCTTCAGCTGCGGCGCTGAAGGAAATGCGCGAGCAGTTCTCAAATATCATTTTTGTAGGAATGGAACCCGCAGTGAAACCTGCCGCGGAACAAACACAA
>Ga0172367_10003916_pt1 | contig 18898 bp, 17 predicted proteins | sample Lak10m_FD_114542 | JGI IMG/M metagenome (GOLD analysis project Ga0172367, IMG submission 114542) | Freshwater microbial communities from Kabuno Bay, South-Kivu, Congo - kab_022012_10m | ecosystem: Environmental > Aquatic > Freshwater > Lake | place: Democratic Republic of the Congo: South-Kivu...
AGAAGCAGGAAAGGAGACGGTCCAGCACGCATTACTTGGGTTAGTACTTGCTTTAAGTGCATATTTGATATTAAACACAATAAATCCAAAACTGCTTAATGCTTGTCTAGATAATTTACCTGAAGCTGTCATTGAGATAGAAGAGGCTCCACCTACAGCCTCTGAATTCAGCCTAAACGAAACAATTCCAACAGGAAGTATAGGAACATGCACTGAAGGAATAACAAAAATCAATACTTCTGGTGGAATAATAACTTTATGTAGTACAATTGCAAACCAAGTAAAAGAAATAGTAAATAAAGCCTGGGAAAAAGGAATTAAGTTGTCTGGATGGGGGTGGAGGTCCAACAAAAGACAAATTGAATTAAGAACAATCAATGGTTGTCCCGATATTTATAAATCACCACCAAGTAAATGTAGGATTCCTACAGCAATACCAGGAACATCTATGCATGAATCTGGATTAGCTATAGATTTTACCTGTGATGGAATATCCATACAAACAAGAGACAATAAGTGTTATCTTTGGTTGAAAGAAAACCTAAATATTCACAAATTAAAAAATTTAAAAAGTGAAGCTTGGCACTGGTCAACTAACGGAAAATAAAACACATGTCAAAAAGAAACTTAATTTTATTAATAAATTTACTAGTTAACAACATTAATACTCTATTTCAAAATAAGGAACAAAAATTTGATGTTTAATTTTAGTAAAAAATTTATTAAATAAAATACAAATTGTATAAAATTGTTATATAATAGATATATAACTTGAATTGAAAAATTTATGTCAAAAAGAAATTTAATTTTATTAATAATAATTCTTGTAATCATTATAACTGGAGCTTTTTGGTATTTTTATTTTTATCAGTCAGTAAATCAAAATGTAAATAATACAGAAAATACAAATTTCTTTGGAAATTTCTTACCCTTTGGTAAAAGCAAAAGCACCACATCGCCTAATAATAATGAAAACCAATCAACTGATATTTCAGGATATGAATCAATAACAGAAGAAGAAACACTAAACATTAAATTAGAAAAAGTTTCAAGTTTTCCAATAGCTGGATATGAAATATTTATAAAAGAAAGATATAAAGAAACAACAAACCCCCAACAAACCACAAAAGAAACTGAATCGTTAGATATAATTAGTAATATTCCAATTTTAGAAACAAATACACTATCAACAGAATTGGTACCAGCCTTAAGATATGTAAATAAAGCCACGGGGAATATTTATCAAACTTTCGCAGATAAAATAGATGAACGTAAGTTTTCTTCATTAACAATACCGAGAGTATATGAAGCATTTTTTGGAAACAAAGGAGAATCAGTAGTTATGCGTTATCTAAAAACAGATAATAAAACCATTGAAACTTTTGTTGGTACTCTTCCAAAAGAATTTTTAGGAGCAGATTCATCTGAAACAAATGAAATAAAAGGTTCTTTTTTGCCAGAAAATATTTCTGATATAAGCGTATCACCAGACACTTCAAAAATATTTTATCTATTTAATATAGAAGATAATGCTATAGGAATAACACTTTCATTATCAACCAATACAAAAGTTCAAGTATTTAATTCTCCTTTTACAGAATGGCTTTCCTTTTGGCCTAATGATAAAATGATTACTCTAACAACCAAACCTTCAGCCAACATTCCAGGATTTATGTATATTACCAACCCAGAAACAAAAGATTTCAATAAGATTTTAAGTGGAATAAATGGATTAACAACACTTACCAGTCCTAGTGGGAAGTTGGTCTTATACAGTAATAACAATTTGTCGTTAAGTGTTTTTAATACAGATACAAAAGAATCTAGTTCTATTGGTTTAAAAACCTTACCGGAAAAATGTGTCTGGGGTACAGCAAGTGATGTCGTTTATTGTGCTGTACCAAAATATACTAATCGGGTTGAATATCCTGATTCTTGGTATCAGGGAGAAGTTTCTTTTTCAGATGAAATATGGAAAGTAGATACAACAAATGGAAACACAATAATGATATTAGATCCACTTACAATTAAAGATGGAGAAGAAGTTGATGCAATAAAACTTGATTTAGATGAAAATCAAAATTATCTATTTTTTGTAAATAAAAAAGATTCTTACCTTTGGAAAATAAATCTTAAATAGCTCCTATATACTTTATAATAACCCTACGAGACAGCCCTTCTCCTTCTGATTCAGTTTTTAAATCTTTTGCATCAGCCAAAAACTCATGCACTATTCTGCGATCAAAAGCTGACATTGGATCAATTTCTATATTTGATTTAAAGTATCTAGCTCGTTCAGCCATCATATGCGCTGTAGTATGAATATTTTCTATTCGTTTTTTTTGAAAACCATTAATATCAATCAAAATTCCAAAACCTTCTTCTCGTATATTAGATATAGGAGAAGTTTTGGTTTCAATTATTCTACGAACTAAGTGGTTTAGGGCATTTAAAGCTTCACCTTGATGCTCCCAAAAAAAGTGGGGTTGATTTACCTCAACAGAAAACCAAGTAGTTTTGTCTATGTTTGATTTAAAAGAAGTGGGTTTATCTTCATCAACATAAATTTTACTTACAGATATTGTAGTTTTTTCAATAAGTTCTTTTATTAAATTTTGTATTTCTTCTTTTTTCATATATATTATGAAACTAAAACTATCTACTTTTTGTTTTTATTATTAGCATACAACTGTTGCCCTATTGCAAATATATTACTCGTTATCCAATATAATGCAACAGCACCAGATACACTATATGCGATAAATGCAACTACAAACGGAAAAACATATTTCATCTGAGTTTGCATACTATTGGTAAAATTTTCTTGAAAAGAGCCGGCGGACTTATTTAAAATAGCTGGTTTAGATATAAGACGCGCTTGAAAATATTGAGATATCCCTGCCAATATAGCTAGAACCAATAAACCTTTTTGACTAATATCTAAGATGCCCAAGAAAACCATATTTATGTGTTCTGGAACCTTAATAAAAGAATAAAATAAACCACTTTCTATATTTATCCCTTTTAAAAATACATAATATAATGCAAAAATTATAGGAATTTGAATCAAAACTAAAAAACAACCAGAAAAAGGATTAGTTTTATGCTGTTTATAAAGTTCAAAAGTTTTTCTAGCTTGTTCTTCCTTACTCACCCCACTATCTTTTATCTTTTTGAGCTCTGGAGCAAGTAAATTCATTTTTATTTGACTTTCAATAGAACGTTGAGAAAGAGGAAATAAAACTGTTTTAACAATTAAAGTAAGTATAATAACAGCAATACCAACGTCTCCCCACGGAACAATAGAAACTAAAAAGGCCAATGCATTTAAAAGTGGCCCATATAAAACAGTATCCCAAATATTTGATAACATCTTTATATTCTACCCCGAAGTAGAATTTTTAGCAAAATTTACTATAAAACAAATACAAAAATAAAAAACAACTTTTTGCTAATATAAATTTTTTGAATTTTAAAAAATTATAAAGTTTTTATGTCATCATTATTAAAAATCCTTAAAAAATTATTTAGTCTTTATTTTAAGGAATCAATATGGTTTTTTTGCCAAGGATGACAGCGTAGAATACGTAAAAATCCAACAAAAAAACCTTTTAAAATACCATATTTTTCTACTGCTTGTTTTGTATATTCTGAACAAGTAGGGTAAAAAACACAAGAATTATTTCTCAACAAACCAAAATATTCTAAAAATTTTTTAATTGGAGAAAATCTCTTTTGATAAAAATCAATAAATTTTATAAATATAAATTTCATAATTTATTTAAAATATTTTTAATTTCTTCTTCAATTTGTAAAATACTAATTTCTGATTTTTTAAAAATAAAAACACCCAAAAATCCAAGGGGAAATTGATTAATATATTTTTCTAAAACAGAATATCCTTTTCTTTTTAAATAATTTCTTTGAACAGCTAATTTTGATATGTTTTTAGGAACAACAAAAGAAATACGGGGGGGAATAAAATTATTAGTTAAAATAAATTTAAAGGTAAAGTTTTTAGAAACAACAAAATTTCCTTTTTTAAAAATAAGGTTTATACCTTTTTTATCAACTCTATTTTTTTTAGGAAGCATACTGAATAATTAAAAGTTTATAAAGTTCTTAGAGTTATAAAGTTTTAATTAATTTGTATTGCATTTACTTTACAAACTTTTTACTTTATGAACTTTATAACTAGACAGATAGTTTAGCTCGCCCTTTTCTTCTTCTTTTTAAAAGCACCCTTTGGCCCGTTTTGTTTTTAGACCTAACTAAAAATCCATGGGATTTAGCTCTTTTTTTCTTGTTGGGTTGATATGTTTGCGACATTACTTTAGTTTATAATAAAAACTTTTAAAAAACAACATAATTAAAAAAATTATTAACAGTTTATTAACATGGTTAATAAGTTTTTAAAATTTGTATTAGTAAAGATTGTAGTATAATCTTTACTAATGGATACAAAACAACTTTGGAAAAATTGTCTAGCTGAGATTGAAACAGGTATTTCTAAAGCAAACTTTAGTACTTGGTTTAAAAACACCTCTATTTTAAAAGAAGAGGTAGGTATAGTTTATATAAGTGTTCCAAATGAATTTGTTAGGGATTGGCTAAAAAATAAATATCATAAACTTATTACCAAAACAATAGCGGATATGTATGAAAACATGCGTGCCGTAGAATATGTTATTACTAAAACAGAAAACACTAAGCAAGAATTACCTAAAATAAATACAGTTTTAAACAAAGAATTACCCCTAAGGGATTTGTATATTAACCCCGGTGACAATCTAAACCCACGTTATCATTTTAACTCTTTTATTGTGGGATCTTTTAATGAACTTGCTTATGCCGCTTCTCAAGCAATAATAGAAAACCCAGGAACTAAATACAACCCATTTTTTGTTTATGGAGCTACAGGCCTTGGTAAAACACATTTATTACAAGCAGTAGGAAATTCAATAAAAAACAAATACCCAAACAAAAAAGTATATTATTTAACTTTAGAAAAATTTGCCACTGATTTTATAAATTCATTACAAAACAACAAAGCTAATTCTTTTAAAGAAAAATATCGTAAATATGATCTTTTAATTATAGATGATATTCAGTTCATTGGTAAAATGGAAAAAATTCAAGAAGAACTTTTCCATACATTTAATACTTTTTATGAAAACAATAAACAAATAATTTTTTCTTCTGATAAACACCCAAACTATATTCCAGAATTAGCTGATCGACTTAAATCTCGTTTTGCGGCAGGGATGATTGTAGATGTTTCAGAACCTGAATATGAATCTCGCTTGGCAATTTTAAAAGTAAAATTGAAAGAACTAGAAATTGATTTAAATCAAGATATTATAGAATATATAGCAAGCACAATACAAGGTAATATTCGTGAATTAGAGGGAAGTTTAAACACCATAGTTTGTCAATATCGCTTAAAAAACAAGCCTCTTTTAATATCTGAAATAAAAAATTTATTAAAAAACAACATAAAACCAAAGAAAAATGTAGCAATAAAAGATGTAGTAAAAACAGTAAGCAACTATTATTCTTTAGAAGAATTGTCTATTTATGAAAAAACTAGAAAAAAGGAAATAGTAAAAGCAAGACAAATAATAATGTATTTACTTCGAGAAGATTTTAATGTGTCATATCCATTAATTGGTAATAAATTAGGTGGAAAAGACCATACCACGGTTATTCATTCATTTTTAAAAATAAAAAATGATTTAAAAAATGATCCACAATTATTACAAGAAATAGAACAAATAAGAATTATGTTTAAATAGCTGTGTATAAGTGGTTTAAAAAATATTATTAATTAAATAAAAATCTGTTAATAAAAAACATAAAAATAATTTATTATTTAAAAAATAAATATTTATAAAATAATAATTAAAATAAATATTTATAAAATATTTATAAAAAACAACATAAAATAGGTTTGTCCACTTATTAACATTACTAATAATAGTAGTATATTAAATACAATAAAATATAAACACATGAAACTAGAATGTAAAATTGAAAATTTAAAAAATGGAGTTTTACAGGTAGAAAAAATTACAGGTAAAAATTTAACTCTGCCTGTTTTAAATTCTATTCTTTTTATTGCTTCTGGTAAATTTTTAAAACTCCGTGCCACTAATTTAAGTTTAGGAGTAGAAATAGAAATTCCAGCTAAAATTGAAAAAGAAGGAGTTGTTGCTGTTTCTGGTGGAACACTAGCCAGTATTTTTTCTAATATTTTTCAAAACGAAAACATACACATAGAAAGTGAAGAAGGAAATTTATTAATTAAAACAAAAAAAAGCAGGATAAAATTAAAAGGTCAAAATTCTGACGATTTTCCAACCATACCTAAGGTTGTTGGAAAAACTTTTGAAATTGAATCTAAAAAACTAATAGAAGGAATAAAATCAGTTTATTATAGTTCGTCTGTTTCAGATGTAAAACCAGAAATTTCCAGTGTTTATATTTATGGAAATGAAGATAAATTAATTTTTGTTTCGACAGACTCTTTTAGGTTGGCAGAAAAAAAAATTAAATTAAAAAACAACACTGAAGAAATATCAGGAATACTTATTCCATTTAAAAATATACCTGAAATACTAAGAATTTTTGGAGAAATACAAGATGTTATTAAGGTTTGTTTTAATAAAAATCAAATTTCTTTTTCTTCTAATAATATTTATTTAACTTCTAGAATTATAGATGGAGTTTTTCCTGATTATTATCAAATCATTCCTAAAGAATTTAAAACTGAAGTAATTGTTTTAAAACAAGATATACTTAATGCTCTTAAATTATCTAATATTTTTTCTGATAAATTTAATCAAATTAATTTAAAAATTAAACCAAAAGAAAAAATTTTTGAACTTTCTTCTTCTAATAATGATATTGGGGAAAATAAAACATATTTAGATGCTGTTTTGAAAGGAGATGAAATAATGCTTAGTTTTAATTATAAATATTTTTTTGATTGTTTTCAGTCTATTAATACAGATAGTGTTTTTATACAACTAAACCAACCATCAAAACCAATGGTAATTTCAGGTAATTTAAATGATTCTTTTATTTATCTTATAATGCCAATGAATAGATAAAAATGATTGAAGTTAAAAATTTACTTTTAAAATTTAATAATTTATTTTTTTTAAAAAATTTAGAAATAAATATTATTCAAAAAATTATTTTTGATGTGGTAAATTTAAAAATAAATAAAGAAGATATAAAAATAAAAAATAACTTAATTTATTTAAATATAAAACCTATTTATAAAAATGAAATTCTTTTTAAGAAGGATTTAATTTTAATAAAGTTAGAAAAAATTTTAAATAAAAAATCTCCTAAAAATATTATTTAATTATTATTTTATTTTAAAAATTACAGTACTTTCTGAATAATTATAAATGGTATCATAAGAAATTAATTTTAGTTTATTTTCAGTTTTTATATTATCTAATTCTTCTGGAATAAAAGAAAAGTTAAAAGGAGTTTCAATGGTGTTTATATAGGCATCGTTTATATAAACATCAATTTTTTGTAATGGGAAAGGTCCTGAGTTTAAAATTTTTATATCTATTTTTTGATTAGAAGGATAAATTAATGTTGTGTTTGGTTCAATAATTGAGACTGTTTGTTGGTTTATATTAGTGTGGATATTATCTACTTCTTTAGGTTTTTCGGTCCAGGTTGTTATTTTGTATTTATTATTGTTTTGTGCCCACCAATTTTTTATTGGAATTTCCCAATTGTTAAACTGTGGATTATCTAGTGGGTTTGTTGGTGCTGGTCCTAAAATATTATCTCTATCTATCCAATATAAAATAGAATGAACATTAGTTATTACTTTTTCTATTGTAGTTTCTTTTGGTGTAAATTCTCCTGCTAGTTTACCAGAAATTTTATCAATAAAAAAGTTTTCATTTCCTTGCCAATATCCACGAAGTACTGGTTTTACTATTTTAGGATTGGTTTCTATGTTTGGTTTTTCAAATTTTTCATTTGGTAATGTTTTTAATGCTTCAGTTATAAATTTATTCCAAATTGGTCCAGCTACAGCTGAACCCCCTTTTTTCATTGCTATATTATCATTGTTTCCTGCCCAAACACCAACAACCATTGATGGAGTATAACCAATAGTCCAAGCATCTTTGTTGTTGTTGGTTGTTCCTGTTTTAACGGCAATATTTTTACCTGGTATAAATAGAGGAGAAGACAGGCCAAAGGTTGGAGCACGAGCTATATTATCAGAAAGAATATCTGAAATAATTAAGGTAGTATTTTTAGGTAAAACTTCTTTAGGATTATAAGTATATTCTTCTAAAATTTTTCCATTTATATCTTCAATTTTTAAAATTCCAGTATATTGATTTCTAATACCATTATTAGCAAAAACCCCATAAGCAGAAGTCATGTCTAAAAGGGATACTTCACCACCTCCAATAACTAAAGTTAATCCATAACGACTTATATCTGTTAGAGTGCTAATACCCATATCTTCAGCTGTTTTAAGAGAATCTTTAAGTCCAGATAAATAAAAAAGTTTTACCGCTGGAATATTTCTTGATTCTGCTAATGCACTACGTAAATTTATAGGTCCAACAGTTTTACCATCATAATCTTCTGGCATATAACACTCATTTTGGTTGTGTCCTGGAAAGGCTGTTCCGTAGGCATTACAGGTTGTTTGAAATTCTGTAGGCAGATCAAATAGTACTGTTTCTGGAGAAAAGCCTTTATTGAAAGCTGTGGCATATATAAAGGGTTTAAAGGAAGAGCCTGGTTGTCTTAAAGCAGTTGCAATATTATAATTGCCATCTATATTTTTATCAAAATAATCTCTTGAACCTATCATAGTTAAAATTTGACCAGTTTTTGGGTCAATAGCTACAAGCCCAGCATTTTTACCATTCCAATCTTTTTCATTTTTTAAAGCACCCTCTTTAACTATTTCTTCTCCTTTAGTTTGTAAATCATAATTAAGAGTAGTAATAACACTAAGCCCTCCTTGTTCTACTACTTCGTTTCCGTATTTTTGTTCAAGATAATCTTTAATAAAAAAAATAAAATGAGGAGCCTTAATACCGACTGTAGATTGTGGTATAAAAGTAACTTTTTCGTTAAAAGCGGTATTATATTCTTCTTGAGAAATAAAATTTAAGTCTAACATCTTTTCAAGAACTAAATTTTTTCTAGCGTCTAATTTGTCTTTGTTTTTTCCATAAGGAGAAAGTAGGGTTGGAGATTGTGGAATAGAAGCTAAATAAGCTGCTTCAGCCAATGTTAAATCTTGAGCATTTTTATTAAAATAAGTTTTTGAAGCTTCTTCTATACCATAAATATTTCCACCATAAGGGTTTTCGTTTAAATAAAACTCTAAAATTTTTTCTTTTGGCATTAATTTGTCTATTTTGATTGCTAAAACCCACTCTTTTATTTTTCTAGTAATGGTTTTATCTTGTGTTAAAAGTGTATTTTTTACTAGTTGCTGGGTGATGGTGGAACCACCTTGGGTTTTACCTATACTATTAAATAAATTAGATAAAACAGCTCGAATAATTGAAGTTATTCTTATTCCATTATGATTATAAAACTCAGAATCTTCAATTGCCACAGTTGCATTTTTAATATTTACATTCATCTTGTCAAAAGATATATCAGTTTTTTTTATATCTTGATGTATATCATATAGTAATATTTTTCCAGTACGATCGTATATTTTAGTAGAATTTATAATTTTTCTATTTTCAAAAGATTGAAAATCTGGAATTCTTAAAGAAGAAAACCAAATAATTAATATTCCAGTCATTAAAATAAAAAAACCAACTATAAATAATAATAAATTTTTTGGAATTCCTATTTTTTTTAATTTTTTTTTCATTTTTTAATTATATCAGAAAATATAATTTACCAAGATTTTTCTGTGGTAGTAATTGATGGTGATTTAAAATATGTTATTATAATGTATATATGAAAGTTAATTTAGATAAAAATATAATGAAAGACTTATTTTCTAGGGGGGTAGGTGAATTTATTGACCCAAATGGAAATTTTCTTAAAAAAATAGAAACTAATCCAGAAAAGATAGTTATTAAATTAGGGGTTGACCCCAACAAACCAGATCTTCATTTAGGTCATGCGGTTATTTTACACAAATTAAGAAAATTTCAAGATTTAGGGTGTAAGGTTATTTTTTTAATAGGAGATATTACTGCTATGATTGGTGACCCAACAGGTAAAAGTAAAATTCGTCCAGAAGTTGAACATATTGAAATACAAAAAAATATGAAAACTTATTTAGATCAAGTTAATAAAATTTTACTTAAAGACCCTAAGGTTTTTTCTTGGACTACAAATTCTGATTGGCTTATTTCTATTAATGATATTATAGCTCCCAATAATCAAGTTATTAATATAAGTGTAGAAAATAAAATTGTTGCAAAAACACCACCACTACCCGGGAATAATATAATAGCCAAAGCACATCACTGGGAAAAAACAAGAATGCAAAAAAATAATATAAATAGTTATACGCTAATTAATTTACTTGCTATTTTAAGAAAAATTACATTTAGTAGAGTAATTGAACGAGATATGTTTCAAGAAAGAATTAAAAAAGGAGAACCTGTTTTTATGAATGAAATGATGTATCCAATTATTCAAGGAATAGATTCTAATGCAATTTCAAATATTTATGGTTCGTGTGATTTAGAGGTTGGTGGTACTGATCAACTTTTTAATATGTTAGTTGGACGAGATATTATGGAAATGAATAAAAAAACGCCACAAGCAGTGCTTTCTTTTAAACTTCTTGAAGGAACTGATGGTAAAGAAAAAATGTCTAAGAGTTTGGATAATTATATTGGAATTACCGATGAACCGAACGATATGTATGGAAAAGTTATGTCTATTCCAGATTCTTCAATTGGAAATTATTTTGAATTATGTACTTTTACTCCTATGGATGAAGTTGAAAATATAAAAATTAAATTAGCTAAAAAATTAGCTAATCCAAAAGATATCAAAATGAATCTTGCTAAACAAATTGTTGAAATTTATTATGGAGAAAAAAAAGCTAAAAAAGCAGAAGAAAATTTTGTTAATACTTTTCAAAAAAGAGAAATTCCAGAAGAAATGATAGAAATTGAAGCAAAAAAAGGAGAGACCTTAATGAGTTCTTTAATTGAAGCAAAAATTTTATTTTCTAAAGGGGATTTTAGAAGATTAGTAAAAGAAAAGGCAATAACCAATCTCAATGATAATACTAAATTAACTGATGTGAATTTAATTTCAAAAAGTGGAATGAAGTTTAAAATAGGGAAGAAAAAATTTATAAAAATTAAATAAAAACCGCCAAGAAGGCGGTTTTTATTTTTTAATGATCTTTGTCTGGATCTTCTTCATCTAAATTAAAATCATCTGTTTCTTCGTAGGGTGAATCTAATTCATCATCATCTTCCATTTTAAAATTTTCTTCTAATTCTTCGTTTTCGTTATCCATATAATTTTTTAATTTTATTAAACGACCTCTTAAAATATTTTTACCCTAAGCAAACGAGCTTTAGGTTAAATTTTCTTACTTTGTATCAAAATCTAAAACAAATAGCAATAAAATATGTGGATAACTTATCGAAGATGAGCAAAAGCTGTTATAGCGATAGCAATAGCGTCTAATTCGTCGTCTGATTTTTTATGATTATCAATATTAACTAATATTTTTACCATCTTCATTACTTGTTCTTTATTAGCTTTTCCATAACCAGTAGTAGCTATTTTTATTTGTGGAGGAGATGCTTCAAATATTTTAAGACCTGCACAAATTGATTCATAAATAACGACCCCACGTGCTTCTGCTACATGCATTACTGTTTTGTGATTAGTTGTTAAAAATAAAGTTTCAATAGCTAGAACATTTGGTTTATATTTTTTTATAATACGTTTTATTTCTTTCCCAATCAAAGACAATCTTTCAGAAAAATCTAATTTTGGAGATGTATGAAAGCACATGGAAAACAATACTTTTTCTTTTTTGTCACCACTATTTTTTTCTAAAATTGCGACACCCAATCTTTCAAAACCAGGGTCTATTCCTAAAATAATCATTTTATATTTTTATAATTAATTTAATCCGCATTAGTATAAATTTCTTGCACATCATCGTTTTCTTCAAGTTCTTCTACTAATTTTTCTAATAATTCTAAATCTGTATCATTTATAGAAACAGACATGTTTGGTTTATATATTATTCCTTCATTAGTTTTTTCTCTCACAAAAGACCAAATCACAGAACCAATACTAGCTAAAGTAAATCCATTTTTTGATAATATGTGTTTTATCTCTTGGGCTGTTCTGTTTTTACTATCAGTTAAAGTTTCTATTATTATTCCAACTCCACCAGGTCCATAAGCTTCGTAAACAATAGATATCATTTGAGTCCCTTCATTAGAAGCTTTTTTTATTGCTCTTTCTATATTTTCATAAGGCATATTTACTTTTTTAGCTTTTTCTATTGCTGCACGAAGGCCAGGAGCATTTATGTCTCCTTTAGAAAGTTTTGCTTCTACAGATATATATCTAACTATTTTTGAAAAAATTTTACTTTTCTTTGCATCTGTAATTGCTTTTTTGTGTTTTATTTGTGCCCATTTATTATGACCTGACATAAGAATTAATTATGAATGAATAATTACGAATTACAAATTAATCTAAATAAAATTTAAAGGTATTAAATAGGTTTATCTTATTTTTCTTTCTCTTTGTAATCAAAACCCAAATGCTTATAAGCTTTTTCTGTAGCTACACGTCCACGTGAAGTACGTTCTAATAGACCAAGTTGAATTAAGTATGGTTCTATTACTTCTTCTACTGTAGTTTCTTCTTCAGACATTGCAGCACCTATTGTTTTTAATCCTACTGGTCCACCTTTAAATTTTTCTATTAATATTTCTAAGAATTTTCTATCAGAAGAATTTAAACCGATATCATCAATTGCAAGCATGTTTAGTGCATCTTTTACTGTTTTTTGATCTAGATTTTTTTTATGTACTTGAGCAAAATCACGAGCCCTTTTTAAAAAGTAGTTTGCTGTTCTAGGAGTAAATCTGCTTCGTTTAGCTATTTCTTCTAAAGCTTCCTCGTCTAGTTTTGTTTTTAGTAATTTACTAGACCTTTTTACTATTTCTCGAATTTCTTCATTTGAATAAAATTCTAATCTAAAGACTCCACCTGAGAATCGTGAACGAAGAGGAGAAGATACAAGTGCGACACGTGTAGTGGCTGCTATTAATGTAAAAGGTGGTAGGTCTAATTGAATTGTCCTAGCTGAAGGTCCTTTTCCAATAATTATATCCAATACCCCTGATTCCATTGCTGGATATAATATTTCTTCAACCATTTTGTTTAGTCTATGTATTTCGTCTATAAAAAGTATGTCTCCAGAAGAAAGGTTTGTAAGAATAGAAGCAAGATCACCAACTTTTTCGATAGCAGGACCGGAAGTTATTTTCATCTGTTTACCAGTTTCTTTTGCTATTAAATGCGCTAAAGTTGTCTTACCTAATCCTGGTGGTCCATAGAATAAAATATGTTCTGGTATGTGTCCACGTTCTGCTGCCGCCGTTAAAAGTATTTTAACGTTATCTTTTATATGTTTTTGACCTATATATTCATCCCAACGATTTGGTCGTAAGGTTTGATCTAAAACAAATTCATCTATTTTTTCATTTTTTTTCATAAAACGCCCTTTTAAGCTTATGTTGTCGTTTATAATTAAATAAGGTTGACATTAATTATATAATATGCTATACTACACAAGCGTTATATTTATTAACATAGTATTAACATACATTTCAACATTATAGCACTTCATAGATTTGTATTATAGTATAATCAATTTGTAGAAGTTTGGTACTTCTTTTTAAAAGGATACTAATCTCTAAGCAATCAGCCATAGGTTATATAAATTTGCATAGGACGTTTTGGGACTTTTATTAGTTACTGGGGCTATCCTATAATAATTTATTACTTTTAAGGTTTAGCTTTGAAAGGATTGTTTAGAGATTAGTGTTTTTTTATTTTCTTTTATTCTTCTAGTAAATCTACTACACTTTGAACTTCTTCAATAGAAGTGATACCATTTAAAATTTTTATTATACCGTCTTGACGCATTGAAAGTATCCCTTGGGTGTGGGCTACTTTTTTTATTTCACGTTCACTTGGATTTTCTGGTATTATTTTTTCTATGGTTTCATCTGTTTTAATTGCTTCAAATATGCCTATTCGTCCTGTGTATCCTATCATATTACATTTTTCACAACCGACTGGAGAGAAAATTTTTATTGGTGCACTAGGATTTATATTATAATTTAAAAGACTTTTATTTTCTTTTATTATAGTATCCATTACTAATTTTATTGTTGTTGATTCTTTTTCTGTAGGAATTTTTTCTATTTTACAAAAAGGACATAGTTTACGTACTAAGCGTTGAGCAATAGATAAAGATAATGCCGAGACCATTATTTTTGGATTTGCGTTAAGATCAATTAGACGTGGAATAACACCAGCTGCATTATTGGTGTGGAGAGTAGAAAACACCATATGTCCTGTTAATGCTGACTCTATTGCTGTTTTTGCTGTTTCTGAATCACGTATTTCACCTATCATTACTACATCTGGATCTTGTCGTAGTGCAGAACGTAATCCTTCTAAGAATGTGTATCCTTTCTCAGAATTTGTTTGAGTCTGAGTTATACCATCTAAATGATATTCAATAGGATCTTCAATAGTTATTATTTTAATTTCTGGTGAATAAATTTTTCTCAAAAATGCGTAAAGTGTGGTTGTTTTTCCTGAACCAGTTGGACCAGTAACTAAAATCATACCATTGGGTTTTGCTATTTCTTGTTCTATTATAGAAAAAAGAAATGGTTCTATCCCCATATCTTCAAGTTTTACTTGTATTGATTTTGGGTCAAGAATTCTCATAACTATAGACTCACCATATGCTCCAGGTATTAGAGAAGTACGTATATTTATTTCTTCTTTTTCTTCCATAATACTAAAACGGCCATCTTGGGCAATAGTGGAAGATAATTTCATCCCAGATAGAAGTTTAATTCGTGAATTTAATAAATAATATATGTTTTTTTCAAAAAACATTATATTATGTAATATTCCATCTAAGCGAAGTCTTAACCTAGTTTGTTCTTTTTCTGGTTCAATATGTATATCTGAAGCTTTAATAGCAATAGCCCCAGCTAATATTATTTCAAGTATATGGGAAATTTTATGAATTGGGTTTGTTTCATTGGTATTTTCAATTGATTTTTTTATATCATCTATTGTTTTAATGTTTTTAGCAATTTTTCTTAAAATTTCTCCAGAAATATCTAACCCTCCAACTTTTGAGTTCTCAGCTAATGATAATTCTTTATATCTATCCCAAACTTTTTCTAAAGAAGCTATAGAAACCATATAAAAAGTAGGAATTAAATTTTCTCTTTTCATTTGATCTTTTATTGTTGCTAATAAATCTTCAGAGGGAGAACGGATAGCTATAAAAATATTTTTTCCAAAAAGTTTAAAAGGGGCAATTTTTAATTCACGTGCGTCTTTTTCAGAGATAGCACGAAGTGCTTCATTGTCTATTCCTAAACCAACTAAATTAATATAAGGAAGTTTATATTTTGATTCTGCTAAAATTTCTACTAATTCTTCTTCTTCTTTTTTGTGTAAATCATCTAGTTGTTTATTTTGTTTTTTATTATCAAAATCTGCCATATAATTATAAATTATAGCAATAATGTTATAATTACAAAAGAGCAAATAATAAATTAAATTAATTTGATTTCTTTTTAATAAGAAAATTGGTTATATTATATTTGTTATATTATTTATACAATGGTTAAATATAATAAAAATTTAATGCAAACACTGGTATTATTAGATGCTCATGCAATAATACATCGAGCTTATCATGCCTTACCTGAATTTTTATCGTCTCGTGGTGAACCTACTGGAGCATTGTATGGACTTTCTAGTATGCTGATGAAAATAATTACTGATTTAAAGCCAGACTACATTGTGGCTTGTTATGATTTACCACAAAAAACTTTTAGGCATGAAGCTTACGAAGGATATAAAAAAGGAAGAGCTAAAACTGACGACGCTCTTATTATTCAATTAAAAAAATCTAGACAAATTTTTGAAGCATTTAACATTCCTATTTATGATGCTCCTGGTTTTGAGGCGGATGATGTGTTAGGTACGATAGTGGCAAAATTAAAGAAGGATAAAAATATAAATATTATTATTGCTTCAGGCGACATGGATACAATGCAATTAATTAATGGAAAGAAAGTACAAGTTTATACTCTTAAAAAAGGAATTAATAATACTATCTTATATAATGAAGAAAAAATGATTGAAAGATTTGGATTTGAACCAAAATTTTTACCAGATTATAAAGGATTACGAGGTGATTTGTCTGATAATATTATCGGAATTAAGGGTATTGGTGAAAAAATTGCTACTAATTTAATTGTAAACTTTGGAACCATAGAGGAAATATATAAACAATTGCGAATTAAAAGTTATGAATTAAAATTTAAAAAACTTGGTTTATCTGATAGGGTTTTAAAATTATTAAAAGATAATGAAGAAGAAGCACTTTTTTCAAAAACTTTAGCAAAAATTAGAATAGATGTACCAATAAAATTTTATTTGCCAGAAAAAACTTTTTGGGAAAATGCAGATTTAAAAAAGATTGAGAATATTTTTTTTGAATTTGAATTCCGGAGTTTATTTACACGATTAAAAAATTTTTGGGATAATGGTCAAAAATCAAATTTAGCAGAAATTACTCGGGTTGTTGAGTCACCCATACAAAATTTTTTTAAAGAGCAGAACCAATCAGACCAGCTTACAAATTGTATAAATTTTATTTCTGAAGAAAAATTACAAGAGACATCTATCGCTCTTTGGCTTTTAAATTCAGATATTTCTAATCCTTCCATAAAAGATATATTACTTTATGCTAAAACTGAGTCTTTTGAGGTTGCTTACGAATATATATTCAAACAACTAAAAGAGAAAAAATTAGATAAGGTTTTTGAAGAAATAGAGAAACCAATTATACCTATAATAAAAAAAATGCAAAACTATGGTATTCTTATAGATAAAAAATATTTTGAAAATTTATCAAAAGAATATCACAAAGAATTAAATAAATTGACTAATAAAATATATAAAATAGCTGGTACTGAATTTAATATTAATTCACCTAAACAAATGGGCGGGATTCTTTTTGGTAAAATGGGTATAAAATCAAGTAAGAAAAAAAATGCGAGTGGGTCTTTTTCAACTAGAGTTTCAATTTTAGAAGAATTAGAAGAAGATAATCCAATAATAAAAGAAATATTATCTTATAGAGAATTACAGAAATTGCTTTCTACTTATATTGATGTTATACCTAAAATGGTTAGAGAAGATGGGCGTTTACACGCTAAATTTTTACAAAATAGTACTACTACTGGTAGATTTTCTTCTCAAGATCCAAATTTACAAAATTTACCAATTAAAACAGATTTGGGTAAAAAAATACGAAATGGTTTTATTGCTGGAAAAGGACTAAAGCTTTTAGCTTTTGATTATAGTCAAATAGAACTCCGAGTGATAGCAATGCTTTCAGGAGATAAAAATATGACGCAAATATTTTGTAATGGAAAAGATATTCATGCTGGTGTAGCATCTTTTGTTTTTAATGTACCTATAGAAAAAGTAAATAGTGAAATGCGTCGCAGTGCAAAAGTTATAAATTTTGGCATTATTTATGGTATGGGGGTTTCATCTTTACGTAAAAGTTTAGGAGGTACTAGAGAAGAAGCACAAAAATTTTATGATAATTATTTTAGACAATTTTCTGGTGTGCAAAATTATTTGGAGGGAGTAAAAATTTTTGCAATGAAAAATTCTTACACAGAAACACTTTTTGGTAGACGTAGATATTTTTCGAATATAAATTCTAAAATCCCATTTTTAAAAAATATGGCCCTACGCACTGCTATTAATGCACCAGTCCAAGGTACTGCTACTGCTGATATAATAAAACTTGCTATTCGATATATTGAAGAAGATTTAAACACGGCTCGTTTATTAGATAAAGTTCATCTTGTACTTCAAATACATGATGAATTAGTTTATGAAGTAGAAGAAAAAGTACTTTTAGAAGCTGAAAAAATAATAAAAAATACTATGCAGACTGTACTTGAACGGTCTTATATATATTATAAAACCAATATACCTTTGATTGTGCATTCTGGTTTTGGAAATAATTTTGGAGAAGTTAAATAATGTGTTATTATATTATAATGGAAATGGTTAATAAAACTGACCAAATAAAAAATGTTACCCTTTGTAAAAGTACTGTGCATGGTGTGTTAGCTCATTCTTATTTATTTTATTTTATTTCATTTTTGGTTGCTTTTTATATAGAATATAAATTTCCTTTTTTTTTAATTATAAAAGATTTTAATATTTTATGGATTGGTGTTATTTTTTTAATTTTGGGGACCTTTTTAATATTTTGGGCACAAACAACTTCTTATAATTTAAAAAAAGAAAATTTAAATAAAGAAACATTTTGTCATGGGCCTTATCGTTTTACTCGCACTCCGACACATTATGGACTTTTTCTTTTAATGTTTGGTTTTGGTATTAGTATTAATGCTTTGTTTATAGTTATTTTTTCTATAATTTCTTTTTTAATTATTAAATTTACTTTTATTAAAAAAGAAGAAAAAATTTTAGCTTCTAAATATGGAATTCCTTATTTAGAATATAAAACAAAAGTAAAATTTTAAGATGATATATCTTTTTTGTGGTGATGATG
>Ga0172367_10003917_pt1 | contig 18897 bp, 17 predicted proteins | sample Lak10m_FD_114542 | JGI IMG/M metagenome (GOLD analysis project Ga0172367, IMG submission 114542) | Freshwater microbial communities from Kabuno Bay, South-Kivu, Congo - kab_022012_10m | ecosystem: Environmental > Aquatic > Freshwater > Lake | place: Democratic Republic of the Congo: South-Kivu...
TGCTGGTAGTAGTTAACGAATTGATTGTAGTTATTCGGATAAACGAAAAAATCGTTGCCCTGCGCAAACACAAAGGCGGTGCTTACATTCACTTTGGGCAAATGCGCTTCGCTTGGATTGCGTACTTCAAAGACTTCTTTCGGATTGTAATTTAAATTTCTGCCCGACTTGTAACGCAAATTCGAATTGGTGGCTTTGTCGCCTACAATGCGAATAGGGTTCTCTACGCGTACGGTTCCGTGGTCGGTGGTGATGACAATTTTCACTTTGCGTTCGGCCAAATTCTTCAGCATTTCTAACAAGGCGCTGTGTTCGAACCACGATTCGGTAAGCGATAAATACGCCGGTTCATCGTCGGCCAATTCCTTAATCACATCCATCTCGGTACGGGCATGGCTAAGCATATCAACGAAATTGTACACGATGACATTCAGTTTGTTGTTCAACAAATTCGTGTACGATTCTGCCAGTTTTTTTCCTGCGTGGTAGTTGGTAATCTTGTTGTAAGACCAGCGAATATCGAAACCCAGACGCTTCAATTGTGATCCAAGGAAATCTTCCTCGTGCAAATTTTTTCCACCCTCATCGTCTTCGTTCTTCCACCACTGCGGATAAAGCTTTTCCATTTCAGAAGGCATTAATCCGCTGAACAGGGCATTGCGCGCATAGTGCGTGGCCGTAGGGAGAATGCTGAAAAATAGGTCTTCGTTTTCTACGCGGAAATACGGTTTCAACAAAGGTGCTAATGTCTTCCATTGATCGAAACGCAAGTTGTCGATGACCAGCATAAATACCGACTCATCATCGCTGCTGTTCTTCAATACCGGCGCCACCATTCGTTTGAAAGCGGTGTTCGATAAAACCGGTGCGGTCGTCGTGTCTTTCATCCAACCGAGGTAATTCTGTTTGATGAATTTGACAAACTGTTCGTTGGCTTCGTGGCGTTGGGCTTTGAAAATTTCGGTCATGCCTTCGTCGTTCGAATCGCGCATAACTTGCGACCAGTGTGTCAATTTTTTAAAAAACTCTTTCCACTCGCCAGCGTCCATGCGTTGTCCCAACTGCATAGAAATTTCACGAAATTCTTGACGATAAACGTTGGTTGTTTTTTCGCTTACCAATCGCTTTTCATCGAGGTTCTTCTTAATGCTTAGTAAGATTTGACTTGGATTAACCGGTTTAATGAGGTAGTCGGAAATCTTCGAGCCAATGGCGTCTTCCATGATATGTTCTTCTTCGCTCTTGGTAATCATCACCACCGGAAGAGTTGAATCAATGGCCTTGATTTGCTGAAGCACTTCCAGACCGCTAAGTCCGGGCATGTTTTCATCGAGAAAAACAATATCGAAAAATTCCGATTTCGCGGCGTCAATGGCACTGCGTCCGTTGTTCACGGTTTTTACCGAATACCCTTTTTGTTCGAGGTATAAAATGTGTGGCTTCAACAACTCAATCTCATCGTCTGCCCAAAGAATTTTCATATCAGTCATGTAAATCGGAACCCTTTATAATAAGTACAAATGTCGTAACGAAATAAGGGCAATAAATTGTACAAAGGCAAAATTTATAACGACTATCTTTGTAGGAATCTGATTTATTTCTGCATGAAAAAATTTATACTTCTCCTTTCAGCCCTTCTTTTCTCTGAATTCGCAGCCTATGCGCAAGCCGGAACCTTAGACCTTACCCTCGACAGCGACGGGATTGTTTTGGTGAATCCAGCCAATGTATTTGACAATGCCCAAGACGTAATTGTTCTTCCCGACAACAAAATACTGATGTGCGGAACAACAGGCTCTGCCATGGATTTCGATATGATGGTGGTACAACTGAATGAAGACGGTAGTTACGATACAGGGTTCGGTAACAACGGTGTATTCACACTTTCAAATACGTTGGGATCAGATTTCGCTTACGATATGGCACTGCTTCCGAATGGAAACATCATCGTTGTAGGTGCAAAAAGCCTCAGTGCGGCCGATACCCAATTCGCAGCATGGGTGATTAAACCCGACGGCACTTTAGACCCTTCCTTCGCTGGTGACGGCGTGTATGAATACAACAACGACAGCGGCGAAGAATATGTGTACAAAGTTCTTGTTGAAGGGAATGATTTATACTTGATTGGCGTGCAGTACACGCCAGGATTCTCGTACAACAAAATTGCCCTTCAGAAATTAGATCTTCAAGGCAATCTCGTGACCACGTTCGGAATCAACGGCACGGCCAATTTCTCGACCAGCAATTCCGATCAATTCAATGTCACCAGCGGTGCCTACTTGACCGAAGGAGCCATTGCGGTATGTGGCGATTTGTACAACGAGGCCACCTTCGGCTCTTCACCTATTCTTGTTCTTTTGAACCTAAACGGCGGTCCGGTCATCGCCTTTGGTAACAACGGCTTGTGGCAAGGAAGCGGCAGCGGGACGTATTACGACGTAGAATATTCCAACTCGAAACTAATTGCTGTTGGAACCAACAACTTCGCGTCAACCGTGAGTCGACATAACCTCGATGGTTCGCTCGACAATACCTTCGCTTCAAACGGAGTGCTTATAAACGGAGTTGGTGATTACAGTTGCTATTACGATGTAATACTCGGTTCTGATGATAAGTGGTACGCCTGCGGAACTACCAGTTCTGGCTTTATGGTTCGTGACTTTGTTACTTCTAGAATTAGTTTAGACGGTGCATTAGATGCAACTTGGGCAGGAACAGGCAATGTTGTTACTTCTTTGGGTGCTTCGTTCGATGACGCCTACGGCATTGGATTGCAGCTCGACGGTAAAGTCGTGTGTGTGGGACTCACCGCACAAGACTTGAATGACATGGGAGTCGTTCGCTATTTAGGAGATAACCAAGTAGCCTTTGTAATGGGATGCACAGCGGCAGATGCCTGCAACTTCAATCCGAATGCAAACGTGAACGACGGTTCATGTTATTTCATAGGAGATCCGTGCGACGATGGACAAGCCAATACCATCAACGATGCGTACAATGCAAATTGCGCGTGCGAAGGAATAATTGGGGTGGAAGAATCTGAGGCGATACATCTTTCGCTTTATCCTAATCCTGCCTCTGATGTGCTTACCCTCACTTCCAATATATCTGGATGGGGGAAGATGCAAATTGTGGATTTAACAGGACGTGTAGTGTTTCAAAACAACCAATTGTTCAGTGCGAACCAAGAAGTGAATATCGCAGAATTACCTCATGGTATGTATTCATTAGCTGTTACCTTCGACCAAAAGCAAGCGGTTATTACCTTCATTAAATTATAAACTATGTTCGAGAATATTCCTCCCGCAATTCCCTATACCATCATAGCCCTTGCGGTATTGGCCTTGGGCTATTACATGTTTCGTGAAGATTTAACCATGCGATTCAAAGGGAAAACCGTAGAGGGTAAGATTGTGAATTGGATGGCCACCACCGAAAAGGGAGTAAAATATTTCTATCCGGTTATTGAATACCATCCGGAAGGGGGCGAACTGCAACGTCTGCGCGCCGACGATCGTTGCGAAGACGAACCTATGTATGCGGTTGGAACGCAAGTCACTGTGCGCCATCATCCGAAGGATTTTCGAAAAATTGAAGTCCAGTATCCCGAACAGACTTCCTAACTCATCATTGTTGTTTTCATTTGAATCACCTGCCTCGCAAGTGAACAGAATGTCGTAATTTGCGAAAGCATGTGGGAATTTATTCAAAGCTTTATGAACCCCGAGCATATCCTTCACGTCGGAGGATTGGCGCTGGTGTTGGTTATTCTGTTCGCTGAAAATGGAATTCTTATTGGGTTCTTTCTACCCGGTGATTCGCTGTTGTTTTTTGCTGGATTGTTTGTCGCTTCCAAACCCGAGGTCTTGGGTTTGAATGTCTTCGAACTGATTGTATATATGATTCTTGCAGCCCTTGCCGGATGCCTGTTTGGCTATTATTTCGGTTGGCGTGTGGGTCCGTCTATTTTCAAACGAAAAGAAACATGGTGGTTCAAACACAAATACATCGAAGCCACTCGTTCGTACTACAGCCGTCACGGTGCTAAAACCCTCGTGATTGGAAAATTCCTTCCCTACATCCGTACGTTCGCCCCTATTCTTAGCGGTATTATTCGCGTTCCCTTTCTTTCCTTCCTTATTTCTAACCTCATTGGCGCAGTTGCCTGGGTAACCAGTTTAACGCTTTGTGGGTATTATTTAGGTGTGAAATTTCCTGGTGTGAAAGACTACATTGAAATCATCATCATCGGATTTGTAGTCGTGGCCAATGGCCTTGTCTTCCGTACCTATTTAAAGGAACGTAAAAAATCACGCGCGAAAGCATCCGAAGCCCAAGAGTGAGGTCTTATCTTTGCGGCATGGAAAATTTCGATGTCGTAGTTGTTGGTGCCGGTCCTGGTGGATACGTTGCCGCTATTCGTTGTGCACAATTAGGAATGAAAACCGCATTGGTTGAACGCTATTCAACCTTAGGTGGTACCTGTTTGAACGTAGGATGTATTCCTTCAAAAGCACTTCTTGACAGCTCGGAACACTTCCATCAAGCCGTTCATACCTTCGATAAACATGGCATTGAACTAGGTTCAAAACCAAAAGTGAACCTCGGACAAATGGTGTCTCGCAAGAACGAAGTGGTTGACCAAACCACCAAAGGAATTGAGTTCTTGATGAAGAAAAACAAAATCACCGTCCTTCGCGGTCACGGTAGCTTCACTTCTGCAACCACCCTTAGCGTAGCAGCTGAAAGCGGTGCACAAGAAGTTTCTTCGAAATACTTCATTGTAGCAACCGGATCAAAACCAGCAAGCCTACCCTTCATCAATATCGATAAAAAACGTGTTATCACTAGCACCGAAGCCTTGAATTTAACCGAGATTCCAAAGCACATGATTGTGATTGGCGGTGGAGTAATTGGATTGGAATTAGGAAGCGTTTACGCGCGTTTAGGAGCGAAAGTAAGCGTGGTGGAATTCATGGATGGCATTATTCCAACGATGGATAAATCATTGGGGAAAGAACTTCAAAAATCGTTGACCGGTCTGGGCTTCGAGTTCTTCCTTTCACACAAAGTAAAAGAAGTAACTGCTAAAGGTAAAACGGTTACCGTGAAAGCTGATAACGCAAAAGGAGAAGAAGTTAGTTTGGAAGGCGATTATTGCTTGGTTTCGGTGGGAAGAAAACCCTATACCGACAACCTTGGACTAGACAAAGCAGGCGTGCAAGTAGATGAGCGCGGACGTGTAGTGACCAATGATCATTTGCAAACATCGGTTCCAACTATTTTCGCCATTGGCGACGTAGTGAAAGGTGCTATGCTTGCACACAAAGCCGAAGAAGAAGGAACCTTCGTTGCTGAATTTATTGCAGGACAAAAACCACACATCAACTACAACCTTATTCCTGGTGTTGTTTATACTTGGCCAGAAGTAGCTAGTGTTGGATACACTGAAGAGCAATTGAAAGCAGACGGACGCGCCTACAAAGCAGGTAATTTCCCATTCAAAGCATCGGGACGTGCGCGTGCAAGTATGGACACAGACGGATTCATTAAAGTACTTGCAGATAAAGAAACCGACGAAATTCTAGGTGTTCACATGATTGGTCCGCGTGCAGCAGACATGATTGCAGAAGCTGTAGTTGCTATGGAATTCCGCGCAAGCGCCGAAGACATTGCTCGCATTTCTCACGCACATCCTACTTTCACGGAAAGCTTCCGCGAAGCAGCGTTAGATGCAACTGGGAAGAGAGCGATTCACATTTAGTCTTCGACGAAAGCGAACTCGTTCGCGAAGGTCATCGACGAAGGTGCAAGCACGAAGGCCTCCGGCGAATTCGCGTGACACAATTACTGCGTAAACGCAATTACTGTGTAAACACAATTGCTGCAACTGAAGTTGCAATTCGTTTAAAAAAATTTAATGATTCCCCAATTGCCCGAAGGGCAGTAATCGTAAGCATTACAGTAATTGTGCAACGCACAGTAATTGCACATCGTGCAGTAATTGTGCTCCGCACAATAATTACTTCCCTCTTCCAATATAAGTCCCTATAGCCCATGAGCGTTCGAAGAACTCAATGGTTTGCTTGGCACGTGGTTTACCCCCGTCTTGTAAGATAATGTTCGGCATGAACGCGTAACCGTATTGCGCGCCAATTTGTGCAAAGAAATGCTTGCCTACTTCCGCACGGAAGCCGCTGCTAACACTTACGCCCATTCCCGCAACATGCAGCCAGTTCAACCATCGCTCGCCGTAAAAAGTGAAGTCGGTCCAAGGTAACATAATGCCTGTTGATGCACTGCTCCACATGAACAAGCCTCCTTTTCCATTCTTATTCACCCAAAGCGGTGTGCGGTATTCAGCAGCAACGCGCACGAAATTAAATCCGTTGCTGTGGTGAAAATCCATGAATGCCGGAGAATACGCAATGGTTGCGTTGTTGAAATACCCGGTTGGATTATTCAATACGTTAGGATTGTATTTGGTAGGATCAATGTATCCGTCTAATATCACCGATTGGTAATTAATCAAGTGGTATTTCATGTGGTCCCATCCAACAGATAAAATAAAACGGTCAGTTACATGATAACCAATACGCGCATTGAATTGCGGAATCGACATCTTCTTCCAGTTCAAGTAAATCTTCGGATCCCATTCGGCATTCATATCCTCGGCACGTGCACCAATCAACTTGAAGTCGTAGCCAGGTCCCGTGAAATGAATATCACTCTTACCGTAATAATCGCGGTTATATCCCCAGTAGGCATACCATTGACCCTTGCGGTCGTTAACTCCCCCCCAGCTTGACTTTGAAGGGGCATTGCTGTCTTGCGCAAAGGTGTTTATACCCATAAGTACAACCACTAAAACTAAAATACTACGACGCATACGTTCTTTTTTTGCAAATGTAATTCTTGAACCATGTCAAATATTGAATTAGGAAAAAAAGGTGAAGCCATTGCTCTGGCATTCTTGGAGGCCAAAGGCTACCGAATGCTAGAGATGAACTGGCGTATCGACCATTACGAAGTAGATCTGATTTTAATCAGCGAAGACCAAATTGTCTTTGTCGAAGTGAAATACCGCACTTCTGAAGACTATGGCGACCCTTCTGAAGCGGTGCACCACAACAAACGAAGAAACCTCATTAAAGCCGCTCATTTGTACATCGTGAAAAATCACATCTCCCTCGATCCTCGGTTCGATATTGTAGCTATCACCGAAAAAGAAAACGCCCCTCCGAAAATCATTCATTTCGAAGAGGCGTTCTATCCGATTGCTCGGTAATTAGTTCTTTATAAATTTCGAGCGTACGACGTAATCGCCGCTCACCAATTCAATGATGTAATTGCCACTGGAAAGAGTGGTAATATCCAATGGGAAGAATCCGTTGGTGCCGCGTTCGGTCATCACTACACGTCCTGAAATATCACGCACTACAATCTGCGAAGTAGCCGTGGTTGATTCCCATTGTAAGTTTAATATGTCGGTAGCCGGATTCGGATAAACCAATAGATTCAGCGGATTGGCTTCCAGCTCTTCCACACCAACGTTAATGGTAACCATGTTAGACGTAAGCGTGCAGCCGTAACTGTTGGTTACTTCCACCGCGTACACACCGTTAGGCGGACTAATCAAGTAGTACGTGGTTGCTCCAGTAAGTGCAATGCCGTTGTAAAACCATTGGTAGCTGTCGTAAATATCAGGCACAGCTAATTGTCCGTTCGCTGCATTAAACACCGGCACCACCGGTGCACAGTACAGGTATTGTTCGCTGGTTGCAGCACAACCGAATTCGTTCATCAAGACAAACGAATAATATCCCGATTCAGTCATTTGCAAACTTGGTCCAGACTCCGCAGGAATAACCACTCCGTCGTGGTACCAGAAATAAGTCGGCACACTGTCGTTGCTTGCGCTAATGGTATTTCCAGAAACCGTAAAATCAGGTAGAGGTTGATCAAATACATTCACCGTTGTGGTGCTGGTAATGTTGGTTACCTCGTTCACGGAAATCATGACGGTTCCATAGGTGCCATTTCCTGCATCGAAATTCTGCATGCCTGCTCCAAGCAAAAACGTGGCTGAGCCCAATAAGTCATCTTGTGTAACATCATCATCGTCCCAAAAAATTAGGGTATAAGGCGGAGCCGTCATCGTAAAGTCAACCCCCGACCATGTGGCGCTGGTTTGATTGTTCACGGTTGATGAGGTGTAAACAACAGTTCCATTCGCAGAACTAATGGTAAAGTACGGATCGGCCGTAGAGAACAAATCATCCACATCGCCCGACCAGTTGTTGTTCACGGCATTTAAGTTAACCGTAGATAAAATATAATTCGAAATAACGGTGTTCAACGACGCGGTATAATTTCCTGCACCGATATAATCTACCGGAGCCGGATCTGCCTCATTCGAAGTTTGTCCGTTACCGAAATCCCAATTGTATTGCGTAAGCTGTCCTGGCTGTCCGCCAATGGTAGCAACATAATCTACACTTATACTTCCGCAGCCTGCTGACTGGTCATACGAGAAGGTCTCGGTTCCGCCCGGACCTTGGTCCACAATAAGGGTGTAGGTGAAGCTTTGATTTTGTGTCACTTGAAATCCGAATGCCTCTGCCACTGCAGCAACGGTAATGACCATATCATAGGTTCCTGGAAGTACCGGTGTCCCGCAGATAGTAGCACATCCGTAGTTATCGCCTTGCGAGGGGTAGTAAGTCGCATCAGGTACGTTCATCGAATAAGACATGCCGTATGGCAAGCCATCAACAGCAGTTACTGTTATTTGCAACAAGGTTGCGTTCACTCCCGAAGCGGGGTCGGTGACGTTGGCTGGTAAATAAAAGGTCAATACACCTTCGTAATACACGCCTGTTGTGGCGTTGGGAAGTGTGGCCGGACAAATGGTAGGATTGCCGTCGGCACTAACACAGGTTTGATCGGGGGTGCACGTTGGACATTGCGCCCACGCGCCAAATCCAAATAATGCAAACAAGGCAAGAAGTAAGTAACGATTCATCATAAAAAGATGCAGTTGGTTTTCTACTTCAATGTTACACATTTTTTTCAAGAATTCCGTGCGTAACTTCGCCTCAATTATGAAAAAAGGCATTTCTAGAAAGTTATTGGGTTATTTAATGAACGGATTGTTGCTTGCGCTTCCAATCTACTTGACCATTTATGTGTTTTATACCATCTTCACCAAATTAGATACACTCATTCCAATTGAACACCAGTATCCTGGGTTAGGAATATTAATCTTAATTGTCAGCTTGGTAATCTTAGGTTATCTCGGAGCGAAAATCATCAACGATCAAATCCGCACGCGTTTCCTAAAATTCTTGGATCGTATTCCATTTATCAAAACCATTTACAAAAGCATTACTGATATGCTTGGGGCTTTTGTTGGAAATAAAAAGCGTTTCAACAAACCGGTTTTGGTGAAGATTAATAAAGAAAGTGATATTGAAGTTATCGGATTCATTACCGACGAAGACTTGCAAGAAGTGGGTAATCCGGAAGGAAAAATTGGGGTGTATTTGCCTATGTCTTACAGCTTTGCCGGACACCTCATTATAGTTCCTCGAGCCAACGTAAAAATTCTAAAAGGAAATTCGCTAGACCTGATGAAATATGTTGTTTCAGGTGGGGTAGTAGAATTTGAAGGGGAAAAAGATGAAGCCTCGAACTAGAGCGCTTCTCACCCTTCATTTCATTGTATTTCTGTGGGGTTTCACAGGAATACTTGGAAAGGAATTACACTTTTCCGTATTCGTTTTAGTGGCCTTGCGCATGCTCATTGCCTTGGTGTCTATTGCCGCCTATGCCGCAGTAACTCGAAAGTCGCTAAACCTTCCCAGACGCGATGTACTTAAACTTATTGGTGTGGGTATACTCACCGCCTTACACTGGTGTTCGTTTTTCTACAGCATTCATCAATCGAACGTCAGCACAACGCTTTCGGTGATAAGCACAACGGCGTTCTTCGTGGCGCTTATTTCACCCTTCTTCACAAAGTCGAAATTAAAGTGGAAAGAGCTTAGCTTAGGCGTGTTGGTTATTGCTGGCATTGCCATTATTTTTTCTTCCGGATTTCAATACGCCACCGGGATTATTTTTTCGTTGATAGCAGCCTTGCTTGCTGCTGTTTTCTCTTCGTTCAACGGTCGATTTATTCAGCGCATTTCAGCCACCAACATTGCCTTTTATGAGATGTTAGGGGGAAGTATAATTATGGTTGGAATAATCACCTTCAACCACGAATGGGGCATCGTTCAAGCCATAACGGCATTTGATTGGATGCTTTTGATTTTGTTAGGAACTGCCACTACCGCTTTTGCCTTCATTGCCAGTGTTCAAGTGATGAAGCACCTAACGCCGTTTACTTGCGCCATGGCCATCAACCTCGAACCGGTTTATACAATAGTGTTCGCTTTGCTTATTTATGGTTCCAGCGAGTTTATGAGCGGACTCTTTTACATCGGGACGTGCATCATTCTAACGGCGGTGTGGTTAGAATCTATGAAGGCTGTTAAGAAATAGCCTTTTTCAAGCTTTGCCATTTACCCGAAGACAACAACGGAATAAAATTGTTTTCCCATTGTGCGCATTCCCGTTCAATGGCTTCGGCACGTGAGATACAATCGGGATGCGTGCTCATGAAATCAGGAAGTGAAATCAATTCCAATTCCGACATTTTTCTGAACAAGGCTGCAAATCCAATCGGATTAATTTTCGCAGCGCGCAAATAGGCCATGCCTTGTTGGTCGGCTTCTTCTTCTTGCTGACGGTCGAACGACTTCGAAACCATTTCTCCAATGGTGCCTGCAGCCACAGAGCCGCCCGTTGCATTGCTGAGTACCGCAATAACGGATTCCTTCCAAATCTTCGATTTCAAATGTCCCAATTCTGCGTGTGCCAATTCATGGGCTAGCACACCCATTAATTCTTCCGGAGAATCGCAGAACTCGATAAGTCCAGAATACACCACAATGTGATCACCAGGAATGGCGAAGGCATTCACCTCAGAGCTGCGACAAATGTGCAGTTTGTATTTCGCGTAGTTGACGCGATTGGGTTCGCACAGTTTTCGAAATAATTCATTCATGACCACTTCCGCGCTATCGCTTGAAATGATTGGACTTTGCAATTCTACCGTTGTCATTATCGCATCACCCAAATTCTCATTCGTGGCCTTTCCCAGTTGGGCAATACCAAATGTCTCTACAAACGGAATGCGCGAAAGTCCAAACCACACCGCAAATAATAAGGCTAGTGTGATGAGTAAGCGTGAGAAAAATGTATTCATGATTTACGAACGAGTTGATCGGTAATAGGTCCAAATAACCACCAAGAACTTTCCTTCCCTTTACGAATTCGAATAGCAGAAACGAGGGTTCCAATTATCTCTAAGAGATTCACTAACAACACCAGAATCACATAGGCTATCCATTCGTTGCTAGGCGACAAATCGAAGAAGATAATACGCATGGTCCATGTAAATCCAAACGAATTAAGGAAGAACACACTAATCTGTGATATGAGCACCTGCGTGCAGTGCCAACGTACAAAGTAAGAACCCTTTCTGTTGAGTAACGAAAAGATAACCGAAGCAAGCAAGTTCAACACCGGCAGCGGCAGTCCGGCCATTAAGGCCACCAATGACATGAGATAAGCGTTCGAGGCTTTTTCTCTGTCAATTTCTTCTTGTAAACGTCCTGAAATTGAATTTGTATCCATAAAAAAAACCGAACAAATGTTCGGTTCTTGTTTTTAGTTTCTATTAAAAAAGGAATTTTTGAACAGCTTCAAAATTCTTCTTTTTGGTAGCGCTTTGAATGTTGAACCAATCAACGATTGTCCAAATTCCACAACCACCTAAGGTTAAAAGCTTGGCAACACCTAGTCCAGCGTCACCGATATAGAAACGGTCAATACCGTATGATCCGCCGAAGATAGAAATGATTAAAGCTGTTGAAGGGTCTTTCAAATTAGCTGCTTGAATCATCAAGAATTTTGAATCGTCTGCATTCATAAGTTGGTCACGAAGCATAGGAATCTGATGACTTTCAAAGTGTTTAGCGTTAGTAGCAATGTAGATGTCTACTCTAGATTGGTCCATGTGTATGTATGATTAAATTGATTACTAAAAAAACCCGACCTAAGTCGGGTTATTGACTTACGCCAAATCTCTTCCGTCAGCCATTTTCATGCTTCCGGTTAAAATTTTAATGAAGTCTACTAATGTCCAAATTCCACATCCTCCAGCTGTTAACAGCATCAACCACCAATTTTTGTAGCCCATCATTAAACGATGAACTCCTAAAGAACCTACGAACCAACAAATGATGGCCATAGTCATTTTCGATTGAACTGGTTTTTGTTCTGACATGATAAAACGGTTTTGGTTAGGTGCTTACTCTTTTGTGAAGGTTTTCAGCATCCCCTTATGATGGCAATATACAAAAAATTTGATTTGTGTGACTTAAATCACTTTTCAACACTTGGCGTCCATTTGTAATAACGCACGTAGTCAATCACAAAATCTGGAACCTCTAAAGCTTCTGCACTATTCTTAGTTTGTTGCATGGCCATGTCAACCAAAATATGCATGGGCGATTGGGGAAACACATTCTCTTCACGTCCTTCCTTCACCTGTCCGTCTTTGCGGTCTTTTCTTTTCTTATAACGATACAATACACGCTGAATCTCACCATCGGTGTACCACACAATGTAAGTTGGCATCCAAAGCACCCCGTAAGTATGAAAGTCCTCAGACGCATCGAACTTCAGGTCTGAACCTTCCCCACTCATTCTTCTTCTGTAATGTGTCGTCATGTGTTGAACACGTGATAATTTCTTCGGAACTACTTTTCCAAACGCATTGCTTTCATTCCAAAATTCAAATACATCAATTTCATTGTTGGTGCCGTTTTCTTCGCCGTACAACCAGAAGGCGGGCCAAGCTTCGTTGCCCTTCGGAAGTTTACAACGAATTTCATAATAACCCCAGAAGTATGAATTCTTCGATTCTATCTCTCCTGAATCATATGCGAAATTCCCAACCATGGGCTTCATGCCGTCGGTAATCCATACCGAGAATTCTTGATTCACCCGCTGATTAGGAACAGTGCGTATTACACATTGACCGTTGTTTACCGACACCATTGCAGGAAGTAACCATTGTCTCGTTACTTCCTGCTTGGCGTCTCGTGTCACTCCAGTACGTACTTGCCAAACTTGTTCATTGATGCGCGTTCCGCTAAACTCTTCATTGAACTCCAATTCTACCTTAACAGTCTCTTCATTGTTTGAAAGAATCATCGTTGTCTTTTGAGCAAACAACATGGTACTAAACGCGCAAGCAAGCACGACTGAAATGGATTTCTTCATCTTAATTTTCTTATGTGTTTAATAAGGGTGCTAATCGCTTTTGTGTTCGGTGAATTTATTAAACTTTTCATTGCTTCAATCTAATTGAACTGCAATTGTTTTTCAGCACGAGAAGTCCCGCTGCAATTTTTATCTTAGTCAATAAAAAATTTCAGTACTACTTTTACCCCACCTATGCCACTGATACTCCCCGTTCAAGGAATTAAGCCAATCTTCGGAGAAGACTGCTTCCTCGCTGAAAATGCTACTGTAGTCGGACAAGTAACTATGGGTAACCAATGCAGCGTATGGTTCACCGCCGTAGTTCGAGGCGATGTAAACACCATTACCATTGGCAACAAAGTGAACATTCAAGACGGTGCCATCATTCACGCTACATACATGAAAGCCGCTACGGTTATTGGTAACAACGTTAGTATTGGTCATCGCGCTATGGTACACGGATGTACCATTCATGATAACGTGCTAATTGGTATGGGCGCTATTGTCATGGACCACTGCGTTGTTGAATCGAACTGCATCATTGCCGCTGGTGCCTTACTGCCAGAAGGCACGCATGTGAAGTCGGGCAGCGTTTATGCAGGTATTCCCGCTAAAAAAATAAAAGACCTTACACCCGAACTATTTGAAGGCGAAATACAACGCATCGCCAACAACTATATCATGTACTCATCATGGTTTAAGTCATAAATCACAACCCCCTCTCACCTTATTTTTGCCCTATGCAAGACAAACTAAATACGCTAAATCAAAAGATTCAAGAAGCCCAATTAGGTGGCGGACAAACACGCATCGATTCACAACACAAGAAAGGTAAACTTACCGCTCGTGAGCGTGTTCAAATTTTGTTAGACGATAATTCGTTTGAAGAAATTGGTATGCTGGTAACACACCGCTCGACCAATTTCGGATTGGATAAAGAACATTTCCTAGGCGACGGCGTTGTTACGGGATACGGAAAAATAAACGGACGTTTAGTGTACGTTTTCTCGCAAGATTTCACCGTTATGGGTGGATCACTTGCCGAAGCACACGCCGAAAAGATTTGTAAAATCATGGACCTCGCTATGAAAAATGGCGCGCCCGTGATTGGTTTGAACGACAGCGGTGGTGCGCGTATTCAAGAGGGTGTGGTTAGCCTAGGTGGCTATGCAGACATCTTCTACCGCAACGTACAAGCTAGCGGGGTGGTTCCGCAAATCTCTGCTATCATGGGCCCTTGCGCAGGTGGTGCCGTTTACTCGCCAGCCCTTACCGACTTTGTATGCATGGTTGAAAATACCAGCTACATGTTCGTGACAGGTCCTAACGTAGTTAAAACCGTTACCCACGAAGAAGTTAGCAGTGAAGAATTAGGTGGTGCAAGCACGCACTCAACCAAAAGTGGCGTTACTCATTTCACCGCAGAAAACGACGTAGCAGCGTTGAAATTAATTCGCGATATGCTTTCTTACATGCCGCAAAACTGCGAAGAAGAAGCTCCTCAATTGGCCTATGAACTAGGTAATGAACGTCGCGATGTATTGAACAACATCGTTCCTGAAAACCCAAACCAACCGTACGATATTAAAGAAATCATTGCAGGTATTGTCGATGAAGAATCGTGGTTGGAAGTACACAAAGATTTCGCTGAAAACATTGTATGCGGCTTCGCACGTTTGGCGGGAAGAAGCATTGGTATTGTTGCTAACCAACCTGCATTCCTTGCAGGGGTATTAGATATTAAATCATCCAACAAAGCCGCTCGTTTCGTACGTTTCTGCGATGCGTTCAATATTCCGTTGTTGGTGTTGGAAGACGTTCCTGGATTCCTTCCTGGAACCGACCAAGAATGGAACGGCATTATTTCAAACGGTGCGAAATTGCTATACGCATTCAGCGAAGCTACCGTTCCTCGCGTTACTGTTATTACACGCAAAGCCTACGGCGGTGCGTACGACGTAATGAACAGTAAACACATTGGTGCCGATATGAACTTCGCTTGGCCATTCGCTGAGATTGCGGTAATGGGTGCGAAAGGTGCTGCTGAAATTATCTTCAAAAAAGAAATTGCAGAAGCGGCCGACAAAGAAGCAAAATGGAAAGAAAAAGAATCGGAATACGCTGCTCTATTTGCTAATCCCTACAGCGCTGCTGAACGCGGTTATGTAGATGAAGTGATTGAGCCGGCTGTAACCCGCGAGAAATTGATTCGCGCATTTGAGATGCTTCAAAACAAAGCAGAGAAAATGCCTCGAAAGAAACACGGAAACATTCCACTATAAACAGAAAATGCACCGAAAGGTGCATTTCTTTTTTATATCAAGTACCGATTATTCTTCGGTATTCGCCACATCAAATTCCAACACCACTTCGGTGCCGCCGTTGTTAAATAAACAACGATCTGCCAATTTCTGCATCAAGAATACGCCGCGTCCGTGTGGCAATTCAATGTTCTCTGGTGCGGTCGGATCAGGTAGATTTTCATAATCGAATCCCGGACCTTCATCGGCAATAATAAAGCGCAAGGTCTTATTGTCTTCGCATTCAAAATCAAGTTTCACTTGAAGCGATTGGTCCATGCGGTTCCCGTGAACGATAGCGTTGTTCACGCCTTCGGTGAGGGAGATAAGCACTTCTCCGAAATAATCTTCCTTTACCTTGTATTCGCTACAAACGTCTTCCACCAACTTTTCAGCTAGGTGAATGTTCTCTAGTATTGAAGGAAAACGTAATTGTCTTTGTCCAGTCGTCATGATTGTAGGATTACCCGTATCCAAAAATGAGAAAAAATTTGCGTTCATGCACCATTATACGGCAGCTTTCCAAAAAAGTTTTGAACGAACTACGAATTTCCTTGTTGGAAATAACGTTGCGTCTTTTCTCGGTAGTACGGTTTCAGGTTCGGTGACACAGAACGCAGGGTCTCTACGTTCTTTTTCTTCTCGCGTAAAAAGTCTTCGTATTTCTTCGGATTACCAATAGGCGCGTTAATGGCTTCTCTGCTCTTGCGCTCATTGTCCATCTCGCGCGTGCGCTCAGCTTCCTCGGCTTTCAACAAGCGAATCATGATGTCGTTCTGCCTGCGCATGGTTTCTTCGGTAATCTGATTGTTTACAATGTCGCGCTGCAATTTCTCCATCTCCTTGGCTATCTCGCGCAGCTCGTTACCGTTGCCACTTCCGTCTTCATTCAACTCATTGGCCTTCTCTTCCATCATCTTGCGCAAGGCAGCCTGTTTGGCGGCCATCTGCGCCAATTCCTTGCTTTGTCCGTCTTGTCCTCCAGCAGGATTCCCGTTTGAATTGTTCTTCCCTTGATTTTTTCCTTGCTTCTTCAATGCATCTAATTGCTTCTGCATCGACTCTTGCATCTTCTTCATTTGTCCGGCCGAAGGCGTAGGATTGCCCTTGCCACCGGGCTTGTTGCATTTGCCCTTGCCGGGTTTCTTTTGTTCAGACTGCGATTGCATGTTCTGCTGCATTTGTTTCAGCGCATCGTCTAACAACAACGCCAAGTTGTTGAATCCGGTCATGGCCGATTGTTGGCTTTGTCCAATACGTCCGATGTTTCCATCCGGAAAATCTTTCAACGCGTTTTCAATGTCGGCGTTAATCTGATTGATTTCGCGGTTCACGGTGGCACTAATCTCTGGCACTCGTTTGCTTAAAGCAAACAAGCTGTCTTCAATCATACGTGCATCTTCTTTCAGTTTGAACTGACGTTGCGCCAAGGCTTTGAAACGCGGATCTATGCGTTGCACATTTTTCACTTCATTCATCAATGCTTCTTGATCGAAACTTACCGTGATGATGTTTTCCAACAACGCGCGCAAAGCGTCCATGTCTTCTTCGTGCTGCTCTTCTTCGGCCGATTCTTGCGACTGTTCAAGCTGCTGCGCCATTTCTTGCATCTTTTGTGCAGCTTGCTTTTGCGACTTCGATGCGCCCGATTTTTTATTCTGACTCAATTGCTCTTGAGCTTGCTTTTGTTGCTCTTGTACTTCTTGTTGTTGCTGTTCGGTGTTCGGAATGTCTTGCGGATTCTCTAATTCCTTGTTCAACTTTTCCGCTTCTTCCAATTCTTTCTTAACGTCTTCAAATTCTTTATTCAACTGCTCTTGTTCCTTCATCTTCTCTTCGTTCGAAAGGAATTCGTTGTTGGCTAGTTGTTCTTGTTTTTCGCTTAGCTCTTTTAATTTCTCGGTAGCTTCTTTCAGTTTTTCTTCTACTTCCAATTGCTTGAATTGCTCAAGGGCTCGGTCTAATTCTTTTTCTAAATCTTCGTTCGAAAGATCCATTTTCTCCATCTCTTTGCGCAGCTCATCGCGATTCATTTCGTTCATGAGCTTTTGCATTTCCTCCATCATCTTTTTCATTTCCGGAGTCAGCATTTCCTGCATCAATTTTTCCAATTGCTTTTGTTTCTCGGCCAACTCTTCGTTCTTCTGCTCTTGGTTGCGTTGCTTGGTTTGCTCTTGAATGCGCTGCACCTGCTCTTCCAATTGCTTCTGGCGCTGCATCAGCTCTTCCATCTGTTTTTGGTCTTGCCAATTGAGGTTGTTCTTCTCAATCATTTCGCGTTGCATTTCCTTCAATTCCTTCTGAAGCTTTTGTGCTTCGCGCATGCTTGCTTCCAACTGCTCTTTAATGCTTTCGTTTTGTTCTTGGTGAAATTGGTCTAATTGCTCTTGCGTCGGATTCTCATAGGTATGCGTTAACGAGCGCGTGCTCTTTGGCCCGTGTACGCCGTCATTGTCCCACACTTCAAAGAAGTATTGCACCTCATCGCCAGGTTCCAATTCAAACAAATTAAAATCTACTGCGTGAAAAAACTGGTCGCCCGTGCTGCCTATTTCAAACGGAATACTCACTACTGCAGGCGCGCTAATGAGCTTGCCTTCGCGGGTATGCGCCGCAGCAAAAACCAATTTCGTTAATCCGTAATCGTCCTGAATATCGCCGGTGAAATAAATCACGGTGCGCTGCATACTGTCGCGCTCTTCACGCACCGCAATACTCGGACGCGCATCGGCAATAACATTCACCTGGTAGCGCAAGGCATCGCTTTCGCTAACGCGTGCATTCTTCGGGAACACAGCGTACGCAAAATTTTCTAAGGCATGTTTTTCAAATTCAAATCCATCAGATGTCGGTTGGAAATCCTGCGAAACTCCGTTCGTCTCAAAGACCACTTGCTCGGTGTTCACACCCGCTAGTTTCCATTGAAGTGTTGTTCCTTCAGGTACAAGTAAGTCGCCCGTATTATTCACCACTTCGTCTTCCTTGTGCAAGTAACTGGGGTAATGCAAAGCCACTTGGAATTGCGTGAGGCGTGGCTTGTTCAAGACTTCTAATTCATACCCTTTGCTATGAAATTTTCCGGCGTAAAAAACAAAAGTGGTCGAAGACTGCACATTGGCCATGAGGTACGAATATTCGAATCCGGTTTCATGCACCATCTGAAATTTTTGTCCGTTCATTTCAATGTACACCTTATCCGGAATTTGATCGCCTTCCA
>Ga0172367_10003918_pt1 | contig 18894 bp, 17 predicted proteins | sample Lak10m_FD_114542 | JGI IMG/M metagenome (GOLD analysis project Ga0172367, IMG submission 114542) | Freshwater microbial communities from Kabuno Bay, South-Kivu, Congo - kab_022012_10m | ecosystem: Environmental > Aquatic > Freshwater > Lake | place: Democratic Republic of the Congo: South-Kivu...
AGCCGTTAACACATAGCTTCAGACAAGGCGCACGCGCAGCCTGAGCTAGCTCGCATACACTTACGTATGTGAGCAGCGAGGCAAGCGTGCAACGTAGTATCAAGCTATGTGTTAACGGCTATACTGTAAAACCTGCCGCACTTTTGAAATTACTGCCGCATAAGATGAGAGTTTACTGTGAAAAATAGCAGAACCCATAATGAAAGTGTCGGCCCCAGCCTTAGCAATGCTTGCAACATTGTCTACTTTTACACCACCATCAACTGCAAGATTGATTATTCGCTCTCGCTCACAATTAATACATCTCTGTGCTTTTTGTTGATCCAACAATGAACGTACCGCAGCTATCTTATCAAGTGCACTGGAAATAAAACTTTGACCACCAAAGCCAGGATTAACTGACATGATCAAAACCAGATCAATTTTGTCCCATACATATTCAAGATAATCTAAAGGTGTAGCTGGGTTAAACGCTAAACCAGCTCTGCAACCATGCGCGCGAATTAATTGTAAACTACGATCAATATGCGCTGAAGCTTCAGGGTGAAAAGTAATAGCACTCGCACCAGCTTGAGCAAATGATACGATTAAATCATCGACTGGATTTGTCATTAAATGCACATCGATTGGAGCCGTAATTCCGTAATGACGTAAAGCTTCGCACACCACTGGACCAATCGTAAGATTTGGAACGTAGTGATTATCCATAACATCAAAATGAATTTCATCGGCACCACTTGCAAGTGCGGCAGTAGCCTCATCACCCAAACGCGCAAAATCAGCACTTAAAATTGAAGCAGCTATTTTAAAGTTTGTTTTCATAAAAGTTATCGCCATTTTCTAGTTTTCTAACTTATGTATCATGCGCAAATGGGACTTCGATTTTGGCATCAGCTGCAATTTTCATCGCCGCATAAATGCCATCAGCAACGGCGATTGTGGTTTGGCGATAAATATCACCTTTAACATCACCAGCTAAATACAGGACACCCAGACGTATCAAATTTTTTTCAATTCTTTGCAATGATTCAGTATAAAAATCCTTTCTCGGCTCACGACCAGTAGCTACTAGAAGACAATCAAAATTTGCAACTAATAATTTCACTTGCGAGTCATGATTATCAATACTGCCTGTTTTACCATCTATTGCATTGGTCGCAAAAGTTAAAACTAAATCTCCTAACTGCCCCATGTTAATTTTTATTAACCTAACGTTGGCGTGATAATTAAACTTATCACTATCAAACACTGCTCTTCGTAACAATGGTAACGCCTTAATACGATCACCATGATTAAAAATAGTTACACTATTATCGCACCCCAACAAACTCAATGCATAATCAAAAGCAGCATCTCCAGCACCAATAACCGCAATTTTTTTGTCACGTTCATGTAGCAGCGGAAAAACCTCATAGCTGATTTTTCTTTTTGCTGCAGTGGAACACCTTGCGAACTTAGCATTTTCTACCAACACATGATGTTTCGGTTTCGTCCCAGAAGCTACAATTACATGTGTAAAGTGATAGATTTTTTTGTTGGTGGTGAGAACAAAAAGTTTTTCTCGTTCTAAATAATCAAGCAAGTTAACGTTTTCTGCGATGCTAATAATTTTATTGCGTTGCAATTGTTGATGAAATTTTTGCAGTAACACCATCCCAGTAAGACCATCAGGAAAACCCAAATAATTTTCCACTAGATGTGCATTTTTTAATAAACTACCACTGTTATTTTCACTACCATTATCAATCAAAGCTTCTTTTTCGAACAACACCGCATCCAGGTCATATCTTTTAAGCTGGATAGCAGCGGCAATCCCAGCCGGTCCGGCTCCAATAACCGCAATTGTTGGCAGCGAATCATTTTTCATTTATATACTCATAACGAATCACTTTGCGAAAATCTCTAACCCAAGACTTCAATAATCTCGTCAACCAAAAGCGGCACTGCAAAACCATGCGCTAAATTACGCAGTGTTGCGAAATGAAATTCCGCATCATAAGTAGCCGTTCCGTCAACAGCGAAAAACACCTCAAATCCTTTAACGAATGCCACACGCGCAGTAGTTTCGCAACACAAATGAGCCATCACTCCGGTAACAATAATTTGCGTGATTCCACGCTCGTGCAATCTTTGTTCCAAATCAGTCTGCCAAAAAGCGTCATATTGAGTCTTTGCAATCACCGGAATTTTTGAGGTTTCCAGCTCGGGAATTATTGCCATTAATGGATCGGTCAAGTCGAGCAATGGTTGTCGCCACCAACGCTCCATTGCACCACAATTACTTAAAGTATTGCCATGTTGTGTTTGAATAACCATCAATGTTTGTTGCAAGAAACACTCTTGTAATTTTTTTAATTTTGGGACTATCGCCGACATACTCGGAATAAAAGCATGCGATGTCGAATCATTAAAAAAATTTTGCATATCAATCACCAACAACGCTGTTTTTGCTGGTAATAAACACTGATTTTGATGTTGAACACGTAAATACTGCAGTTGCTTCAAAAAATCGCGCGCCTGTTGATCGATAGTGGTTGACGTGTAGTATGCAGTTTTCATCTATACTCTTCGCCAAGTTTCACACCAATTTCAATGCCGCCGCCATCTTCATCGCTCGCATATTCAATTCGACATTATGCACTCTAATGAAATCAACATGTTTATCTTTGCGACACAAATCAGCGGAAATAATCACAGTTTCAATATCGCGTTCGGCAAATGGTTTAGTCGTAAATTGACTCAAAAAAAGTTTACGCGAATGGCCAATCAACAACGGAATTTTAGGCCAACAAAATTTATTAAATTCGCGAATACGCTGAATTAATTCAAATGATTGAATAGCAGACTTACCAAAACCAATACCGATATCAATAATCATCTGTTCTATCTTGATGCCAGCAGCTAACAATTCTTCAATACGTTTCATTCCCCAAATATAAATTTGCTGCACCAAATCTTGATCATCCGATAATATCATCTCACTATTCGGTGGAATTCCTAGATGATGCATAAATACTATCTTTACTTCCTGATGCGACGCTGCAGCTAATACGCTACGCATTGCCAAATTATCGCAACCGCTCACGTCATTAATCCAATCAACGTTAAATTTTTCGATTGCTCGTTCAGCGGTAACTGCATTTCTAGTATCAACGCTAATCTTCGGTCTAAACGGAATATCTTTCCAATGCATAGTTATTGCTTCTAATATCGGTTGTAAACGCCGCCACTCTTCCTTCGGTGTGATCGCCGCACCATTGTTGGGACGCGTCGACTCGGCTCCAATATCAATCACATCAGCACCAGCAATAAAAAGTTTTTGTGCCTGCGCCACCGCTTGTTCAGGCAAATTATATGAACCACCATCGGAAAATGAATCTGGAGTAATATTTAAAATTCCAACAACTTGTGGCGTATCAATACGATGATTAAGTTGCCGCGTGTGCAACGGTGCCTCACCACTGAAACGTGACCCCCACTTACTTACAATGGCCGCAGCCGTCTTACCACTATGTTTTTTCTTTGTAACACAATAACGCCAAAAGGGCGCTAAATCAGCGAGTGGAAATAAAGCGAATGGTCGTTCACACAAATCAACATGCGGCACTTTCAGTCTTTCGCTATAAATCACCCGATCACCCCACGCCAAAATATCGATATCGATCAGGCGCGGTGACCACCGCTGATAAACACTGGGGCGTCCAATTTTTCTTTCAATATCCTTTACAACCTCCAGTAGCTCTAAAGGTTCTAATGTCGTTTCGCAACTAAGCGCAGCATTAAGATAAGGCAAGCTCGTATCTTCTGGCGCCGCATCCTCGAGCACAAGAGGATCAGATTCATAAACCGGAGAAACCTGGTGGACTAAGATCTTTGCTTGTTGACGCAATAAAATTACCGCTTGACGCAGGTTGGCCAAACGATCACCAACATTACTGCCTAGACCAATAATTAACATAAATCACCGTTTAATGTAAAAATAGCACGACCCAGATTGGCAATAGGCGGCGTCTTTTTTATCCCCACACTTAGCATCGCCACATTCGTCGCAGTTGCCTTAGTTAGTGATGGTAAAGAAAGAACATTTTTCAAAAAATCAAACAATTGATAACCAAAATACTCGATCAAATGAAATGACTTACCAGCACAAAAAGCCGCTATTTTCTGAGCTAAATCGTCGTAACAAAGAGCTTGATGTAAATCATCGGTAATGCAAGCCTGAGGGGGAGACTTAAAAAAAATATCAATATCAACTACCACCGCTTGTAGTTGTTGTTGTTCTACCGCAGTTACACCAAGATGTATTTTCAGCGTCAGATCTTTTAGTGATAAGCAAGTCTGCATATGTAAAACCTCAATGAATTTACCATCACCAAAAATAAATTAATCGCTCATAAATCTTCTGATGGCGGTGAAAATGAATAAGCCCCTGGTAAATGCAATGAAGTCAAAAATTCTTTCCTGATAGCTGGATCGTTTTTAAAAGAACCAATCATCGCACATGTCTTCACCGTTGCATTTTGCTTTCTCACACCACGAGCAATCATACACGAATGCATTGCTTCAATGACAACACCAACACCAGACGCTCCAGTAACATTCATTAACGATTGGGCAATTTGATTACTAAGACTTTCCTGAATTTGCAGACGCCGCGCATACATATCAACAATACGCGCCATTTTCGACAAACCAATAACCTTCCCATCGGGCAGATAACCAATGTGGCACTTACCAATAAATGGTAACAAATGGTGCTCGCACAAAGAAAATAACTCGATATCCTTAACAATAACCATCTCATTGTTATCGCACTTAAACAAAGCGTTATTTACCACCTGCTCAATGTTTAAATCATAACCACTCATCAAATACTGAAACGCTTTAGCAGCGCGCCGCGGTGTTTTAACTAGACCTTCTCGATGTAAATCTTCACCGATAGTGCTAATTATCGAAGCAAATAACTCAGTTAATCTGTCCAATTTGATCTGTTTTGCATCGTGGTTACTTGGTTCATTACTTTGGCTTTGACTGAACAGTGTTTTATTTTTCATAATTTTAACTAAGATTTTTATACTTCGCTTTAGCACCAGTTCAGAATCCCATCAAGCTGGAACCAAAATCATGGTTTATACCCGTCGCCATTAGTTGGTTGCTCCAACTGGGACTCTATATAATGATATAATGTGAAAACCTGCAAATCTATTTACAACCCCAACACGCCAAACAAAACGTTCGTGAATTCTATATTCTTTTTACCCATTGTAAATGGTAAACGTTCATCAACAAACGTAGGCGCTTAACGTAACACGCTCACTTTCCGTGGTGTTTTTATGCAAATTTCAATCATCGCTGCAATTGCCAGTAATGGAGTTATTGGAGTTGGAAACGAGAATAAACTACCGTGGCATCTACCACTTGATTTGAAAAATTTCAGAAAATTGACTTTGGGCAAACCAATTATCATGGGGCGTAAAACCTATATATCAATTGGTAGAACTCTGCCCGATCGACGTAACATTGTGGTTTCACGCGGAGTATTTAATACAAGTAATTTACCCATACAAACCATGTTTCCCAATTGCGAAGTATATCGCTCTTTGACGCAAGCCTTAGCTGCAGTACAAAACACTCCGGAAGTAATGGCTGTTGGCGGGGCCACTATTTACGAACAAACATTGCCATTAGCACATAAAATGTATCTCACCATGATTCATCACAGTATTGCCGGTGATATCTATTTTCCACGATGGCACGAAGAAGAATGGGACTTGCTTGAACGATTGGATTTTGCAGCAGACAATGAGCATCTTTACGATTATAGTTTTTTAACCTTACAACACCGAAAATAATGCCTATGGCCATTAACGCTCAGCGTTGAACTTTACTACACAACGCTTAACTTCGCGAGCTCACACCATTGGCTGTACGCGGCACCGCTCGTTGACGCTATACCTCATCTGAAATCATCTGAAATCAAATGATAACAACTACATTTAAATAAATCCGTCTGGGTTTTTTGCCTGCCAATTCCAAGCATCTCTACACATATCGGCTAAATTTCTCTTCGCTTTCCATCCCAATTCTCGTTGAGCCAAACTCACATCAGCATAACAAATAGCAATATCACCATCCCTTCTTTCCTTAAATTCATACGGTATTTGACAACCAGTCTCTTGTTCAAAAGTCTTAACCACATCAAGTACACTATAACCAACACCCGTACCAAGATTGACCACAAGAGGAAAATCATCCCTTTGACGTAAATAATCGAGAACCGATACATGTCCGTTAGCCAAATCCATTATATGAATATAATCACGTATCGGCGTTCCGTCTGATGTTGGCCAATCCCTACCAAAAATATTCAACCGTTTCAGTTTTTTCGCAGACACTTGTGAGATGTAAGGCATTAAATTCGCCGGAATACCTTTAGGATCTTCACCAATTAATCCGCTTTCATGTGCTCCAACTGGATTAAAATAACGCAGTATTGCAATACGACACTGTGAATCGGCTCGCGCTATATCTGCTAAAAACTTTTCCCCAACCAGTTTCGAATATCCATATGGATGTGTAACATTCAAAGAGCAACCCTCATTAACCGGCATTTGTTCGCTACTACCGTAAATAGATGCCGTGGAAGAGAAAACAATATTCTTCACTCCTGCTTTTTTTAACACTTTCATCAAGGTGATGGTACCGCACACATTGTTATCGTAATACTCGTGTGGGTAAGCAATCGAATCTTCAATCGACTTTAATGCAGCAAGATGTATCACCGCATCAATTTTGTGTTGCTTCACTACTGCATCCAGTCCCATTTCATTCCTAATATCAAGCTCATAAAATGGAAAATCACAAGTAACAATTTTTTTGATGCGATCAACAACTGCTAGACGGCTATTACACAAATTATCAATTGCAACAACCGCATAACCACACTTACACAGTTCTACAATAGTATGCGATCCAATATAACCAGTAGCACCGGTAACAAGTACGGTTTGCATATGGTAATAATCCTGTTTTTATTATCGATGAGGTGAAGTGATAATTTAAGTTTGAAAAAAGTAATGAACTATAAAATTGAACATATCTTATTTTTTCATTTCTTGTGTCAATTGAGCTTGCCGTTTCACTGTAGCATCAAGCTCTTTCAATACAACCAACAGCTGCTCCATATCTTTGAGAGGCAAAGAATTAGGACCATCACACAATGCCTTTTCCGGATTAGGATGAGTTTCAATAAACAAACCGGAAATACCAGCAGCAATTCCGGCACGTGCTAAAATTGCAATAAACTCACTCTGTCCCCCGGTGTAACAACCATTGCCACCCATTCCAGGCTGTTGCACCGCGTGCCCAACATCGAAAATTACTGGACAACCAGTTTGACGCATAACCGCCAACGAACGCATATCAACTACCAAATTATTATAACCAAAAACATAACCACGCTCGCACACCATAATTCGATCATCACCGACACGATATCCTTCACTATTCTCTTTTAAGCTCTCTTGCACTCTACGTTCACAATCCTCACAAATACCAATAGGTGCCGCGATTGCCGCAGAGGAAGACAAGTCTTCCTCAACAACCAACTGTTCGGATTTACTAGCGTCCAGATTTGACAATTCGGACAGACGAATAAATGCACGAGCCTTATCTACTACCTGAACCATTTCCCATGGCGACAAAAACTGTCCTTTTTTTATATTCACGGGCTTATTGCATGCCATAACTCTAGCAATGAAATTAGTTTGACGACACAAAAAAGCTGGCGTTTGCAAAACATCAACAACCGCCACAACTTCGTCCAACGGGGTATCTTCATGCACATCAGTCAAAACTGGCACACCCACTTCTGCTTTGATCTTTGCCATGATACGTAACCCATCATCAAGACCAACTCCGCGGTAGCTGCGATAAGAAGTACGATTAGCTTTTTCAAAAGATGTTTTGTAAATAAAATTAATTCCGAGGCGAGTCGTAATTTCTTTGAGCGTACTTGCAGTATCAATGGCTAGTTGCTCCGATTCAATGACGCAATTACCAGCAATTAAAAAGAACGGCTGATCTAAACCAATATTAAAATTACTAAGTTTCATTTTATTTATTTCCATTAAGAATTAGACACAAAACAATGTTCAATGTTCGACGAAAACTTCTAACCACCATCCATAACTGCTACTGATCTCAGCAAGGCTATGAACAACTTTTCACAAAATCAATAAATATCGGATGGCCTTCGCGTGGATTAGAAGTAAACTCTGGATGAAACTGACAACCAATAAACCATGGATGGTTGGGCAACTCTATACTTTCAATCAAATGTTGATCGCAAGAGATTCCTGAAATTTTCAAACCAAGCTTAACTAATTCCCGAATAAGATTACTGTTTACTTCGTAACGATGACGATAACGTTCGGCAATAATGCTTTTATTATAGATTGCATGAATTTTCGTACCTGGTTCTAAAGCACATTTTTGGGCACCCAAACGCATCGTACCACCCAAATCATCATTGGCCATACGCCGTTCTTTTTTGCCACTTGCATCTAACCACTCTGCCACCAACCCCACTACGGGATGTACAGTAGTTGCATCAAATTCGGTGCTATTGGCATCGCTCCAATTGGCAATGTGCCGCGCAAACTCTATTACTGCAATTTGCATCCCTAAACAAATTCCTAGATAGGGAATACTGCGTTCGCGAGCGTACTGTGCTGCAATAATCATGCCCTCAACTCCGCGTTTACCAAAACCGCCGGGAATTAAAATACCAGAAGCACCTTCCAAAAGTTTTGTTCCTTGCGCCTCTATTTCTTCAGCATCAATGAAATTAATATTTACCTTAGTGGCAGTGTGTATCCCCGCATGACAAAGAGCTTCATTGACTGACTTGTAGGCATCAATCAAATCAACATATTTACCGACCATCGCAATATTGATAACACGCACATAGTTTTTAGTATTGGCAATAATCTCCTGCCACAATGCTAAATCAGCAGTCTTTGCGATAATTCCCAATTTCTCAACAACAATATCATCAACTTGCTGTTGGTGTAATAACAACGGAATACCATAAACATTTTCGACATCAGGCAAAGAAATTACCGCCCTTGACTCAACGTTGGTAAAAAGCGCAATTTTTTCGCGGGCACCGTGCGGTAATACTTGAAGAGAACGGCAAAACAATATGTCTGGCTGAATACCAATCGAACGTAATTCCTTTACCGAGTGTTGTGTTGGTTTGGTTTTGAGCTCATGTGCTGCATTGATATATGGCACTAGAGTAAGGTGAATGAATAAAGTATTGGAAACACCCAATTCCATGCGCATTTGTCTGATCGCCTCTAAAAATGGCAACGATTCGATATCACCGACCGTACCACCAATTTCTACCAATACTATGTCTAACTTGTCATCATAATTTTCAGCAGCTCGTTTAATAGATTTTTTAATTTCGTCAGTAATATGCGGAATTACCTGAACTGTAGCACCCAAATAATCACCATGTCGCTCCTTGCGAATGATTTCGGCATAGATGCGCCCCGTGGTTAAATTATTGTGACGCTTCATGACCACGCGAGCAAAACGTTCGTAATGTCCAAGATCCATATCGGTTTCAGCACCGTCTTCAGTCACAAACACTTCACCATGTTGAAAAGGACTCATGGTTCCTGGATCAACGTTAATGTAAGGATCAAGTTTAATTAATGTTATTTTAAGGCCGCGCGCTTCTAAAAGAGCCCCCAGAGAAGCAGAGGTGATACCTTTGCCAAGAGAAGAAACCACTCCACCAGTGATAAATATATAGCGCGTCATTTTAATGTCTCGTTTTTTATAGCGTAACAATCTTTGACCAGAAAAAGCGTCAAATACCTCGTCGAACTCTATCTTAAAAAAGCGCAAGTTAAAATAAGATTTTAACGGCCGTCACACAGTGCCAACGATATACATTTAGGTAAATAAGATTATAATACATCCTGGTTTTACGTTTATGATTAAGGTTGACAAACATGTAGGCCGTTAACATTTAGCCTCAGACAAGACGCAAGCGTCGATTTAGCCCTCGTGCATTGGTGCACGTGAGTAGTGAATTGAGGATACAACGAAGCGTCAAGCTAAATATTAACGGCTATCACAAAACGGAGCAAAGATTATGACGCTAATTACTATTTTAATTGCTTTAGTGGTGCAGCGATTCGGCAATATGGCAGACTGGTTTAAACCGGCGTGGTTTGAAACATATGTCGGGTGGTTAAGACCAGCATTAGTTAAATGCAACCAGTGGTCCGCAATTGCAGTAATCGTGTTGCCAGTTTTTACAATATTAGGAATATTTCATTATTTGCTATCACCACGTTTATTTGGCCTATTTTACTTAGTATTAGCCAGCTTCGTCTTGTTGTTATGTCTGGATGCGCGCAATCTTAAAAACCAACTTAATAAATATTTTGAGCATGCAGAAAAAGAAGAAACCGAAGCAGCATTGAATGCAATAGCTGATTTAACTGACGAGCCTTTACCCACGATCAATACGTCCACAGGAATAAGTCGCTGCGCTACACGGCTAATTTTGGAGAAAAGTTATGTTCAAATTTTTTCAGTACTGTTTTGGTTTGGCACTCTGGGCATTTTCGGTATTTACGGCGTAGCCGGATATACTACGATTTCTTTACTTCGTCGCTTGGCGACAAAAATTGATGGTAGTTTCGGCGATATTGCAAATGCTGCTGCATCTATCAAAGATATTTTAGACTGGTTGCCAGTACGTGTTTTAGGTTTTAGTTATGCTTTGGTTGGTCAATTTATGAATGGTTTTTCCTACTGTAGCAAAAACTTCAAACTGGGATTATCTGACAACATGAAATTCACAGTTGAATCTGGACTGACCGCTTTAGGAGTTAATATTACAGACGTTGCCGAAAGCGAGGCCAACTTACAAGAAAACTACGCTACACTAGCCCTGATCGATCGCGCTTTGGCTGCATGGATTATTGCTATGGCGCTGATTACTTTTGGGATGCTGCTGTAAAACGGAGAATAGCTTTACTTGGTACTGCCTGGCATCGCATCTAAAGCCAAGTTAAGCTGCAACACATTAACTCCAGCGTGTCCCCATATACCAATAAAATCTGGATCGATACTCTGATTGATTAGTTTCTTAATTTTGTTTGGTTGCAACTGTCGCTCTTTGGCAACACGTGGCAACTGTAGCGTGGCATTGGATAAAGAAATATGTGGATCTAAGCCACTACCAGAAGCCAAAACCATATCAGCAGGAATTGGACTATTTGGCGTTAAATTGTTGATTATACGTACTTGTTGCAGACGATCAGCAACGCTTTTCAATAACTTATCATCCGACGGACTAAAGTTACTACCGCCAGAACTAGCCGCGTTGTATCTGACTTCAGAAAATCTACCATGAAAATATTGCGGTGCAGTGAAATTTTGCCCAATTAAAGTTGACCCAACAATTCTGTTATTTTTTATAATCAAGCTGCCATGAGCTTTTTCCGGCATAAAAAATTGACCCAATCCAGTAATTGCTAATGGATATAAAATTCCAAGCAACACAGTAAAAACTGCAAACACCCTTAAGGAAGTCACTATTTTATACATCTGTTCTTTCTCCTTGTTCCAACTCTTATTTACACCACGTGCAAAAATGACAACAACGTATCAATAGCCTTAATCACCACAAATGGAAAAATCATGCCGCCAAAACCGTAAATCAGTAAATTCTTTTTTAGCAAAGTTTTAATTGCAGCCTGCTTATACTGCACTCCCTTAAGCGCTAACGGAATTAGCATCGGGATAACCAATGCATTGAAAATTACTGCTGATAAAATGGCACTATGAGGCGTTGACAAATGCATCACATTTAAAACTTTCAATACTGGATATTGAACGAATAACGCGGGAATAATTGCAAAATATTTGGCAATATCATTAGCGATACTGAAAGTAGTTAGAGCACCGCGTGTAATTAAAATCTGCTTCCCAATTTCAACAATATCTAACAATTTCGTTGGCGTAGAATCCAAATCAACCATATTAGCCGCTTCACGCGCCGCTTGGGTTCCAGCATTCATTGCCACCGCAACATCTGCCTGTGCTAATGCTGGAGCATCATTGGTACCATCACCAATCATCGCCACCATATAACCATCTTGCTGATATTGCCAAATTCGCTTTAATTTCATTTCAGGAGTGGCCTGAGCAATAAAGTCACTAACCCCAGCTTCAACAGCAATTGCCGCAGCCGTTAATGGATTATCGCCAGTAATCATCACCGAAGCGATACCGATATTCTTTAACTGTAATAGCCGTTCTTTAATTCCAATCTTTAAAACATCCTTAAGGAAAACCACTCCATACACCATTTCTTTATCAGCAACCACCAGCGGAGTTCCACCTGATGATGCAATTTTCGTCACCTCATTTTTCACTTCAATTGGAAAGGTAACATTGTTTTGCACCACAAATGCTTCAATTGCATCAACTGCACCCTTGCGAATTTTCGCGTTGTTGATATCGATCCCACTAATTCGAGTTTCCGCCTGAAATTCTACAAATTTCGCACCTTGCGGTGATCGAATATCACGCCCACGAACCTGCAATACCTCTTTGGCCAATACCACAATACTACGTCCTTCTGGGGTATCATCGGCAAGTGAAGCCAACATTGCAAAACGCGCTAATTCTTTTTCTGTAACGCCTTGCGCCGGAATAAATGACGTAGCTAACCTATTACCTAAAGTAATCGTTCCAGTCTTATCCAGTAACACTACATTAACGTCACCAGCAGCTTCAATCGCCCTACCAGTAAGTGCAATAACGTTATGCTCTAACAGACGATCCATGCCGGCGATTCCAATTGCAGGTAACAATCCACCGATAGTAGTTGGCATCAAACAAACCAACAATGCAATCAATATCGACAACGGAATAGCCACGTGCATGTAATGTGCAAAAGCAGGTAGAGTGACAGTAATCACCATAAAAAGCGCTGTCAGACCAATAAGTAATATTTCTAATGCAATTTCGTTGGGAGTTTTTTTGCGTTTAGCGCTTTCAATCATTCCAATCATCTGATCAAGAAAAGTTTCTCCAGCATTAGCAGTTACTTCTACTCTGATCTTCCCCGACAAAACTTTGGTACCGCCAGTAACACCACTACGATCACCTCCAGCTTCACGCACCACCGGAGCCGACTCTCCAGTGATTGCTGATTCATCGATCAGTGCCACTCCTTGAATAATGTCACCATCAGAGGGAATAGTTTGATTGTCTTCAATGAAAACAAGATCACCTTTGCGCAAAGATAATGCGGGTACCGACTCAAACTCACCTTCTTCATTCACGCGTTGAGCATAAACTTCGCTACGAGACTGCCTCAATGATTCAGCTTGCGCTTTACCTTTCCCTTCTGCCAAAGCCTCAGCAAAATTGGAAAACACCACGGTAAGCCACAACCAAAAACCAATTTGCCAATCAAAACTCGCTGGTTGATGGTGATAACAATCGTAAAACGCGATGATGGTAGTCATTGCTGCACAAATTTCGACCACCAACATCACCGGATTACGCCACATGCTGAGCGGATTAAGACGTAAAAAAGCATTACACAACGCTGGAATAAGAATTTCTCGACGTAAAAAAAGTTTATTCTTCATAAGCTCAATGATTCGAATCAAAATATAATGTGATGACTAATGGCTATTTGTATCCAGAACAAAAAATTATAAAACAATATGGTTATCGCCATAGCGTACGCTATGGCCGTAGTAACTAGCATCTAACCTTAAAACTATAACATACTAGCTTTTGGCGCCCTCGGTGGCTGATAATTAAGTTGATGACCAAGCTGATTTTCCAATACCTTGCGCAATTGTGGATTAAGTTCATCAGAACGTTTTTCAGCTTCTTCTATTGCATGATTGTTCTCGTTGACCAAAAAAGTGAGATCAGAAGTTGCGCCAGTCGGCGCGTCCATAAACAATGGATGGTCCAATAGCAATTTTGACGAACCACCACTACCACCATCTTCATCTTCTTCAACATATGGCCGACGCGGAGCAACTTTACCAAAATGGCGGTGACCAACAGCAAGTAATTCACCAAGCTGCATTTTCTGCTCGCGTGTTAATTTTTTAACTATCGACATAAATAACCACTTATCTCTACATTATCTCTTATAAGGATTAAGACTCGTGCGCAATTCAATACGAATCGGAGTTCCAACCAAACGTAGTTTGTGACGAAAAGTACGTTCCAAATATTTACGATAATTTTCTGGCACGCTCTCAGTCTGATTACCATGAATAACAATTACCGGTGGATTGTGTCCCCCAACGTGCGCATAACGCAACTTTATTCTTCTACCACCAACCAGTGGCGGCGGAAAATCGTTAACTGCCTTAATTAAAATCTTCGTTACTTCCGGCGTCTTCAATTGCTTCATAGCAGCAGCATAAACTTTATCTATAGATGGAAATAAATCACCAACACCAGTGCCATGCAACGCCGAAATGAAATGGAACGGCGCAAAATCAACAAACACTAAACGACGATCTAACACACGACGAATATGCTCACGCTGATCAGCGGTAAGACCATCCCACTTATTAATTGCAATAACTAATGACCGACCACTTTCAAGCGCAAATCCCAACAAATGTAAATCTTGCTCGGCAACAGTTTCCTGCGCATCAAGAACCAATACTACAACATTAGCTAATTCGATTGCCTGTAGCGATTTCACTACTGAAAATTTTTCGACCTTGTCCTTCACGCGTCCACGACGTCTGATGCCAGCAGTATCGATAAGCGTATAATTTTTACCACGACGCGTAAAATCTATAGAAATAGCGTCGCGTGTTGTACCAGCAAGATCACTCACAATGACTCGATCCTCTCCCAAAATACGATTGACTAGTGTTGATTTGCCAACGTTGGGACGACCGATAAAAGCAATCTTGACGTATTCATCACGTTTTGCCTGCAGTGGAGGAAGTTGATTTACACTTACGTTGGTATCCACGCCATTTGGTGCAGCTACTAGTGATGCCACCGGACCAAATCTACTAACGACTAAATCCATTAAATCACGCACACCATCGCCGTGTTCTGCAGCAATAAAATAAGGACGATTCAAACCTAAAGCATAAAAATCACCCGCAACACTCGCTATCTTTGGAACATTTAAACCATCAAGCTTATTAGCAACTAAAAAAATATCTTTTTTTGATTTAATTTTGCGTAATTTACGTGCGACTTCTTCATCCATTGCAGTCAAACCACTACGCGCATCAACCACGAATAATACAATCTGCGCCTCTTCAATAGCCTGCCATGCTTGCTTGGCAATCAACTTTTCTATAGCAGATGCAGTAGTGGTTTGCAGTACAGTATCGGCCACGGCCAAACCACCAGTATCAATGATAATAAAATTCTCACCTTGATATTGCGCAATACCATAGTGACGATCTCGTGTTAATCCAGCAATATCACTGACAAGTGCATCGCGCGTCCTGGTTAAACGATTAAATAATGTGGATTTACCAACATTTGGACGACCAACAATAGCAACGACTGGAAGCATAATAATGGTTTCACTTATCACATCTTGCAAATTGGCACCACCTACGTTCTACCCTTGTACCATTTGCATTTTGGTTTATGACTGTCGTCATTTGAGATAATTACTCAATAACTTCGGTAGTATACCGTTCGACTTTGATGGTATTTGACCAGTAATCAGCAGGAAGACCTGCTTTCATTTTGAGATGTTGGAGAAACATTTTAGGATTGGGCAATTGCTCCCAAACTGACGGCAAAAAAGTTCCACGATAGCCATCATCACTCAAAACCAAACCATCAATATTGGGACGCAATTTGGCTATCAAATCTTCTTCTGTAGTAAAATTTACTAATTCAGGTTTACCTAAAATTGATATGTGCTTGGTAAGTGACAAACATTCATCTTGAGTTATTGGGCAAAAACGATGATCTTGAAAAGCCGCAGCAAAGGCGTTACACGCAATATCTAAAATTAATGGGCGATAGGCTAACAATGAACCAATGCAACCGCGCAATTGACCATCAAGTTCCAATGTTACAAAACTAGCACCAAGCGTAGTAAATTTTGCAGGATAAACGTCAACATCGATCGGCATAACTCGCCTATATTTCACTCCATACTTGATAACATCATCAACAACCTTGAGTAATAATTGTCGCTCTGTTTGAGTGTAGCTATTCATTCGCCTCAATCTCCTTCTCGGGTCTATTGGTGACACAATCTACAACTCATGCAAGGTTGGTAATCATTGTGACAAAAATTTTAGAATTTTCTTATCATCAATTTTAATTGCTTTCAGCACTTTGTCCGCATCAATTTTCCCATGATGTAATCCAACGCCAATAGGTTCTTTTACTGTTTGAACTACTGCACCCTTTAACAATCTCCCCATCAGCATTGCCACATCTGGTTTCACACTTGGTGCGGCAAAAGAACCCGTCACTTTGATTGGGATATAGAAAGCACCATAATCAGCATAAGCAGCATCAAGTTGTAAATCCAAATTTTGTGCCACCAAATTCACGCGTCCAGCACCTTTAATTTTAAATTTCGGCGCTTGCAATAGCAGATCCCTGGTATCAATAGTTCCATCGGTAATTTTAAAACTGCTTTTGAACTGATTGAAAACCGTTTTCGGCGGTTTAGTCTCTTGCATTGATGGGTGACTATTTCCAATCAATCCTTTGGCACGCTCAATTTGATAACGAATGTCAATGCCATGAAAAGCCCCGTTCATCACATAAATACTGCCAGTACCTTGCAAATTTTTAAGCAATGTTTCTGCCTTATTTCCCAACGTTGTCAGCTTTAATTTGGCAGTAGCCATGCCACTGAGTTTATCAATCTTTGCCACTGCATGAACAAGCTGCTGCATCACAAAATTAGCAATTTTGCCATCGCAACTAAATGACGGGATATTTTTACTCACATTGATCTTAATCTCACCTTTGATTGTCCCATCGTAAAAATCGCTGGTAATGGGGTTGAGATCAATAATCCCTTCATGCCCCTCACCACTACTAATTTGCATTTTCACATTTTTAAAACGCATCTCACCCAGCTTTAATTTGTGAATTTGTAGATCACCGTTTAAAACAATGCCGCGCAGGATTGAAAATAAAACATTTTTTTCCTCTTGCTGTCCCTTACTCTTAACACTGGTATTACCCTTTGCGTGTTTAGCTTCGCTGGCCACAGCAATAACTGCATCATGACCAAGGTTTTGAGTTGTTTTCTGACCGAAGCTCTGCTTCAACCTATCATAAAAAGATTGCGGCTTAACAACTGACGGCATCACCTTTGGCATTGGATCTAATCGATAACGATCCAGATCTAAATCGTTAACATCAAGATTGAGCACCACCAGTTTATCACCAAAGTGCGAATAGCTAGCGCTGCCAGAAATAATAGCGCCATTGAGTGACAATTCTAAGTTAGGTACTTTGAGAAATTTAGAGGTGGTTTGAATTGTGGCTTTGATCGCAGCATCATGCCAAATATGTTCAACCGCCTGAATATCGTTGATAAAACCAAAAGCGTAAAGCAGCGGTTTGGGATCAAAAGTAGCGATGTCAATACTACCCAACACATCCGGTGCATAAATAATATTGATTGCTCGCATCTGCCCAACAGCAACCAAATTAGCTAATTGAAAGCGTAAATTGTTAACTGTTATTTCTTGCTTATTAAAATCACTATCAATATCGGCTCCAACACTAAATTTAATCTGCCGCAACAACGGAGCCCCTACCGCATCACCGGTAATTTGCAATCCTTTTATCGCATAGATTTTCTTCTGACAATCTAAAACCACGTTACCATTCAATGTAAAATTACTAGTGATATTTAAACGATGATCGTCGTTATGCAACACTCCCTGAATATTCACACCAAAAACACCACCACGTAAGTTAATATCCTGACCACGTAATTTTATAGCACTAAGTGTTAATTTCTTCTCATATTGCTGATCATCAAAATTGATCGTTGCATTATCTACCTCAACGTTGGAAGCATAGAGACCGAGCAAACTCTCACCTCTATCCGCTGCATTAACTGTATCGGTGCCAACACCAATCACATCATCCCAATTGCTAACTCCAGTATGATCACGTGCTAGATTCAAAACACAGTTTTTAAACACAAATTTGTCAACCATTATTTTCTTCACCAACAATGGAAGTATGCTGACTTGTATTTCAATGCTATCAACGTGCGCAAATGGCCTATCGTTAAAATAAGGGGCATTACTCAGTGTAGTGTCGGATGCAACTATACTGACACGAGGGAAAAGCTCCATTTTGATGTCACCATTGATCGTAAGTTGCCGCCCCGTTTTCAAGTATACCGCCTTAGCAAACTGTTCTTTAAAAGTAGTTGGCTGAATCATGTTAGTTAACAAAAACATGGTTCCAACCACTAACACGGCCACCAAAATCGCAATGCCCACAAAAATTCCGAGCGTTGTTTTAACAACTTTTTTCATGTTTCTCATAATTCAAAACCTTAGGCAATATGTGAATAGACAATTCGTGCTTCGCGCAGTACAAAAATTTAATCGAAATACGGAATTTATATTATATGGCTATCAATTTTGTGTCCACTACGGATCAGCAGGTTACGAGTTTGTGGAATCTAAGAAATGTATGCTATTTTAACAATTAGAACGATATAGCCGTTAACACATAGCTTGATACTACGTTGCACGCTTGCCTCGCTGCTCACATACGTAAGTGTATGCGAGCTAGCTCAGGCTGCGCGTGCGCCTTGTCTGAAGCTATGTGTTAACGGCT
>Ga0172367_10003919_pt1 | contig 18893 bp, 18 predicted proteins | sample Lak10m_FD_114542 | JGI IMG/M metagenome (GOLD analysis project Ga0172367, IMG submission 114542) | Freshwater microbial communities from Kabuno Bay, South-Kivu, Congo - kab_022012_10m | ecosystem: Environmental > Aquatic > Freshwater > Lake | place: Democratic Republic of the Congo: South-Kivu...
AACCACTACATCTTGATACACAGCTTCAAAACTATAAGCAGACCAAAACATCATCTGCATGGGAGGGTTGGGATGATAGCGAGGAGCAATATCATACCAAGTCTGATTAATAATTTGGTATCTCCCAGCCGCAGTAGAACAATTGCCCTGATTTGGTCCTGTGACGATGGTCACACATATCTCTGGATGACGGCTGAGACTATTCACCTGCTGTCCACCATACAAAAGAGAATAAGGACGATCACTATTTGCTTCACTAGCCGAGATGGTTCGCATCAAAGCCCGAACATAAGGATCACCCCCTTTCATCACCAAAGGCGGCTGTTGGACTCTAAACACAGGATCGCCAGGCGATTGCAAATCTCCATCTATGTACCATTGTAACAAATAGACAAAGCCGAGAAGTGCGGCCATGGGGCCAATCAGAAGCTCAACGCCTTTGAGTTTAAAGCCTTTCAGTGTCAAACTCCTTCAAATTCGCTCTTCATTAACAACAATAACTGACGCACTTATTTCGGCAAAGTTCACAAAGAAACTGCTGAATGCTAAAGGAATTATTTTTTAATCAACCAACATTAGCAAAGAGTTCTCCAAAGCTTTTCCAGGAAGCTTCTGGTTTAGCCACAACCTCAACAACTTTATTACGTGCAGCTAGCTCAAACAAGGATTCAACAGCAACCTCAGCAACCTTCTGTCGAGGAATACTACCATCAAATAATGTATCAGCACTCTGCATGACGATGGCATCAGAGTTATCTTCATTTTTTAACCCACCAGGGCGGACAATAGTATAAGTCAAACCACTTTTTTGAATGTATTCTTCCGCTTGTTTTTTCCACATTAAAATCAGCCAAAACAAGTTCAACGGATGGAACAACTGAGAAACACACAAAGAAGATACCAGAACAAAATGCTCAATTCCTTTGGTTTTAGCAGCATCAACTAAATTTTTAGTACCTTCATAATCCACTTTATAGGGACCAGTAGGGTCGAAACTGGGTTTAGCGCCAGTAGCACACAATAAAACAGTACTATCTCCTAATGCAGCATTCAGGCTTTCTGATTGCAAGACATCCCCCAGTACTAACTCGACATCAGGAGGTAAAATAGCCCTAGCTTTTTCTGTGTCTCTTACCAAAGCCCGGACAGGAATATTTCGCGCTCTTAGCTCTCGGACAATTCGGCGACCTGTTTCACCTGTTGCTCCAGCTACAAATGCTTTCATCAGTGTGTTTGGGGTTGAATATTTAACTTTAATGCTAACTGCTAGGCCATTTCTTGAAAAGGTTGGTTCCGTACAAACTACCCATCCCAATTCTATGCTGCCACAGAGATAAATTTTGATCTCGCCAGTCCCTAATCAGAAATGTGGACAACCAATTCTCTACTGTGACTACGCTGACGATGTTCCCAAATATAAATGGCTTGCCAAGTTCCCAAGACTAAATGACCACCATTGATAGGAATCTGTTCAGAAGTATGAGTGAGTGCTGTCCGAATATGTGCCGGCATATCGTCCGGTCCCTCAGCATCGTGGATATATTTACCTGATTCTGGGACGAGGTTAGCCATAAAGTTGGCTAGATCCACCAGTACATCGGGGTCAGCATTTTCTTGTATAACTAAACAAGCTGAAGTGTGACGCAAAAACAAGCTACAAAGACCAGTTTTTACCCCAGATTCTGCAACTATGGCTGCAACTTTTGCAGTAATATTGTGAAAACCTTTGCCAGTGGTAGAAATTTTTAGTAGCTTTTGGTAGTGAGCCATGTTGACGGTAATTGACTATTAACTCTATTTTACGGATTTATGACTTCATCTGGGCTAAGTGGGGCAATAAACCCTATAGTAGTAATATTGCTTTTCCTCTCTAACAAGCAAAAAACACAAAAATATCATACATTAACATCAAGTATTTCCAACTTGAGAGAGATGTTAGTGATACTCTCTTTTTATAGGTTCTTAACTAGTGTTGCTTAAAATAGGAGAATATACTCATGAGTTTATTAATGCAAACCGCAGCTGAAGCAGTCACAAAAGGTTCCGAATTTCCTTTGGCTTTTACATTAGTGTATGTAGTTGGTTTTATTGCTGCTGTTACCATTGGTTCTATTGCTTGGTACAACTCTAAACGACCTGCAGGTTGGGAAAGCAAAGATCGTCCTGACTTTCTACCTGAAATTGAAAAAGAAGAAACTCCGGGCGTAGGTAAACCGAAGTCTTAAGCATTACAACATCCTGATTTTTGAGTTGAATTACCAAGTCTAAATTTAAATCAACAGGCGCGATTTATCGCGTCTTGTCAACTCGTCTCTGGTCTGTTAGTTTTGAACTTCAACCCAGCGACGATAAAGCTTTTGAACTTGTTTGAGCAAAGCCGTATGAAGTGATTGAGTGGTTTCACTCAGATTAGTTAACTGCTGTAATTTTGTCAGTAGCCGTGCTTCCTCTACAGCTACATCTCCATCACTGTAAATTAACCCACTAATAGCCTCAATCAAATTTTCGCAATCTTCAAGGCTGGGGCGATCGCCCAAATATTCTTGTACCCAAGCATAACATTCTTTTGGTTGCACAGGAACCAATTCGTACAGCCAAGGTTTAATTTCCGGATCAGTGGCTAAACCTTTTGCTTGAGCTATTTCGCGCAGATATTGTCGTTCTTCTGGCTGGATTTTACCATCAATCCAAGCCGCGCCAATCAAAATTTTCACTAAGTTTTTTACATGGGAATTAGTCACCGTTGTTGCCTCCTGGGGTAGATTCGGGGCTTCAACAAAATAGTACAATCCCAAACAGTATTCATTCGGAATCGTTGGTTTTTCTTAAGCGCACCATAAAAAACCCATCCATGTTGTGTTCATGAGGCCAAACTTTCAGCCAACCTTGGGGTGTAGAATAGGCAAATTCAGGAGCATCAACCCTGGGAGGTTCAATTTCCCAACGGGGATGATTGGCTAAAAACCTGGAAATCACACCTTCATTTTCATCTGGATGTAGTGTACAAGTAGCATAAACAAGTACACCACCTGATTTCACAAACTTTGATGTGTGTGAAATCAATTCTGTTTGCAAAACTTGCAGTTCTTGGACAGATTCTGGTGTTTGTCGCCAACGTGCATCGGCGTGTCGGTGTAGCGTTCCCAAGCCAGAGCATGGTGCATCCAGTAAGACGCGATCGCTGGTATTGTAAAATTGCGGCAGATACCGGCTATCTCCTGTACAAATCCTAATAGATTGTAAATGTAGGCGTTGAGCATTTTCTTTCAGTTTACGCAGACGGGAAGCAGTGCGATCGCCAGCCCAAATTTCCCCCTGATCCTGCATTAATTCGGCAATATGGGTTGTTTTCCCCCCGGGTGCTGCACAAGCATCAATCACCACTTCACCTGGTTGAGGGTTGAGTAAATAACCCACAAGTTGAGCGCTAGCATCTTGTACAGACCACCAACCTTGACCAAAACCGGGGAGATTTTGTATCGCTCCTGTACTACCAATTAGTCTTAAAGCTTGGGGTAAATGAGGAACCCGCCTAGTTAAAATCCCAGCCCAGTGCAAAGCCTCCTCAACTTTCTCAATAGTTGTCCGTAGAGGATTAATTCGCAAATCAATTGTCGGGGTTTGGTTCATCCACTGACATAGTTGTTCTGTTTCAGCCAAACTTAATTGTTCTAACCAAACCTGAATCACCCAATCGGGAAAACTGTGTAAAACCCCCAAACGTTCTACTGGATTTTCCGGCAATTTTAAAGGTTCTGGTGATTTTTCCGCTAAACGGATATATTGTCGCAATAAACCATTAACAAAACCTGTTAAACCTGCAAAACCATTTTCTTTAGCCAGTTCCACAGTAGTATTTACAGCCGCCGAAGCAGGAATACGCTCTTGATAACGCAGTTGATATAAACCCAAATGTAGAATAATGCGGAGGTTTTTGGGTTGTTGGTGAGATTTTTTCGTCGCCAGTTGGTTAATGAGTGCATCGAGAGTGCGTTGCCTTCTGACAGTGCCATATACTAATTCTGTCAGCAAACGACGGTCTAAATCAGGTAAGCAAACTTTTTGCAGCACTCTATTTAAGGCAACATCAGCATAAGCGCCTGCGTGAATATCTCCCAAGGCAATTAAAGCTATTTGACGGGGGTTAGTCATCGAAAAATTTCCATCAGGAATTTAGATAATATTCCTATTTAAATTTAGTAAAATTGTTGACAAAAATGCCTACATTCGCCAAAAAAATTACAATTAGTCATCATCTTTGCGAAAAACCAAGCCCCAGTAAAAAAAAATCAAGGAACAAACATTATAATTACTCCGAGACCTTTTTTACCCATAAAGAATCAGAGGAGACAACATGGCACGAGTAATGATAGTTGGAGCTGGTGGTGTAGGTAACGTTGTTGCACACAAATGTGCGGCACAACAAGAGTTTGAAGCAATTCTTCTTGCCAGTCGAACCGTTGACAAGTGCAATCGCATAGCAGAACGTATTGGCTCAAATAAGCTAAAAACTGCGGCTCTAGATGCAGATAATGTTAATAATACTATCAAACTAATCAGAGAGTTTCGTCCTGATATCCTCATTAACGTGGCACTTCCCTATCAAGATTTAGTCCTGATGGATGCTTGTTTAGAAACAGGAACCGATTATCTGGATACCGCTAACTACGAACCTCCGGACGTGGCTAAATTTGAGTATAGTTGGCAATGGGCCTATGGCGACCGCTACAAACAAGCAGGCATTACTGCCATTCTAGGATGTGGTTTTGATCCTGGGGTAACAGGAGTGTTCAGCGCCTATGCACTGAAACACTACTTTGATGAAATTTATTACTTAGATATAGTTGATTGTAACGCAGGTAATCACGGTCAAGCATTTGCCACAAATTTTAACCCAGAAATTAATATACGTGAAATAACTCAGCCAGGAAGATATTATCAGCAGGGTCAATGGATAGAAATACCTCCATTATCAATTCATCGTCCCATATATTACCCGGAGATTGGGCCCAGAGAATCCTATCTTCTCTATCATGAAGAACTAGAATCTTTAACTAAACATATTCCCACCCTGAAACGAGCGCGTTTTTGGATGACCTTTTCGCAAAATTATATTAATCATTTGCAAGTTTTACAAAATCTTGGTCTGACGCGCATTGATCCAGTTGATTATGAAGGAACCCCAGTAGTACCGTTGAAATTCCTCAAGTCCCTCCTACCAGAACCCTCATCTTTAGCAGAAAATTATACAGGGCAAACATCCATTGGCTGTCATATTCGCGGAGTCAAGGATGGCAAAGAACGCACCTACTACATATACAACAACTGCGATCACCCTCAGGCATATCAAGAAGTTGGCAGTCAGGCCATTTCTTACACCACAGGCGTACCGGCGGTCATCGGTGCATTAATGGTAGTCAAAGGTATCTGGAAACAGTCAGGTGTCTTTAATGTAGAGCAATGTGATCCTGACCCGTTTATGCAGTTGTTAGGGCCTCTGGGTTTACCCTGGAAAGAAGTAATTGATCAACCCTCACCTTTTGAGGACAACTAACTTAACATTTTTTCACCGCAGAAAAACCAGCCTTGGTTCTCGTTAACAAGGCTTGGTTCAACACCCACCGCGCACAATTGACGAAAAATTTTTCTTTCCATAAGTCACCTTGCTCAAACACTGTTTCTAGGTTTAAGTCAAGGTTCGTCTCTCCACCAGCTTTAATTTCCGTTTTCCCAACGGTATTTGATATGATGATACAAAGAAATACTTCGGTTTTGGCAAATATCCCCTCCCCTTGTTTCGTACTACAAGAAGAACTTCTTGAGGGAAACCTGGCAGTTTTTCAACGGGTGCAACAAGAAGCACCAGTAAAAATTCTCCTCGCTTTAAAAGCTTTCGCACTGTTTCATAGTTTTCCCTTAATTCGCCAGACACTAAAAGGCGCTTCAGCCAGTTCCCTTTGGGAAGCACAACTAGCAGCACAGGAGTTTGGCGGGGATTTACACATTTATTCCCCGGCTTACCGTGATCAGGATATGACTGGAATTCTCACCTATGCTAACCATGTCACATTTAACTCTATTAGTCAGTGGAAAAGATTTTATCCTTTAATTGAGCATTTGTCTGCTCCCCCTTCTGTAGGATTACGGATTAATCCCCAATATTCCCCCGTAGAAACAGCTTTGTATAATCCTTGTCAACCTTATACTCGTCTGGGTGTTTCCCCAGAACATCTGGGAAATGTGTTACCAACAGGTATAGATGGTTTCTTATCTCACAATTTATGTGAAAGCGATTCCTACGCATTGGAAAAAACTCTGTTACACATTGAAGACTTGTTCGGACAGTTTCTCCCCCAGCTAAAGTGGCTCAATTTGGGCGGTGGTCATTTGATGACTCGTCAAGGGTATGATGTGGGACACGCAGTCAAGGTGCTCACAGAGTTTCACCAACGTTATCCCCATATTCAATTGATTATGGAACCAGGTTCTGCAATTACTTGGGAAACAGGCTTTTTGTTGAGTACTGTACAAGATATAATTTCCACTGCTAATGTCACTAATCTCATGTTAGATGTATCATTCACAGCTCATATGCCTGATTGTCTAGAAATGCCCTACAAGCCCGTGATTTGTGGCGCTCATGAACCACAGCCAGGAGACAAAATATATCGCATGGGCGGATCTAGTTGTTTAGCCGGGGATTTTATGGGTGACTATGCTTTTACTGAAGAATTATCAGTAGGCCATCGCATCATTTTTGAGGATATGATGCACTATACAATGGTAAAAACTACCATGTTTAATGGTGTAGTTCATCCATCAATTGGTATCCTCAAAAAAGACGGTACATTTGAGATATGGCGAGAGTTTTCTTATCCAGACTATCGAGCTAGAGTCGGCTAAGAGCATTTCAACTGCTGATTTGCATTCAGTACTTACTTGTGATTAACTATTCCATTGGTGATATTTTTGTGTGGCAAGTTAGTTAATCAATGCGTCGAGATTGCTTTGCTTTATCACTGGCCACACATTATCAAATCGCTCAAAACTAATTAATGCTAAATGCAGTGAGTTTCGCATCAATTCTTTATAAAATAAAGCTCGAATTTCCAAAGGATATCCATGGATACCCATAGGCCGATAAATCATACAAGCGCCATCTGTAACTAACAGCGTTGGGTACATATCAAGTAGCAAAAGCCCCATATAACTACAAAGGGGCTGGAAAGCTGATGTTTATTTTCCACAGTTTACACATTTTATTTGCAGTATTATTGCACTGATTTTCACAATAGCATTCCCCATGGAAGTAGTGATATTTACTATCGAGATATATAAGGTTCTACACTCCCAATTTCAAACTCACAGGCACGAGAAACAGCTTCAGGTGGTAACTCATCAAAACTAACTAATGGTAAAAAGTTGGGATTATCCATCAATTCTTTTGCCAACAAGAAACCAGCAATTGTCCAAGTTTGATATTTCCTGGCTTGTTTGCCAATTAAACGCCCTTTTTTACCGTCATAATACTCTGGCCATTCATCTTCATTCAGCCGTACTTGGGCAATTTCAAGAGCCCTTCTAGCTACAGCAGTTTTGTTAGTTTTTACAGATGCTGCGGCCAACATCCACATTAATACCGGCCAATTGCCAGCATTATGATATGACCAAGGGATATTTTTAGGGTCACATCCTGTAACAATTCTGTATTCTTCATTTTCTAAAGCTGGGAAACAGATTTTCATAGGCATATCTCCCACTAAATCCTCCCATCGCTCCTCAATTAGAATCATAATTGCTTGTGATTGTTCCTCGCTGGCTAAGTCAGAAATGATCGCCATTAAGTTACCCAGTGCAAAGAAACGAGTATCTAACTGGGAGGGTCCGACATTACCAGCTAAATAACCACCTTTTCTTGGTAGCCACTTGTCTAACTCGTAATAGGGAAGAGAGTCTACATAGATATTAAAAAGATTGACTGCTCCTTTGCCGTACTCTTCACTCTTGAAACGATAAATTGCATTGAGGCGATTAATATCTATCCAATAATGTTGCCGGATATGAGCGCATAAAAGCGGTAAGCGATTGTCAATGGCGGCGACTATATCTTGATTACCTTGACAAATGAGCATTTCACGAGCAGCTCGCAAAGCTGCATAAAACAAAACCTGAATTTCTAGAGGATGGCCATAAATCCCCATCCGACGGTCAATCATACAAGCACCATCGGGAACCAACAACGTCGGATACATATCAAAGCGATTAGCCAAGCAGATTTCCATAATTAACCTGATACCATTTTGGAAATCAGGTTCATAGGCTATGGAATAATCCTTAGTAGCGACTACATATGCACGCAACAAAATAATCCACCACAGACAAGAATCCACAGGAGTAACTCTAGCGATGGCATGTTCGCCAAAATCTGCTTCTAAATATTCCTGTCCATTTTCGCAGACAACTTTAAAGCTAGCTGGAATCAAACCGCGCCCTGGCTTATAGGCATCTAATTGTCTTTCTTTAGGCTGTAACTTCAAAGTTTCTTCTAGGAAATTACGAACAATATCTGTTCTACCTTTGATCAAAAAAATTAACGCTGAAGAAACAAAATCCCGGACAAAGCACTGATCATAATTAAGTGCTTCCACTGAAACATCATAGGCAGCTACAGTTCCAATGGCGCGTCCTTGATAATAGAGAATTGAGTTCTCTATTGCTCGCCATGCTTCTTCTTCTATATTCTCATCTGTTACTAATTCATTTGTAGGCATCGCTAGAGTAACTCCATTGAGGGGGTGAATTTTTAGTAGATGCGCCTTCATTGAATATTTATGCTATTTCTAGCATAAAAAAGAGCATCTTATGAATAGCAAATTGCTGGAAGAAAAGAACTTATAAATAATAACTTAAGCCATCAATTTCTACGCAATTGTATCTACAGTTAGTTGCTGTTTAATCAATTATCTGTTGCGTGAATTGCAGCTGGGCATTTTTAGCCTCAAGTCAGTTATCATTTCTAAAATAGCCACACCATAATGTATATTCCTAGATGATTCTGTGTCCTGTCTGTACATCTAGAACCTGGCTTTACCAAAAACAATATATTTGCCGTACTGCTCAAACTCTGTGCAGTTTTAACTATAATCCGGTAGATTTACTTATTGAGAATTTAGTTTCAAGACGGCTGATCAGATTATTCCCCCATAACTCCATAATTTATAATGTTTTTGCATAATATGCAATATCAAAGCTCAAAAATTTTAGATGTTAATATTTCTCAAAACCTAGATATTTTACCTAAATTACCAATAGCATTGTGAAATTTTGGGAGTAGAGTCAAAAAATATATATTGTATGGAACTTAAATAGTCAGTATCATTTTCTGCTTCCCGTGGGGTAGACACATGGAATTGCACTGAAATTTTGTCGAGTCGAAGAGACAAGATTCAGCTATCTTAAGTTTTAAGATGACAAAACGCCATTAATATGACTTCAATTTATCCTCACAAAAAAGCCAAAGCCCTCAAACCGACTAGCCGCCGCCCTGCCAAAGAACTTTGTAGCGAGTGCGGACTGTGTGATACATACTATATCCATTATGTCAAAGAAGCCTGCGCTTTTCTTAATCAGCAGATAGGCGTTTTAGAACAACAGACCCATCAGCGATCGCGTAATCTGGATCATGAAAATGAACTTTACTTTGGTGTTCATCAAGACATGATCGCAGCCCGGAAACAGCAGCCCATAGAAGGATCCCAATGGACAGGGATAGTCAGTAGCATTGCCATTGAAATGCTGAATCTAGGATTAGTTGAAGGCGTTGTCTGTGTACAAAACACCAAAGAAGACCGCTTTCAACCCATGCCAGTGATTGCCCGTACCCCAGAAGAAATACTAGCAGCTAGAGTAAATAAACCAACATTATCTCCCAACCTTTCTGTTTTAGAACAAATAGAACAATCGGGGATGAAACGTTTATTAGTAATTGGTGTAGGTTGCCAAATTCAAGCCCTCAGAGCCGTAGAAAAACAACTAGGGTTAGAAAAATTGTATGTTTTAGGTACACCCTGTGTAGATAACGTTACCCGGGCTGGATTGCAAAAATTCCTAGAAACCACCAGTCGTTCACCCGATACAGTAGTACATTATGAATTCATGCAAGACTTCCGCATTCACTTCAAACATAAAGATGGCTCCATCGAGAAAGTACCATTTTTTGGCTTAAAGACCAATCAACTTAAAGATGTCTTTGCTCCTTCCTGTATGACTTGCTTTGATTACGTCAACTCCTTGGCAGATTTAGTTGTTGGTTATATGGGCGCACCCTTTGGTTGGCAGTGGATTATAGTCAGAAATCATACAGGTAAACAAATGCTAGATTTAGTGCAAAATCAATTAGACACCCAGCCTGTAACCTCCCAAGGAAACCGCAAAGAAGCTGTGCAACAAAGTATTCCTGCTTACGATAAAGGTGTGACATTACCGATGTGGGCGGCGAAACTCATGGGAGTAGTAATTGAAAAAATAGGGCCAAAGGGTTTGGAATATGGGCGGTTTTCTATTGATTCCCACTTTACACGGAACTATTTGTATGTAAAGCGGAATTATCCTCAGAAGTTGGCAACTCATGTGCCGGAGTTTGCTAAGAGGATTGTGGGACAGTATAAGTTACCTAACTAACCATTGCCACAGATGTGATTGCCGCCTCTAATGCTATGGAAACATGAGTCCAATGAGTCCCCCCCTGACAATAAACCACATAAGGCTGACGCAAAGGACCATCAGCAGAAAACTCTAAAGTACTTCCCTCAATAAATGTCCCCCCAGCCATCACTACTTGGCTCTCGTACCCTGGCACATCATCAGGAATGGGGTCAAGGTAAGAACCCACAGGTGAATGCTGTTGTATAGCCTTACAGAAGGCAATTAGCTTGGCAGCAGAACCGAGTTTAATGGCCTGAATTACGTCCCCACGGGGTGCAAATGGTGGTGGATTGACGGGATAACCCAATTTATCGAACACATAACCAGTTAAATGAGTTCCTTTCATCGCTTCCCCTACCATCTGGGGAGCTAAAAATAAGCCTTGGAAGAGTAGACGATTTTGGTCAAAGGTTGCACCACCATAACTACCAATACCAGGGGCAGTTAAACGACAAGCTGCCGCCTCCACTAAGTCGGCTCGACCGGCAACATAACCCCCAGCTGTGACAATGGTCCCACCCGGATTTTTAATTAATGACCCTGCTATTAAATCAGCACCCACATCTGTGGGTTCTCTGGTTTCAATGAATTCGCCATAACAGTTATCTACGAAGCAGACGGTATTGGGGTTTTGTTGTTTAACTAAATGGACGATTTTTTCTATGTCGGTAATTGATAAACTCCGTCGCCAGGAATAGCCGCAAGAACGTTGAATTAATACTAAACGCGTTTTTTCAGCTACGCTATGACTTAAGGTTTGCCAATCTATGCTTCCTTGCGAGGTTAGCTCCAATTGACGGTAATTTATGCCAAACTCAATAAGAGAACCTTGGCCTTTACCCCGTAAACCAATGACTTCTTCAAGCGTATCGTAGGGAGAACCCACTACTGCTAACATTTCGTCTCCTGGACGGAGAACACCAAACAAGGCACAAGCGATAGCATGAGTTCCAGAAACAAACTGCACTCGCACAGCCGCAGCTTCAGCACCCATGACTTTGGCAAAAACTTGGTCTAATGTTTGTCGTCCTAAATCATCGTGGCCATAACCACTAACACCAGCAAAATGGTGTGCCCCCACACGGTGATGACTAAAAGCATTCAGGACTCTTTTTAGATTATGCTTGACCTGAGCGTCAATTCCAGAAAAAATCTCTAACAGTGCCTGTTCTGCTTGCCGCAGCTGTTCCACGCTGTTCATTAGTTCCTCTTTCACAACAAATTAATTATTTTGGGATGCGGATTTTCCAATCACGCAGATTAGGCTAGACAATTTCAATTCGGGTTATTGCATGACAATTGCTACTTCAACCAAACCTCAAATCAACTGGGTAAACACCCTGTTTTTCATTGCCTTACACATTGGCGCTTTATTTGCTTTTGTTCCTGGCAACTTTAGCTGGAATGCCGTTGGTGTGGCTTTATTACTTTACTGGGTCACCGGTGGACTGGGTATTACTTTGGGATTTCACCGCCTTGTTACCCACCGCAGTTTTCAAACTCCTAAATGGCTGGAATATTTCTTGGTTCTGTGCGGGACTTTGGCCTGTCAAGGTGGGCCAATTGAGTGGGTAGGTACACATCGCATTCATCATTTACATTCTGATACTGACCGAGACCCCCATGATTCTAATCAAGGTTTCTGGTGGAGTCATATCGGTTGGCTCATTTATCATTCTCCCTCTCACTCTGATGTTCCTCGCTTTACCAAAGACATTGCCGAAGACTCAGTTTATCAGTTTTTACAAAAATATTTTATTTTGATTCAGGTAGCACTGGGTTTATTACTCATTTATCTGGGGGGCTGGTCTTTTGTTGTTTGGGGAATATTTGTTCGTATTGTCTGGGTCTACCATTGTACTTGGCTGGTGAACAGCGCCACTCATAAATTTGGTTATCGCAGTCATGACTCCGGCGATTCTTCCACTAACTGCTGGTGGGTTGCTGTGCTAGTGTTCGGTGAAGGCTGGCATAATAACCATCATGCTTTTCAATATTCCGCTCGTCACGGGCTGGAATGGTGGGAAATTGATTTAACTTGGATGACCATTCAGTTACTGCAAGTATTTGGTCTGGCTACTAATGTCAAATTGGCAGACAAAAAGCAGTAATTTTCATCTACTTAGTCAATAGTGAATAAACCGATACATTTATTCACTATTGGCGAAAAATCAATTTCTCTGACGCACTAATAACCATTCACAATCTCAGAAAATAATCGACTACAGCTAATTAATAGTGCGCTTGTGTAGCTTGGATTGTTATAATCCAAGACGCTAATGTTAAGAAACTTTGCAGCCAGTTACTTTTTTGGTGACTTGGCCGCGAGTCTTGTTGTTTTCCAGGTGTTCATGACTATATCAATCATCAATAGCGACAAACTAGGTGAAGACCTTGGCGATTCCAGCCTGAAGCTAAAACATATTATCAAAAGCTTGCCACGGGAATGTTTTCACCAGAACCGTCGTAAGGCTTGGACTCAAGTTTTGCTGAGTGTTTCTATGGTTGCCTTGGGCTATTATCTGCTAACCATTAGTCCTTGGTTCCTCTTACCCCTAGCTTGGGTTTTTACAGGCACCGCCTTAACAGGTTTTTTTGTCATTGGCCATGATTGCGGTCACAGGTCTTTTGCAAAAAATCGTTGGGTAAATGATTTGGTGGGACATCTATTCATGATGCCTTTAATTTATCCTTTCCACAGTTGGCGGATTAAACATAATCATCACCATGCTCATACCAACAAGTTAGATGAGGATAATGCTTGGCATCCCATTAGAACAGAGGTGTTTTCCAGCTGGAAACCCTTAAATCGGTTTGCCTTTAAAATGTTCATGCGTCAGCGTTTGTGGTGGGTAGGTTCCATTGGACATTGGGCAGTAGTGCATTTTGATTGGCGGAAATTCAAAACCAAAGACCAATCTGATGTGAAGTTTTCCGTGGCTGTAGTAGTTGTGTTTGCAGCCATCGTATTTCCTCTGCTGATTGCCACAACCGGTATTTGGGGATTTGTCAAGTTTTGGCTCCTGCCTTGGATGGTTTACCATTTTTGGATGAGTACCTTTACTATAGTTCACCACACAGCCCCAGATGTTCCTTTTAATACAGCTAACAAGTGGAATGAGGCTTTAGCACAGCTATTTGGTACTATTCATTGTGATTATCCGCGTTGGATAGAAATTCTCTGCCACGATATCAATGTCCACGTTCCACATCATATCTCCACTGCCATTCCTTCTTATAATTTGCGGCTAGCCTACAGTAGCATCAAAGAAAATTGGCAGCCTTATCTACACGATGAATGCAAGTTTTCTTGGTCTCTAATGAAGCAAATTACAAACCAATGTCAACTGTACAAAACTGATGTTGGTTATAAGACCTTCAACGAATATTACGCAGGAAAATAAATAGCATTGCCAGTAGTTAACCTATGAGCAAAGTTCCACTCTTGTTCTTGCAAGAGCGTTTATTATCCTGTAAATTAAATAGATTCTGGTAATTAACATCACAATTTATTGTGATGTTAATTACCAAAGACTACCTTTTGAGGTATTAGTTAAAGCTAATACTAAAATTCCGTCGCAAAAGATTCCGATCAATATCCCAAACAAAAATAAAGTGCAATCAAATACCATCCCTGCCAATAATCCACATGACTGTGAGTTGTCTGAGAAGACTACCAAACTGCCTTTTACTCTTCAGGATTTGAAAGTTGCAATACCTGCTGAATGCTTTCAGCCAAATTTGATTAAATCCTTATTTTACTTTTTTCGTGACATCTTGATTATTACTCTGCTTTATGCAGTGGCTCATTATCTGGATTCTTGGTATTTTTGGCCTGTTTTCTGGGTCATGCAAGGAACAATGTTTTGGGCTTTGTTTGTCATCGGACATGACTGCGGACACCAATCTTTTTCTAAGCACAAATGGCTCAATGATTTGATTGGACATTTATCTCATACACCCATATTGGTTCCTTATCACGGTTGGAGAATTAGTCACAGGACTCACCACAAAAATACTGGCAATATCGATAATGATGAAAGCTGGTATCCTGTGACAAAATCACAATATAAACAAATGCCATTACTCCAAAAGTTAGGACGATATTATGTTTTTCTTTTGGCTTATCCGGTGTATCTTTTCAAGCGTTCTCCCGGTAAGGATGGCTCTCACTTTTTACCTAGTAGCCCACTTTTTAAACCTTCAGAAAAACAGGATGTGTTGACCAGTACTATACTTTGGATTGGTATGGTAGGGTTGCTAGGTTTCTTCACTTATCAATGGGGTTGGATGTGGCTACTCAAATACTACGCTATGCCCTACATTGTGTTTGTAATTTGGCTGGATTTGGTGACATTTTTGCATCATACAGAGCCAGATATTCCTTGGTATCGTGGAGAAGATTGGACTTTCTTGAAAGGTGCTATTTCTAGCATTGATAGGGACTATGGTTTTATCAATCATATCCACCATGATATCGGTACTCATGTTGCTCACCATATCTTTTTGAATATGCCTCACTACAATTTACGGAGGGCTACTGAGGCGATTAAACCGATTATGGGTGAATATTTCCACCAGTCTCAAGAGCCAATTTGGAAGGCTTTATGCCGTTCTGCTCTCAGCTGTCATTTCGTCCCAGATACGGGTAATAAAGTTTACTATACCTCTAATCGTCAAAAATAGGCAGGCAATTTAAGTCTTAGGTAAGGCAAAGGAGCGTAAGGTCTACGCAAAGGTACGCATAAGTTTATTTCTGGGCGATGGATGGCTAAAATCCTAAAATCTTCCATTGCCTTGGACTATGTGCTTAACAGTGGTTAAGGTTTCTAAGCTAACAAAGCCACGGCGGTGTCCTTTTTGGTTGGACATACCTAGAAATACTGAATCTCCGCGGCAAGGGTTACGAGAAAACCGGGGGGAAGCGTTAATGTAGGTGGAGGCGCTATTTACTCCTGAGGCAAATTGCCGACTTTCTTGATAGGAGTCTGTGACAATGCAGTCTGCATGACCGCTACTGTATTGATTGATCCAGGCGATGGCATCTTCTAAACTATCTACCAGTTTAAAGGCTACTGTCCTAGTTAAATAGGAATTTCCCCATTCATTGGCCTTGACTAGCTGTAAATGGGGAAAAGCCTCTACCAGCTCTTCATCTCCTTTGATTTCAAAGCCTTTTTCTTTTAAGCTGTTCCACAGAACTGCTAATGATGATGGCAAAGCTTGACGGTGAATTAATACTTTTTCAATGGCATTTACCGGGTCTGGTTCACTCTCATGGCTGTCGATAATCATCCACCGTATCATGTCTAAGCTACTATTCAGTGAGCAGTAAAGGTAACAGTTACCCATAACTAATTTTAAGACTGGGCAAGTTGATTGTCGCATGACCTGGTGGACTAAGCTGGAACGTCCGTAGGGCATGATTAAATTGATGTACTTGTCTTGGGTGACTAAGTCTCTCAGGGAAGCACCATGTTCTGCTGTAATTAGTTCTACACAACCCGGCGGTAAACCAACTTCTTCTATGGCGCTTTGCAGGACATTGGCCATCGCTTCGTTAGAATGACTCGCTTCTGTACTACCTTTAAGTATGATACTATTACCAGTTTTGATACATAAACCGGCGGCGATCGCTCCTAAATCAGGAAAAGCTTCATACACAAATCCAATTACTCCCAAGGGCATTAACTGGGTGTAACTTTGGGAATCTTCTAGTTGATAGTCAGCGTTTCTAACTCGCCGTAAGGGATCGGAAATTTCCCCCAACCTTTCCAGAATTTCTACTGCTGCTTCTAGCCTAGTGGGAGTCAGCTTCAACCAATCTAAAATTAACTCTGGCACAGCCATTTCTTTACTGGCTTCTAAGTCCAAAGTATTGGCTTCCAAAATATCATCAAAGGAATTTGAAAGCGCCTGTGCCATTGCTAATACAGCGCGACTACGGTCTACTCCCTTGGTTAACCCTAACTTGAGCCCAGCTTGATAAGCGCGTTTAGCGCTAGTAATTGGTTCGGGGGAATCATCTACAACTTCAACGGTCATTGAATTAACGTCTGTAAGTAAGCCAGACCATCAGCGCTGGCAGAATAGCCAACAGCACCGCTACTATAGCCCAAGCAATTAGGCTTGAACTATTTGCCAATCGCAGTGCTAATGGTAACCATATAATCACTAACACGAAAATAATGCCTAGCGCTACAGTTAGATAGCTGTCTCCCAACTGAGTCGGTACCACCCGCCAACTGTTTCCTATCCAATGCCAGGCTCGCTTGTAGGGATAGGTGGTTGAAAGTTGTTCTAGGACATGACCATTATCTTCTACTACAAAGATTTGTTGACAGCGATCGCAACCGAATGCCTCTGTTAGTGTAATGGGAATTAGCTGTCCTTTGCGTCGGCAGGGACAAGGATATTCCCTATTCAACTCTATTTTTTCTGGTTTTTGAGATGGCACAAGCGTTATAGTAACTTGAGCGTATTTTTTATCTTTTCCGAGCACACCGTACCTCAATACCTTGGGGTTGGGTTTCTCATGAGAAAAATCCTGCCTTCCCCCATGACAATGCCGTGAGAATAGCTAGACTTAATCCAGTTTAGTACACCCATTTCAAATGAGGAAACGGCTTCTTTCCCAAACAAAAAAACACCAGTTTCCCTCGACATTTCCCGGAGTTACATCATCTTCAACTTCGTAATTTCTTAAGCGGGTAACGCGATTCGAACGCGCGACATTCACCTTGGCAAGGTGACGCTCTACCACTGAGCTATACCCGCAACTTCAACACAACTTCTATATTCCCATATATATTTTAATTTGTCAACCCCCAATTTTGATTCGGTGCTGAGTTGTGGGACTCAGCACACAGCCACAGCTTCAGCCTAGCTCTTCTGACTCTGCGGTTAAATTGCCTAACTTTTTACCAGGAAAAGATGCTGGCAAAGACTGTCCATTGTGGGGGTATGAGTCTGTGAGACTAGAGCGCAATTGCCGCATCAGGCTAGCCATTTCTAAGGCATTCATAGCGTAGTCCCAGCCATGATTACCTTTAATTCCTGCTCGTTCTAAGGCTTGCTGCATGGTATCCACCGTCAAAATGCCAAAAATCACCGGTACACCAGTTTGAAAGCTAGCCGCGGCAATGCCTTTAGAAACTTCAGAAGATACATAATCAAAATGAGGTGTTTGTCCCCTAATGACGGCACCCAGACAAATTACAGCATCATAACGATGAGAAAGTGCTAGTTGGCGGGCTACCAGAGGTACCTCAAAACTTCCTGGAACCCAAACATAATCTACCTGACTACCGTAGGGGTCTGGGTCTACGCCGTGACGTTTCAAGCAATCTTGACAACCCTCCAGCAGCTTCCCAGTAACAAGGTCGTTGAATCGACCAATAACCACTGCTAACCGCAACGGTTCGCTTTGAACAAAAGTTCCCTCAAAAACTGCCATCACTGCCTCTTAATCAACTATACTCTGGTCAATATACATTTCTTATTTAAATGCCGAAGAGCAGGAGAGCACATTTGGGTAAATAGAACAAGAGAACAGGACAATCTTGTTCTTGGCTCTTCTGCCCCTCTGGTCGCTATGCTATTTTCAATAGGTTCCAGCGATGGCCTAAACTACAAAAAAGTTTAATATACCGACTAAAAGCACCAAAGCAATCCAAACTCCAGAACCAAGCCAGAGAAATTTTTTAGATTCCACCCAATTTTGTGGGGTAGCATAGACCACAGGAACCCCAACTACCAATACAAAGGACGTGAGAACTAAAGATATCAAAGCGGATTGAAATACTATGGTCATTTTTCCTTCTCTCAAACTAGCGCAAATACTAAATATAGAACATCTTGACACTCCCACAGATGGAAGCATGTGGGATTCTTGTTTCATCCAGCCAACTTACTAACAGGAGTTTCCTCACTTAAACAGAAGTTGTTCTGTCCACAAGCTTGAGATTCCGTGTGTCCCACGGTACGATTTAATTCTACAATAGTGTCTAAATCAAGTGAATAAATTGAACACCCCACCCCAAAACATCAGAACCGAGGACATTAAGATGCTCAAGGGGGATGGTTCAGCCCTCTCTACTGTAGGAAGAGAGCTAAGACCAAACATGGGGATGAACTCCCACCTGGGGAATTTCCCAGGGAGTACAGAAGGTGCAACCAAAGCCTCCCAT